>Ga0209167_10001495_pt1 | contig 13675 bp, 9 predicted proteins | sample Coa_R1_9_FD_187154 | JGI IMG/M metagenome (GOLD analysis project Ga0209167, IMG submission 187154) | Surface soil microbial communities from Centralia Pennsylvania, which are recovering from an underground coalmine fire - Coalmine... | ecosystem: Environmental > Terrestrial > Soil > Unclassified... | reverse complement strand
CTGTAGGTAACGACTGAATACTTCCCACTTCGTACGGCCGAAAATGTCCCAGGCCACGTCCGCGGGCGCGGCCGTCGCGTGAGCGGCGGGCTCGGGCCCTTCGGCTGATACTAGGGCGTCCCATTGAGGGGAGCCCGCATGTACGGAGTGCGTGAACGCATGCTGCTGCGTCACTTGGTTGAGATAGAGGGCCAGCCCCTGAGTGCGGCGGCCCGAGCGATTGGCGTCCACCGGAAGACCCTCCATCGCTGGATCCACGCCGGGCTGCTGGACACGGATCTCGACACGATCACAGCCCGCTACGGGCCGCGTCCGGTGGTCCCGGTCAAGCTCGACGTCGTGATGCCGCTGATCCAGGCGCGGCTGGCCGAGTTTCCCCGGCTCACCGCGCGCCGGCTGCTGGCGGAGTGCCGGGCCGCGGGCTATCGCGGGGGCTATTCCCGGCTCTGCGACGTGGTCCGCGCGCTGCGCCCGCCTCCGGCCGCCGAGCCGCTCGTGCGCTTCGAGACGGCACCGGGCGAGCAAGGGCAGGTCGACTTCGCACACTGCCGTCTGCCATGGGGCGTGCGCTATGCGCTCGTTGTAGTACTCGGGTACTCTCGGCTCTTGTGGATCCGCTTCTATCCGCGCCAGGATCTGCGCACGCTGGTGCATGGGCTCGAGGCCTGCTTTCTCACCTGGGGCGGCGTCCCGCGTGAGCTGCTCTTCGATCAGATGCGGAGCGTCCTGACGCGCGATGACCGGCTGACGGGCGGCGGTCTCTCCCACAATCTCGAATTGCTGCGCTTCGCCCGGCACTACGGCTTCCGCCCGCGCGTGTGCCGGCCCTATCGGGCGAAGACGAAGGGCAAAGTCGAGCGGCCGATTCGCTATCTGCGCGAGAGTTTTCTCTACGGCCGCACCTTCTGCTCCGACGCCGACCTCAACGCCCAAGTGGAGCACTGGCTCACGACCGTCGCCAATCCGCGCGTGCATGCGACCACCAAAGCCGTGCCCCTCGTCCGCTTCGAATCGGAGGAGCGCGCCCAGCTCGCGCCGCTGCCAGCGCGGGCCTACTACTCGCCGCTCCTCACCCCACGTCCCGGCGCGCATGGGCCCTCGCGGGCCGCCGGCGTGGCCGGCCCGATGGTCGTCGTCGAGCGGCGGAGCCTGGCCGCGTATGCGGCGGTCGCAGGTGGCGAGTCATGAAGCGCCCCGCCATCACCAGTGCCTCTCTCCGGGCCTCGCTCCGCGAGCGGCTCCGCGCGCAACTGGCCGATCTCAAGATGCCCGGCGCGCTGGAGGCACTCGACGACATCTTGCGACGCTGCGACTCGGGCGAGCTGAGTGCGCCCGCCGCCATGGATCAACTGCTTGGCGCCCACATCGCCCTCCGGAATGCGCGCCGGCTGCAGACCGCCATGCGCAGTGCACGGCTGCCGGTCATCAAGACGCTCGCTGACTTTGATTTCAGCTTCCAGCCTTCTGTCAAACGCGAACAACTCGAGAGCCTCCACACCCTGGGCTTCATCGAGCGCAAGGAGAACGTGGTCTTCCTGGGGCCGCCGGGTGTGGGGAAGACCCACCTCGCGCTGAGTCTCGCCGTGGCCGCGGCCGAGCACGGCCGGCGCGTCTACTTCACCACCCTCGCCGATCTCCTCCACTCGCTCGACGAGGCGCAAGCGAGCGGGCGGCTCCTGCCCCGCATTCGTACGCTCGTCTTCCCGAGCCTCATGGTGATCGACGAGATCGGCTACCTCCCGATCACCCGCACGGGCGCGATGCACTTCTTCCAACTCCTCTCCCGTCGCTACGAGCACGCGTCGACGATCCTCACCAGCAACAAAGGCTTCGAAGATTGGGGCGAGATCTTTGGCGACGAGATCATGGCCGCCGCCCTCATCGACCGTCTCGTGCACCACTGTCACATCGTCAACATCCGCGGCAATAGCTTCCGCCTCCGGCAGCATACCGATCTGGCCCGGCACCTCCAACAATCCGCCACCACCACCGACCGCCGGCCCCGCCGCCAGGAGGACCAGGTCTCCGCCTAGAGCGCACCTCCCAAACCTGGGACATTTTCACCCGGTACAAGCTGGGACATTTTCAGCCGGTATTGACAGTTGCAGAAGTGACCGAGGGGACCGAGGTGTTCACGCATCGCGGCGCCGGGGCACACGCACCTCGTGGCTCGACGATTCACCTCAATCCTTCCGAATCGCACAATGGCCATGCGGCAGGAGCGGCGTGGGCCTATGTGGCAGCATATCCGAGTATTGAACTATTGCGCGCCACCATACCCGAACATTTCCGTAAGGGCACCCCGTCCTTTCAGTCACCAGTGTCGATTTCTCCAAGGATCAAAGGCCGGCTCCTGGACTTCGTTCAAGGAGTGTTCTCGGGACGAGATCGTCTGTGGGCACAAACGGCGTTTCTTGAGTTTGTGTCACTGCTCTTGGAGAGCGGGTCTCGTCGCGCACAGAATCGGAGTGCATGCTTTCAGAGCCAGTTGCGACGGGTGCGGGAGTACTTGGATGACGCCCCGGCCCACAACGCGACGCTCCTCGAATTGGCACAATTCGTTTCGCTTTCTCCGCTGGCGCTCCTGAGGGCGTTTCGACGGCAGGTAGGCAGCACCCCCTACGTGTATCGAACTGCACGGCGCATTGAAGTAGCAAAGGCGTTGCTTCGTGAGTCCCACTCCATTGTGGAAGTGGCGTTGGATTGCGGTTTTGCCGATCAAAGTCACTTCACCACGACGTTTCGCCGCTGGACTGGCGTGACCCCCGGCCAATACCTGCACTCGTTTCAGAACAGCCGCCGCAAGGATAGGTTGGCTTGACCGCTCAGCGAGCGCAGACATTTGGGAGCGGCGACGAGGGCATACACCCCCGTCGGCCCGATCAGCACTACCGCCGCCAGGCCGGTCGGGAGTTTCGAGAGAGGCGCATCCGAAGCCAGTCACTCCTTCGTATTATTGGCGTATGACAATACGACTTATTGCCGTATGATATTCCGACCGGTGTTGGCGGCCGTGCTCACCCTTGCGTTGCCAGGACCCCCGAAGCACCCTCGGGAATCAGCTCCCCAAGCCGCTCACCGTTGGCGCGTCGAGCACGAGCAGCAAATCCTTCAGGAATTCAGTTCGCTGCTCGCCATTCCGGATGTCGCCAGCGACACCTCCAACATCCGGCGAAACGCCGACGCGCTCGTCCAGGCGCTGCAACGGCGCCACGTCGCGGCGAAGCTGCTCTCCATACCTGGCGCTAATCCCGTCGTCTACGGCGAGATCAAGACCCCGGGAGCCAAGCACACGATTGTTTTCTACGCACACTACGATGGGCAGCCCGTCACACCCGACGAGTGGGACGGTAAAGCACCCTTCACTCCAGTGACACGCGTCGTGAACGGTGAGCCTCGCATTTTTGCCCGCGCGGCGGCAGACGACAAGGCCGCCATCATCGCCCAGCTCACCGCTCTCGATGCTCTACAAGCCGCGCACATTCCGCTCAAGGCGAACGTGCGATTCGTCTGGGAAGGCGAGGAAGAGGCGGGATCGACTCACCTCCGCGAAATCATCGAGAAGTACCGCACTGACCTGGGCGGCGATGTCTGGCTCATCTGCGACGGCCCCGTCGATCAGAGCGGACGACAGTCCGTGGTCTTCGGGGCCCGCGGCGTCACTCATCTTCAGATCACGCTCTTCGGCCCGAACCGCGAGCTCCACAGCGGTCACTACGGCAACTGGGCGCCGAACCCGGCGATGATGCTCGCGCAGCTCATCGCTGGGATGAAGGACGAGACGGGACATGTCCTGATCCCACACTTCTATGATGGAGTCGCACCACTCGGCACGCTGGAACAACAGGCAATCGCCGGCGCGCCAGCCAATGAGGCTCCCTTACGCCAGGAATTCGCGCTCGGCCACACCGAAGGCGATGGCAAGCGTCTCCTGGAGTTGCTCAACGAGCCGGCACTGAACATCGACGGGATCACGTCGGCCCGGACGGGACCAACCGCCAACAACGTGATCCCGTCGACCGCCACGGCCGATATCGACCTGCGCCTCGTGAAAGGCGTTGACTGGAAAGACGAGCAACAGCACCTCATCGACTACATCGCCTCGCGCGGCTACTTCGTGACGGACACCACGCCGGACAAAGCCATGCTCCTGGCCCACCCCAGGGTCGCGCTCGTGGTTCGCGGCCGGCTCGGATACAACGCCGTGCGAACACCGATGGATCTCCCAATCGGGCAAGCGATCATCAAGGCGGTCGAGAGTGCCCGTGGGCCGGTGGTCAAGCTTCCGACCATGGGCGGCAGCGTTCCGCTCGAGATGATCGAGCAAGCCGCGAACGCGCCCCCTATCGCCGTGCCGATCGCCAACTACGATGACAACCAGCACGCCGCGAACGAGAATATCCGGCTGCAGAATCTCTGGGATGGCATCGAAACGATGGCGGCCCTGGAAGCCATGGAATAGCGTTTCGCACGTCCCGCATTTCGCGGCGTGCCCGCGCCATGCATGGCCGGCCGTATGGCCCGTTCGGCAGTGGCTCGCCTGGACCACGGCCTAAGTCCCATTTTTCGCAATCCGACACGCGGCGCCCGCGCCACGGCCATCGCGTATTATGCCGCCCGGCCGTAGCTTCGATGCGGGCCCGCACGACTACCCCGCCCGGCGGAGGACGCCACCATGCACGTGACCCTCATCGACCAGAACGGCTTCACGCACGACGTCGCCAACATCCCGAACCCGCTCCCGCGCGGGATGCGCCGCGTCGGCGGCGAAGACGCCGAGCACCGCGGCGTGCGCGAGTATCACCGCGTGGCTGACACCACCAAGTACCGCGAAGCCACGACGCACACCGACATGACGAAGTCGCACTGCGCCTCGGAGACCTGCAAATCCCCGGATGCTCGGCCCGTCCTCTTCGCGGCCAAGTACCGCGACGGCATCGCGTTCGTATGCCCGGAATGCTACCCCGCGATGCTCGCACGCGCCGACTGAGCCAAACGGGTTTTCTCCTTTCTCCTTTCTCCTTACTACTCTCTAGCAGTCCCCCACGCCGCCGAGTTAAGATGGCGGCTATGTCGCCGCGATTTTCCTCCCTCGCCGCCGCCACGATCCTCGCCGCGGCGCCCTCCGCAGCCGCGCACGCCCAACCCTCGCCCGCGACTACCACCCACGGCCGCGCGTTCCAGGTGGTCGTCACCCTTGGCCCCCATCCGGGAGGGCTGCCGCACGACGGCCGGCTCCTGCTCGCCATCTCGACCGATAGCACCCGCGAGCCACGCCTCGAAATCTCCGATCTGGACAACACGCAACAGTTGTTCGGGATCGATGTCCACGGCCTGAGCGCGACACACCCCGGCGTCTTCGGCTCCCGCGCGTTCGGATACCCGCTGCCAAGCCTCGCCCATATCCCGCCCGGCGACTACTGGGTGCAGGCAATCCTCCACCCGTACGAGACCTACCACCTCTCCAACGGACACAACCTCGAGCTGCCGCCCGACCACGGTGAAGGACAGCAGTGGAACCGCGCCCCCGGCTCTCCAATGAGCCGGCCCAGGAAGGTCCACATCGACCCGCGCTCGGGCGGTGAGTTTCGAATCGTCCTCGATACGGTCGTCCCCCCGCTCGAGGAGATCCCGGACACCAAATACGTCAAGCACGTCCGCATCCAGAGCGACCGCCTCACGAAGTTCTGGGGGCGGCCGACGTTCCTGAGCGCGATTCTCGTCCTGCCGGAAGGCTTCGACTCCCACACCGCCGCGCACTATCCCCTCGCGATCTACCAGGGCCACTTCCAGAGAGAACCGCCGTCGTGGCGCGAGGAACTGCCCGATTCATCCCTTCCCGTACCCGATACGGCGAAGATCGCCCACGACTGCCCCAACGGCAGCGAACGCGATGCCTGCGACCGGCGCGCGCTCACCCGGCTCGCACAGGAGACGTACTACGACTTCTACAAGCGCTGGACCGGACCGAATTACCCGCGCGTGATCCTCGTCACGATCCAGCACGCGAATCCGTATTACGATGACTCCTACGCGGTAAACTCCGAGAATGTCGGCCCCTACGGCGACGCGATCACCTACGAGTTGATCCCGTACATCGAGGACCACTACCGCGGACTCGGCCCCTGGGCTCGCGCTCTCTACGGAGGATCCACCGGCGGCTGGGAAGCCCTCGGCGTCCAGGTCCTCTATCCCGACCAGTACAACGGATCGTACGCCGCGTGCCCCGATCCGATCGACTTCCACCAGTACACGAACTTCGACATTTACTCCGCCCGCAACGCGTACTACTCGATCGGCCCGTGGCGCGAGACGCCCCGCGATGGCGAACGCGATGAGTACGGCGACATGCTCTCGACGGTCGAGCAGCAGAATCTCCGCGAGCTGGTCGAAGGCACGCACTCACGCTCGGGCGGCCAGTGGGACATCTGGGAAGCGGTCTTCTCGCCAGCCGGTGCGGACGGATACCCGCGCCGGATCTATGACAAGCGCACCGGCACTATCGATTCCGTGACGGCCGCGTACTGGCGCGACCACTTCGACCTCGTCCACATCATGCAGCGCGACTGGACCACCCTCGGCGCCAAGCTCCAGGGCAAGCTCCACATCTACGCCGGCCTGTCCGACACGTGGTTCCTGAATGACGCGGTCTACCGCGCCGAAGACTTCTTCAAGTCGACGACGAATCCGCACTCGGACGCGGAGATCGTCTACGGACCCCGCCACGAGCACTGCTTCACGGGTGATCCCGCCCGGCCCAATTCAATCTCCGGGCTCACGTTCACGCAGCGCACGATCCCGCAGGTGGTGGCCCACTGGCTCGCGACCGCGCCGGCTGGCGCCGACACGACGAGTTGGCGGTACTGAGCGCCGTACTGACAGCGGCTGACAGGAGTATTATGCACCCGCACGAAGATGAGAATGGCCACCGACGACCCGCGGCCATGAATCGCCGCGAGTTCGTTGTGTCGGGCGTCGTCACCGGAGCCCTCGCGGTCGCCGGGACCGCTATCCCCCGTCGCGCGGGCGCCGCCGTCTCCGCAGGCAGTCCAGCGCCTCAGCCGTGGACCACGCCCGATGATTTCCCGCTCGCCGAGATCACGATCGATCGCCTCCAGCAGGCGATGCAATCGGGCCAGTACACGGCGCGGTCGATCGCCGAGCAATACCTCGCCCGCATCGATGCCCTCGACCAGCGCGGCCCCACGGTCAACGCCGTCATCGAGCTGAATCCCGACGCGCTGGCCATCGCCGACGCACTCGATGCCGAGCGTAAGGCCAAAGGTCCCCGGGGCCCCATGCACGGCATCCCGGTGCTGATCAAGGACAACGTCGCCACCGCGGACAAGATGCAGTCCACCGCGGGGTCGCTCGCCCTCGTCGGCGGCACGCCGCCGCGCGATGCGCACATCGTCGAACGCCTCCGCGCGGCCGGCGCGGTGATCATCGGCAAGACCAATCTCAGCGAGTGGGCCAATTATCGCTCCACCCATTCCTGTAGCGGATGGAGCGGCCGCGGCGGCCAAACCCGCAACCCGTACGCCCTCGATCGCAACCCGTCGGGCTCGAGTTCGGGTTCTGCCGTCGCCACCGCGTCCAACTTCTGCACGGCATCGGTAGGCACCGAAACCGACGGCTCCATCGTCTCGCCGTCGTCGGTCTCGTCCCTCGTCGGCCTCAAGCCGACTGTCGGCCTGCTGAGCCGCGCGGGCATTGTACCGATCTCACAGAGCCAGGACACCGCCGGCCCGATCTGCCGGACCGTTCGCGACGCGGCGATCCTGCTCAGCGCAATGACCGGCGTCGATCCGCGAGACCCGGCCACTGCCGGCAGTCGCGGCAAGTCGGCCACCGACTACACGACGTTCCTCGACCCGTCGGCCCTCAAGGGCACCCGGATCGGTGTCGCCCGCGGCCATTTCTTCGGCTTCAACCGCGGACTCGACAAGGCGGTCGAAGATGCGATCGATGTCATGCGGCACGAAGGCGCAATCATTGTCGATCCCGCCGACCTCGCAACGGTTGGCCAGTATGATGACGCCGAAGGCGAGGTGCTGCTCTATGAGTTCAAAGCCGGCCTCAATCATTACCTGAGTGAGCTCGGCCCCTCGGCCCAGGTGCACACGCTCGCCGACGTGATCGCCTTCAACGACTCGCATCACGACGCGGAGTTGCGGTACTTCGCACAGGAGTTGATGCAGCAGGCCCAGGCCAAGGGTCCGCTCACGACGCCAGCATATGTCGCGGCTCGCGCGAAATGCGTGAAGCTCTCGCGCACGATGGGCATCGATAAGACGATGGACCAGCACCGGCTCGATGCGATCGTCATGCCGACAGGCGCACCCGCCTGGCCGATCGATCTCGTCGATGGTGACGGCTCGGTCCCCGGCGCCGCCAGCAGCACGACTCCGGCTGCGGTCGCGGGTTACCCGAGCATCACGGTGCCGGCCGGCTTCGTCTTCGGACTGCCGGTCGGGATGTCGTTCATCGGCCGCGCCTACAGCGAGGGACTGCTACTGCGGCTCGCGTATGCCTACGAGCAACTCGCCACCATGCGCCAACCACCAGCATTCCACGCGACGGCCGAGGTCACGATGAACGGCCGCCCGAAATAGCCAACTCGGCAAAGGGTGCGACTGGCGGGAGCCTGCCGGGAAGCGCACCGGCCTTGCCCTGGTAGGGGCCGGTCGCGACCGGCCCAGTAAGAGGTGGTTGACCATCACCAATTACGCCGGGCCGCCGCGTTTCTACGAACGGCGGCCTACGCCGCCGTAGTCGCCGCCGGTGGCCGCACCGCGAACCGCGCGAGGATTTCGTCCGCTTCGAGCGGCCGCGCGAAATGATAGCCTTGTCCCAGCCCGCAGCCGACACTCTCCAGCGTGCTCCGCTGCGCCTCGTGCTCGATACCCTCGGCGATCGTCTCCAGTCCCAGCGTCGCGCTCAACGCGACAATGCCCCGGACCAGCATCGACGCCCGGTCGCTCGACGCAATGTCGTCCACAAACGGCTTCGCGATCTTCACGAGATCCGCGGGCACGGTGTGCAGCCGGCTGAGCGACGAGTACCCGATGCCGAAATCGTCGATCGCGATGCGGACGCCGAGCGCTTTGAGCGCCCGCAGGTGCGGTACGACATCGGCGAGTTGGTGGAGGACCACGGTCTCCGTGATTTCGAGCACGAGGATCCGCGCCGGCAGCCCCGAGACTTCGAGCGCCTCGCGCACGGTGTCGACGATCACGCCGTCCACGAGCTGGCGGCCTGACAGATTCACGGTCATGGTCTGCGGCCACGCGCCGCCCGACGCATCGTACCACTTCTTACCCTGCGCGCACGCCTCGGCCAGCACCCATTGGCCGAGCGGGACGATGAGCCCGGTGTCTTCGGCGAGCGGAATGAACTCGACCGGCGCCAGCAGCCCGCGCGTCGGATGCTGCCACCGGACCAGCGCCTCCACGCCGCGCACCGACTGGTCGGAGAGATCGGCGATCGGCTGGTATTGCAGGACCAACTCTCCGCGCTCGATCCCGTGCCGCAGCTCCGCCTCCATCTCGAGCCGTGCGGGGTCGCGAGCGTCGAGCCCGATCGGGACGCCGTCGCGCCCGCGCTTGCCGCGGCGCTTGCTGAGGTACATGTCCACGTCGGCACGCCGCAGCAACGCATCGACCGTGTCGCCCGGGTCCGCCTGCGCCAGCCCGATACTCGCCTCGACGGCCACCTCGCCACTCTCGAGTTGCAGAGGACGGCTGAGCGAATGCCGCACGCGATCGACCACGGCATCGATCCGGTCGTCGATCGTGGTCCCGGACCCTTCGAGCAAAATGGCGAACTCATCGCCGCCCAGACGCGCGAGAGTGTCGGCGCCACGCACACACGTCCGGAGGCGGTCGGCGACCGCGACGAGCAGTTGATCGCCTGCGCCATGCCCGCGGCTGTCGTTCACCTTCTTGAAATCGTTCAGGTCGAGAAACACGACCGTGAGACTCGTGCCTGCCCGGAACCGCGATGCCAGCGCGTGCTCCACACGGTCGCGGAAGAGCGCGCGGTTGGCGAGGCCCGTCAGACCATCGTGGAACGCCAGCCGGCGCAGCTCGCCCTCGAGCGCCGCCCGCTCGGTCACGTCACGGGTATTGAGGACGAGGCCCCGCACGTTCGGATCGTCCATGCGGTTCGTGCAGACCGTTTCCAGCCTCCGCCAGTCGCCGTCGCCGTGCCGCACGCGCCACGCGATCGACGGCGTCAGCCCGGGACACCGCAGCGCGTTGTCAAGGAAGCCCGTCCCGCCGACGACATCCTCGGGATGCAGGAGTGACGTCAGCGGCTGGCCGACCACGTCCGGCGGCTTCACGCCCAGCACGGCGCTGATCGCGGGACTCACGAACCGCACCATGAAACCCGCGTCGACGATCATGATGACGTCGCACGAATGCTCCACCAGCGCACGGAATCGGTCCTCACCGGCGCGCTGTGCGCGTTCGGACAGCAGCAGCGAGTTCTGGTGGACAGCGAGCAGTTGGCGCGCCAGCAGCAGCGCGCCGAGCGGGATGAGCGCCGCCATGAGTACTCGGTCCGCGTGTGGCACGTTCCCGATGCTCTCGTTGAGCACCGCGAATGCCGCCACCAGCGCCGCCGCGTAGGGCAGGGCACTCAACCGGTGCACCGTGCTCTCGTCGGAATCGCCGGCGTCTGGTCCCGAGACGAATCGGTGGCGCGGCATGCGCACGTACCGCTCGCCCGCCCAGATCATGAGCACGTAATTGACGATGTAGAGTCCGTCGGTCCAGTGGACTCCGGTGTAACCGGTCAGCGGATATGCGAGGCTGTACAGCAGGTCGGCCGCGATCCCGGAGAGCTGGCCGACCACGAGCAACGCAAAGGCAAACTGGGTGCCGCTGGCAGGGCGCCGAAGCAGCACAGTCGTGATGCCGAGGAGCAGCAGTAAGTCGGCGATCGGATAGGCGAGGCCGAACGCGAGATCGGTGGTGCCATGGTAGAGCGGCGCCGCCGGGCGGAGCACGAGGCACCAGATCGCGATCCCGCCGCCGACGGTCACCGTGGCGGCATCGAGCGCGAACTTCCACCATTCGATTCGGGTCCGGCGCGCGCGCGGGAGCGACAGCAGCGCGGACAGCACTAGCGCGTAATTCGCGAAGTAGGCGACGTTCGCCCACGAATGGGTCGGATCCCTGCCGTCCAACGTCGCCTGGACAAACCAGATCAGGTTGCCGACGCCTGTCGCGCCGAAGCTCGCCGCGAACAGCAAGAGCGCCCGGCGGAGGGTCGGATTGGAGGTCTGGCGCTTCCCGGCTCTGAAAAACAGCAGCACCGCGATCGACGCCAGCGGCAGGAATACGGCGTTGACCAGCGCCCGGCCAAGTGGCGTCGCCGCCGGGGTCCCGTACGCGATCCACGCGACGTAGGTCGCGCCGTAAAGCGCGACCGCTATCGCCCACAATGGCAACGGATTGCCGGGCGGAAATCTCGCGTCGTCCCGCAGCTCCGGCGATGTCGAATCGGTCATCGGTAGCAAGGCCACAAAGGGACCACCAGGCGCGGGCCAGGGGCCCAGCGCCAACGCTTTGGAGACGACCGGATACCCGGCACGTTACCGCTACCGCCCGGTACTTAGGGGCCAAGGGCCGATCTTCAGGGATGAATGACACGCGGCAGGGCGGCACTCGCGCCTGCGCTACCGTCCCCACACGGGGACGAGGGGACCAACGGAGACCCCAGGGCCCTGGATTCGCCCCGGGACTGCCCCGGTTTGCGCTCCTACTTCTTCCTCTTCCCCTTCATGATCCCCTCGATCTCGTTGATCTCTCGGGGGGCCAGGGTCAACCGCTCCAGACCCGCCGGCGTGACGACATAGTTGTCCTCGATGCGCACGCCGATGTTCGCGTACCGCTCGAGCAACGGCCGTACCCGCGCCATGTAGGCCCGATTGCCCGGGGTGTCAGGCAGGATGTCGAGGATCCCGGGGCGGATGTAGATACCCGGCTCGATGGTGAATACGTCCCCCACGCCGAATTGCAGGGGCGGCGTATACCACTGCGCGGGATCGTGCACGTCGAGCCCAAGGCCGTGCCCCGGTCCGTGCGGCAGGAACAGCGACATCTGCAAGCACCTCGTGCCGCCGCGGCAGAATCCCGGCGGTGCTTCGATCGTCGCACGCGCGGAATCCACGAGTCCCAGCCGCGCAAGCCCCGCGGCCACGACCGCGACGATCGAATCGACTTCCTGCTTGGCCGGCACGCCCGGCTTCACCTGCCGCTCGCCCGCCGCCTGCGCATCTCGCACGATCTGGTAGATGACCCGCTGGTCGGATGTGAACTTGCCGCTCACGGGCAATGTGCGCGTGACGTCCGCGGCGTATCCCTGATATTCCGCCGCGACGTCCATCACCAGCACTTCACCCGCACGCATCACGCGGTTGTCGCGATCGTAATGCAGCGTCGTCGAGTTCGGGCCCGACCCCACGATCGAAGCGTACGCCGGGCGGTCGGCACCGTTCCGGCGGAAGGTGTACTCCATGAGCGCCTGGATCTCGTACTCATTCATGTTGGGCGCCAACGCGTCCATCGCCGCCCGATGCCCGAGTCCCGAAATGTCGGCCGCGTACTTGATGAGCGCGACTTCCGCGGCGCTCTTCCGCGCGCGAAACGCCTCGACGATCGGAGTGGCATCCCGGATGTCGAGCCCCGGATGCGCCGCACCCAGCCGGCGCGCCAGCGCCCGTCCGAAGGTCAGCGAGTCGTTCGTCACGAACTCCGCCGACTCCGCATCACTCACGAAGTAGTAGGGAAGGTGGGTCGCAGCCAGCGAATCGAGCACCCGGTTCACATCGTCTTTCGACCGCGCCACCATGCCGAGCCGCCGGCCCAGCTCATCGTAGCGCACCCGCGTCCCCGTGTAGAACTCGGCCCGTGGCGCCGGCGGCTCGATGAAGATCATGGAGGTCACCGCACCACCCCGCTTGACCAGGATCAGCGTCGCATCAGGCTCCAGAAATCCCGTGAGATACCTGAACGACGGATGCTGCCGGAACCGCGGGTAGTGCTCCACCGGCTCGCGCGCGCCCGGCGCGATGATGACCCCGCTGTCGATGTGCGCCAGCAGCGAATCCCGCCGGGCAGCGTAGTCCGCGTCGGTGATCGGTGCAGGCGCCGGCCCGAGTTGCGAACTCTGCGCGCGCAGCGGCACCCCAAGTGGCAATGCCGCGAGTGCCACGGCAGACAGTGACCCGGCCGCTCGCAGGATTCGGCGGGAGAGCGACGGGCGGACGACGAGACGGCGCATGAGATCGGAGGTGAGGGGTCGGATGGCCACACTTCGGCGGCTGAGATAAGACCCGCGTCATCGGGGCAAGGATCACCCGTCACACGGCGCCGATAATGCTACCTCCCAAGGACACCGCCGTCGAATCAGTCGCAAAACGCTCGGGCGCCTCGCCAATCCAGCGCGAGACGCCCGCCACCCATCCTGCTCTTGTCTCCTGCTCCCGCTCCCGTCCGTCCTCCCCCGCCCGTGCCTTACTCCTGGTCGTCGCTCGAACCGCTCGGAGGACCACCGGGCGCACCGCCGTGCGGACGTCCGCCACCCATCCGGCCAGAGGCCGGCCCGCCGTCGCGCATCCCCCCGTCAGGTCCGCCGCGCCCCCCGAATCCGCCGCGGAATCCGC
>Ga0209167_10001494_pt1 | contig 13677 bp, 15 predicted proteins | sample Coa_R1_9_FD_187154 | JGI IMG/M metagenome (GOLD analysis project Ga0209167, IMG submission 187154) | Surface soil microbial communities from Centralia Pennsylvania, which are recovering from an underground coalmine fire - Coalmine... | ecosystem: Environmental > Terrestrial > Soil >... | reverse complement strand
GGCCGCCTGGCGGGCCAGGCCCCGGGTCGCGATGACCGCGGCCAGGCAGGCGACCGCGGCGAGCGCGAGCGCCCCGGCGGCCGGCCGGAGGCTCTGCCCGGACACCAGCAGCGACCCGGACGGCAGCGGCGCCGGGGCCTTGTAATACACCCGGGCCCAGTGCTGGTGGAGGGCGAGCAGCACCAGCCCGGCGCCCAGGAGGCATGCGAAGATCGCGCCGCCGAACTCCCTGCGCGGCCGCACGCCGGCTACATTCCCCGCGCGGCCAGCGGGAGCACGCCGGTGTCGAAGCAGGTCCGGTCGCCGGTGTGGCAGGCGCCGCCGGCCTGGTCCACCTTGACCAGCACGGTGTCGCCGTCGCAGTCCAGCGCCACAGATATCACCCGCTGCCCGTTCCCGGAGGTGGCGCCCTTGACCCAGTACTCCTGCCGGCTGCGCGACCAGTAGGTGCACAGCCCGGTGGTCAGGGTGCGGTGCAGCGCCTCGTCGTCCATCCAGGCGAGCATCAGCACCTCGCCGGTGTCGTACTGCTGCGCGATGGCGGGAAACAGCCCGGCCGCATCCCGCTTGAGCCGCGCGGCGATCTCGGGGTCCAGCCGTGACGGGCGAATGACGCTGGTCACGTGTGCTCACTCCTCTGCCGTTTGAAAAAGCATAGGACCTGAACGATGCCCGCCATCCCGGTGGTCACCGCGGACCGGTCGCGGGGGGCGCCCATTCCCCTGGCGGGCGCCGGCCCCTACTCTCTGTGCAATGACGTACTCCCGGGATGAGCGACTCGCGCTGTGCGCCGCGCTCGATGAGGCCGGCCCGGACGCGCCAACCCTGTGTGATGGCTGGGCCACCCGTGACCTCGCCGCCCATCTGGTGCTGCGCGAACACCGCCCGGACGCCGCCGCTGGAATGCTGGGCGGCCCGCTGGCCAAGCACACCCAGCGGGTCCAGCAGGGGATCGCCGAGCGGACCCCCTACCCGCGGCTGGTCCAGATCGTCCGGGACGGGCCGCCGAGGCTGTCGTTCTTCGGGCTGCCCGGCATGGACGCGCGGGCCAACCTGGTCGAGTACTTCGTGCACCACGAGGACGTGCGGCGCGGCGCGCCCGGCTGGGAACCGCGCGAACTCGGCGCGGGCCTGGCCGAGGCGCTGTGGTCCCGGCTGGGCATGACCCGGCTGATCCTGCGCCGGGTGCCGGTCGGCATCGAGTTCGCCAGGGACGACGTGGCGGACGGCCAGACGCGGCACCGGATGACGATCAAGACGGCCACCCCGGTGGTCACCGTGATCGGGCCGCCCGCCGAGCTGACCCTGTGGGCCCTGGGCCGCACCGGCGCCGCCCACGTCCGGCTGGACGGCGCCGAATCGGCCATCCAGAAGGTGACCGCGTCCAACTGGCGGCTATAGGGCTGGCGCCCTCATGGGCTCAGCCGGTGGATGTCGCGCGGGAACAGGGTGGCGCTGCGGACGTTGGCGGCGCCGGTGAGCCGGGAGGTCCAGCGTTCCAGGCCCATCGCGAAGCCGCCGTGCGGTGGCATGCCCGCGGCGAAGACGCCCAGGTAGCCGGCGTAGGGCCCGGGGTCCTCGCCGCGCTGGGCGAGCGCGGCCAGGTAGTCCTCGTGCCGGTGCAGCCGCTGGCCGCCGGTGACGATCTCCAGGCCGCGCAGCAGCAGGTCGAAGCTGTTGGAGTAGCCGGGGCGGCCGGGCTCGGGGTGGGTGTAGAACGGGCGCTTGGCCATCGGGTAGCCGGTGACGTAGAGGAACTCCGAGCCGTGCTCACGGACCGCCCAGTCCGACAGCCAGCGTTCGTGCGCCGGGGCCAGGTCCGGCTCGCCGCGCGGGTCTTCGCCCGTTTCCCTGGCCATCAGCTCCTGGGCCTCGGCGATGTGGATCTCGGGGATCCGGGCCGGCACCTCGGGCAGCTTGGCGCCGAGCAGTTCGATCGCGGCGCTGGCCCGGTCAGAGATGGTGGCCACCATGCCCGCCGTGACCTCGGTGAGCACCGCCATCACGTCGTGGTGGTCCTCGATGAACCCGAACTCGGCGTCCAGGCTGAGATACTGAGCCAGGTGGCGGGCGGTGTCGTGCGGCTCGGCCCGGAAGGCGGGGGCGGTCTCGTAGACCCGCTCGAACACGCCCACCATGGCCTGCTTGTAGAACTGTGGCGACTGGGCCAGGTAGGCCCGCTGGCCGAAGTAGTCGATGCCGAACACGTTCGCCCCGGACTCGGTCGCCGACCGCACGATCTTGGGTGTGCTTATCTCGGTGAAGCCGAGCCCGTCCAGCGTGGCCCGGAACCCGGCGACGGCGGCCGCGCTGATCTCGAACGGCGCGCGCAGCAGCGGGTGCCGCAGGCTGGCCGGAGCGTTGTCCAGGATGGTGGGCAGGCTGGCGGTGACCGTGGGCCGGTACAGGTCGAACGGCGGCCGGGCCGCCGGGCCCGACAGCGGCGTGATCACCGGCCGGACCAGCTCCGCCCCGCCGGGCGCCTGGTCGCTGGCGGCCACCGTGCCGGTGACGGACAGGACGGTTTCCTCGGCGAACCCGGCCGCCGCCGCTATCTCGTCCGGAGCGGCCAGGACCACCTGGGCCAGGCCGGACCGGTCGCGGATGACCAGGAACGTCATGGACTTGAGCGGCCGGCGGCGGTGCAGCCAGCCAGCGATGCGGATCCGCTCACCGGCGTGCGCGGGCACGTCGGCGGCCATGACACGGACAGCAGGGACACGAGAGATCATCGCACTCCTTCCCGGGATGCCTGATCCCCTCGGAGTGCGGGCGAGAAGGGAGACTCGCTGTGCCACCGCACCTTCGCCGCCGCCTGGCTGGCAAGCGGCCTCTGCGGGCCCGGTGACGGGGGCTAACCGGCGGGGCATGGGGCAGGCCGCTGGCCGCGGCCGCCGTTCCTCCCCGCACTCGGGAGGGTCTTCGCCACAGGGCGCGAGTCCGCCTTCACAGCTCCCGGCGGCTCTCTGTGTTCGGATGAACAGTGCTCGCGTGCTCCTGCGCTACTCGTCTCCGTCAGCGCGTTACCATCCAGGATACTGGCACGGGAGGAGAAGCTTTCATGCACGCACTCGGCGTTGACATCGGCGGTACCGGGATCAAGGCCGCTCCGGTGGACGTGGCGGCGGGCAAGCTGCTGGAGGCGCGGCAGAAGATCGCCACCCCGCACCCGGCGACCCCGCAGGCGGTCGCGGACGTGGTGACCCAGCTGGTCAAGGCGTTCGGCTGGTCCGGGCCGGTGGGCATCACGTTCCCCGGCGTGGTCGTGGACGGCGTCACCCGGACCGCGGCCAACGTGGACCACGGCTGGATCGGCCTGGACGCGCGGTCGCTGCTGGCCAAGGCCACCGGCCAGGACGTCAGCGTGATCAACGACGCGGACGCCGCCGGGATGGCGGAGATGGAGTTCGGCGCGGGCAAGAACGTGGCCAGCACCGTGCTCATGCTGACACTGGGCACCGGGATCGGCAGTGCGCTGTTCATCGACGGCATCCTGGTGCCGAACACCGAGTTCGGCCACATCGAGATCCGGGGCAAGGACGCGGAGAAGCGGGCGTCCGAGATCGTCCGGGAGACGCACGACCTGAGCTGGGGCAAGTGGGCGGGCCGGGTGGATGAGTACCTGCGGCACATGGAGGCGCTGCTGTCGCCCAGCCTGTTCATCATCGGCGGCGGGATCAGCAAGGAGTCGAAGAAGTTCTTTCCGCTGCTGACCGGGATCAAGGCGCGGATCGAGCCCGCGCACCTGCTCAACGATGCCGGGATCGTCGGCGCGGCCATGCACGCGCATCCCGGATACACCCGGTACAAGCGCGGCGGCGGGAACGAGACCGCCAGCGCGGGCTGACGGGTTCTACCTGACGGTGTGGCCGGCCGCGCGCAGCGCGGCCTTGACCTCGCCGATGCGGACCAGGCCGAAGTGGAAGACGCTGGCGGCAAGCACGGCGTCGGCGCCAGCCTCGACGGCCGGCGGGAAGTCGGCGGCGCGGCCTGCGCCGCCGCTGGCGATCACCGGCACGTCCACGGCCTGCCGGACCGCCCGGATCAGCTCCAGGTCGAAACCGGCCGCGGTGCCGTCGGCGTCCATCGAGTTCAGCAGGATCTCACCGGCGCCGAGTGCGGCGCCGCGGCGGGCCCACTCGACGGCGTCGATGCCGGTGCCCCGGCGGCCGCCGTGCGTGGTCACCTCGAACCCGGATCCGGTGCCCGCCGTGCGGCGGGCGTCCACCGACAGCACCATGCACTGGCGGCCGAACCGCCGGGCCGCCTCGGCCAGCAGTTCGGGCCTGGCCACGGCCGCGGTGTTCAGCGAGACCTTGTCGGCGCCGGCCCGCAGCAGCCGGTCCACATCGTCCACGCCGCGCACCCCGCCGCCCACCGTCAGCGGGATGAACACCTGCCCGGCCGTGCGGCTGACCACGTCGTAGCTGGTCTGCCGGCCGGCGCTGGACGCGGTGATGTCCAGGAAGGTCAGCTCGTCCGCGCCCTCCGCGTCGTAGGCGGCGGCCAGCTCGACCGGGTCGCCGGCGTCGCGCAGATCGCGGAAGTTCACCCCCTTGACCACCCGGCCGGCGTCAACGTCAAGACACGGGATCACCCGGACCGCGACGGTCACGGTGCCGTCCTCGCCGGCCGGTCCTGGAGAATCCTCACGGGGCCACCGCGCCGAGGGCTTCTTCCAGGGTGAACTTCCCGGCGTAGAGGGCCTTGCCGACGATGGCGCCCTCAACGCCGAGGGGGGCCAGCGTGGCGACCTCGCGCAGGTCGCCGAGGCTGGCCACTCCCCCGCTGGCGACGACCGGGCGTCTGGTATGCGCACAGACCAGGCGCAGCAGACCGGTGTTGCAGCCGGTCAGCGTGCCATCCCTGGCCACGTCGGTGACCACGTACCGGGGGCAGCCCTCGGCCTCCAGCCGGGCCAGCACCTCGAGCAGTTCGCCGCCCTCGGCGGTCCAGCCGCGGGCGGCCAGCCGGGTGCCGCGGACGTCCAGGCCGACGGCGATCTTGTCGCCGTGCCTCGCGATGATCTCCCGCACCCAGTCCGGCCGCTCCAGCGCCGCGGTGCCGATGTTCACCCGGGCGCAGCCGGTGGCCAGGGCGGCCGCCAGCGAATCGTCGTCGCGGATGCCGCCGGACAGCTCGACCGCGATGTCGAGCTTGCCCACCACCTCGGCCAGCAGCCCGGCGTTGGAGCCGCGGCCGAACGCGGCGTCCAGGTCGACCAGGTGTACCCAGCTCGCCCCGCCACGCTGCCATGCCAGCGCGGCCTCCACCGGGTTGCCGTAGCTGGTCTGTGACCCCGCCTCGCCGCGGACCAGGCGCACCGCCTGGCCGCCGGCGACGTCCACGGCGGGCAGCAGGGTGAAGCTCATGTCAGCGTCTCCAGCCAGTTGGCCAGCAGCGTGGCGCCGGCGTCGCCGGACTTCTCCGGGTGGAACTGGGTCGCCCACAGCGGCCCGTGCTCGGCCGCGGCGATGAACGGCTCGCCGTGCTCGGCCCAGCTCAGCAGCGGCCCCGGCAGCCTGGCCGCGGGCTCCCAGGGGCAGGAGGTCGCGGCGTAGGAGTGCACGAAGTAGAACCGGGTACCCGGGTCCAGGCCCGCCAGCAGCGCCGAGCCCGCGGCCGGGGTGACGGTGTTCCAGCCCATGTGCGGCAGCACCGGCGCCTTCAGGCGGCCGACCGTGCCGGGCCACTCGCCGATGCCCTGGGTCCGCACGCCGTGCTCGTCGCCGGTCTCGAACAGCACCTGCATGCCGACACAGATGCCGAGCACCGGCCGCGCCCCGGCCAGCCGGCGGTCGATGATCATGTCACCGCGGACCGCGCGCAGCCCGGCCATGCAGGCGGCGAACGCGCCGACGCCGGGCACGACCAGGCCGTCGCAGTTCATCGCCTCGCCGAACGCGGCGGTGACCGTGACCTGCGCGCCGGCCCGCTCCAGCGCCCGCTGGGCGGACCGCAGGTTGCCCGAGCCGTGATCGAGGACGACGACCCTGGGCTTCACAGAACCCCTTTGGTGCTGGGCACGCCGCCGGCCCGCGGGTCCGGGGCGGCGGCGGCGCGCAGCGCCCGGGCCACGGCCTTGAACTGCGCCTCCACGATGTGGTGGGGGTTACGCCCGGACAGCACGAGCACGTGGATGCAGATCCCGGCGACGCTGCCGAGCGTCTCGAAGAAATGCCTGGTCAGCGTCGTGTCATAGGTGCCGATCAGGGGCGGCATGGCGTCCGGCTCCTGGTGCACCACATACGGCCGCCCGGACAGGTCCACCGCGGCCTGCACCAGCGCCTCGTCCAGCGGCACGAGCGCGTTGCCGAACCGGGTGATCCCCGACTTGTCGCCGAGCGCCTGGCGCAGCGCCTCACCGAGCACGATCGCGGTGTCCTCCACCGTGTGGTGCGCGTCCACCTCGATGTCGCCGCTGGCCCGCACGCTCAGGTCCAGGCTGCCGTGCCTGCCGAGCTGGGCCAGCATGTGGTCGAAGAACGGCACCCGGGTGGCGACGTCAACCACCCCGATCCCGTCCAGGTCGAGCTCAACCAGCACCTGGGTCTCGTTGGTGAGGCGCTCCACCCGCGCCACCCGGTTGTTCACCGCCCGGTCCTGGGGGTGTCGAGCACCGCGCTGAGTGCGGTGCGGAACACGGTCATCTCGTCCGGCGTGCCGATGCTCACCCGCAGCCACCCCGGCGGGCCGGTCTCGCGGATCAGCACCCCCCGGTCGAGCAGTCCCTGCCAGACGGCGTGCCGGTCGGCCAGGCCGCCGAACATGACGAAGTTGGCGTCCGACTCGGCCACCCGCAGCCCGAGACCGCGCAGCCAGTCCGCGGTCCGGTCGCGTTCGGCGCGCAACTGCGCCACACATTCGAGCAGCTCACCGGACCGGCGCAGCGCGGCCCTGGCGGCCGCCTGGGTCAGCGCGGACAGATGGTAGGGCAGCCGGACGACAAGCAGGGCGCCGATCACCCTGGGGTCCGCGGCCAGGTAGCCGACCCTGGCGCCGGCCAGCGCGAACGCCTTGGACATGGTCCGGGTGACCACGAGCCGCGGGTAGCCGGGCAGCAGTTCCAGGGCACTGCGGGTGCCCGGCCGGGCGAACTCGGCGTAGGCCTCGTCCACCACGACCATGCCGGGCGCGGCCGCGCAGACCGCCTCGATCACCTCCAGCGGCAGCGCGGTTCCGGTGGGGTTGTTCGGCGAGGTGAGGAACACCAGGCCGGGCGCGGCCTCGCGGACCCGCCCGGCGGCGTAATCGGCGTCCAGCCGGAAGTCGCCGGGCCGGCCGGCGTTCAGCCAGGCGGTGCCGGTGATCCGGGCGATCAGCGGGTGCATCGAGTAGGACGGCTCGAAGCCGAGCGCGGTGCGGCCGTGCCCGCCGAACGCCTGCAGCAGCTGCTGAAGGATCTCGTTGGACCCGTTGGCCGCCCAGACCTGCCGCCAGGTCAGCCCGTGCCCGAGATAGCCGGCCAGGCCGGCCCGCAGCTCGGTCGCGTCCCGGTCCGGGTAGCGGTTCAGCGAGGCCGCGGCGCCGGCCGCCGCCTCGGCGATCTCCCCGACCAGCGCCTCCGGCGGCGGGTAGGGGTTCTCGTTGGTGTTCAGCCGGACCGGCACGTCCAGCTGCGGTGCGCCGTAGGGTTCGAGCCCGGCCAGCTCAGGGCGCAGCGGCAGGGTGTCCATGGGGGTCACGGGGCGCCCCGGGTGGCGACCGCGGCTACATGCGCTGGCAGGTCTTCGGCGCCGCCGAGGGCAGCCACCTGCGGCAGCGTGGCCGCCAGCGCGGCCTGGCTGCATTCCACGACGTTGACCAGCCGAAGGAAGGGCAGCACGGACAGGCCCGAGGTGTGCCGCGCCGACCCGCCGGTGGGCAGCACGTGATTCGATCCGGCCAGGTAGTCCCCGAGCGAGACCGGCGCGAACGGCCCGGCGAAGACGGCCCCGGCGCTGCGCACCCGCCGGGCCAGCTCACCGGCGTTCCTGGCCTGAATCTCCAGGTGCTCGGGCGCCCAGGCGTCCGCCACGGCCAGGGCGGCGTCCATATCGCCGGTGATCACCTGGGCGGACTGCCCGGCCAGCGCGGCCTCGACCCGCTCACGATGGCCGGCCGCCCGGACGCTGTGAGCCAGCTCGGCCGCTACCCGGCCGGCCAGGCCGGCGTCGGGGGTGATGAGCAGGCATGCGGCAAGCGGGTCGTGCTCGGCCTGCGCGATCAGGTCGGCAGCCAGGTACCTGGGGCTGGCCGTGTCATCGGCCACGATCGCTATCTCGGTCGGCCCGTTCTCGCCGTCGGTGCCGACCACGCCGCGCAGTACCCGCTTGGCCGCGGCCACGTAGACGTTCCCCGGGCCGGTGACCACGTCCACGGGGTCGCACTCGGGTGTGCCGTAGGCGAGCATGGCGAGCGCCTGTGCGCCGCCAACGGCGTGCACCTCGCTCACCCCCAGCAGCGCGCAGGCGGCCAGCACCGCCGGATGCGGCAGGCCGCCGTGGGCCGCCTGCGGCGGCGATGCCACGGCGATCTCACCAACCCCGGCGACCTGGGCCGGGACGACGTTCATGACCACCGACGAGGGGTAGGCGGTCAGACCGCCCGGCACGTAAACCCCGGCCCGGCCCACCGGCACGAACCGGCCGGTGACCGTCAGCCCGTCGGCGACCGGCGTGACGATGTCCCCGCGCAACTGGGCCCGGTGCACCAGGGTGGCGCGCCGGGCCGCCTCGGTGAGGGCCGCCCGCACCTGCTCGTCCAGCTTGCCGAGCGCGTCGTCGAGCGCACCGGCCGGGACTGCGGTCGAGGCCAGGTCCACCCCGTCGAACCGGCGGGTGTACTCACGCACCGCCGCGGCGCCGCGGCGCCGCACGTCCTCGCAGACCGGCTGGACCTGCAGCGCCGCGGTGGCCACGTCCAGGACGGCCCTGGGCAGCACGCCGTGCAGGGCAGCCCTGGTCAGCTCCGGTGCGGCCCTGCCCCGCAGGTCAATCGTGGCAAGCATTGGCTCAGCCTATCGGGCCACCGCGCAGCGTGGCGGCTGTGCATCACGGCGGGACACCCTGATGCGAGCGTACGGCCTGCGTGGCACTCTTATCGGACCAGCGTCCGGCATACCGGGGCCAGTGTCCGGACCACAGACGAAAGTGAACCACCGGTGACCCACCAGCACGACACCAGCAGCCAGGCCGACCTCGCCTTCACCGAACTGGCCACCGCTTACCTCGACGACACCGGCGAGCGGCTTCCCGAGTTCGCCACCGCCCTCGGCGATCACCGCTTCGACGCGCATCTGCCGGTGTTCACCCAGGCCGCGCTCGACGCCGAGCGGCAGGCCCTGGAGGGTTTCACGGCCAGGCTGGCGGCCATCGACCACGCCACGCTGAGCCCGGAGAACCAGGTGGACGCCGCCATGCTCGGCACCGCGCTGAAACGGCGGATGTACGAGCGGGAGGCGATGCGGGAACACACCTGGAACCCGCTGGTCGCCAACCCGGGCCGGGCCATCCGGCTGCTGCTGGCCAGGGACTTCGCCCCACTGCCCGAGAGGCTGGCATCGGTGGCCGGGCGGCTCGCCGAGGTGCCCGGGGCGCTGGCCGGTGCCCGCAACCTGCTCGGGCCCATGCCGCGGGTGCACCTGGAGACCGCCATCGGCCAGTTCACCGGCACGATTTCACTGGTGACCAAAGAGATCGACCAGGCGCTCGAGGACGCACAGCACCGTTCCGGCGCGACGCCAGCCCTACGGCAGTGTGCGGCCCAGATCGGCGCCGTGCGGCCGGCCGCTCTGGAAGCACTGGACGAGCATCGCGCCTGGCTGTCCGCCAAGCTGGACGAGGGCAATGCGAACGGCGGGTTCGCCGACCCGCGGACCGGCCCCGAACGATTCGCCCGCAAGCTGTCGCTCACCCTGGACGCCGAGGCGGACGACGGCGCGATCCTGGCCAGGGCGCTCGCCGACCTGGACCGGGTGAGCGAGGAAATGGCCGGGCTGGCGGCCGGGCTGGCAGGGCCGGCCAGCGGCACCGACCGCGCTGCGGTGGTGCGGCAGGTGCTCGGCTCGCTGGCCGCCGACGCGCCGGACGACAAGACCATCCTGGAGCTGTGCCGCGGCGCGCTGGCCCAGCAGGCCGCCTTCGTCACCGCGCACAAGCTGGTGACCGTCCACGACGACCCGGTCGACCTGATCGAGATGCCGGAGATCGACCGCGGCGTCGCGGTCGCCTACTGCGACTCACCGGGCCCGCTGGAGCCCCGGGGCATGCCGACGTTCGTCGCGGTCTCCCCCACCCCGGCGGCCTGGCCGGCCGAACGGGTGGCCTCGTTCTACCGCGAGTACAACCGGCACATGGTGCACAACCTGATGATCCACGAGGCGATGCCCGGCCACTTCGTGCAGCTGGGGCACTCCCGGCGGTTCACCGGCACGCCCACCCCGCTGCGCTCGGCGCTGCGGTCGGGGTCGTTCGTCGAAGGCTGGGCGGTCTACGCCGAAGAGCTCATGGCCATCCACGAGTACCCGGGCCTGGGCGACCCTCGCAAGGTGCGGATGCAGCAGCTGAAGATGCAGCTCCGCATGATCATGAACGCGATCCTCGACGCCGGGGTGCACACCCAGGGGATGACCGAGGCCGAGGCGATGAGCCTGATGACCGGCCGCGGGTTCCAGGAAGAAGGCGAGGCGGCCGGCAAGTGGCGCCGCGCGCAGCTCACCTCCACCCAGCTGTCCACCTACTACGTCGGGTATACCGAGGTCGCCGACCTCGCCGCCGAGCTGAAGGCGGCCAGCCCCGGGCAGCCCGAACGGGAGCTGCACGACCGCATGCTCGCCCACGGCACACCTCCGGTCCGGCGCCTGCGCACCCTGGTCAGCTAGCGCCGCTCTCGCCCTCGAGGGCCAGCTCCGCGCGCTTGCGCTCGGCCGGCTGGCTGGCCAGCTCGATGGCGCCCACGGTGAACGCGGCGAACAGCGGCCAGAAGGCGAGCGCGCCACGCCCGGCCAGGGCGAGCGGCTCGTGCAACTGGGCCCCGACCGGGCTGGAGGCGAGCTGGGACCGGAACCCGGCGAGTCCCTGCTGCTGCCCGGTCCACATGGCCAGCACGGCCGCGGCCACACCACCGAGGACGAGGCCGGTCACCGCTACCGCGCCGTGCCTGCGGACCACGATGAAGTAACCGGCCACCCCGCACAGCAGCCCGGCCGCCGCGGTCAGCAGGCAGAACCACCCTTCGGCGGCGATGAACGCGCTGGTCTCCGGGTTCGCGACGTAGGCGACGCCACGGCTCTGCACGACGAGCAGCGCCCTGGGCGCGACCGCCGACCAGAGGAACCCGGCGAGCAGGCCTGCCGCGGCGCTCGCCGCCGCGGTGGCGAGCAGGACGGCAACCGCGCCGCCGAACCTGGCCGCCGCGCCCATTCGCCGGGCGGCCTGGGCCGGACCGGGAGCAGTGGCGGGCACAGGCCCGCTGCGCGGTGCGTCGGGATACTGGCCGGGTTGCGTCATTCTGGGCAGCAGGGTACGCGACACCGGCGATCTGAATGCAAGAATCTGCCGCCCGCACCCTGCGGCTGTACCGGAGGCCGGACCGCAATGCGCTCCACGGCGGGCGCGACTTGTGCTAGATAAGAGATTGGTTAACCACACATGTGCGCCCGGCGAGAATGGTTAACCGGTCAACTGGGGGTCCCATGATCGAGGCTCGTGTTCTGACCAAACGGTACGGCCCGAAGGTGGCGGTAAACCAGCTCTCGTTCACCGTCGAGCCTGGCAAGGTCACCGGATTTCTCGGCCCGAACGGGGCGGGCAAGTCCACCACGATGCGGCTCATACTGGGCCTGGACCGCCCTGACGGCGGCACCGCCACCATCGACGGCAAGCACTACCGCGAGCTCGCCAGCCCGCTGCGTACGGTGGGAGCCCTGCTGGAGGCCCGTTCGGTGCACACCGGCCGGACGGCCTTCGACCACCTGCTCTTCCTGGCCCAGACCCAGGGGCTGCCACGGCAGCGGGTGCGGCAGGTGATCGACCTGGTCGGGCTCGGCGCGGTGGCGAACAAGCGGACCGGCGGATTCTCGCTGGGCATGAGCCAGCGCCTGGGCATCGCCGCGGCGCTGCTCGGCGACCCGCAGGTGTTCCTGCTGGACGAGCCGGTGAACGGCCTCGACCCCGAGGGCATCCTGTGGATCCGCAACCTGATGAAGCGGCTGGCCGCCGAGGGGCGCACCGTGTTCGTCTCCAGCCACCTGATGAACGAGATGGCCGTCACCGCTGATCACCTGATCGTGATCGGCCGGGGCGAGCTTATCGCGGACTGCAGCACGCAGGAGTTCATCGGCAGCCGTACCCGGCAGTCGGTGCTCGTCCGCACGCCCGACCCGGACCGGCTGGCCAGCGCGATCACCGCCGAGGGCGGGCACGTCTCGGTGGCGCCTTCGGACGGGAACGCCATAGCGGCCGCCGCGGGCGGGCAGCCGGCCGCCGCCCTCACCGTCACCGGCATCCCCGCGCCGCGGATCGGCGAACTCGCGGCCGCCACCTCGGTCGTGCTGCACGAGCTCACCCCGCAGACGGGGTCCCTGGAGGAAGCGTTCATGGAAATGACCGCCGACAGCGTCGAGTACGGCCAGCACCAGGCCCCCGCCCCGTCACCACCCAGTACGGCCGCCGTGCCGGGCGAACGGAGTGGCTCATGACCGCCGCGACGCCCCCGGTGCAGATGACCCCGCTGCCGCCGCCCGGGCACCAGGGGTTCGGCCGCCTGCTGCAAAGCGAATGGACGAAGCTCCGCTCGGTTCGCTCCACCATCTGGTCGCTGGTCCTGCTGGTGATCCTCACCCTCGGGCTGACCGGCCTGATCGCCGGCATCACCGAGGCGCAGTGGCACAAGATCGGCGCTGCGTCACGGGCCACCGTCATCGGCGACCCGGTCGCCACGATCCTCGGCGCCTCGGTGGAGTTCGGCCAGCTCACCATCGTCGTGCTCGGCATCCTGGTGATCTCGTCCGAGTACTCGACCGGCGCGATCCGGGCCTCCTTGCTGGCCGTCCCCCGCCGCCTGCACATGCTGACCGCCAAGGCGATCACGTTCACCGCGCTGATCTTCGTGCTGGCCGAGGTCGTCTGCTTCGCCGCGTTCTTCCTCGGCTCGGCGATCCTGCACAGCCACGTCCCGGTCTCGCTGAGCGGCCCGCACGTGGCCCGTGCCGTCGTCGGCGCCGGCCTCTACCTGACCGTCCTGGGGTTGTTCTCGATGGCCATCGGCGGCCTGATCCGGCACACCGCGGGCGCGATCGCCGGCGTCATCGCCTTCGTCATCGTCCTGGAGCCGCTGTCCACCCTGATCCCGGGCACCTGGGGCCACCACATCCACGACTACCTGCCCACCTCGGCGGGCCGCCTGGTCTACCAGATCCGCCCGGTCTCCGGCCAGGTCCTGCCAGCCTGGGGCGGCTTCGCCGTCTTCTGCGGCTGGACCGCCGCCCTGCTCATCGCCTGGGCAGTGACCCTCAAGCTGCGGGACGCATAGGGGTTCCGGGGGCCGGCCCGCGTAAATGGCAAAATCCCCAGCCCCGTTCGTGGGGGTCCGGGGGCCGGCCCCCGGGTAAGTACTGCGGGCCCACGGCGAAGCTGGCCGAGGCCAGCGAGCAGGGCTGGCCGCCTTGGGATGCCTAGCTGGCCATCCCGGCACAAC
>Ga0209167_10001492_pt1 | contig 13690 bp, 13 predicted proteins | sample Coa_R1_9_FD_187154 | JGI IMG/M metagenome (GOLD analysis project Ga0209167, IMG submission 187154) | Surface soil microbial communities from Centralia Pennsylvania, which are recovering from an underground coalmine fire - Coalmine... | ecosystem: Environmental > Terrestrial > Soil >... | reverse complement strand
TCAAGGCCGAGCTCGTGAACCTGCGAAATGCTATTTGTCCAGTTCGTATGGATGCGGAAACGGTCCATATCGCAGACAATTAGTAGGGGCGGATTTTCCAACGCCAAAGCGTATTGCTGAAGTTGTGCAAAGGCAGCGTTGAGGTCCTTCCGCTTTCCCTTGTACTCCCAGCCGAAGTGATCGCGCTTCCAGACGTCTGCCCAGCCCTCGCCACCTGTGGTCTTCGTGGCGCCACGCTCAAACGCGTACCATTCGCCGGTTGGGTCAACGTCGGTTGGTGCTGGTTCATCCAGCATCCGGCATAGGTCAATGAAATGGGACTGGGCGGCGGACCGTTCTTTGAGTTCGACGGCCTTCCATTTGGCAATAAACTGATCAGGGTTCACGGGCGAGGAGCCTCGCGGGACAGGGGAACGTCAGCTATCAATGTCCCAAAGGTTGCGCTTGCGCAATCCTACCGATTGCTTAAACCACAGCTCGAAGGTCGCCGCGTCTTAGTCATACCAATCCTTCCGATCACGCGGCAGCAACTTCCCTCGCGCATAGCCCGGCGAGACCGCCCGCAGCCCGCAGCTTCTCCAGCTCAGTTTCGAGAAAATGGTTGGCGACGATCAGCGCCTTGACCGCCTCACGCCATCGCCGCCGCAGGCCGCGATAGCCTGGTCGGCTGCCTCCTCTAGCTGGTTCGCGTCAGATTGCGGGTTGGGGCCTGAGGACATTCTCCGGAAGACCTGTGGGGTAGGATTTGACGCCGGGAAGAATGTTCTGTTTTTGTTTCTTTCGTCAACGTGGCCAAGACACCCGACTGAGAGGTTGAGCCCCGCCGTCCTTGTTCTCGCGCCCAAGTTGAGAAACAATCGCCTCTATTGTTTGGGGGGCAAAGGCCATGCAGGCTTTTTTATCCGTCTTATCGATCCCATTCATATTGTTAAACGCTTTTGGTGGCATCGCATCAGGCATTTGGCTTGGCATCCTAGGTCAATGGTCGGCCATTGGTCAGGGACTTTTGGCAGTCCTCTTGTCTACTTTCATATTGGGCTTCGCCATGATGCCGGGGCTTATCTTCGCCGCACCTGCCGCTCTGTTAGCGCAAAAAGGGAAGCTCATTCTTGCATTTCCATTTATGCTGCTCGGACTGCTTTATACTTATGCTGTGATCGTTATTTGGTGCATGTCCGTTTTTTACTTCTTTATGCAGCAGTCCAATGCAGCTTCGTTTTGGCCACTTCTGATTTGGTCTTATGGCATTGCTCTCGGTTCCCTCATGTCAATTGCGCAGCGCGAGCAACAAAGCGGCAATGGTGAGGGCTCCACGATGACAACCTTCTTCGCACAAATAGCCTATGTGATAATGGCGCTCGTAGCCATCTTCGCGCGAGTTTCGCTGTTGGATTTAGTGATCACATTCAGCGGGGTGATGCTTGTAGGTATGCTCATCCAGACTGTGATTGCCGTGGCAATAATGATTGAGCAAAGACGACTTGGAGAAATCTAGCCAACCTTCAATATGTAGGTTGGCTGAGAATGCTTCACCGATTGACCCATCATCGCTTTAGACCGCGTACGAAAACAAGATGGGAAACGATGACAGCAGCCGCCACTAGATCAATCCAGAACCAAGTTTGACGCCGCAGGTAGATCGGGATCACTGGGTTAAAGAGGATAGCGATCCCGGCGAACACGACGCCCCAAGTCGGTGTTGCCGAGAACGATACGTAGGCAAGAATTCCGCAAGCGATGCAGATGACGATCCTAGTAAACGTATAGTATCCATAAGGTAGCGGAAAAACAGCGACAATGAGCACGAGAGCGGCCGCTATCCATAAGGCCAATGGAAGCTTGGTCGTTGCGGGCTGGGGGGTTAAGGTCATGGTCACCGTTGCAAACGATGTCAGGCGCGCACCTATCTGGCCTTTGATTGTCGCTCCATTCGCGTGCTTCGTCTACTATATCATGCTCCGCTTCGCTTTTATTCAATCGATAGAGGGCACGTTTGGAGCGGCCAGCGTCAGCGAAGAGTTGAACGATATTGTCAGCCAGCCGTTGTGGGGCACACATTGGTTTTACCGCGGCATTGCGGAATATATCTCGATAACAGTCGCGGTCTTCGTCGCGGGTGGGTTGGCAAGAGGACGCGCGGTCGCCGGGGCCGTCTTGGGCGCGAGCGCAATTTCCATTTTTTATATTATGAGCGTCAGTTATCTTTTCTACGACTGGAAGTACATGGAGCCTGACGATTGGACGCTAGCAGACCCTTGGTACCAATACGTTATAAACGGCATTCTGATTTTTGCAGCACCGATCATCGCTTTCTCAACCGCAGAGCATATTCAAGAGGCGCACAGCAAGGAGCCGGGTCTCGCAGGCATCAATCGGTGGCATTTCCTCTGGCTTTGGACACCGACCTACTTATATGCGCTGGCAATGATTACGCCGCTCACTCGGTTCTATTCAGTTCAATCGGAGGGAAGCATTTTCGCATTTGCAATGGTGATCCTTGTGCACGCGGTGCCTACATTCGTCGTCGCAGTGCCCCTCTACTACGGCCTGATGATCCTGCGCGGCGACCACGGCGGAACGATGCCACCAGCAGCGAGAAACTTCGTCGGTGCTTTGGTGTTGATCGGCGGTCTCGTTGTTGGCGGTGCGGTGCAAATGGGTTGGTACTGGATGTTCAGCAAGATCGGTCAAGCGATATCCGGCTGAGTCAGTTACTAGCTGCCGGAACAATTATCTTGCCCTTGGATGCTAGCGTATGGGACGGGAAAAAGTTTGAGGGCTTAAAATGCCAATACCGTTCACGCGGCGATGGTATGAAGCTAGAGCGTACCGCGACATATTGTGGAAAGCGGTCTTTACCTTCGATGCTCAATACAAATTAGTCGTGCTTTCGAAGCGAAGCATCGCGACAAAAGACGGCATCAACATACGAGCGCTTGGCTATTTGAACGGCTTTATCAAGTCCGCTTTGGATCGGCGACAACTTGATATTCGTAGTGACGAAGCATACGCGGTGTTTGAGGCGCTTTATCAAACACTTTGGGGGAAAAAAGTTGGAAGAATATATTTTGAGTATTTCATTGACGCGATGAATGGAGAAATTGCGGTTGATAAGGATGAGTTGAGGGAAGGAATTGAGCTTGGGACATTGGACTTTCTTCGCAGTGCGCAAACAGGAATGCAGCCAACAGGATGGTTTTCTTGCTTTTAGAGACTCGTAGGCGAAGCGGTATCGCGAGTTGCTGCGGGCCTGCGCGGCTCAGACCGCTCCAACCACTCGATGATTTCGTCGTCAATTCACACGCCTTGCTCCGATCCAGTGAGTGGGAACTGATCGTGGCGTATTTTGAGACTAACACTGGATGCCTCGTCTATTTCTAATCGAGCGTTATAGGAGCGCGCAGCGTAATGTCCGCACGAGCCAGAATTACTCTCGGTATCGCTTTGCTCGTGGCGGTGTTTGCCATGATCATACGCGAGATACATTGGTTGGCAGTGCTTCTCACGCTGTTTGGTTTGTTTTTGGTCGTATGGGGACGCCTGCCGAACGAAACAGAAAAGGCGATTGCTCAACTTCCCGGGGGGAAGATCATTCTCGTTGGGCTCGATCAATTGGACATGATCTTGGTCCCGAGGGACGACGAACTTGAGAAATATCTTCGAGAAACAATAGAGCGTTATGACGAGAAAAAAAGAGCAGCGCTCAAAGACTTATTAAACACTCGTAATCCTCGTCGCTTCGGCGCTGAGTGGCCGGCATTCAATGCCGATGGCCTTGTTGTGGGAGACTTTAACGGACCCGGTCCGATCAAAGAGGAATATCGGGGCTCGATAAAAAGAATTTTACGCGATCTATCTGGCTGATTAGGGATCGGCCGCACGATGGATACTGCCCTTCCGCGAGTTAGCTAGTTCGTGGAGGCGGCCTAATTGTATCGCGCTAACACTTCATGAAGCTTCGTTTTGGCTGCTTGATCAGGAAACTTACCGTGTGACGCCAAGAGCGGAGGCAGGTACTTTGTAGCGCAATCGCCGGCGCTGCAGACTTGGTCGTTTTCCGTCGACACGCGTAGCCATTGCTGCCTCTTGCTATAAAGATTGGTTAGTGTTCGATCAGCCAGCGCTTGCTCGGCATCGATTTGATTGGCAATAGCTCAGCCCGAGACGCTTGTCCCCGAGACATTGCAGCAATGTCCCCAAGACATTGCTGTGCGCCAAACGGGGCACACCCTCATAATGAGCGTCAGGGCCTCTGTCGGGGTGCGTTTATCTTGGATTAGGGCGGATTTGGGGGCGAATTCGGGGCTCCCCTTTGTGTGACATTGGGGAGAACACAAAATCTCCCTAGCGCGCCCTAATGGAGGATACGCGCATTTTCAATCTGAGATACGCGATGGCAAACGAGGACCGATCCCAGATCGCGGATGCATCGTGAAAATCTAACAACTTATAATTGATCATCAATAAAATGGCAGTACTGCGATTTCGCAGTGACCATCAGGAGAGAGATGACGATGACTACTCGCAAGACTGCCAAACCGAACGCGAAGAAGGCGACCAAGCCAAAAAGCAAAGAGCAGGTGACGGCCAAACCAACTGAGGGTTACGCCGGTCACAAGACCGGTCGTCGCAAGGGCAAGGTCCACGAGCTGTTCGACACCCAAGGAGCCGAGGCTGCCTGGACACTAGGTCTGCGGTTGGGACTGAAAGAGACGACGCTGCGAGGATGGCTCGCGACCTGGCGTCGGCTGTCCAAAAGCAAGGTGAATGAAGTGAAGATCGCAGCCTGACACTTGAGGCGTGCGAACTAGGGACCCTTTGCGGGTCCCTTTCTTTGCCTTTCAACCGCTGACCTTTTCTGCCGAAAGTAGTGCCTCTTGGAGAACGCGTCGGCCCAGCCTGTCGCCGGTTTGCGCGTACGCCTTGGCCTTCACCTCGGCCGCGAGGTGTTGGATTTGCGGGGCCGACCTCGGCGATCGTGTTGATGTTGCGCTCGCTGGGAGCCACGGAGCGGCGATCGCATTAATTAGTACATAGATTATGCGATTTTAGCTCTAGGGATTTTTCTTGATAAGTATTTGATTTTTCTGGTACAGTTGGGTGGGCTCGAACCACCGACCTCCTGTTCCACAGACAGGCGCTCTAACCAACTGAGCTACAACTGCATCCTTGGCCGAACCGAAAAAACGGGCCTGAACCGGGCGGAAACTAGGTGCAACGTCGCGCTTTGGCAAGGCCGGCCAGCACGCCAAAACAGGGGCGTCCGAGCGCGCAGGGACGACGCGTTTTCCCGCCTCGGTCGCTCGCCGCCGGCAAACAAAAAGCCCGGGCTTAAAGCCCGGGCTTTTTTTGATCCGCGAATGATCGATCAGGCCGCCGGCTTGAACATCTTCGACGCGCTGGCCTTGATCGGCTCGGCGGTCTCGGCCGCGACCTTCTGGGACAGTTCGGCGATTTCCTTGCTGTAGGCGGTCAGCGCCTCGAACTGCTTCTTGGCATGAACGGTCCACAGCTCCAGCGCCTCGGAAGGCGTTTTGACGCCGATCAGTTCCTGCGCGAAGTCGAGTGTCGCGGTGGTGTTGGCCTTCATCATTTCCATCACCTTGGCCGAATATTCGCTGGCGCCCTTGCTGACGCTGGCAAATACCGCCTCGATCGTGGAGTTGTGGCTCTCGGCGACATCCTTGAACTTGGCGTAGCTGTCGCGCGCCTGCGAAACGCCCTTCTCGGCGAACGCACGCATCTGCTCGGGGACTTCGAATGGTATCACGGAAGAGGAGAACGGATCGGAGGGGTTGGCCATGGCATGTATCCTTCGCGGCGGGGGGTGAAAGACGGTGTGACCCCTTGCGCGCCCGGCAACGGGAACGTCGACACGGATCACTTCGGCGGAACTGCCCTTCCTGGGCGTTTAATAGATAAGCACATTATCATGGCAAATTTGTGCAATGCAATGAAAATTTGTGTGCACCGCCACATAAAAAACGCGCAAGCGCCTTGGCCGCTGCGCCAGTCCTTCCCTTCCGGGGCGACGTTCTTAATTCTTAGGCCTTGGAAATTCTCAGCTTTTTGGCTTGGCTACCTCCATCGCCGCTCGACTCATGACTTGACCCATTTCGCTTGCCTGCTCCGCCAGCGACCGCATCTGAGACTGCACGTAATCGCCGTGCAGGCGCATGATTTCGGTCAAATCCTTGGCGCGCAGCAGCGATTGCGCGTAGTCCAGCGATGAATGCACGTTCTTTTCGGCGCAAGTAATCGCCTTGGCGCGGACATCCCTGACGCCTTCACGCACGCTCGCACCTCGCTCTTCGAGCGAATCCGCGGTCGCTTGCGCGTTGGCGACGAATTTTTCGAAGGCCTTGCGGGCCTGATCGACCCCGGCCTCGACCATCGATCGCATTTGCTCCGGAATTTCGAAACGGTCGCGTACTTGTTGGTCCATGGTTCACCTCCGGTTTGCGCTTCAAGCGACATCCCACCCGGTTCCCGGTTCGCGCCGGCTCAAGCCTATTCGCAAAACACCTCGCCCGCGTGACGCGGGCGCCCCCATCCGGGAGATTTGATGATCCCTCAAGCACCCAACGCCGAACCCGCCGACAAGGTCCATGCGGGTTAAGGTTATTGTGGCTTAGCGGACCTTTCCCCGGGGCGGGCCGTGGACCTGCCGTGGCGTGGAGGCGATACTAACGATTCATTAACGCTGTCATCGTTTGGCCGCCGAGGTCTGACGCCATGATCGAGTAACAGCCAACCCCGCTGGTCACATCACCGCGATGAACAACGCTGAATTCCAGTTGCGAGGTGTCGGCGATCCGCGACTGGCGGTCCATGCAACGAGCCCCCTCCCCGCGTGGCTCTGGTCGACCGACGGCACCCGCATCCTGTGGGCCAATCCGGTCGGCGCCGGCGTGTTCGGCGCGGCCAACGGCACAAGCCTTGCCGTGAAAACCTTTGGCCCGGCGGATTCCCATCGCCGTCAGGTGACGCAGCTTGCCCACCGTCTATCGCCGACAGGCGCGGTCCGCCTGGAGCGATTGCGCGGCTTCGGCGCTACGCTCGGAACGCTGATCACGTGCGGTTGCGCGCGGCTTGATTTCGCCGATGGCAGCCAGGGCATTCTGATCGTCGCCACCGAGCCGGTCGGCCGCGCGATGCCGCTGGTCGAGCGGCTGCAACGGCTGGTCGAGGGCATCGACACGCCACTCGCCGCGTTTGCGCGCGACGGCATGTTCCTCGGCGCCAGCGAAACGGCGCGATCGCTGATCGGCTTTCACAATCTTTCGGACGCCGGCCTTGAGGAGGCGCGCAGCGAAGCGCTGAAGCAGGGGCGCTGCGAAACGGCGGTGGGTATCGGCCACATGGTGCTGCAGCGCGTCGGCACCGGCGCCGATGTCGGCCTGATCGCGTTGATCGCGCCGGATGCGACACGGCAAGCCGATGCCCGGCACGCGGCTGCACCTTCCACCGCAAACGCCGCGGCCACCCAAGCCACCGAACGCGTCGCACCGCCCGGCGACCTGCCGACGGCGGAATATGAGCAGCCCGCGCGCTCGGGCGAAGCGCCGGCCGAATTCGCGCTGGTCGACGAATTCGCCGAAATCCCCGAGGCGCCTGCGCTCGAACAGGTCACCGCCAATCAATCGCCCGGGCCGTCGCCGGCCGCGGTGATCCATGACGAAACGCCGGCGGAGGCAAACGCAGCGCCCGATCAGACCTCGCCGCAATCGCGCCGGCATCCGTTGCGCTTTACCTGGCAGATGGATGCCGATGGCCGTTTCTCGCTCGGTCCCGACGAGTTCAGCCGCCTGATCGGCGTGCGCACCGCCGCGGGCTTCGGCCGGCCGTGGCGCGAATTCGCCGAAACGCTCGGCCTCGATCCGGATGGTCAAATCGTCAAGGCGATCGCGACGCGCGGCACCTGGAGCGGCATCGCGCTGAACTGGCCGGTCGACGGCGGCTGCCGCCTTGCGGTCGAACTGTCGGCGCTGCCGATCTATGACCACACGGGAAGGTTTGTCGGCTATCGGGGCTTCGGCGTCTGCCGCGACGTCGAGGGGCTCGCCCGGCTCGACGCGCTACGCCGTCATGAATTCTTCAATAACTTGCCATCCGAAGTTCCCATTTCCTCCGGCACCCTGGCAGCGGGCCAGGCCAAGCCCTTGCCTGCCGCGGAACCGTACGCGGTTTCAGCCGTTGCACCGGCCGCCGGCGCGCAATCGCCGGCCGCGACAAGTCTGGAAACTTCAACACGAACCAATTTGGATACGCCCGTGGAAACGCCCAGTGAAGTGCTAAAGAACGTGGTTCCATTTCGGCCCATCAGCGAAGTACGTACGCCGGTCCTGACGCCGGTGGAAAGCAGCGCCTTCAACGAGTTGGCCCGGCAATTGTCGGCGCGGCTCGAAGGCGAGAACCACGCGCTCAACACGCTAAACGCCGCCAGCACGGCTGAGGCGATCGTCGAACCGGAGGCCGCGCCGCCGCAATCGCTAAAGGCCTCCGCCGAGCCGCCGGGCTGGCTGACACACGCCGAGCCGCCGGCCCGCGGGGAGGCCCGGCGCGACAAGGCGCTGCTCGACCTTCTGCCCGATGGCATCCTGATCTACCGGCTCGACCGGCTGCTCTATGCCAACCGCGCGTTTCTCGACCGCATCGGCTATCCGAGCGTTCACGCGCTGGAGCAAGAAGGCGGTCTCGACGCGCTCTATGTCGAACCCGGCGTTTCCAGCGCCAGCAGCACATCGGACACCGGTACGCCGGTGAAGATTTCGGCGACGCAATCTTCCCCCACCGCAACCCCGCCGTCGGCCATCGACGCGCGGCTTCATGCGATCATCTGGGACGGCGAACCCGCGCATGCCCTGATTTTCTGCGGCGCGGCGAGCGAAAACGCCGCCGTCGCCGTCGCGGCCACCCCGCCCGCGCCAACGCCGTCACCGGTCGGCCACGCCAATGCCGAGGAACTCGGCGCCATCCTCGACACCACCGCCGACGGCATCGTGATGTGCGATGCCGAAGGCAACATCAATTCGTGCAACCGCAGCGCGGAGGCACTGTTCGGCTATGACGGCGAGGAGCTCGTGCAACGCAATCTCGCCACGCTGTTCGCTGCCGAGAGCCAGGCCACGGTGAAGGATTATCTCGACTGCATCAACGGCAAGGGCGTTACCTCGCTGCTCAAGCACGGCCGCGAGGTACTGGGCCGTGTGCGCGGCGGCGGCCTGATCCCGCTGTCGATTACCATGGGACGGACGCAAGCCAGGGGGCCAAATTTCTTCGCCGTGTTCCGCGACCTGTCGCAGGCCAAGAAAAGCGAGAACAACGTGCGCGAGGCGCGGCGGCTGGCCGATCGCGCGGCCAACGCCAAAGCCGACCTGCTGGCGCGGATCAGCCATGAGATCCGCTCGCCGCTCAACGCCATCATCGGATTTGCTGAAGTGATGATCGAAGAGCGGTTCGGCGCGCTCGGCAACGAGCGTTACGTCGAATACATGAAGGACATCCGCGCGTCCGGCGAGCGCGTGCTCGCGATCGTCGACGATCTCACCGATTTGAGCCGGATCGAAACCGGCAAGCTCGAGCTTGCCTTCGCCAACCAGAATCTCAACGATCTGGTCGAGAGCTGCGTGGCGCTGTTGCAGCCGCAGGCCAACCGCGAGCGCATCATCATCCGCACTTCGCTTGCGCATCTGCTGCCGCCGGTGGTCGCCGACGCGCACGCGTTGCGCCAGATCGTGCTCAACCTGATCGGCAACTCGATTCACCTCGCCAATGCCGGCGGGCAAGTGATCGTTTCGACCGCGCTGACCGATTTCGGCGAGGTGGTCTTAAGGGTCCGCGATACCGGCCAAGGGCTCAACGACAACGAAGTCGCCGCCGCCATGGAGCCGTTCCGCACGCAAGGCCCCTCGGATCAGGCGCCGGACGGATCGCCCGTCAGCCTTTCGCTGACCAAAGCGCTGGTCGAGGCCAATCGCGCGCAATTCCATATCAAGACGGGGCAGCGTTCCGGCACCCTGGTCGAGGTGGTGTTCTCGCCCGCGACGGTCGATGCCGCCGCACCTCACTAGCTAAACCCTGCTAGATTTCGGCAGGGCTTAGGAAGTCGGAGCCGCGGGCCGACAGAAGACGACGAACCTCTTGTCGGAGCTTGGCACGTGCCCGATGCAGTCTGCTTTTCAGCGCTTGAACGGAGATTCCCAAAAGATGGGCGGCTTCCGGCGCCGTGAGACCTCGCACATCGCGCAGCAGAACAACGTCCCGTTCAGGCGGCTCAAGGCATGAAAGCGCACGTGCGAGCATTTGCTGGGTCTGTCGCGCTGCGATCTGCTCCTCCGGCGATTCGGCGGGATCTTGCACAAGTGACAACATTTCGGCGATATCCAAGCGGCGGCGCTGCTTGTGCCATAGCCGGTGGCACGTGTTACGCACGATGGCGAACAGCCAGGTCGTAACCGCAGCGGCCCTCCGAAAGCTTGCAATAGACCTAGCGGCCGCCCAAAGCGTTTCCTGGACCGCATCCTCGGCGTCTTCGGTTGTCTTGCAATAACGCAACCCGTAGCGAAAAACCGCGTCGCGATGAACCGTCAACAACGCTTCCAGCGCCTTCTGATCGCCCTTCTGTGCGGCGATCAGGATTTTTTCTCGTTCAGTCGGATCGATCCATCGTTTTGGGGGCATATGTCGGCTTTCTTCGGTCGGCTGCGAACCCTTTTCCTAAGATCGCGACTCTAATGCAAACCCCAACATGTTAGCAATGGAGCTTGCAATGACAGCGACGGCGACACCAAACCATGACGAAGCTACGATGCTTTTGAGCGCAAGGCAGGCACTCGAATTCATCTGTTCAGGGAGCGGCCGGGAACCAGCATCCCGATATTACAGCCCGGAATTCGTGGATCACGTGAATGACACGGAGTTTCACGGGCTCGCCGGTGTCCAGCAGTCCGTCGAATTCTATAAGAACGCACTGTCTAACATGAAAATCTCCGTCGATGATCAAGTGATCCAAGGCAGGCGCGTCGCGTCACGATACGTCGTAACCGGAAAGGTCTTCGGTCGGGCGGCGCGCATCAATGGGATTACCATCAGCCGTTTTGAAAATGGACTGATCCGTGAAGACTGGTCGGTCACGGACACGCTGGGTTTGCTGCGGCAACTTGGCCTCTGGCGTTCGCTGTTTCTCCAATTCAAACAGTGGAGGATGACGGAAAAGAATGCGTAGCCGTCCGCGCGCGGTAAGGGCGGGGGACGCTTTACGTTCGGCGATCAGGTGGGACCTCGCTATGAAGAACTTCTTTGCCTTCTGTCGTATGACCTTCCATTTGTTGCGGCACTCTGGACCAACGGAGCGTCCCATGGCCGCTGCCATTGAAATCTGCACCCGACCGGGCTGCGGCTATTGCACGGCCGCCAAGTTGCTCTTGAGGCGCAATAAGGCCGCGTTCACCGAACTCGACATCGCCAGCGATCCTTCGCTTCGTCGGCAAATGCGGGATCGCGCCGGGGTTGGCTCGACCTTCCCGCAGATTTTCATCGGCCAAACCCATGTTGGTGGCTGCGACGAGCTTTATGCGCTGGACCGCGCGGGCGGGCTCGATGCGTTGCTGGTCGGGGAAAAAGCCGCTTCATAAGCGCTGAATGACGCACTAGTAGGCAGGGCCGATGCCTTCGGAATGGTTCCGGCAGGCACAGCCTTCATACATATAGGACATGGCGCGCGGCCCCGGCGCGTATTCGACTTGCAGGTTCGTCAGATCGAAACCGGCCAGACGGATCAGGTCATCTATCTTCCGATCCAGATGACAGCCGCCCGCGATGCTGCGCCACGCCGGCGTGATCCGGTGTTGCCAACGCTCTACGTTTGGCTCGGGCGAAAGTCCATGCTCGACAAAGCAGAGATTTCCGTTTGGCTTGAGTACCCGTCGCATCTCGCGTAGCGCGGCCAGCGGATCCGGAATCGAGCAAAGTGTCCACGTCATCACCACCGTATCGACGGTGTTATCGGCAAGCGGGATCGCGGTTGCAGAACCCAGAAAGAGTTCGACAGGTACCGCTGATGCCGCAGCACGCCGACGTGCGATCGCCAGCAATCTGGGCGAAGGATCGATCCCGTAAACAAGCTCGACCTGTTTGCCATACAGCGGAAAGTTCAACCCCGAACCGACCCCGATTTCGAGCACACGTCCACGGGCTGCGGCGACCACCGCGCGACGATATGTCGTAAGATGCTTCTGTCGCATGACCAAATCGATCATGCCCGGCAGTATCCAGCGCTCATAGACATTCATGATCGTCGTCACCCTCAGCGCGCGGTCGTTGATACCTAGATTGTTGTTTTGACGCGTATTCTTCACGCGAACCGGTGCCCACTTCGCTCGAAAGCGCTATAGGGCGATTCTTCGGCCCCGCTCTTAGCTCTGACGTATGCCGGCAAAACTAACCGCCGGACCTCAGCACGTCTGCTCGATTTGTGACCAAATGCGGCCGATTTCGAAATCGCCTAGCCCTTTTTCAGATTCGGCGAGCCATTCCCAGGGGCGCGGCGACCTCGTCGATCTCCTCGCGCGTCGTTCCGCGTCCGAGGCTGAAGCGGACTGCACCCATCCCGACTTCCGGCGCGACGCCCATGGCCTCAAGTACCGGCGATAGCTCAATGCGCCCGGAATGGCACGCCGAGCCTGTTGAGGCGGCGACGCCATCCAACCGTTCCAGTATCTCGGCGCCAACGCGGCCAATGAACGAAACATTGAGCGTGTTCGGCAGACGATGCGCGGGGTGTCCGTTGAGGGCGATGCGGTTGCCGAACCCCGACTGTAGTTGGAGCCAGAAGCGGTCGCGCAAGGCGCGAACCCGATCCATTGACGACAGATCACGCGCCAGTTCGCAGGCCTTGCCGAGACCCGCCGCCAACAACGCGCTCTCGGTTCCGGCGCGCCGGCCGTTTTCGTGTCCGGCCCCGTGAATGAGCGGTTCGAGCGTAACGCCACGGCGTACAAACAGCGCGCCGACCCCCTTGGGTGCATAAAGCTTGTGTCCGGCGATCGACAGCAAATCAACGCCAAGCCTGTTCACATCCGTCGCCATCTTGCCGACCGATTGGGCGGCATCTGTGTGAAAGAGCACGCCATGTTCGCGGGCGATGCGCGCGCACGCCTCAATCGGCTGGATCGTGCCGACTTCGTTGTTGGCATGCATGATGCTGACGAGAATCGTGCGCGGCGTGATGGCCCGGATCAGGTCATCGGGATCGACGCGCCCGAAACTATCCACCGGCAGGTAAGTTATCCGCGCGCCCAGGCGTTCCAGAAACCGACATGGTTCAATGATCGCCGGATGTTCGATCCGCGTGGTGATGATGTGGTCGCCGCGGTCGCGCCGCGCAAAGTAGGCGCCTTTGAGCGCAAGATTATTGGCCTCGCTTCCGCCGCTGGTGAAGACAACTTCATCCGCCTCACAGCCGAGCAGGGCCGCAATCTGCCCGCGCGCTTTTTCCAAGGCGGCTTTGGCAGGCGCGGCGGCCCAATGGCCGCTCGACGGATTGCCGAAATCACCCGCAAGAAACGGCCACATCGCCGCGCCGACCGCCGGATCGATCGGCGTGCTCGCGTTATAGTCGAGATAGATTGGCGTCATGCCCGGGAAGCTCTTTCGCTGATTCAGAAAACCAGCACCTTGTCAGCGGCCA
>Ga0209167_10001491_pt1 | contig 13699 bp, 11 predicted proteins | sample Coa_R1_9_FD_187154 | JGI IMG/M metagenome (GOLD analysis project Ga0209167, IMG submission 187154) | Surface soil microbial communities from Centralia Pennsylvania, which are recovering from an underground coalmine fire - Coalmine... | ecosystem: Environmental > Terrestrial > Soil >... | reverse complement strand
TCAGGGCCCTGCGCTCGCGCCGAGACGCACGCGGCCAGAACCAGAACGATCACCGGGAAACAATGGAGACGAGTGACTCGCGACTTCATAGGCGCTCGCCATAAGCGGCGCAGCGAGTATGAACGCGCAATTGCCCATCCAGTTGCCGTTCAGCCAGTGGCCGGGAACCCGCGCCGAATCACGCTTTTGGCGGCTTGAGCCGTCGTGGTGACGGAAGTAACTGTGCACTCCTTTGCGGGTTCGGGCGGAGCCTTTACTCTTTTCACCGCGCTCCTATGGCAACGTCGCCGCGAGTGATCTCGATCACGTGCCCAAGTACTGAAGATCACTCCGCACGCCACTCTCATGTTGGAAACTCAAACCAGACTATGAGCGCACCCACGACTCCTCGTTTCGCCGTGCTCACCAATCGCAAGCGTGCCCTGATCGCCTTGATCCACTCGGTCGTGTTCCTGGCTATCGCACTGCACGGATTTATCTCTCCCCGGCGCCCGATCGTCCTTCACGGGACGGGAGCGGCGTCCGGTGTCGCTCTGGTTGCGATCTATGTTGTCGTCGCTTCGATTCTGGCCTGGCTTGCTGGCATTTCTCGGTGCACCCTCGAGCGCATCTACTTTGTGTTGTGCGTCACGAGCGCGTCCTGCGGCCTTCTTCGGACCGCCTGGGGCGATGCCGCTCTTCCCTTCGCGCAGCCGCTGCGCACCACTGCTCTGATCTGCGCTGTTGTGGTCGGAGTCCGCATCTACCGCGGGTTCGCAGCCGTTTCACCGGCCGCTCAGCCAACCGGCCTCACGCCGCAGAGCGCCGCAGCCTTCACGCTCGATCCGCAGGAGCCCAGCTAGAGGGCAAGCCGCCACTTGTCATCGACCCGCAGTGGCCACCCATGAAATCGCGGTTCCCGTGCTCCCGTAGTACACTTTCCGCCATGACTCTCCTACGTCTTGCCAGCCTCGCGCTCATCTTTGTCGTGCCTTTCGCCTTCGCGCAATCGGATTCAAAGCCGGGAGTCCGCACGCAACCCTTCGGCACGCACGATGGCAAGCCGGTCATGCTGTACACACTCACCAACGCGCACGGCATGGAAGTTCGCGCCATGAATTACGGCGGCATCATCGTCTCCATCCGCGTTCCTGATCGCAAAGGTCAATTCGCCGACGTTGTTCTCGGCCACGACACGCTCGAGGGTTACCTGCCCAACCTGCCCTATTTCGGCGCGATCATCGGCCGCTATGCCAATCGCATCGCCAATGGAACCTTCACCCTCGACGGCAAGACGTACACGCTGCCGAAAAATAACGGCCCCAACACTTTGCACGGCGGGGTCGCCCGCACTTTCGATCGCGTCGTGTGGGATGGCGAGCCGCTGAAAGGCGTTACGGGCGTGGCTTTCAGCTTTCTCAGCAGGGACGGGGACGACGGCTGGCCGGGCAATGTCAAGGTCCGCGTGACCTACACGCTGACCGAGTCAAACGAGATCGTGATCCATTACGAAGCCACCACGGACAAAGCGACTCCGATCAATCTCACGCAGCACAGCTACTTCAATCTCGCCGGCGAAGGCAGCGGCGATGTGCTCAATACCGACGTCATGATCAATGCCGACCGCTTCACTCCCGTGGATAAAGATCTCATCCCGACTGGAGAGCTACGCTCGGTCAAGGGGACTCCGCTCGACTTCACCACTTCGACGAAGATCGGAGCGCGCATCGACGATAACTATGAGCAGCTTGTGCTCGGCCACGGCTACGACCACAACTTTGTCATCAACCGACAACAGGCTGAGACCGGCCTCGTGCTGGCCGCCCGCGCGTACGAACCCGGCAGCGGTCGCACGCTCGAAGTTTCCACGACCCAGCCCGCGGTGCAGCTTTACACCGCTAACTTTCTCGACGGGTCAGTGACCGGGAAACAAGGGCACGCCTATCAGCGCCGCTCCGCTTTCTGCCTTGAGACGCAACACTTTCCGGACTCACCGAATCACCCGAATTTTCCCAACACGATTTTGCGGCCGGGAGAGACCTTCCGCCAGGAAACCGTCTTTAAGTTTTCGGCAAAGTAAGGAAGTGAATTTTCGGAGTAGCTCAGAACCAGCTAATCTATCCGCTGCCACCCTGTTACAACCTTCTTAGCTGTGGGTGCGAATGACCTACGCCTCGCGACAAATTAGTTCGCGCTCGTTCTCAGATAGTTGGCATGCTGCTTGCAAGTCAACCGCCTGGGGAGACGACTGTGAGATCGCCGGCTCGCGCGACAGAGAATCCAAGAGAAAAGCGTCTGCGGGTCCGCGATGTGTCGAACGGTCCGTCCAATACCAAGGCTGACACCAGAAGTTCGCTTAAGGACGCGATCAAACGATTCCGCAATCTGGAAAAGCTCCTCCTCACCGGCGAGATCGACGAACACCTGCTGCGGGACCTGCGCGCCGCCGTCAATCGCGTGCGCAACACCGCATGGGGAGTGCAGCAGTACATCGGTCAGAAGGAAGTTGGCCAGGATCCCGCCACTTTGCTCACCATTCTTGCCGGTGAGCGCGTCCGTACCGCCTACAGCCTGTGCCAGGCAGTCAGTTCCGATCTCAAGAAACCGGAAATCAGCTTTCAGCCCGGCAGTCTCCTCCAACTGCAGGAGGCTCTTCGCAAACTTGAAGCTGATGTCGGCGCGGCGCTGGGCGCATCCCGGCCTGTCGCCAAATGAAAGTCTCGAGCCATCGCGCATCGTCAACTTCTACTCCGCCTTCAACTCCTCGATCAGAGCCTTCTCCACTCGCCGGCAATATTCCGGCTTTAACTTCTTTCCTGCCGAAGTCAGATAAAACGTGTCAATCGCCATCTGCCCCTCGGTGTCAATTAGCGCGATCTCGATGTTGCACTTCTGATCGGACAGGCACGACGCAATCCGGTGCAGCAGGCGCGGGCGATCCTGCGCAATCACCTGCAGCAGCGTGGTCGTGGCCGAGGAAGTATCGTCGAAATCAATCTTGGTTTCGACCTTCACTTTTGCGTGCGCACCCTTCTCCGAGCGCTGGCGATCGCGTAACATCCTTTGCAGGTCGGCCTTCCCCAGTAAGACCTGGGTTACGCTCTGCTTGAAACGCGCCCACTCCGAAAGATTCAACTCCAGCGTTCGGAAGCGATCGGTGAAGTGCAGCGTGTCCACTACGATGCCTGCCTGATTTGAAAATGCATTCGCTTTTACGATGTTCATGCCCCACGCGGCCAGAACGCCGGCCAGCGTGGCAAACAGGGCCGGGCGATCCTGAGTTACAAGCGTGAGATCGTACCAGTGCCGTCCGCGCTTCAATTCAATTTGCGCTGGATCAAGTCCGAGGCCGTCCGCCATCCGCAAGTGCTGCATCACTTCCTCGGCCGTGTGCATGAGCAGGTATCTTTGCGGAAATCCTTCCAGAAACTCCTTGAACCTGCTTCCTGTAACCGGCGCCAGCGATCGCAACCGCGCCAGTTTGTCGCTGTTGGCGTCGGCATGCAGGCGCTGGTCCGCGCTGCGGTTCAGATAATTCTCGGCCGCAATGTAAAGCTGCCACACATTTTCCGCTTTCCATGGCGTGAGCGCTTCCGGATTCACCGCCTTGATATCTGCATAAGTAAGCAGGCAGATCATCTTCAGACGCTCGGGCGTTCCCATCTTCTCCGCAAAAGCCGCCACCGTCGCGTGATCGAAAATGTCGCGCCGCAGCGTCGACGACAGCTCCAGATGATTTTCGATCAGGAACAACACTTCGGCGCGCTCCCTCGGATCCACGTCCAGCCGGTCCATGGCGCGGTTTGCAATCTCCAGGCTCGCCTCCACATGGTTCCCGCCCTGCACGCCCTTCCCCGTGTCATGCAGCAGAAGAGCGAGATAAAGCAATTCCGGATCCTCGAGTTCCTCGAGCAGCGCGGCATACCGCTTGTCCCATTCCGACTGCGACTGCTTCAGCCGGTGCAGGCTCTCGATCGCAATAAACGAATGCTCATCCACGGTGAAGCGATGATAGAAATCCCGCACCACGAGCGAATCAATCACTTTGAGTTCCGGCAGCAGCAACCCCAGCAGCCGCAGCGACTGCATCGCCCGCAGCGCGTCAGCCGCATTCGGCTGCAGCAGCGTTTCCTGCAGATAAAGCCACAGCTCGGCGCCCCGCGGCGGCGTCGCCGCCAGAGCCGGAAGCGCCTGCTCCACGCGCTGTTCCGTAGTCGCGCTCAGTCGAAGTCCATGCCGCGCCATGAAATGAAACAGGCGCAACAGAGCCTCCGGATCCTGCAACGCGGCCGACTGCGGTAGATAGATCAGACCATCTACCACGGAAAAATCCGAGGTCGTGAGCCGCGACCGCCAGCTCTGCACCTGGCGGTACACGGCCGACCAGGCTTCCGGAATTTCCTCCAGAAGCTGGGTCACCGTCCTCTGTACAGCGCGGGCGTGACTGAAATAAATCCGCATCCAGTCCGCTGCCGAGAGCGATTCCGCTTCGGGCGCGCCGATCTTCTTCTCCGCCGCGGCATCCTGCGCTTCCCAGCTCAGCGTGTTGTCGTCCCGCGCGTGGCGGAAGTGGAGAAAGCACCGCGCCGACATCAAAAAGTCGAGCGCCGCGTCCATCTGCCGCCGCACCGGCGCGCGCAGCGGACTTCCTTCCGGCCACTCGTGCAGCTTGTCCATGGCCGAAATCAGCGCCAGCCAGCTCGCCACATTGCAATCGCGCAGCCCTCCGGGCGCATCCTTCACGTTGGGCTCGAGATGGTAGAGCGTCATCCCATATTTCGCGTGACGCTCGCGCGTGACCTCGGCCAGCCCCTGCACCAGTGCTTTCGATTCCCGCATCACCAGCTTCGGAATCGTTTTGTCATACAGCCGATCGAACAACTCGCGGTCTCCTGCCAGATAGCGGCAGTCGAGAAGGGAAATGGTGAACTCGGTATTGGCGGAATCGTAGCGGTCGCACTCGCTCAGCGTACGCGACGCCGGGCTCAGCTTTAGTTTCAGATCCCACAGATCCTGCGAGATCTGGCGGACGGATTCCTTCAAGGCCTGCTCAACCTCGCGGTCGGCAGAAAGAAACAGCAAATCAATATCGGAGTGGGGAAACAGCCAGCCGCGGCCGAAGCCGCCGGTTGCAACTAATGCCAGGCCGGGAGGCGAGTCGGGAAAGGTCCGCTCCCACAACTTGAGCAGGACCTGCTCCACCAGATGGGTTCGCCGGGAGACAGCCGAGCGCCCGTTTCCGGTGGTCTCGAACTCCTTCTGAATATGGGCGGATTCTTCGCTGAGGTGAAGTCGCAGCTCGCCGGTTAAGGAGGACGCTCCCGTCATGCGAGTGGTTGATCCGGGTTACAACGCGCCTTCGCCTCGCTCGTCATTGCGGATGCGGATGGCCTCATCCACCTTGGACAGAAAAATCTTGCCGTCGCCGATCTTTCCCGTGCGCGCAGAAGCGAGAATGGCCTGCACCGCTTTGTCCACCATCGCATCCACCAGAACCACTTCCAGCTTGGTTTTGGGAATCAAGTCCACGCTGTATTCGCGGCCCCGGTACACTTCCGTATGGCCTTTCTGTCGCCCGTGTCCGCGGACCTCGATGACGGTCATGCCTTCCACGCCAATTTCCTGCAGTGCTGTTTTGACCGCATCCAGCTTCGAGTTTTGTATGATGGCTTCGAGCTTCGTCATAGTCGCCAGTTCAGTTTGCGCGTCTCACGCAGTTTGGTTACGATCCTTCCCAATAATAACCCTCTTCACCATGCTGCGACAGGTCGAGGCCCTGCACTTCATCATCCTCTGAGACTCGAAGTCCAATCGTCACATCCACAACCTTCAAAATGACTAGCGTTCCTGCGATCGCCAGCACCCAGGCGATCCCCACGCCCACGGCCTGGTTGAGCAACTGGTGTGTGTTGCCTTCCAGCAGCCCGGAAGCTGTCGGGTTGCCTTGCGCATCCTTGAAGATCGGATTAACCGCGCTCACCGCGAACACTCCCGTCAGCAGCGCTCCCAGCGTTCCTCCCGCGCCGTGCACGCCGAACGCATCGAGCGAGTCATCGTAACCAAACTTCGCCTTGACCTTGGCGACCATCCAGTAACAGAAGACTCCGGCGATCAGTCCAATCGCGATCGCCGGCATCGGCTGCACAAATCCGGCCGCCGGCGTGATCGCAACCAGTCCCGCGACCGCCCCTGAAATTCCGCCAAGCACGCTGGGCTTGCCATTGCGAATCCATTCCGCCCCCGCCCAGCCAATCGCCGCTGCGGCCGCGGCAAAATGAGTCGCGACAAATGCGCTCGTCGCCAGACTCCCCGCTCCCAGCGCGCTGCCCGCGTTGAATCCGAACCATCCCACCCACAGCAGACACGCTCCAATAAAACTCAGCACCACGCTGTGCGGCGGCATCGGCTCTTTCGGATACCCCACGCGCTTGCCCAGATACAGCGCGCACACCAGCGCCGACACTCCCGAAGTCACATGCACGACCGTTCCGCCGGCGAAGTCGAGCGTCGGGAAGCGCCCGCCCAGCGAGGCATTCAGCAGCCCACCCTTGCCCCACACCATGTGCGCCATCGGGTCATAGACGATCACTGACCACAGCACCATAAACACCAGCATGGCGCTGAATTTCATGCGTTCGGCGAAAGCTCCCGCGATCAGCCCCGGAGTGATGATGGCAAACATCAACTGATACACCATGAAGGTCTGTGCCGGGATCGTGGCCGCATAATCGGCGTCCGGCGCCGCGCCCACGCCATGCAGGAACAGGTTCTGCCATCCGCCAATAAAACTGTTTCCCGAGCCGAATGCCAGGCTGTAACTGAACAGTCCCCACATTACGGTGATCACCGCCATGAGCGCGAAACTTTGCATCATCGTGCCCAGCACGTTTTTCTTGCGCACCAGGCCGCCATAAAACAGCGCCAGCCCAGGCCCGGTCATCATCAGAACCAGCGCCGCGCTGGTCAGCATCCAGGCATTGTCAGCGGAGCTTTTCGCGTCGGCGGTCGCCTGCTCCAGTTTTGCCAGACGCGTGCTCGTGTCCGCCGTGGAGCCGGAAGCTCCCTGCGCGCACAAGAGCGGAGTAAGAGCCACAATCAGCAGGCCTGTCACCAGCCCGGTGACGAGCATCTTCCGAATAGACACTTGCGCAAGGCCCCCGTTCGAAGGAGATGAAGATCCGATCCTCAAGAAAACAGACGCCTCACTGTACCTTCCAGTTTGGCGCCGCGGAAATCGAATCTATTTATCGTTCCTATCAGCTTTTGTTATTCAACTCTCGCGATAAAGCGGACTTGCTACTTGGCCGGTCCCTTGGGCGGCACTGCCGGCTTGACGAATTTCGTATCGTCTACCGGCACATTCTGCTTCACTTCGCTCGCCTGGATCGTGAATCGCCCGCCCGGGCGCGCCAGCGTCCAGCGGTAGGGAACCTTCACTCCATCATTGTCACGATAATCGGCGTAATCAATCTGCGTGGGCATGCGGCCCAACGCGGTTTCTCCGTAGCGCACCAGCCGCACCAGCAGCCCACTCTGCTCGTCAAAATAGAGTTCAATCGGAGGCTTTCCCTCGCGCCGGCCCACCACCAGGTAAGCCTCATGCTCGCCGACTCGGTCAGTGCCTTCGACCTTGATCTCCGTGAACATCAGCTTCAGATGATTGGCCAGATGCAGGTCGGCGTCAATCGCGGCGCCATCCAGATCGCTACCGTGCATTTCACTCAGCGGACGCCCTGGCGGTACTAGCCATCCCTCCCGACCATTAAATGCCGTGATGTTGTCTCCTTCCGGCATGCGCGTGAACGAAATCCGCTGCTCCGGATCCTTGGCATAAATATCAATGGGCAGCGACTTTCCGCCGAAATCAATCGTCCCTTTGATCACCCGGCTGGTGATCTTATCAATCGCCGCCGCGCCGCCCGACGCCTGCACATATTTATCCAGCAACTGTTCGGCCGAGGGCAAGGGCGCTTTCTCTTCTCGCTTCGGAGGCTCGGGGCGACGGTTCTCTTCCTCCGCGGTCATTACCGGAGGAATCCCCACCGGGTCGGCGCTGCCGCGATGGCACGTGTAGCAAGTCACCTCGCGATGCCGGTCAAAATTGTCCGCGTTGATGGCGAACATCATCTCCATCATCTTGCGCGCCGTCTGCTTGTTCTTCTTGTCGTCCTTTTCAAACGCGCCTTCCACGTGGCAGAACTCGCACTCCACCCCAAGCGACGCTGAAATGAACTGCATCGTCGGGAAAATCTGCTCGGCCGGAACCCCCTTCAAGACCTGAATGTTCTTGAATTGCTCTTCTGCCTTCTTGTCCCCGCCTTGCCCGGCGGGCATCCCCGCGCCGCCGTGCGGCGTTCCCGACTGCGCCTTCAGGCCAAGGCCTGCCAGAGTGCAAATCACAGTTCCGACCACAAGAATCCACGCGCGCTTTCCGTTCATCACGAACCCTCTCACTTGGAATGCACAGAGTCTAACAGAGCTTTTCCGTGACGCTGTATTGTCTACCCGCGGGGAACCCCAAGCAGCGAAGCCACGCTCCAGATCACATAAGCGGCGAGCATTCCGACCACTCCGGCGGTGACCAGAGTGCGGCGTCGCGTTTCCATCAGATCCACGAGCACGCCCGCCACAAAAATGAACAGGAACGGAGCGGCCGCCAGCAGGAATCCAGCGCCGCCGGTATGCGGATGAGCAATCCCCAGCACTACCATCAGAACCGCCACCAGCAACGAAGCCGTATTGCCGAAGTATCGCGTTCGCGGCCACGCCAGGTATGTGCCCAGTGTGAACGGCAGAGCCAGCGCGAACGCCGGACAGGCTCGCCCCAGCTGCGCGGCGACCTGCTTGTAGACGCCAGCAATCGCAAATCCGCGCCAGCCCGCTCCCCAGAACTCGGCCCGCCGCAAGCTCTCAAAAAACGCGTGCCGGTCAAAAAAATAGATCGCGAACAGTAGCGTAAGCGCCGCCATGCAAGCCGCCAGCCATATGATCGCGCCCGCGCCGCGCCGCACCGGCGCCACATACATCAGAAGCGCCAGCGCCAGCGGGACGACCAGCACCATGGAGAATTGCGCTCCGACTGCGATCGCCATGGCAACTCCGAGCAGCAGAATCCGCCGCCAGTTCCACAGAACCACTTCTCGCGGAGCATAAAGCGTATGCCCGACGGCGATCGCCGTGAATACGGTCCCAAACGCCCCCCACGCCGCCACCACGTCCGGCTCCGAGTGCCACGACGCGCTGGCCTGCAGCAGCGCCGGAGAAAAACAATAGAGCGTGAGTGCGATCAATCCTCCGGTGTTTCCGCAGAGCCGTCGCGCCACATACCAGAGCGATGCACCGAGCAACAGTCCGCAGGCGAGGAAAGGAAGCCGCGCCAGCCAGCGCCAGTTTTCCCCCAATACGGAATTTCTCAGCCCCTCCGGCAGCAACCGCAGCGGCGCCGCGCTCACCAGCGCCAGCAGCGGAGAATGCTCCACATCGAACCCGTCTTCCGACACCGCCGCTCCCCCTGCGCTCTGCGGATTCGGATACGGAGCGCCCGCCAAACCTTCCCCGTGCCACTGCTGCCAGCCGCTCGTGATGCGAACTTCCTCATCTCCAAAGGCGGAACTGTCCTTTCCGGCAAGTTCGATATGAACCAGCCAGGCTGCCTGGGCCAGGAAAGCCAGCAGCAGCGTCAGCGCCATCAGTCGGAATGAACCCAGAAAGCCGTCCTTAGAAAGCAGCCCCATAATGGTGAGCCGAGTGTTTTACCATGTCGCAGGGTTCTTGTGACAGTTCATGAGCCAACCTGATTCCAATCCGCGTCTCGGTCCTCCCGGCGGTTCGCAACTCGATCCTTCCCCTGCCCCAGAGCAGTCCCGTGCGCCCGATTTCTCCTCTGCATCGGAACCCTCCTACGCCCAGTCGCTCATCTGGGCGCCGGATGGCTTGCGCCCTGGTTGGGGACTGGCCGCATATTTCCTGACCTACTACCTGCTGAAGACTCCCCTGGTCGAGGCGGCATACAGTCATGACTTCGGGGCCAGCGGATTGTGGACCTTCATGCTCGTCGAAGTCGCCAGCCTGACCGCCGCCTTTGTCCCATCCTTCGCCCTGGCCGCCATCGAGCGCCGCTCATGGGGAACTTACGGCTTCCCCTTGCGCAAGTCCATCCCGCGCTCGTTCTTTGCCGGAGCAAGCTGGGGCTTCGCTTCGGTCAGCTTTCTCATCCTGCTGCTGCTCGCAGCACATACCTTCCAGTTGGGCCACATCGTTCTGCACGGGGCCCGGCTGGCGCGCTTCGCCGCTTTTTGGACCCTCCAGTTTCTTCTGGTCGGTTTCTTTGAGGAATTCCTGGTGCGCGGCTACTCCCAGTTCACGCTGGCCCGCGGCATCGGATTCTGGCCCTCGGCCGTAACTCTGTCGTGCGCCTTCGCGATCCTGCATCTGGATAACGAAGGCGAGCGCTGGCCCGGTCTGCTGGCCGTCTTCTGCATTGGAATGTTCCTCTGCCTGACCCTCCGCCGCACCGGCAATCTCTGGTTTGCCATCGCATTTCACGCTGCCTGGGACTGGGGAGAAACCTTCTTCTACTCCGTTCCTGACAGCGGCATGGTGGCCCCCGGTCACCTACTCAGCTCGTCTTTGCGTGGCAAAGCCTGGCTCACCGGAGGCAGCGTCGGCCCCGAGGGCAGCGTCTTCTGTTTTCTGGTGATTGCCCTGACCGCAGTCGCCTTCAGCCGCGCTTATCCGGCGCGGCCTTAATCCATCACAGCTTTGGCTGCGTCCTGCCCGGACTTCACGCAGTCCGGCACGCCGATGCCGCGATATCCATTGCCCGCCAGCGCCAGCCCCGGCAATTTAGCGCGCAGGTGCTCGATTCGCTCCAGCCGTTCCAGATGTCCCACGCCGTATTGCGCCATTGCCGATTTCCACTTGTAGACGCGCGCAAACAGCGGCTCGGCATGTACGCCGATGATCTGCTGCAACTCTTCCCGCACGATGCCGATAATCTCGTCGTCGCTGCGTTCCCAGACGCGCTCAGCGCTCGTTCCGGCAAAAAAGCAGCGCAGCAGCGCCTTGTCCTCAGGCGCGCGGTGCGGAAATTTATTGTGCACGAAAGTCGCCGCCAGCAGCCGCTTGCCTTCGCTCCGTGGGACCAGAAATCCGAATCCCGGCGGCAGCGCTCGCCTCACCTCGCGGTCATAACCTAGCCCCACGGTGATCGAGGAGCTGTACTTTACTCCGCCTAACTCCCCGGCCAGCTCCGGACTCGCGATCCCTAGAACTTGCGCAGCAGCCTGCGCCGGCAATGCCACAATTACCGCGTCGAACTGATCCGATTGCATCCCCGCCGAGACCACCCAACTCCCGCCTTCGGGCTGCACGGCCTGCACCTGGACCCCGGTCAGCAGCGCGGCCGGCGCAAGTCTCGACCGGACTACCTCGGCCAGATGCTGCATGCCGTTCTTGAGCGATGTAAACAGCGGCGGCGCTGTTCGCGGCGAAGACGCCATCTTTCTGCGCGCCGCCAGCATCGCCCGCCCCAGGCTGCCGTGAGTTTTCTCCATCTCGGCAAAACGCGGCAGCACCGCCCGCACGCTCAGATTCGCAGCTTCCCCGCCATACACGCCAGAAAGCAGAGGATCGGCCAGCCGGTCCACCATCTCCGATCCGTAATGCCGCTCCACGAATGCCGCTACCGACTCATCGCCGTTCGCCGCCCGCGGCGGATGCAGGAATTCCTCCGTCATGCGCAGCTTCGTCTTCCAGGAAAACAGCGGCGACAGACCGGTCGGCAGAATCTTCGTCGGGACCAGAAACATCAGTCCATCCGGCATTTCCACCAGCTTGCCGCGCGTCAGAATGTAGGTCTTGCGGTCGGCGTCGTTGGACCCGATAAGCTGGTCGCCCAGCCCCAGCTTGCGGGAAAGCTCCGCCGCCCAAGGCTTTTCGCTGATAAATGAATCCGGCCCCGCCTCCACCACACAGCCGTCAATGTGCTCGGTGCGCAGCACTCCGCCCAGCTGTGACGAGGATTCATACAGCATGTAGCCAACATCTGCGCCCGCTTGCCGGGCTTCTTCAATCGCGAAAGCAGCCGAGAGGCCCGAAATTCCCCCACCGATAATGGCGATGCGCTTCATGGCTTGCGCCGGCCGGACCGCGGTTTCCCCGACGCCAACGAAGATTCCTGCACCAGTCGCGCCAGGTTCTTCACGTTTTCCACCGGAGTCTCCGGCAAAATCCCATGCCCGAGATTGAAAATATGTCCGGGCCGTCCCGCGGCTCGCCGCAACACGTCTTCCGCTCGCCACTTCAATTCCTGCCAGCTGGCAAACAGCAGCACCGGATCCAGATTCCCTTGCACCGCGCAGCCGTGATTCAGCCGCTCCCAGCCCTCATCCAGGGGAACACGCCAGTCCAGTCCGATCACGTCCGCGCCGGTTTCCTTCATGGCCGGCAGCAGAGTCGCGCTGTCGGTGCCGAAATAAATGATCGGAACCCCGGTGCGCTTCAATTCCTGCACCATGCCGGTGACATGCCGCAGCACGTACTGCCGGTAATCTTCCACACTCAGGCAGCCCACCCAGCTGTCAAAGATCTGGATCGTGTCCGCGCCCGCTCTCACCTGTTCGATCGAGTACTCCGTCGTGACCGCGACCAGCTTCTGCATCAGCTCGTCCCACGCGGCCGGCGAGTTGTACATCATTTTCTTGGCGTGAACGTAGTTGCGCGAGCCGCCGCCTTCAATCATGTAGCTGGCCAGCGTGAACGGAGCGCCGCAGAACCCGATGACCGGAACCCGGTCGGCAAAATGCCGGGCCACCAGCCCCACCGCTTCTGAGACGTATCCGAGATCGTGGGCGCCGTCCGTCCGCAGCCGTGCAATATCCTCCGGCGTCCGAACCGGCTTCTCGATGACCGGGCCCTCCCCGGCCGAGAAGTGAAACGCCAATCCCATGACTTCGAGCGGCAGCAGCAGGTCGGCAAAGATAATGGCCGCATCCACTCCCAGAATCTCAGCCGCCTCGATCGTCACTTGGGCCGCCAGTTCGGGTTTCTTGCAGATTTCGAGCAGGGAGTGGCTCTTGCGGATCGCCCGGTACTCCGGCATGTATCGGCCCGCCTGGCGCATGAACCAGACCGGGGTCCGCTCCACTTTTTGAGACTTGCAGGCGCGCACAAAGATGGAATTTGGGGCAGACATGAAGTTATGACTCTAACACTTTCTCGAGCACCCAGTGTGACCCGGATCACGCCCGGCCGTGCGGCACCCGGGCCCGTAGAATCACCTGTAGAATCAATGGAATGGACCGCAAATCGGCAGCCACGTTGGTTCTGATCGTTGCGGTCCTTGGCCTGGCCGCCGCTGCTCCGCAGAAGAAGGAAAATCCTCCCGGGCCTACGTTTTACAAGGACGTTCTCCCCATCCTCCAGAGCCACTGCCAGAGCTGCCACCGCGCCGGCGAGATCGCCCCCATGCCGTTCGAAACCTACGCTCAGGCTCAGCCTTGGGCGCAGGCCATGGCCCACGCGGTCGGAATGAAGATGATGCCGCCCTGGTTTGCCGATCCGCGTTACGGCCACTTCGCCAACGATCCATCCTTGTCGGCCGAGCAGATCGCAGCCATCTCTAACTGGGCCGAGGCCGGCGCTCCGGCCGGCGACCCGCCCGTACACCACCGTCTCCAGCAGCGAATTACCACCCAGGCGATTCGCGCCGTGCACGCTG
>Ga0209167_10001489_pt1 | contig 13711 bp, 11 predicted proteins | sample Coa_R1_9_FD_187154 | JGI IMG/M metagenome (GOLD analysis project Ga0209167, IMG submission 187154) | Surface soil microbial communities from Centralia Pennsylvania, which are recovering from an underground coalmine fire - Coalmine... | ecosystem: Environmental > Terrestrial > Soil >... | reverse complement strand
GGCCCGCACCGAACTGACGTCGTCGCTGGCGCTCACCACTTCCCAGCTCAAGACCGAGTTCGACAACCTGAATCAGAAAACGGCGCAGAGCCTGGATTCGATTCGCGACCGGGTGGACGCCAAGCTCATGGCGATCACTGATCAGGTGCAGCAAAAACTGGACCAGAACATCAAGGAAGGCTTTGCCCACTTCGAAAAAGTGCAGCAGCATTTGAAGGCCGCCGAAGAACAGCTCCGCGAAGTTGGAGCGCTCGGCCATTCCATTAACGACCTGAATAATCTGCTGAAACTGCCGCATCTTCGCGGAGCTTTTGGCGAAGCCAGTCTGGAACGATTGCTGGCAGATTTTCTTCCCGACCATATGTTCGAGATACAGACTTCCCTGCCCGACGGTGGCGGACGTCCGGATGCAGTCATCAACTTTCCTGATCGTCGCTTGCCCATCGACGCCAAGTTTCCCCGCGAACAGGTGCTGGCATTGTTTGAGAGCACGGTCGAAGCTGAGATTGAAGAAGCACGCCACGAATTTGTGCGCGTAATGAAAGCCGAAGCCAAACGGGTGAAGGCCTACATTCAACCTGAAAATGGCACCACGGACATTGCTCTCCTCTACCTGCCCAGCGAGACGCTCTACATGGAAGCCATTCGCAACCGCGACCTCGCCGACTGGCTGAACCAGCAGCATGTGTTTCCGGTTTCACCCAACACTTTGTTGATGACGCTCAAGACCATCGCGCTGGTACACAAGTGGTATGAGATGGCGGGGCGCTTCGAGAAGAGCCGGGTGGAACTGGCGAAAGCGCAAAAGTCATTCGACTTCTTCCAGAACCAGTTCGATAACGTAGGCAAAAGCCTGAACAAAGCTCAAGAAGCCTTCGAGACCGCCCAGCGCCACTTGAAAACCTATCGCGGCCGCGTGACTGTGCTGAGCGGCCAGGAACAGCTCGAACTCGACACCGCCGCAACAACAGCCAAGCCCGACGAAGAGCCGCTGCCCCTCATCGACAAAGCCAGCGCGTAGAAGAGTTTGTCATGCTGAACACTGCCGGGTCAGGACGTTCGTGTCCTTCGTGGTTCAACGATTTTCTCTTCGCGGTCTGACCGGACCCGTGGCATAAAATAGCTGCTTGCCGCCACTCCCCTCTGAACTCGACCGTCTGCGTGTAGTGCTGGTTTCCACGCGCAATCCTCTCAATATTGGCGCCGCCGCGCGCGCCATGAGTAACTTCGGCTTCTCTCATTTGCGCGTGGTCAATCCTTACGGGCCGGCGTTTCGCGAGGCGCGTTCCGCGGTCGGGGCAGCGGACATTCTCGCCACCGCCGAACAGTTCAAGAACGTCGCCGACGCAGTTGCCGATTGCACTCTCGTAGTTGCCACCAGCGCTGTGGGACAGAGAAAGATCGAGCATCCGCTGGAGCGCCTGGAGCAAGGCGCCCGCCGTATTCGCAGACACCTTCGCTCCGGTCTGGTCGCGCTCCTCTTCGGTTCGGAGAAAATCGGCTTAACCGCAAATCAGATGAGTCATGCCCACTTCCTGATGCGTATTCCCACGTTCGAGAAGAACATTTCGATGAACCTCGGCCAGGCCGTGGCCGTGTGCCTGTATGAGTTAATCCGAAACGTCAAAGCCGCGAAGACCGCGGAGAAATCCACACTCGCCTCAGCCGAAGAACTCGAACGCATTACTCGTATGCTGCTCGAGGCCATGCGCGGCAGCGGCTACCTCGCGCGCCGTCCGATTACTGACGTTGAGGAACGAATACGGCGCCTGGTCCGACGCCTCAAGCTGCCGGAACGGGATGCCACCGTGTGGTTCGGCATCCTGCGACAGATCGTGTGGAAACAGCGGAAGGACAGTCAGTAGCATTTCTCTCCCCATTCTTTTGCGCCGAGATGTACGCCCTCAATGAGAATCTGCGGCGGCGGGCCCTGCCCTGCCGCCGCGATTCAGGAGACGAACTCAGTGCTGGTGTTGCATCGCCTGAGTCTTGAAGAACAGGAAGAAATTCGAGGGAACCTGTACCGCGTCACCGGTTTTTTCGGCAGCTAGCAGTTGTTCATAAGACGTAATTCCGCTGCTTCCCTCCTGGTTGGGCCAATCGTTAGCGTTGAAAACCAGCACCGGGACCACTTCCCACCAAATTGCAGGAAGGTTGAGGTCGATGCTGAGCAAGAGATGGCTGTGGTTGGGAGACGGCACGAAGTAGTTCGCCGGAGGGGGTGGCAACAAGCCAAGCTGTTCCAGCGCCAGACCTAGATCCAGGCGGGAAGCGTGCATGGTGCAAGTCCCGGCAGGCAAGCCCGGGTCAGGACATTGGGTGTAGACCGAAGGCTTCGCCTTAAACGCTTCGGGCAAAGCGCCGAACAGTTGAATCAAAGTGCTGCCGAGCGCGGGTCCGCAATTCGTCCCGGGGACCACTCCAACGCAGGACATCGCGTCGTCAGGATTCTGGTCGTTATCGGTCGAGAACATAGGAACCAGGACGAAGAGCGGCTCGGTGGGATCGTTGCCGCCTCCGTGCAGGCCGTTAGGGTCGACTGTGGGTTGGATTCCGGCTTGACAGATTGGAATCTGGAACTCTGCCGGGTCTGACGCGGCAGGTATGCCGTTGAAGTTAAGGTCGTCGGTGGGTTGGTCGACGCAAGCGAAACTCTGAGTATAAGTGAATAGGACTTGATGGTTGGCTCCGTACCCGAGGGTCTGATTGGGCTTGAGGGATTGGGAATTGGTAGTTTGGGCGAATGTAGCGGATGAACCCAGGCACACAGCAAGAGCTGTGACCAGGCGCAGAATTGGGGTCTTCATTCTTTTTCTCCGGGTACTTGAACTAACAGCACCTTGAGTACGCGCCAGGGAACAATTCGGATTTCACGTGCGGTTAAGGTCGCTGCAGAAGGCAAGAATATGTCTGAAATCCGGAATGGCTTATCACTACGTACTTGTCAGGCGCAGTCTGTGGCATGCCGGAATCAATGGCCAAGCGGGGGAGCAGGATTTTCAGGCTATACTGCTCGCGAAAGGTGGGCCAGACAGCTTGCGTGAATCGGCGACGCGATCACAGGCCAGCGGCAATGCCTCCCTTCCCGAGCCGCGAATTGACGCGTTTCTGTGCACCCATGTCGGCCGCATTGTCGCCGGACTCTGCGTTTATGCGGCACTCCGCATCCTGGTTTTCGCCGCCGCGTTTCCCCTGTTCAACATCACCGATGAAGACTCTCATTTTCTGACAATCCGGATGTACGCGGATGGGCATTTGCCCGGCAGAGACTTGCCGGCTGTCGATCCCGAGTTTGAAAAGGCTTTCGTTCTTTACGGCTCTCCGGAATACACCCACACCCAGGATGACCTGGAGCGAAATGGCCCGCGCATTCCTCTGTACCAACTCCCTCCTGAGGCCCGGGGTGCGGCTCTGGCACAAGCTTTTTATGTGGGAAAGCTAAAAGACTGGTCGGAGAAGCCGAATTTTGAAGCGCAATCTCCCCCTCTTTACTACGCAACCGCTGCCGGATGGTACAAATTAGGGGCAGGTCTTGGGATCAAAGAATGGCGCCTGATTTACTGGGTTAGATTCTTCAACTCGATCGCGTATGCACTGCTGGTGTGGGTTTCTTACAGGTTCACTCGAAAAGTATGTCCGGAGCGCCCGTTCCTTTATGTGGCGGTTCCTGCGCTGATCGCTGTTTTTCCGCAGGACGTCTTCTTCGGGATGAATCGGGACGTGCTATCGGCTCCCCTGGCAGCGGTCGCACTTTTATTGATGATGGAAGCGCTGGACAGCGCGCCGGGAAAATTTCGTTGGTTGATTCTCAGTTCGTTGGTAGTAGGGCTAGGCCTGCTGGTTGAGGTTTCCAATTGCGTGCTGTATGGCACCCTCGTGGCAACGTTCTGGTACTGGCTATGCCGGCCTGGGATTAAACGGGCTCGCAAAATGCGGGTAGTGAGTATCGGCGTCCTTGCTGCCCTGGGGCCGCCGGGCCTTTGGATGCTGCGTAATTATCTGGAAATCGGGGACCTGACCGGCTCCCGGGCAAAAATGCACGAACTCGGCTGGACCCTGAGACCCATGGCAGAGGTCTTTCATCATCCGCTGTTCTCGTGGGACGGACTGTCGTATTTCCTGCTTCAACTTACGCGAAGTTTCTGGCACGGCGAATACCTGTGGCACGGGCGCTGGATGAGGTCAGAAGCCGCAGATTGGTTTTATGTATCATCGTCTGCACTAATGATTGTAATTTTTGCTGTTGAATTGATCAGGCAACGGGACACCGTCTCGCACACCCAACGGCTCGCCGGCTTTCAGTCACTATTCCTCGTTACCAGCTCGGTTCTATTTCTGGCAGCGATCTCGTTGCCGTTTGATTTTCATGACTGCCTGATTCCCTCCCGGTTGCACCCCTTCTTCGTCAACGGGCGGATTATTTCTGGGGCTCTTCTTCCATTTGTGTTCATTTACGCCAGTGGGTTGGAAGCGATTGCCACCCGGCTGCGGAGATGGATCCCGCCGGCGGCTTTGCTTGTTGTCTTGCTTTCGTTCATCACTGTGACGGAAATCATGGTGAGGAGACCAGCGTTCGCCAGTCCCTACAACTTCTTTGCGCTCTCAGCCTGGCGGCACTAGCACGATGCTATTCACGTCTGATCTTCCGGGGGGGACTTTTGTCCCTCTTGTTGCGCCTTGCCTTCTTGCTTACAATCCCAACTCGCGCGATGACGGCGCGGACGGTAAACAGGCTGGACTCAGCCGGGAGATAAGATCGTGTCTAATATTCGGAATAGATGGTTAGTAGCAGCCTCGATAGTTTTGGCCATAGGCGCAGTAGTTTCGGCCCGAGCAGAACAACCGCCAACCTCGCCCGATTCGACTTTGTACACCACCTTCAACATCAACTCTAGCTTCCAGACCGTTTATTGGGTCACGTGCGGGTCGACACAACAATCGGATGGCTGTTACGGTTCTGGCAGCCTCGGACCGTTCAATCAGGTTGGCGCTCTGATGGAAGGTGATTCCTCGGTAAAAGGGAACGTTGTCACGCGCGCCATTTATGTGGTGGACTCCGGTAATCCGGATGACGTTGAGCTCTACGTTTACAAGAAGACGGACACAGTAAGTCCCGGAGGGGACAGCGTTAGCGTGACGTTAGCCAAGACGGTCACGCTGCCTCTCGTGGGCGGGACATCGGCAATATGCTCCATGGGTGCTAACGGTCTTTTCCTTTTCATCGGAACCGATCAGAGTCCGCAGGCGGTTCGAGTGCAGAAGAGCAACTTGACCGTCACTCAGCTCGGAGGATTCTCTCCGCCGATCAATGTCACTTCCATCACCGCGGACAATTATGGCTACGTCAACGTGACCCAGGGAGACTTCAACAGTGGGGAAAGTGGGTCGTCCGTATATGGCCCGGATGGTTACGAGCAGTCAGACGGAGGTGGGGCAGAGTTCCTGCTGAATACCAGAACTGCGGTTCAACCCTCGGCGCTTCCCCAAGGGGCTGACCAACCCGCGCAGCGGCGCCAGCTCACACCCAGGACCGCGAAATAAGCCCTGGTTCCCATCTTTGCGCTTTGCGCAAAGATGGGGAGGCCCGGCGATCACGACTCCATCCCGCCAAGAAACCTTGCTCCCGGCAAGGCCGTTTTCGGCATTCCTTCGTCTAAGGACACCAGCCGCGTTCTCTGGGCGGACTCTCTGAGGAGGCTCAAAACATGAAATCAGTGTTTCTGTCAGCATTCTTTCTTTGGTTGTGTCTCGGCGCCAGTGCGACTGGCGTATCGGCGCAAACTTCAGATGCCACCACCGACCACACTCCCCCTTCGTATGACATGAAAGGTCAGTCGCTGGCTGATTTGCAGGTGGTGCAAAAGAAGTTCGTGGATCTGGCCAATGCAGTTCCTGCCGACAAGCTAACCTGGCGCCCTTCGGCAGACTCGCGCTCATTTGCGGAAGTCTTCCTCCACGTGGCGGGCGAACGTTACGGAATTCTGGCACTGATGGGCACCGAACCTCCGGCGGGATTCGATGGCAAGACCTTCGAGAAATCCACGACCGATAGAGCCCGGATCGTCGAGGAATTGAATAAGTCCTGGGACTTCACCCAGAAGGCGATCAACGGGATGAGTAATGCCGATTTCGCGAAACTGTTGCCGAAGCTGGGCCCGCAGGCGAATGCCGGCGACGTGATCTACATTTTAGTCGCCGACGCACATGAGCATTTGGGCCAGGTGGTTGCATACGCGCGGGTCAATGGCATTGTGCCACCGTGGACGGTGGAGCAGCAGAAGAAGGCAGCAGAAAAGAAGGCGGCGCAGAAGTAGGGTCGAGCTGTCGCCACTGCCAAAATGCAAAATCCCCGCCCAAGCAACCGATGCTTGGACGGGGTTGCTCAGGAGAATTGTTGCTGCGAATGAAGCTGTAGGCCGCTTACCAGTCTGATCTACTCACCGAGGGTGTGCACCGCGTGCACACCTTCGAAGTTGACAAAGAAGCAGGTCACGTCAAGTTCGGGGAAATTCACCTTTACCAGTTCCGCAGCGCGTAGCAATTCTTGCCGATGATGACTCGCTTCCCTGCCCCGATCGCCGTCGAAAGCGGCCAGGCCGCCGTAGGTGGCGCAGTCTGAATGGCTCATCAGGAACATACGCCGGGTTTTATGGAGGCGGATGGACATGCGCACCTGCTCGAGGATGAAGTCGCGCTCGAAGTCATTGCGTGGAGACGCGAGAGTTCTGGCGCCGCCGGCGACGATGATCATGTCGGGACGGAGGATTTTCTGGGCTCGAAGAAACTGGTCCGTGGCCGAGCGGATGCGCTCGTCGAAACAGCAAAGCACGGCGGCATCGGCGACATAGGCGTCGGGCGGAGAATCGAAGTGAAAGACTTTTTGCATAAGAAAAACTATCAGCTCCCAGCCATTCAACATTCAGCTTAACAGCGACCGGCAGCGGGGACGCGCGTTCTCCATCCATTCTTGCACTTGTGCGCACGGATCGAGACGCGCGCGGCTATGTTACTTCTTCTTGATCATGTCGAGATCACGGATGATGCGCTCCGGTTGGTTGTGCCCGAGAAAAACTTCACCCTCCGGGGTCTTGATGTGCACGACTTTGTTGCACCAGACGTAAGCCCGGGTGCCACCAATCCCGCGGATCCCGTAGCCGCGGAGGATGTTCCAAGGCTCGATCCCGTAGCTGGTGATCTGAGACACGGGGACAGAGCGCAGGCGGTAGCCGAGAGCCCGAACCTCTACGCCCGCAGGACCGAAATAATAGTGGAATCCACTCCAGGCAAATATGGCGATCACGAAGAACACGACGGACATCAACACCAGGCCAAAGCTGGCAGTGCCCGTAGGGACAGTGGCAAGTGTCCAGAGCATGTAGAAGAGCGGTAAGAGAAACAGTAACGCAAACAGTGGAGAGTCGTGAGTCTCTTGCGCGAGCCAGCCTCCAGGAGGCAAAGGCTGGCCGCGGCGCACGCCGAGAACAACTGCCAGCAGAACCAGGACGGCAACAGGAATCAGAAAGGCAATGAAGCCAGGTTGCGCCGATGTCCCGTGGAGGTTGTATTCAAGCACAAGATTATTTCCATAGAAGGTGAAGCCGAGGACGAAATAAAAAAGGGTCAGTACTGCCCACGAAGCCGTGTCCACGGTCTTTACGGAATAACGGACGACGAGTACGACGGTGAATACGATGAGCAGGAGAGCGGTTATTCCGAGCCCGAACCATAAGGCAACCTCCCGGGACATCCAGCCATTAGGCTGCCCGTTGGCATTGAAGTGGGTAGCCATGCGCAGTGGCAACTGGTTCCAGGCCTGCCAATAGCGCAGGGCGATGAGAGGGAGAAACAGCCAAGCCAGCCCAGTCAGGAATTGGAATGCGCGGCGGTTCATGACTTAGATTCTCCTACAAACCAGCCTCGATGCGGGAGCGGGGGTCAAGGTAGTCACGTAGGGCGTCGCCGATAAAATTGAATGACAGTACGGCGAGCATAACGGTAGCGGCGGGAAACAGGACGAGATGGGGAGCGTCGAACAGGTGCGAGCGGCCGTCGTTCAGCATGGTTCCCCAACTGGCGGTGGGCGGAGGAACACCCAGACCGAGAAAGCTCATGGTCGCCTCGGCCAGAATCGCACCGGCCATGCCGATGGCAGCCTGCACGATCACGGGCTGAATGATGTTAGGGAGAATGTGGCGCACGATGACGCGCAGGTCAGATGCTCCAAGAGCGCGGGCGGCTTCGACGTATTCTTTCTCACGAGCGCCAAGGACCTGGGCACGGACGAGGCGGGCGTATCCGACCCAGCCTCCGAGCGAGAGCGCCAGGACGAGATTGAAAATACCGGGGCCACGGAAGGCCACGAAAGCAATGGCAAGAAGAATGCCTGGAAAAGAGAGGAAAGCGTTCATCACAACGATGTTGATAAAGCGGTCGAGGCGTCCGCCGTAGTAGCCGGCGAGCGAGCCGACCACGAGGCCTAGACTAAGCGAAGCGGCGACCACCGAACTGCCGACCAGCATGGAAATGCGGGAACCGTAGATGAGGCGGGAGAGGATGTCACGGCCGAGCTCGTCGGTTCCGGCCCAGTGGGCGGATGAAGGCGATGACAGGCGCACGGGGAGATCGATGTGGGCGGGGTCTTGGGGAGCGATCCATGGGGCGAAGACAGCGAGGGTGATGAAGATTACGACCAGGACAGCGCCGGTGGTAGCGAGGACGTTGTGGCGGGCGGCGCGTGGGAGCGAGATGGGGGCGGTGGACATGGGTCAAGCGCTTAAAACAATCAAAAGCTTTAACGCAGAGTTCGCAGAAAAGAGCCCCGGAGGACGCAGAGAAAACCGGGTTCCTCTCACTGGCGAATCCTCGGATTGACGACCGTGTACAGCAAATCGGTCATGAGGTTGACGGCGACGTAGGTCAGGCCGATGGCGAGGATGCATCCCTGTACCAAGTAGTAATCACGGTTGCCGATGGCCTGGATGGTCAAGCGGCCGATGCCAGGCCAGGAAAAGATGGTTTCGGTGACGATTGCTCCGGCGAGCAGCGCGCCGAATTGAAGGCCCAGAACTGTAATCACAGGAATCACGGCGTTGCGCAAGGCATGGTGGTAGACGACAGTACGTTCCGGGAGGCCTTTAGCGCGGGCGGTGCGGATATAGTCTTGCCCCAACTCTTCGAGCATAGAGGTGCGCACCATGCGGGTCAGGATCGCAGCCAGCGCTCCCCCCATGGTGATGGCTGGAAGTATCAGGTGGGCAAATGTGCCTGAACCGGAGACGGGAAGCCATCCGAGCTTGATGGAGAACAGCAGGATCAGGATGGGGCCGAGGGCGAAGTTCGGGAAGGACAGTCCGAACAGGCTGACCACACTGAGCACACGATCATCCCAATGATTTCGATGACGGGCGGAGCGCACACCGGCGGGAATCGAGAGCAGTATCGCCACCAGCAAGGCCACCAGGGTCAACTGCAAAGTGTGGGGATATCTCTGCATGATGAGCTCAGCGACGCCTTGATTGAAACGGAGCGAGGGCCCCAGGTCGCCGTGGACGACGCCACGCCAATAACGAAGGTACTGCTGGCCCAGCGGAACATCGAGGCCGTAGAGATGGCGGGTGGCCTGGATATCGGCGGCGGGTGCGCCTTCACCCAGCATTTGCAGAATGGGATCTCCCGGGACGAGGTGGATTAGGAGAAATACGAGGGACACTACCAGCCAGACGACCGGCAAAGTGTAGAGGGCGCGACGAGCGAGGTAGCGAAGCATGGGTTTAGTCGTTATGAATCGGTCGTTGGTCTTGCGTCGTTGGTCGTTGGCCTCCGGTTGTTTGCACAAAGCAGCTTACTGAACGCTGGCGCGCGTTGCCGAACCGTAACTTGCGGTTTTCGCTAGTCCCCGGCCTGGCCCGCCGCGGCAGGGAGTTTTTCGATCTTTACTTTGGCGATGCGATGGCCCTCCATTTCTCCGACGGAGAAGCGATGGCCATCATAAGCGAAACCATCGCCAACTTTCGGGATTCGTTGCAGGCGCGCGAGCATGAATCCAGCGAGGGTTTCGAAACCGGCATCCCGCGGAAGGACCAAATCGTATTGTGACTCGAGATCACGAATGCCCGCGGAGGCCTCCACGACCAGCCTCAGATCCTGAGTCGGAACGGTCGGTTCAGATGCGGCCACGTCGAACTCGTCTTCGATCTCACCCACCAGCTGTTCAAGAATGTCTTCGACGGTGATGACACCGGCAGTCGATCCGAATTCGTCGACCACCACCGCGAGATGACGTTTGCGGTCTTTGAATTCCTCGAGCAACTCGGTAAGGACTTTGGTTTCCGGAACTACCAGTACATCGCGCATAATCTGGCTGACCTTCATGTTGGAAATGCGCGCGGAGATGGGCTGGGCCGGATTCGCGGTAAGGCGCAAGCGGGTCCATCGCATGAGGTCTTTGGAATAAAGCACGCCGATGATGTGCTCAGGACCGCTCTGGCGGTCGTAAATAGGAACGCGGGAGTGCTGCTCCTCGACAATCCGGGACAAGGCTTCATCGAGGGTGAGATCGCCGGGCAGGGAAAAAATGTCGGGTCGCGGGACCATGACTTCGCGGACGGTGATGCTTTCGAGTTCGAGGGCGCGGTGGATCATTTCTTCCTGAGAGGGAGGGATTTGGCCGAACTGACGGCTGGCGGTGACGATGAGTTTCAATTCGTCCGGCGAATGCACTGGTCCCTGACGGATTTTCCGCGAGCCGAAGACCCGGAGAACGTAACCAGCGGCCTTGCTCATGGCGAAAATGAGCGGACGGGTGAGAGTGAGGAAAACCTCCATGGGGGCGGCGACCGCAAGAGCGACCTGTTCCCCGCGTTCTAATGCCAGAGATTTTGGGACAAGTTCACCCAGGATCACGTGCATGCAGGTAATCAGACTGAAGGCGATGACCAGGGCAATACCGTGGGCGTAAACCGCGGCGTGAGGAACCTCCTTGATAAACCGGAAGGTCTCCACGATGCGGGCGACCATGGGTTCGCCGATCCAGCCCAGAGTGAGGCTGACGACGGTGATGCCAAGTTGAACCCCATTGACCACTTCGTCGAGGTTGCGGTGCAACTTCTGGACGATGCGAGCGCCGGTGCGGCGGGATTCTATGAGTTGCTGGATGCGGGTCTCGCGCACACTCACGAGGGCAAATTCGGCGGCGGCGAAGAACGCATTGGCTGCGACCAGCAGCAGGATAAGGAACACCTGCAGCAGCACGTAGGCAAGCATAGATTGGGTAATTCTAACATTCCAAAGGAGGTAGTGCATTTTCAGGAATGGCGGTTGGTTGTAGAATGGAATTTGCGAGTGGTTTGGAAGTTGCTCGCCTCTGGAATCCGTCCTGATTTGCATCCCGGAGTCGCAGTCAGATTTTCTGCTTCCATTTCTGGCATTGAGCGGTCTAAGGCTGTGAGACGTCCCGCCAGACATGTTGGCAATGTGATCAAACTGTCTTTTTCCAGATAATCGGGGAACAAAACCGGGGCTGGATCCGTAATAACCAGCAGTGACCGGCTACTTAATGCAGGAGGCTGATGTGAACGGCAATAGTAACGGCAACAAGAAGAAGCGCCGCAAACGGATCATTATTATCAGCAGCGTGGTAGGGGTGGTTCTGTTGTTTGTTGGTGGCCTGGCGGCCTTCAGCCGAGGCGGCACCAAAATCGATCCCTCGAAGCTGGCGAAAGTGGAAAAGGGCGACCTGGCCAAGAGCGTAGTAGCGACTGGGAAAGTGACACCCATCACCAAGGTTGAGGTCAAGTCCAAGGCCAGCGGCATCGTGAAGAATCTGCTGGTGGATTACGGCGACCAGGTAAAAAAAGGCCAGTTGCTGGTGCAGTTGGACAAAGTGGAAATCGAAGCGCAGGTGGAGCAATCGCGGGCGGCTTTGCAAGCGTCAGAAGCCAACCTCGCTAGCTCCCAGGCAGACTACGAGCGCGCCAAAGTGGATGCCGAGGGGCCGGACGTGCCGTTGTTGAAGCGCCAGTACGAGCGCAATACGGAAATGGCTAAGGACGGCGTAGTTTCGGCGCAGGCGCTGGATGATGCCGACCGGAACTACAAAATGGCGCTGAACAAACAAAACGTGGCTAAAGCACAGATGGCGGTGCTCAAGGCGAAGATTGCGCAGTCGCAAGCGGAAAAAGCGCGTGATCAGGCGAACTTGAAACAACTGGAAGAACAGCTCAGCTATACCGATATCACCTCTCCGTTGGATGGGATTGTCCTATCGCGCGATGTACAGATGGGGGATGCGGTGAGTTCGATTCTGGTGTTGGGTTCGGGCGCCACTCTGGTGATGACGCTGGGCGACACCAGCGAAGTCTACGTGAAAGGGAAAGTGGACGAGAGCGACATTGGGAAGGTTTATCTGGGGCAGCCTGCGCGGATCAAGGTTGAATCTTTTAAAGACAAAACCTTCTACGGTAAGGTGACCAAGATATCGCCGATGGGAGTGGAAAAAGACAACGTGACAACGTTCGAAGTGCGCGTTTCCATCAACAACCCGGGCGGCGAGTTGAAAGCAGAGATGACCGCGAACGCCGAGATCATTCTGGAAGAGCATAAGAACGTGCTGCAGATTCCGGAAGGCGCGATCCTGTACGACAAAGACAAGAAGGCTTCGGTGGAAGTGCCCGATCCAAAAGCGAAGGATGGCAAAAAGAAGCTGGCGGTAAACATCGGGATTTCTAACGGGGCCAAAACCGAACTGCTCAGCGGCCTGAAGGAAGGCGATCAGGTGGTATTGCAATAGCCGACTTTATGGATCAGGTTTGATAGCACGAAGGCACGGATGGGAATCCGTGCCTTTGGTTTTTGGTCGTTCGTCCTTGGTCGCAGGTTATAAATCCGCAAACCACAAGGGACGCGAGGCGTCCCAAACGAAACTTACACACAGTCTACAGGGAATACAGGAACGATTTTGCTACTCACAATCTACTGTCTGGTGCGTCTATTGCTGCGGTGACATCAGGAGGCTCGGTATGAAGCAATCAATTTTTCGTTCTCTGGTTGGGCTGCTGACGGTAATGGCGTCAGTGTCGGTGGTGGCGGCGGCTTCTGTGCAAGGATCCTTCGAACGCACCTACCAGGTCAGCGGCGCAGTCGACTTGCAGGTGCTGACCCGCTCAGGGGACGTCACGGTTCGCAGTGGTCCGGCGGGTTCGGTGACCGTGCGGGGCAAGATTCATGTGGGCGACCGCTGGTTCAGCGGAGGACGGCAGGCCGACGTTAGCGAGATCGAGAAGAACCCTCCAATTCAACAGAGCGGCAACAGCATTCACATTGATTACCTGAATGCCCACGACATCTCGGTAGATTACGAGATCACTGCGCCCCCGGACACCGCAGTCACGACCCGCAGTGGCTCCGGGGACCAACGCATGGCGGGACTGCACAGCAACTTGAACCTGGAAAGCGGGTCAGGAGACATGCGACTGGAAGATATTAACGGCGAGATCCAGGTCCGTACCGGATCGGGGAATGTGGAGGCGCGTGAGATTGCCGGGCCGTTTTCGGCAGAAGCAGGGAGCGGCGACATTCGCGCGGACGAGAAGGGCAAGGGCGACGTAAGAGTACACACCGGCTCCGGCAACGTCGAAGTGCGCGGGATGAATGGCATGCTGGACGCACATTCGGGCAGTGGAGATGTGACCATTCAGGGCGTGAACAGCGGGAG
>Ga0209167_10001488_pt1 | contig 13720 bp, 15 predicted proteins | sample Coa_R1_9_FD_187154 | JGI IMG/M metagenome (GOLD analysis project Ga0209167, IMG submission 187154) | Surface soil microbial communities from Centralia Pennsylvania, which are recovering from an underground coalmine fire - Coalmine... | ecosystem: Environmental > Terrestrial > Soil >... | reverse complement strand
TGGAACGTAGGGAGTTACTGATCGATACCGTCAAGCGTGGCCCGATGGTTCGCGATGTTCGCGGCGTCGGGACCCTTGTCCCGGAGGATATCCTCTGGATACAGGCGGGCTTCGATTCTCAGGTCAGCAAAATCCTCACTCAATCGGGTGATGACGTGAATCCCGATTCCGTGCTCCTGGTCCTCAGCAACCCCCAGATGGAGGCCGACGCCAACGACTTCGAATGGCAGACGAAACAGGCTGAGGCCAACTACGCCGACCTTAAGGTCAGGCTGCAAAGCCAGACACTTGCCGAGCAATCTGCCGTGGCCGGTCTGCAGGGCGATCTCAATCAGGCCCAGATCACGAAAGACGTTGAAGAGAAACTTTTCGCGGCCAATCTCGAATCGCGCCTGAATACGAATATTGCAATCGCAAAGTGGGAGCAGGCGGCAAGCCAATTCTCCATGGAAAAACAGAAGCTCGATATTTTGAAGCAGTCTGTCGACGCGCAACTCGAGGCACAGAGAGTAGAGATTGAGAAGTTGCGCGCGACATGGCTGCTCAAGAACAATCAGGTCGAGGAACTTACTATTCGTACAGGGATAAAAGGTCGTATCCAGGAAATGACACTTCAGATCGGTCAGCGAGTAAAGGCGGGCGATGTGCTTGCGAAGGTTGCACAACCGTGGAGGTTAATGGCGCGGCTTCAGATTGAGGAGACGGAGGCGAAAGATATCGCCTTGGGCCAGCCCGTAACTGTTGACACCCGAAACGGGGTGGTGCCTGGGCACGTCAGCCGCATCGACGCATCGATCGTCAATGGAACCCGCACTATCGATTGCAAACTGGATAGCCCCCTGCCACCGGGCGCCGTTCCGGATTTAAGTGTGGATGGAACGGTTGAGATTGAGCGGCTCGCAAGTGTCCTTTTTATAGCGCGCCCGGCGGTCGGACAGCCGAACAGCTCGACCAGTCTGTTTAAGCTCGATGCGGACGGAAAGAATGCAACACGCCTGACTGTCAGACTTGGGCGCGCAGCCGTTAACACGGTCGAGATTGTCTCCGGCCTGCAGGCCGGAGACCGGGTGATTTTGTCGGACATACAGGATCAGTCTTCCCGTGTCCGGCTGGATTGACCATGAATTCAGGAGAACTATCGTGTCAGAGCCCCTGATCGAGATGGATAGTGTAACCAGGATATTTGTCACCGGCGAAGTAGAGACCCGCGCGCTCGAAGACGTTCGAGTACACATGCACAAGGGTGAGTATGTCGTGATCTCAGGCCCGTCCGGCTGCGGGAAATCGACTCTCCTGGCGATGATGGGACTGCTGGATTCGCCATCTCGGGGAAGATATCTTCTCAATGGAAGGCCCGTTGAGAATCTGCGGCCGAAGGAGCGCGCTCGGATTCGCAACCGGGAGATTGGGTTCATAAGGGGATGACGATAAGCGGTCTTCATCCAGAACCCGTCGAATTCGTGGTCGAGTACCTCGATATGCTGAAGCCACTTGACCCACGAGTCGCCGGCCCAGCCGGGAACGATCATGCGCACGGGAAAGCCGTGTTGGGCCGTCAACGGCTTTCCATTCATTTCCCACGCCAGGAGGGTATCCTCATGAAGCCCCTTTTCCACGGGCAAAGTCCGCTGAAAATCCGGCATTCTGCCGAGCGGGACATCCGCGCCGTCCATCAGTAACTGAGAGGCGCCGGGCTTCAGTCCCGCCTTTTGAAGCACGTCGCGCAGACGCACACCCGACCAGCGGGCGTTCCCAACGCTGCCAAAACGCCATTGCGCACCCGCTACCGTGGGGCTGTAGAAGCTGCGGCCGTTGCCGGCGCACTCGAGGACGCCGACCAACTCGGCGCGCGGAAATCGTTTCAGATCGGAAAGAGTCAGAGTCAGCGGGCGGTCCACCAGGCCATCGATTGCGAGCTTCCAGCCGCCTTCCTTCACTTCAGGAATGTAGGTGTGGCAGCGGACGAAGAAGCGATCGACAGGAGTGATCTCGTCGATGAATTCGTCGACAGGCATTTCGAGATCGGCGGGGCGAGGTGAGAGGGTGATCATGGCGGCGCGTTGTTCGTCCGCGGAACGCGCGGTGCGCGACAAGAGCGCAGCGGCGCTCGCAAAGAGCAGCTTGCGTCGTGTCATCGCCATCGGTACTTGCGATTCTCCCACGTGCAGGGAGTCGTTTCCAGGCCGTATAGTGGTTACCGCCAATATGGCTCGCCGTTTTCAGAGCGCAGCCGACAGACACCGATCGCCCGCGGGAACTCCCCGTTCAGGGCGGCGCGATTGTACGCAGCCTCGCCGCACTGAATCCCTGGCGGTTCATTAAGTCGTTGTCATGAATTAACCGATACAGATTTCGGTGACCAGTCCGCCTGGCGCGCGCACCCTCGAAAACACAAGGGCAGGCCCTAATGAAGCGGCCGCGTATCGGATCGCAGGTTATCCGGTCCGTTCCGCCGCGTCGGCCGCGTCTCCGTACACTTCTTCCCGAATGATACGTTCCGTGGCCTGGTTGAGATAAGAGTGCAGGGCCGCCTGCAATTCCAGGTATTCCGGCCAAAGCGTGTTCTCCACAAAAGACCGGGGCGCGCACCATGACCGTGGTGTGACGCTGGCCTTTGTAGCGGTACGGTTCGAGCCCGTATCTCCGGCAAAGCGCGGAGAAAAGCCGTCTCTGCCATTGATCCGCCATCGAGAACTTCGCCTCCGGCAGCGGTTCCGTCCCGACCGCGTTGTGGAGCGCCTTCCGGATTCGCTCAATCGCAGCCGCCGCGGCCTGGCGTTCCCCCGCGGTCGCGGCGCCCTCGAACAGCGCCGTAATCTTGCGCAGTCTTTCGCGGAGTTGCTCTTCGGTCGTCACCGAACGATTCTCCCACGGCCAATATACTGGTTACCGCCAACATGGATCGCCGGATAGCGCGCCGCGTCATTCTGATCGCGGGGCTGATCGTCTTCACGCTGTCGATCGGAACGCTGGGGTTCCGGTTCCTGGAAGACTATCCGCTGTTCGATGCGTTTTACATGACCCTGATCACGATCACGACGGTCGGGTATCAGGAGATCCGGCCGCTGAGCCAGGCGGGGAGAGTTTTCAATTCGTTTCTGATTTTTTTTGGCGTGACCGCTATGTTCGTCGCGGTGGGCGCGATGACCCAGACCATCATTGAGCTGCAGCTGCAGGATCGCTACGGAGAGCGCAGAAAGAAACGTGCAATTATGCGGATGAAAGATCATTTCATTGTTTGCGGATTTGGGCGCGTGGGGCGCAACGCGGCGTTTGAACTGCAGCGGGCCGGAGTGCCGTTTCTGGTTATCGATCGCAGTGAACAGAGAGTAGAGCGGGCCATGCAGGCGGGCATGCTGGCGGTCCTCGCGGATGCCACGCGCGACGAGAGTCTGCGGGAAGCCGGCGTGGAGCGGGCGCGGGGTTTCATCGCGGCGTTGGCCACCGATGCGGACAACGTATTCGTGATTCTTTCCGTGAAGACGCTGAATCCCGGACTGACGGTGGTCACGCGGGCTTCGGAAGAAGACTCGGAGGAGAAGCTGCGCAGGGCTGGCGCCGACACGGTCTTTTCGCCTTACAGCATCGCGGGGCACCGCCTCGCCCAAGCCCTGGTGCGGCCGCACGTGGTGCAACTTCTCGATTTTGCGGGCCAGGCGATCGGCCTTGATGTGACTATGGAGCAGTTAAGAGTGGAGGCGGATGCGAAACTCCCTTCGCGAAGACTGGGAGATCTGGCGCCGCGCGAGTCGCGCCTGATCGTGCTGGCGGTGGGCAAGCCGGATGGCGGGATGATTTTCAATCCTCCGGCGGATATGGAAGTTTCCGCCGGCGATGTACTGATCGTGATGGGCGAGCAGCCGAACCTGCGAAGCCTGGAGAGCGCTCTCACGAAGCCGCGGTAGTTTCCGGAGATGCCCAAGAATATCGTCATCTGCTCGGATGGAACCGGGAATACGGCTATTAAGGGGCGGGGCACGAACGTGTTCAAGCTCTATGAGGCGGTCGATCTGATCGGGCACAAAATCGATCGCAAGCTCGCGCCGCAGATCGCTATTTATGACGACGGCGTGGGCAACGAAGACTTCAAGCCTCTCAAAATTTTCGCCGGCGCAACCGGTTTCGGGCTGGCGCGGAACGTGCGTTTGCTCTATAAGAGCCTGGTGCGGGTTTACGATCCGGGCGACCGCATCTTTCTTTTTGGTTTCAGCCGCGGGGCGTTCACCGTACGCACTCTTTCAGGCCTGATTTCCGTGTGCGGCATCCTGGATATCGCCAAACTTCCCACTACGGAAGCGCTGGATCGGGCAGTCGCACGAGCGTTTCGCGTTTACCGACAGGAGTACCACACCAAGCTGGCAAGACTGCTTGGACACAAGGCTAACCGGAAGCTGATCGCGCGATTCGACCATCGATATGCGCGGCACCGCGATGTGCGTATCCGGTTCATCGGCGTTTGGGAGACGGTGGATGCCGTTGGCGCGCCGTTTCATATCGGCGATTACATCAACGCCAGCGTTCACCGCTTCAAGTTTCCGGATCTGAAGCTGAGCGATAACGTCGATTTCGCCTGCCAGGCGCTGGCCATAGACGACGAACGCAGGACCTTTCATCCACTGCTATGGGAACACGACGCGCGGGTGGAGCAGGTGTGGTTTGCCGGGTGCCACTCGAACGTCGGGGGAGGGTATGAAAAGCAGGGGCTCTCGCTCGTGGCGCTCGACTGGATGATGCAGCAGGCGCGGCATAAGGGCGGTCTGCGGCTGCTGGCTTCCGACAGCGCGCTCTACCGCGAACACGCCAATGTGGACGACAAGCTTTACGACTCGCGCGCCGGCCTGGATATCTTTTTCCGCTGGCTGCCGCGGGATATGGAGGCCATTTGCGGGCGCCACGGCGTACCGGCACTGATCCATTTGAGCGTGCTGGAACGGCTCGCTCACGGGACAGGCGATTATGCTCCGGGCAACATCGCCCCGCGCGCGAAGGTGGTGATCACGCATGCCGACGATGCGAGCGAAGATGGCCCGGTGCTGGCGCGGGCGCGCGCCGCCGAAGCGGTGCTGCACGCCGCCCACCTGAATCGGCGATCGCTGCTCGCGAGCGTCAAACCGGAGATTTTGATCGGGCGTGCGGCTTACTACGTCTATTTGGTTTCGTGCACGCTGGCGCTGCTCTCGGCTTGTGCGCCGTATGCGGGCGGTCTGCTCAGACTGCAGCCCCGCGCGTTTGTGGCCAGCGCGAAGCGGTTGGCGACTTCCCCGTTGTTGTTGGGCTGCCTGGCGGGCGGATTGCTGCTGTCCTATCTGATGGCGGTGTTTTCGGGCCGCCGGATGAGCGGGATTTTTTCGGAGTTCTGGCATGACGAACAGCCGAGGCTCCGGGCAGCACTGGAGCCGTGAAGGCGAAGATGGCCGGACGTGGGCGTCCGGCGCGGTCCGCGGGGACCGCCCCACAGCAGGGGATTGTTATGATTGGTGCCGATCCGTTCACCCGATGACTCCGAACTCCGAGGGCAAAACCGAAGCGACACTCGTCGTCGTCGATCCCAACGGCCGCCGGGTCCGCGTGCCTTTGTCTCCGTTTCCCTTCCGGATGGGCCGCGCTACCGACAACAACCTCATTCTGCGCGACAGCCGCATTTCACGCAACCATGCGCAGATCTCGCGGACCGACGGACGCTTTATCCTCGAAGACCTCGGCAGCCGGCACGGTATCTGGGTGAACGGCGAACGCGTGGAGAAGCGGAGGCCGCTCGAAGGTTCCGAATGCATCGAGTTCGGGGTTCCCGAAGGCTACCAGATTCACTTCACCCGCACCGGGGAGGAGATCCGGAAGTTTCTGAACCAGCCCGCTACCACCGAAACCGGCCGCACAGGCAGCGCGAACCTGGAGAAGCTGCGGGCGGTTCTCGAAGTGGCGCGTTCGCTGCAGAGTTCCTTCTCGACGGACGATGTTCTGAACACGGTTCTGGACGCCGCTCTGGCCGTTACGGGCGCTGAACGGGGTTTTCTGCTGCTTTTCAACGACGCGCGCGAGCTACAGGTGCGCAGCGCGCGTTCGTCGGGCGGAGGCGATCTGCCACCGGGCGAACTTCACGTGCCCCGCAGCCTGATTCAGCAGGCGCTCGAAAGCCGCCGCGATTTGTTTTCGATGTCGTTCGATCCGGCCGCGGCGGACGGGCAGTCGCCTGGCAATTCCATCACCGGTCTCGACCTGCGCGGCGTGGTGTGCATCCCGTTGGTGCGGTTGAGTCTGCGCGCTTCCGGCACGACGCAGATGGCCTCCATGGCCAGCGCCAATGACAATGCGGGCGTCCTTTATATGGATTCGCGTCTGAACACCGTGGATCTGGCGGGGGGGAATCGGGAACTTCTGCAGACGCTGGCGATCGAGGTGTCGACGGTTCTGGAAAATGCGCGTCTTTTGGAGGAGCAGCGCGCCAAACAGCATATGGAGGAGGAACTCGACGTGGCGCGGCGCATTCAGCAGAGCCTGCTGCCGCGTCACCTGCCTGAAGAGGGGTGGTTCGTGGTTCGCGGATCGAGCGTGAGCACTTATCAGGTGGGCGGCGATTATTACGATGTGGTGGCCATCGGCCCGGAAACGTGGTCCCTGGTGGTGGCGGACGTGTCGGGAAAAGGCGTTAGTTCCGCGCTGCTCGCCAGTTTCCTGCAGGGCGCGTTCCTCAGCGCAACCGCCGCCACGGATATTCCCGAAGTGCTGTCGCGCATCAATACGTTCCTGAGCGACCGCTCCGAGCATGGCAAGTACGCAACCATGTTCTATTCGAAGCTGGATTCCGCGGGTCGCCTGACTTACGCCAACGCGGGGCATTGCGCTCCGATTGTCCTGCGCATGACAGGCGGCATCGAGAATCTGGAAGCAACCTCGCTGCCTGTCGGTCTTCTGGCGGGCACCCAGTTCGTGCCGGATTGCCGCGACCTCGCGCCGGGAGATCGAATCGTCCTTTACACGGACGGCGTTACGGAAGCGCAGAACTACGAAGGCGATTTCTTCGGGATCGGACGTCTGCTGGATGCGATTCAGCGGGCCGGCGGCGCGCATTGCGCCGAACTCCACGCCGCGATTCAGAAGGCGGTGCTCGACTTCACCGCCGGGGCCGAGCAGGCCGACGATCTCACGCTGGTAGTGATGGAATACCGCGGCGACCCCAGTCCCGGCGAAGACTAACGAGTTCTCTAAACATTTTGGGCGCGATTTGTGGTTGCGGCGCCGAGCGGAAGCTCGGCGGCAGCGCCGAAGCGCCGCCCCACAAGCGGTACTGGCCCGAGATGGGACTGGATTGGTGTGCGAACGCCGTCGTTTTCGGCTACTATAAACAAATTGCAAACCGGTGAAACCCCCGCCGCCAACCTCTATATTGAAGCCAGGGTCGTGCTGTCGGCCGACGTTCGTTTTCTGGCGGCGATGCGGCATACTGTTGAAAGCCTGACCGCGGTTCTGGGATGGAACGATTCGGAGTCGCACGCGATCACCCTTGCCGTGGAAGAAGCCCTGACCAACAAGATCCGCCATGCCTACAGAAACAGCCCCGAGGGCCGCATTCAGTTCCAGTTCCGCACCGAGGCGCACGCCCTTGTCTTCCAGTTGACCGATCAGGGCGAGCCGCCCGATCCCGCGAAAATATGCGCCCGCGAGCGCGACAGTCTGCAGGCCGGCGGTTTCGGAACACATATTATGAAGGACGTCATGGATCAAGTCGTTTACCGAACCACCGAGGAAGGCAATCATGTCGTCCTGACCAAGCACCTGCCCGGCAACAAGTCCGCGGCGGAAGGCCAGCTATGAATTTGTCCTCCCGGACGAGTGAAAACACGCGCATTGTCGACGTGGAAGGGGACGTGGATCTGCGGGGATCGCCGCAGCTCAGAAAACTCCTTTTCGAAGCGTTGAAGGAGTCGCCCAAAGTGGTGATCAATCTCACCGCGATACGCTATATCGACAGTTCGGGGATCGCGGTGATGCTGGAGGCGCTGCGCGAATCGCAGCGGCTGAAACGGCAGTTCGTGTTGTACGGCATGAACCCGCTGGTCCACGATGTTTTCAAGCTCACGAACGTGTTACGAATTTTTCAGGTAGTCGATACCGAAGAGCAGGCGCTCGGAACCGGGAACCCCCACGCCGGCCGTCAGGAGTGAGATGGCAGAGAGCGGCGTAGTGGGCTTTTTCGGCTGGGTGGGCGGCGCCACGGAGGGCGTTCTCTCGTATCTGGGCGGCCTGGCGCAACTCACCGGGCGGGCTTTGCTGCTGGTTTTCATCTCCCCGCTGAAGCGCGGCCGCAGCCTGCAGCGCGCCGTTCATCAGGCGATGGCCGCGGGCGTGAGCGCGATCCCCATCGTTTCGCTGATCGCTTATTTCATCGGTTTGATCATGGCGCTGCAGGGCGCCTATGAGTTGAAAAAACTCGGGGCCATGCAGATGGTGCCGGCGCTGGTCGCCGTATCGATCTCGCGGGAACTGGGACCGCTGATCACGGCGATTGTGGTGATCGGGCGCTCGGGCTCGGCCTTCGCGGCGGAAATCGGTACCATGCGGGTCACGGAAGAACTGGACGCGCTCTCCACCATGGCGCTCGATCCTGTGGCGTTCATTGCCGCGCCCAAATTCGTGGCGATGGCTATCATGGTCCCGTGCCTCGCGATCTGGGCGGACGTCATGGGCGCAATCGGCGGCTGCTCGTTCGGAATCACGGGCGGAGGTTTTTCGGTCATCGGGTACTTCAACAGCACGCGCAGCGCTCTGGTGCTTTCGGACGTGATGACCGGCGTGATCAAGAGCTTTGTATTCGGCCTCATCATCACGGCGGTGGGGTGCCGGGAAGGATTTGCCACGGGCGCCGGCGCGGAAGAAGTCGGCCACGCGACCACATCCGCGGTGGTGATTTCCATCCTGATGGTGATCCTGGTCGACGTGATTTTCACGGCTCTTTTTTACCTCACCGGAGGGCTCACCTGAGTATGCAGGAAGCAGTAGCGGGAGAGCCGATTATCGCCGCGCGTCAGTTGCGCGTGAACTATGGCGACCGCGAGATCCTGCACGGTCTCGATTTCGACATCCGCCACGGCGAGACGGTGGTGATACTCGGCGGTTCCGGATCCGGCAAGAGCACTCTCCTGAGGACGATCGTGGGCCTCGAGAAACCTCATTCCGGCGAGATTCTCATCAAAGGGACCGATCTCGGGAAGGCATCGAAGCGCCAACTCGCGGAGCTTCGCAAGAAGATGGGCTTGTCGTTTCAGGGCGGCGCTCTGATCGGGTCGCTCACGGTGGGCGAAAATATCGCGCTGCCGCTGCTGGAGCATTCCAGCCTTGCGCCTTCGACCGTCGACGTGATGGTGCGGATCAAGCTTGAACAAGTCGGCCTCTCGGGTTTTGAAGACTTCAATCCCTCCCAACTGTCGGGCGGCATGAAGAAGCGCGCCGCCTTCGCCCGCGCGTTGGCGCTCGATCCCGAAATGCTGTTTTTCGACGAACCTTCCGCGGGACTCGACCCCATCATGGCCGCCGGCATCGACAATCTGATCCTGAATCTCAAGAAGGCGTACGGTATTACGATGGTCATCGTCACGCACGAGCTCGCCAGCGCCTTTCTGGTGGCGGACCGCATCATGGTTGTGGACAAGGGCTACATCATCGCCAACGAAGACCCGGCGACGCTGAAAAAGAGCGACCATCCGCGGGTTCGACAGTTTCTCGATCGCGTGCCCGATACGGACAGTGACGACCGCGTAGACGATTTGCGGCTGTATGTGGAAGGGGCCAGGTGACCTGATGGAAAGTAAGCGGGAGACAGCGCTGGTTGGAGTATTCGTGATCGTGGCCACCGTGGTGCTGTTCGGAGTTACGCTGGCGCTCACGGGCGGGATCGGCGAGGCGCGCGTGCCGCACCGCTCGTATTTCAAGTTTTCCGGCGGTCTCGAAGCCGGCGCGCCGGTGCGATACGGCGGATTGAGTATCGGCAAAATCACGCGGGTCCATGTGGACCCGATGGACACAACGCGGATTGAAATCGACTTCGCGGTGGATCCGAACGCTCCTATCAGAACCGACAGCGTGGCGACTATTTCTTCGCTGAGCCTTCTGAGCGACCACTATCTGGAAGTTTCGTCCGGCACGTTGACGGCTGCCAGAGCCGCCGCGGGATCCGTCGTCCTGTCTAAAGAGGCGTTCAGTTTCGACGAGATCGGCGAATCGGTGCAGTCGCTGATGCCGAGCGCGCAGGCAGCTTTGAAGAGCCTCACCACCGATCTCGACACGCTGCAGACCACGATCAACGAAGCGAACGATCTGCTGAACGACAAGAATCGGGCGAATCTTGCGGGGACGCTGAGTACGCTGAACGGCACGCTGACGGATTTAAGACCCGCGCTGAACAAAACGATGAAGTCTATCGACGACCTGCTGGACGACACGCAACCGAAGCTGTCCGCCACGCTGACCAACGTGCAGGGTCTGACGACTAAAATGGATCCGCTGCTGGACAACGTGAACAAGACGCTCGGCACGGCCAACACCACGCTGACGCACTTGGACGACACGCTTGCCGAGAACCGGCCGAACCTCAAGGCTTCGCTCGAATCCACGCGGGATCTGCTGGAAAGGGTAAAGGTCGTGGTGGGGCAGCTGAATTCCACCCTGAACCAGAATTCGGATAACATCGACGAGACGATGGACAACGTCCGGCAGATGACCGAGAACCTGCGGCAGCTTACTGAAACGCTGAAGACTTCGCCAAGCAGTATCATCGTCGGCACGGGAGTGAAGGATCGCAAGCCCGGCGGTTTGAAGTGAGGTGTGAAGTGATGGGCGAAGTGAGGAGCATGACCATGATCCGGACGAGTCATATCGCTGGTATGTCGATCGCGGTTCTGCCGATTCTAGCCGCGCTGGCGGTCACGAGCGGCTGCACGCCACACCGGGTTCAGTACTACCAGTTATCCGCGAATGTGAAGGCCGCCGCTCCGGCTGAAACGGGTCCGGTACTGGTTGTGGGACGCATCGCGACTCCGCAGGCGCTGCAGGATGGCCGCATCCGTTATCACGCGGGCTCAAATGAGGTGGGCGCTTACGAATACCACCGCTGGACGGATCCGCCAGGCATGCTGGTGAGAGAATCGCTCATTCACGTTCTCCGCGCTTCCGGCAAATTCAAGTCGGTGCAGGAAGCGGGAAGCACGGCCGAGGGCGACTATAGCGTACGCGGCAAACTGCTGGAGTTTTCGGAACTGGACGGCAATGGCGGCAATGGCATTATTACGCGCGTTTCGCTCGATCTGGAATTGCGCGAGGTCAAATCGGGGCACCAGGTATGGAACCAGGTGCTCATGCGTGACGATCCGGTGCAGGCGAAGACGGTTGCCGATGTGGTGCAGTCGCTCGATCGAAACCTGCAGGTCGTGCTTGGAGACGCGGTTTCCGCGATCGGCTCCTATGTGACGACGCATGCGTTGAGGGCGTCGAATTGATGTGTTTCGTGGACACGCGGCGACAGCCTCGTTTTTCACAGGCAGATTCGCAAATTCGCGAACACGGGCTTAAATACGGGCTTAAATAAGGTCTGGTAACGGACGCTTTCCTGTGGTAGCCTTGTTCAAACTGCCGGGCGTGAGACGAACGGGAGGACTTTTTTGAAACTGAAGACAGCACTGAGCGTTTCTTTGAGCGCGGCTTTATTAAGCGTGGCCGGCCTTGCGCCGGCGCAGACGCCCGCAGCGAGTACCCCAGCCGCAACCGCCGACGCCAACCCGAACGTGCGCCATGTTATCGGCTTGGCAACCGCCAAAAAGAACGCCAGCGGGAAGCTGACCGTTCAGGGCGGCGTGCTGGAGTTCAAGACGTCCACGGTTGACGACAAGGTTCCGGTATCTTCCATTGAAGACGTCTTCATCGGCACGGAAGTCACGCAGGCGGGCGGCAAGAAGGGGCGCGCAGTCAAGGTTGCGGCTATCGCCGCGCCTTACGAAACCGGGAGAGCGCTCCCTATCCTGATGCGCACCAAAGTCGACATCCTGACGGTTGCGTTTCACGATGCCGGCGGCGCACTCCACGGCGCCATTTTCGCGCTCCCCATCGGTCAGGCCGAGCCGGTACGCGAGCAACTGATTCAAGCGGGGGCGCACGCGAGCCCGATTGAGAAATAACGGGACGAAGAACAGGAGCCAACCATGGTGAACAGCCGCAGGACTTTCGTTTTATTCGCCTCGTTTTCGATGCTCACGGCGTCCGCCATTGTCTCGGCTCAAACGACTGCAACGCCGAAACTCTCCGCATCGGCTATTGAAGTCGCGCCGGTGGACGCCGGCGACGTTGCGATTCCGCCCGAATTCAGGTTCGCCGTCTACGAGCGGCTGGTGGAGCAGGTCGTGGCGAGCGGCATGTTTAAAAAGGTATATAGGGCCGGCGATCACGCCGCCGATGGCGTTCCCGATCTGGTCACGCTCCACACGAAGATCCTGCTTTTTAAGGCGGGCAGCGAGACCGAGCGCGGGGTCACCACCGTGCTTGGCGCCACCACCGTGGATGTGACGGCCTCCGTGACGGCTAAAGACGGGCACGAGATCCTCAGTAAAAAGCTCACCGGGCGGGTACGATTCTTCGGCGAAAACCTGGGTGTTACCAACGATCTCGCCAAACGAATCACGAAATTGGTAAACAAATCGTTCTCGGCCGCAAGCTGAAAAACGGCGTTACCGGCCGGGATTACCCAGTACTCCGAAGTGTCAATTTTCTTGCAGTTTCAGCGGGTGAAAGTTTATACTACTGAAGCTGTAAGATCCGTTACATTAAGGGACACCCTCGGAACATGTGCATTCGCCCCACCGCTCCCCGGGAATTTCTGCTTGTATTCGCTTCATTAGCGGTCTCTCCCCTGCTTCTCGCCCAGCCGCCGGCGTCCCCACAGGGTCCAAATCCCGGGGGCGATGCTGCCAACTTGTTGCAGGCCAACTACATGCGGCTGCCACTTGCGTTCGAGAAAGGGCGGAACGGCGACCAGGAGGAGTACGTGTCCCGCGGCCAGGGCTACAAGCTCGCGCTGCGCGGGGGAAAAGCGTTCATCGGGGTGAAATCGTCGAAGGGATCCGCGGCGGCGGTTTCGCTGGAATTTGCCGGCGGCCGAACGCCAAAGGCCGTTCCGGGCGACGAATTGCCCGGAAAAGTGAACCTTATCTACGGCAGCGATCCCAAACAATGGCAGCTGGGCCTGCCGACGTTCGGGAAGGTCGCCTATGGCGACGTGTATCCCGGAATCGATGTGGTTTATTACGGCAATCAGCAACAGATCGAGTTCGATCTTCTCGTCAAACCCGGCGCCAATCCCGAGGCGATTCGACTGAAGCTGGGGGGCGCGGGAAAGCTCTCCATCGACGGTTCCGGCGCATTGGATTTAGGTGAAACCGCCGGCGGTCTTCGTGTCGCGCTGCCGCAGATTTATCAGGATGTGAATGGGGCGAAGAAACGCGTGCCGGGCCGTTACGCCATCGTCAGCCGGGATGAAGTGGCGTTCCGGATCGACCCGTGGGACCATACGCGCCCCTTGGTGATCGATCCGTCGATTGTCTATTCCACGCTGTTCGGCGGCGGACTGGGCAACAGTGCGGCCGTTTCGATCGCCCTCGACCCGCTGGGGGATATTGTCGTTACAGGCGGAACTTTTGCCGCGGATTTCCCAACGTTGAATCCAGCGCAGAAAAGCCTT
>Ga0209167_10001487_pt1 | contig 13724 bp, 11 predicted proteins | sample Coa_R1_9_FD_187154 | JGI IMG/M metagenome (GOLD analysis project Ga0209167, IMG submission 187154) | Surface soil microbial communities from Centralia Pennsylvania, which are recovering from an underground coalmine fire - Coalmine... | ecosystem: Environmental > Terrestrial > Soil >... | reverse complement strand
CGCATGATCCCCCGGCCCACGCCCGCCGTCCTTCGACCATGGCCCAGCCTGCGATTCCCAGCGCTACCACGCCGTCGAGCCACCAGGCGCCCCCCAGGGTGTTGCGGCCAGCCCGGCGAACACCGCCAGCGCCAGGTAACAGCAGGCTGCTGCTGCATGAGCCGGTCGTATATCCCGGCGAAGGTGCTGAGGTTTGGCAAGATCTACGACCTGATCCTGCTGGCGATGGGCGGCGGCTGTGCTCGCTCCGAGGAGCAGCTCCGCGTGTTGCCCGAGGGCGCCGGGCTGCGTATAACGCGGGTAATGCCGACGCCAATGTTCCCGTTGACCGAGGCTGTTCCCGCCCTCTGACCGGTCAGGCGACCCCGAAGTGATGACCAGCCCACTGACTTCCTGGATCGAGGCGCCGGCCGCACGGCAGGGGATAAGGTTCCTGCGGAACGGTGCCTGGGACTTGTGCGCCTACGCGGACCTGGCGGAATTCGCTCGCCGGGTTGCCGGGGGATCGCCGCGTCAGGTGTCCAGCCCGACGACCGGGTTCTTGTCGTCGAGCGCACCGGGCCGGAGTTCGTCGCGGCGTTGTACGGCGTCATGCTCGCCGGGGCTGTCCCTTGCCCGGTTGCACCGCCGCACCTCTTCCAGAGCCAGGTGCTCTACACGCGGCACCTGGACGCGATCAGCGAGGTCGCGCGGCCGTCGATGGTGATCACCACTGCCAGCCTCGTGGAGCGGCTGACCGGCAGCGGCCACGGCGGCCGGGAAACGCGGGTCCGCACCGCGGCCGAGCTTGCATCCAGGGGCGAATGCGCGTCGGGCCGCCCGGCGAGCACCGCGCTGCTGCAGTTCACTTCGGGATCGAGTGGCCGGGTCAAGGGGGTGCGGGTGCCGGTTTCCGCCCTCGCCGCGAACATAGCCGCGATCAGCAACTGGCTGGAGATGGCCGAAGGCGACGTGACCGCGTCGTGGCTGCCGGTGCATCACGACATGGGGCTGATCGGGTGCCTGATGACCCCGGTCGTCCAGCAGCGTGACGTGTGGCTGCAAGACCCGGCCGACTTCATCCGCGACCCGGCCCGCTACCTGGCCTGCTTCAACGCGCCGGGTGCCGCGATGACCGCGATGCCGCCGTTCGGCCTTGACTACATCGCCCGCCGGATATCACCCGAGATGCTGGCCGGCTCCGACTTTTCCGGCTGGCGCGCCCTCATCATCGGCGCGGAGCGCACCGATCCCGATGTACTGGACCGCTTCATGGCTCTGATGGGCCCGTTCGGATTCGACCGGCGGGCGCTGCTGCCAGCGTACGGACTGGCGGAGGCGACCCTTGCGGTCACCGGGCTGCCGCTCCGCGAGGAGCTGGCAACGGTTTCGGTCGCGCCTCAGTTTGTGTCGCTCGGCCAGCCAGTGACATCGACGGGCGCGATGGTGCGGCAGATGGTCGGCTGCGGGCGTGCCGTGGACGGCGTCACGGTCGCGGTCATGGACGAGGCGGGCCGGCCACTGCCGGACCGTCATGTCGGGCAGATCGTGGTACGCGGTACCTCGGTCGCCGGGGGATACATCCGCGGCGAAGCATCAGCGAGCCTCACCGAATGGCGCGACGACGTGCTGTGGACCGGCGATGCGGGCTTCATGGAGGACGGGCAGCTGTTCGTCATCGGCCGCCTTGGCGACGCCATGAAGGTCCGTGGCCGGACGGTGTTCGCAGAGGATATCGAGAGCGCGCTGGCCGGGGCCGGCCTGCCGCGCCTGCGGGTAGCCGTCCTGCTCGGCTCGTCGGGACGCGGCGCGACCGCCGTGATCCTCCTCGAACAGCCGCACGAGGAGTGGACTGCCGCGGCGGCGGCCACCATGCGGCGCATAACGCAGGATGTGACTACCGTCATTCTCGACGTCCCGCGACGATCGATCCGCCGCACGACCAGCGGCAAGCCCAAGCGCCGGGACATGTGGGCCGCCTACGTCGCCGGGGAGATCGAGGGAACCGAGGTCCTTGCCGAACCCGTCGCTAGCCGAGCATCCGGCACATGAGCTGGGACCCGCCGCTGGCCGTGAGAGTACCGTCCGCGGATCGCGTCTGTGCTGTGCCGCTGACCAGCCCGGCCCCCGCTGCGGTACTTTGAGCCGTCACGAGCAGGTAGTCCTCGGCCGGCGGAGGCGAATGGAATGCGACGTAGAGGTCGATGCTGAGGGCAACGCACCTGCCGCCCGCCAGCGCTATGGCTATAGCCGGGAAAATCGCTGTGTCAATAGTGATCAGCTCCCGGCAGGCGTCCAGCCACGGGTCGCTGAAGTACGCACGCGGCCGGAACCTGGCCCAGCTGTGGATCTGGAGCCCCTCAGACTGGCTGTGATCAAATGGGACCGTCCTCAGCTCCAGGTTTCGCCAGAAGGTTCCGGTGGCCGTGGCCCCGGCCGCGGTCATGTCCGCCAGGCTGCGGTCGCGCGCCAGCTCGGCGACCAGCTCCGGCGCGGGCACATCCGGCGGGCGGGAGAACCGCCGCTGCGGGCCTTTGAGGTCGTCAGCGATCGTCCAGACCAGCGCGCTCATCACGGGAGTGCCGTTCTGCCTCATCAGCACGGTCAGCGACTTCGCATGGCGTGCCGTCCGCAGGCAATCTACTTCGAGATCCACGACGTCGAAGCGCGCCGGCGAGAGGTACTGGCAACTTAGGCTGGCCGGCAGCGGCATAGCTGAATGCGCGCCGGCCGCGCGCAACGCGATGGCGGCGAGATATCCGCCTACCGGTCTCCACAAGGCCCAATCGGAGGAAATGGCCGCCCGGTAGCGGCCGTGGCCGATGCGCTCGATCGCGGTGTCTTCGTCCAGATCGCCCACCGGCGTTCGTCCTCATCTGTCGTCCGAACCCTGACGTCCGGGGCCTTGGTCACGGCCAACTGCGTGACTTCCTCACTCGAACACGGCGCTGATCCCTTATCAGGACGCTAATTTAAGCGCCCGATCCGGGCGAGGGGCGCGAGTCATGCCCTGTCCTGTGGCCCGGGCGGTGAACCCGCAGGGCGCTGGGTGAGCTAACGCGGCCGCTTGCGGCAGTGAGTCCGCTCGCGCCATCGTTCGTCCCGGAGGCATGGAGAACCGTGTGATAAACAACCGGGCAGCCGCACACCCAGCCGAACTGGTCGGCCGGCTGGAGGCGGTCGGCGTGCAGCTGTGGGCGGCAGCCGGTGAGCTGCGGTTTCGCGCGCCGCGAGGCGCGCTGAGCGACGAGGACAGGGCGGAGCTGCGACGGCACCGGTCCGCGCTGCTCGAGTATTTGCGAGATGACCTCAGCCCGGATCTGCTGGTGGCCGAGCCCGGCCACGCCAGCGATCCCTTCCCGCTGACCGACGTGCAAACCGCATATCTCCTGGGCCGAAGCGATGGTCTCGACTATGGCGGCGTGGGTTGTCAGGTCTATCTCGAAGCCGGCCTCACCGATATGGATCCGCAACGGCTGCCGGTGGCCTGGCAGAAGCTGATCGAACGGCACCCGATGCTGCGGGCAGTTGTCGACGAGCGGGGGTTTCAGCAAATCCTGCGCAGCACTCCGGACTGTGAGATTCCGGTCGCAGACCTTCGCTCCTGTTCCCCGGCCCGGGTGGCCGGCCAGGTGGCCGCGGTTCGCCGGGAAATGTGCGCTCGCTCATATCAGCCCGGCTGCTGGCCGATGTTCGACCTGAGATTGTCGCTGACGCCGGAGCGATCGGTGCTTCACCTCTCGTTCGATCTGTTGATCGCTGACTTCATGAGCATCCAGCTGCTGCTGGATGAGTTGCATCAGCTCTGCCACGACCCCGGCAGGCCGTTGCCAACCCTGGATATCACGTTCCGCGACTACATAGCGGCCCAGCAGCGGATGAAGGATCGACGCGGGTACCGCCGCGCGCGTGACTACTGGTGGCGGCGGATCGATGGTCTGCCCCCCGCGCCGAAGCTGCCGGTGCGGGCCGATCCGCGCAAGCGCGGGCAGGCCGGCTTCCGCCGGTGGCAGACCCGGCTAGCTCCTGAGCAATGGCGGCGGCTGCAGGAGCTGACCGCGAGCCGCGGGCTGACCCCATCGGGTGCTGTGCTCGGCGCCTATGCGGAGACGATCAGCCGTTGGACGTCGCAGGACGGCTTTACACTCAGTGTCACCCTGCTCAATCGGCTGGCGGTGCATCAGCAGGTCGATCAGCTCGTCGGAGACTTCTCCTCCGTGGACCTGCTCGAGGTGCGGCCGCGGGCGGAGGACAGCTTCGCCGATGGAGCCCGTGCGCTGCAGGCGCAACTGTGGGCGGACATGGACCACATGGCCTGCTCCGGTGTTGAGGTACTGCGCGAACTCGGGTTGCGCCGGGGCCGGGCCGAAGCGCTGATGCCGATCGTGTTCACCAGCGCTATCGCGCTCGGCAACCGGGGCCCGGGGTTCTGGCGGGACGCCACCTTGGTGTACGGGCTCACCCAGACCCCGCAAGTGTGGGTCGACTGCCAGGCGCTCGTAGCCAGCGAAGCATTGATCGTCAACTGGGACGTCCGCGAGGGAGTCTTCCCAGACGGGCTGATCGATGACATGTTCGCGGCCTTCGAACGGCTGCTGCGCAGCCTGGCGGACAGCGGCGACCGCTGGGACCGGCCGGTCTTCGTGCCGCTGCCGGCCGCTCAGGAAGAGCGCCGCCGGGTCGCGAACGCGACCGCCACCCCCAGCCTGCCCGCGCACCGGTTGCTTCATGAGCCGGTTGTCAGGCAGGCCCTTCGAACGCCTCATCTGCCGGCTATAGCGGGCTCCTGGGGAACGCTGACCTACGATGTGCTGCTGCGCCGGGCGGTGAGCCTGGCCATCGAGCTGGCGGGCAGGGACGCCCGGTCCGCCGCACCGATCGCGGTGATCGCCGATCGCGGTCCCGGCCAGATCATCGGCGTGCTCGGCGTTCTGCTGGCCGGCGCGCCGTACCTGCCGATCGATACCAATCAGCCGGCCATGCGGCGTGACCGTATGCTGTCCGACGCCGGCGTCACGACCGTGCTGACCCAGGAACACTTGCGCGAGGGGATGACCTGGCCAGACGGCCTGCACGTGATAGCCATCGACGAGCCGGCCGGACCCGGCGCGGAGGTGGATCTCGCGTCATTCTGCCGGGAGGCGCTCGCGCGGCGGCCCATCTCCGACGTGGCATACGTCATCTACACGTCCGGCTCCACCGGCTCGCCGAAGGGAGTCATGATCAGCCACCGTAGTGCACTGAACACTGTGGCGGACGTGAACCGGCGGTTCGGAGTCAGCGCGGGGGACAGGATCCTCGGGCTGGCCAATCTCGGTTTTGATCTTTCGGTCTACGACATGTTCGGGCCACTCGCCGTCGGTGGCTGCCTGGTCGTGCCCGACCACGAGCAGCGGGGCATGCCATCACACTGGGCTGAGCTGATCGCTCAGCACCGGGTGACGCTATGGAACTCAGTACCGGCTCATCTACAGATGATGGCCGACTTTCTCTCGACGGCGCCGGGTCCCGGCATTTCGTCATTGCGGCTCGCGCTGCTCTCCGGCGACTGGATCCCGGTAAGCCTGCCGGACCGGATCCGCCGTTTCGTTCCTGATCTCGCACTGATCAGCCTTGGCGGCGCGACTGAAGGGTCGATCTGGTCGATCTGCTACCCGATCGGCGCGGTCGGCGAACAGTGGCGCAGCATTCCGTACGGTAAGCCGTTGTCGAACCAGCAGATGTACGTACTCGGCCGGCGGTGGCAGGTATGCCCCGATGGTGTGATTGGCGAAATTTACATCGGTGGCGCGGGCGTCGCCGACGGCTACCTTGGCGACCCCGTACGCACGGCCGAGCGATTCGTTCGGCATCCTCGCACGGGCGAACGACTGTACCGGACCGGCGACCTCGGTCGCTACCTGCCGGATGGGAACATCGAGTTCCTCGGCCGAGCGGACAACCAGGTCAAGATCCGGGGTCACCGGATCGAGCTGGCCGAAGTCGAGGCGGCGTTGGCCGCCGATCCGCAAGTCGCCAACGCCGCCGTAATACTGGACGATTTCTCGCGGTCCGATCGACGGCTGGTGGCATTCATCGAGCCCGCCGCCCAAGCTGAGCACGACGTTACCGAACTCGTAACTGACGTGATCGAGGCTGCCACCGCAATAGCTGATCGGAGCACCGCGGGTGTCGATCGTGCACAGTATGTCGATTACCTGCGGCGGCTGGACGATATCGCGTTGCTGTGCATGCTCCAGGCGTTCCAGCGCGATGGCCTGTTCCAGCATCCGCAAGACACGCATTCGCTGGAACAGATTCTTGCGCAGACCCATTCACCGCCACGGCACCATCGGGTGGTACGGCGCTGGGTCCGGGCGCTGACCGACCACGGCCTGCTCGTAAAGGACGGCGCCAGCGGTTATCGGGCAGATCTCCGAGCCGAGCCGTCCGCCATCGCGGCGGGCTGGCGCGAGGTAGACAACCTGGTCACGCGCCTGGACCCGGCTGCGGCGAAGGTCCACGACTACTTCAAGGCGTGCACCGCGAGTCTTCCGGAGGTTCTCCGCAGCGAAGGGCCCGACGCGGCCCAGTTGCTGTTCCCGGAAGGGCGGGTGGACATCGGAGAGTCGCTGTACAACGTGACGCTCTTCAATCGCTGGGCCAACGCGATCCTTGCGGCAGCGATCACAACCATTGCCAGGACGGCCGCGAAGCCATGCCGCGTTCTCGAGGTCGGTGCCGGAGTCGGCGGCACCAGCATGGATGTCATTCCGGCGCTCGCGGAGTTCGACGTAGAATACGTGTTCACAGACCTTTCCCAGTTCTTCATCAATAAGGCCAGGAACGCTTTCGGCGGATTTCCCTGGGTGCGCTACGCAACCCTCGACATCGACGCCGACTTCCGGGCGCAGGGATTCTCGCCCAACTCGTTCGACGCCATTGTCATGGGAGACGTCTTCCACGCGACAAAGCATGTCGGCCGCACTCTCGGGGCGTTGCGTGAGCTGCTGGCTCCGGGTGGATGGCTGCTGTTCGCGGAGATGACGCGCGACCACTACCAGATCATGACCTCGATGGAACTGTTGCTCACCGATGGCCGCGCCGAGGACTTCGCTGATATGAGACGCGGCCGGGACCAGACGTTCGTGTCGCACCAGGACTGGCTCACGCTGCTCGGCGATGAGCTGGTATTCACACTCCCCGAGGACCATGATCTCTTTACCAGGATCGGGCTCTATGTGTATGGCTGCCAAGTGAAGACCGATCGTGCACCGCTGCGGCCGGAACAGATCGCCGAGGGCGCCGCGCAGCGATTGCCGGCCGTCATGGTGCCCAGCGTGGTGCAGATCGTGGACCACCTTCCGCTAACCGCCAACGGGAAGGTCGACCGGGATAGATTGCGCCATCTCATCCCCCGGTCGCGCAGAGCCGCGGAGCCGTCGGCTGACGAGCCGTGCGACGATCTCGAGCGCCGGATAGCGGCCCTGTGGAGTCAGGTCCTGGACCTGCCGGCGGTAGGACGTTCCCAGGGCTTCTACGAACTCGGCGGGGATTCCCTGCTCGCCTCGGAACTGGCCGGGCAGTTGATCGAGCAGGTCATCGAGGCGAGGCCGTTGTCGTTCAGCAAACTGCTCCGGGTACTGCTGGAGGGTCCGTCCATCATGGCTCTCGCCGCGCAGCTACGAGATGGCCCATGACCGCGATCGGTGTCATCGGCGGATACGGATCCGTTGGCCGCGCGACAGTGGCGCAGCTACGGGGCTGGGGACTGGGACCGATCGTGGTCGCCGGCCGGGATCCGGCGAAGGCGGATGTCGTGGTCGACATCAGCGAACCGGCCGCGGTGGAACGGTTCTGCGCGTCGCTGCGGCTGGTCATCAACTGCGCCGCGGCGTCATCGAGGATCAGGGCAATGGTGGCGGACGCGGCGGCAGCGGGCGGCGTGCCCTACGTCGACCCGGGTGGGGACGAACCGGTCTACGAGCTGCTGTCGGGCGGAGCCCATCCCGAGCCGGTCGTGCTGTCGGCCGGCATGCTGCCCGGCCTGACCGGCTTGCTGCCCCGGCATCTCGTGACGGAGCGAGGCAGTCACCTGGTCTGCTACGTGGGCGGGCAGGATCGGTTCTCGCCTGGCGGGGCCGCTGACTACCTGGCCGTGGCAAATGGGGCGGCAGGCCGGACCTTCGCCGTGTGGCGCAACGGAGCCCGGGTGGAGCGGGCTGGTGTCCCGCCCATCGAGGGGGAAATCCCGTACTTCCCAGAGCCAGCGAGTGGCGTGCCCTTCCTGAGCTCCGAGATGGAGCGGCTGGCCCAGCGCCTCGATCTCGCCGAACTAGTGTTCTACATAGTTTTCCCAGGCAGCCGGCTGCGAGCGACGTTGGCCGCGGCTCGCACGGGCTCGGTGGACGCCGAGGCACTGGTCACCGCCAGCGAGCTCGACCTGTTCGGGCGTTCGCAATATCAGCGGCTTGTCTTCCAGTTGTGCGGGCAGCCGACGGTGCCGACGACGGTCTTGTCGGGCAAGGGTTCCAGTGAGCTGACCGCGGCGACCGCGGCGATGACGGGACTGGCCGTGCTCGAGGGCGCGGTCCCACCAGGCGTGCACTTCGCCGCCGACGTACTCGATCCTGCGTGGGCGAAGGAGAAGCTGCTGACCGCCGACGCCGTGACGGGGTTCCGGACATTCGGCGCCGGACCCGCGCTCCGCGGGCCGGCGGGTTCGCAAGCGTTCCTGGCGGCAAGCATGGAGGAGGGCGCGGTATGAATCCGCGCAATGGCCAGCGGTACGCAAGCGGTGCGTGGCTGCGATGTGCCCATCCTCGTCCACGCGCACGCACCGCCTTGCTGGCGTTCCCGCATGCCGGCGGCGCGGCCTCGTTCTTCCACTCGTGGGGGGCGCGGCTGCCGGCCACGGTCGAACTCACTGCCGTTCAGTACCCCGGGCGGCTCGACCGGCTGCGCGAGCCCTGCATCGACGACGTGCACCAGCTTGCCGACGGCATCATAACGGCTCTGCGAACCCAGGCCTGGCCGGCGCCTGATCGCCGGGTCGCGCTGCTGGGTCACAGCATGGGTGCTGTCGTGGCGTTCGAGACCGCACTACGCCTCGAGGCGCTGGGCATCGAGCCGGTCGCCACGTTCTTGTCGAGCCATCCCGCACCTGGCCTTCCGCTCCGGAGCTGTCTGACTGAGTTCACCGATCAGGCGCTCATCGGCGACCTGCGGCGGCTGGGGGCCACACCGGCGGCCCTGATCGACCAGCCGGCGGTACGCGACGTCGTACTCGCCGGACTTCGCAGCGACTACCGCGCAGTCGCCCGCTACCGGCCGTCGCCGGGACGGCTCGGCACCCCCGTCGTGGGACTGGCCGGCGACGACGACCCCGACGCGACCCCGGACGACATGCGGCCGTGGACCGAGATGACCGCTGGGCCCATGACGTTGCACGTCTTTCCTGGCGACCATTTCTACCTCGTAGCGCAGCGCGACGCGGTCCTCAGGGTCGTGGCAGCGCACCTTGGCGATGCCGGTGAGCTGTCCGCATGAATGCCGGGCGGGGTCGGGGCGTGCGAAGGAGGCGAACTCGTGAACTTGCCGCCGAAGTACGATCCGCTGGCCCTCGCTCAGCTCGACGACCCTTATCCCGTCTACCGGCGGCTCCGCGAGGCCGGACCGCTTTGCCGGGGCGGCCCGGCACAATGGGTAGTGACCAGGTACGCCGACGTGGCCGCCCTGGTCGGCGACGCCCGTCTCGGCGCTGAGTTCGGCGGGGAGTACCACCGGATCGCACTGGGCGATGGCCCCCTGGCGGACTTCCTCGGGCACGTCATGCTGAATCGCGACCCACCTGTGCACACAGTGTTGCGCCGCCTGTTCGCAAGTGAGTTCACCACCCGTGCGGTGCGAGAGCGGCGTCGCCGCATTGACTCGATAGTCAGCCGGCTGCTTGCACCGGCCGCCGGCACAGGACGGTTCGACGCGGTGGCCGATCTGGCCGACAAGCTGCCGATCCGGGTGCTCGCCGACTTCGTGGGGCTGGACCTCGAGAACCTCGACGAAGTGCGCCCTTGGGCCAGACTCCTGTCGCAAGCCTTCGCGACCTACCTCCCGGTAGCCGGACGGGCGGAGACCACCACGGCGCTGGAGTGGATGCGGGACAAGGTCACCGCCCTCTTCGAAGAGAAGCGGCGCGGGCCCGGCGACGACCTCGTTTCCCGGCTGTGCCAGGTCGAGGAGGCCACGGCCAGCCGGCAGACTCTCATCGACAATGTTGTATTTTTGCTGTTCGCTGGCTTCTCGACGACGACCGATCTGCTGGCGAACGGCTGTGCGGCGCTCGCGGCTCGCCCGGACCAGCTGGCGACCATTCGGGTCAACCCTGGCCTGGTCCCCAGAGCGGTCGAAGAGCTGTTGAGACTCGACGCTCCCGTGCAGATAAAGAGCAGACAGGTGCATCATCCGGTCGAGATCGGCGGGCGTGTGATCCGGCCGGGACGGATTCTCATCCTGCACCTGGGGTCGGCGAACCACGACGAGGATCGCTTCGAACGCGCGAACGAGCTGGATGTGACCCGGCACCCGAACCCGCATGTCAGTTTCGGGGGCGGGGGAATTCACCTGTGTCTGGGTGCGGCGCTGGCCCGGGCCGAGGCAGCATCCGTGCTGAGGTTCATCGCCGAGCGCTTCGCACACATGGAGCCCGATGGGCCGGCCGTGCGCCGCCACAGCCCAAGTTTCCGTATGTACGCCAGCGTACCTATCCGGATAACCCCGGGCCCGGCCGCAGGGAGGTTTGATGCCAACCTCGATCCAGAAGGTGCCATAATTGGCGACCGAACCTGATGCAACCGATGATCCCGGGCTTCCCGGCAATTTATAAAGCGCAGCATACCAAGCCGTCGGCCGACACGGCTATTGAGCAGTCCGCATGGTTATCCGTGACGCGCAGGAATAGATGTTCTGGCATGTTCGGATAGCGGCACCGACCCGCGCCGACCGCGGCTGGACTATGAGACGGATGGGTTACTTGATCGACTTGTGGAACGCCTCGGCTTCGTCCGCGATGCGGCGTCCCTCCTCAAAATCGACGACCGGGTAGACGGTGTACCGGAAGTGGGGGGAGAACTTGTAGAGGGTGCTGGCGACGGTGGATTCGTTGTTGCTTTCTACGATCGCGAAGCCCCCGTCGCCGTCCACCCGGAGGACGAACTGGTGAAACGTGCTATCGGGGGACGGCGTCCAATTGCGCATTAGCTCAAGGAACCGGAAAGAGCTGGCCTCGTTGTCGAGAGCTGAGCCACCAGCGCGTGGCGTCCAGGTAATGACATATTTCATGTCCGGTCTCCTTCCTAGGACCGTCTCGGGGCGAATGCACCTCATGTTCCTGCCGTCAGTTAAACATGTCAATAGCGTAGAACTTCCCAGGGGCGCGCGCTGCATGCCCAGGCCGAACCCATGCGACAGTCTCTATCATCGTGGCAGGAGGCGCGATTTGGGTCGAACCGGATCTGGGTGGATTTGAGTTCTGGTCTCGATTCATGTTCACCGGGGCAAGCCCCGGTGAACATGCGCTGCAGCTACCCCAGAACTATGGTCATTCTCATTATGCGAGAGACAAGACGGCGACGGGCCCGGCCGGGTTGCGTGCTGCCCATCGTCGGGCTAGCACCCGCCGGAACATGGATCGCGACGGCGGGACACGCCGGCCCCGCCGGCCTGCCCACGCGTGGTGCGTGGCTCGTCACAGATGCTCCTGCGGCGTAGTATTCCAGAGGTGGGCGCGACCGACCTGACACCGCGAGTCCTCGTAATCGGGCTCGATCCATATCGGGTTCCCGGGCCCTGGGATCCCAAGCCGGTAGCCGACGCAATCGAGGTGGGAATAGCTCGATTCGCTGAGCACGGCCTCGGCGTTGAGACTTGTCTTTTCGGCCTTGACGGGAGCGACGATGTGGAGGCGGTCGTCGCCGCTGCCTTGCGTGCCCGACCATGGGAGTGCGTCGTCATCGGCGGCGGCGTCCGGAACGAAGACCATCTCGAACTGTTCGAGCAGGTGCTCAATCTTGTACGGCGATACGCTCCCGATGCTGCGATCGCGTTCAACCACACCACGGAGGGCACGTTCGAGGCAGCTGCCCGCTGGGTTGACATTCCCGGACCGGCCAGCGCCAGTTAAGGCCTTCGGCGGATTGAACCACCTGCGCCCACCCAGATCAGAGGCTTGCTTACGGCTCCGGTGCCAGCGGCGAGACCGGCTGGCGATCGGAGCCTGTGATCGGATGAAAACTATGAGTCCAGCGTGGGGATAGCCTCACCTTGAACCGGGATTTCGTCCTAGGAGTACAGCCATCCGTAGTAGTAGCCAGTGCAGTTGCACGGGCCGGAGTTCTCGATGAGGCCGTCGCCGGTGACATCTCTGCTCAGGTAGCCGGTATCCGCAGTGCAGCCGTCTGACCGGCAGCTTCCCCATTTTGACAAGCCGTCGCCAGAAATGCTGACAAACGTGTAGTCAGACCCGTGGCCAATCGCCCTGCGGATGTTCGACTCGGTGTTGCTCCGGCACGTGTTGCCGTCGTTGAGAAGGACACCGTAGCAGAATTCTCCTGTGTAGGCGGGTGCCGGTGACGGGCTCATGGTGGCGAGGCTTATGAAGTCGTCCGCGACGCTGCCCAGGCGTAGTGTCCGGAGCGTCAGGCCGCCGGTGTCTACGGCGAAACCATTATCGTTGACCGGGACGACAGCCGTGCTGCCGTTCGTATAGGAGATGGTCACGGACGAAATGCCGCCTGGGACGAGGCCAGCGATGATTCGGGGGGTCGTGCCGTTTCCCGTGCTGGCCGTAAGAACCAGGAATTGGCCGGGCTGGGTGAGCCGGCTGACGCTGTTGCACGCTGCCGGGCCACCGGCTGCGGGTCCAGAACGCGCATTGACCGTGATGCAAAGCTGGTTGCCACGGAGAACTGCCCAGGTCGAAAACGGTTGAGTGCTGCCCGCGATGCGCCTGGAGATGCCGCCGGAGTACGCCGAGCTCGAAGGCAGCGCGTCACCTTTCGCAGCAGGCTGGGCAAAGACCGGGAAACGCGTGGCCGCCTGTGCGTATGCGGGGCTGGCTCCCGGCGGGAAATATTTGTGCGCCTGGATGCTCGAGGCTTGGGCAGGCGCGGCAACCGACCCGGCAAACGGGGCGGCAAGAGATACGGTCAAGACCGCCAGGGCGAAAGCGTAAGCTCGCTGGGAAAGTAAGTTACCCATCTAGAATCCTCCGGTTTGAAATGTTCGGGGCGCTCAAATCACCTGGGTAGTCAAGGGAGTCATCTTACGGACGGTGACCTCAGTCAGTAGTTGATAGCGTGCTCAGGGTATTCACTGAGGCCTGCAAGATCAAGATCTTTACAGTTTAAGCAATGGTCTTTGGCCGCCCGCGTCGTCGGCAAGCCGGGGTGTCCTCATAGGCGAGACCGCCGCCACTGCGCACCGGCCGCACCTGTTCGGCCAGCGCTGACCTGCCCGCTGGTGTGGTGCCCGCGCTGCCGCCCTGCCGGTCACCTTCTTGGCCGAACTCGGCTTCGCGGTCGCCTTCGGCGTCCTGCTCGACACCATCGTGGTCCGCTCCGTGCTGGTCACCGCGCTCAACCTGGACCTGGGCCGCTGGGTCTGGTGGCCAAGCAGGCTCTTCCGCCAATCCATCCCAGAGCCTGAGACGGCCAGCACGGCTGAGCAGGCTGTCATCGCCAGATGAGTGTGTCATCACCAGATGACGGATC
>Ga0209167_10001485_pt1 | contig 13735 bp, 15 predicted proteins | sample Coa_R1_9_FD_187154 | JGI IMG/M metagenome (GOLD analysis project Ga0209167, IMG submission 187154) | Surface soil microbial communities from Centralia Pennsylvania, which are recovering from an underground coalmine fire - Coalmine... | ecosystem: Environmental > Terrestrial > Soil >... | reverse complement strand
ACATACGCATACACCCGCTCGAAATTGATTTCGTAGAGCTCGGCAAAGCAGGCGGGATCCTTCTGCGCAGCTTCGATCAGAAGCCGCTCGTCCGCTTCTTTCTTCAGAGCCTTCAACGAATTCTCCGCGGTCTGGCCTTACGTTTGAATAACGGGTGAGAGCTGGAAAAGGTTACGCCAAAAACTCATTCAGGACTAATAACTAGAAAAAAGCCCGTGAACCGATAATAGTTCTTCAAATCCGCCCTCCTCACGACCAGCTTGCCTTTCATAGGATCGCCGATCGTTACTTCCTCGGGCGTCTCGCTCATCATGGCAATAAAATGCCCGGCGCCTCCGGGCAGAACGACTCCGGCGATGGCCCGGCTCGGAGGGGATAGACGATCCGGTGGTTGAATGAGAACGCGTACCCGAAAGCCGCGCCGTTCAAACGCGCGGGCGATATACCAGATCTCCGTTCCCCCCCGAGAGGTGAGACATTCACGGGCCAGTTCTTTCTCTGACGAAGTCTGTCCGAACTCCTTCAAGAGAGTCGCCGCACTCGAAGGCCCGCAGGTAGAGAACGTGCTTTGCATGCAAACTTCACCCTCACACCGATCGCGCAGCCGATGAAGCTCGATCGGATCCAGCAGCGGTTTCACGAATGGGATCAATACGAGGACAGAGAGCGCCGCCGGAAAAACCAGCTTCTCGCCCAAGCTTTCGGGCTCGAACCACGAATTCAGAACTCCGGCGAGGAGTCCGAGCCCCGCGGGCAGGAACTCAGTGAAGGGCAAGATTCGGAAACGGTAGAACCACGCGGCGTCGTCGAACAGGTGCGTGTAATAGAAGACGAAGAGAAGTCCCGGTCCAGCCAGGAAGATGCCTATAGATAGCAGGACGATTTTACTCAGTCGCGACCCAGCTTTTTTCCCCAGGAACGACCCGCAGAAGAACAGAACTGCGGTTCCAAGCAATGTAAGCATCGCAAACGGAATGACGAGCATGGTGTCGGTTGAGGATCGTAGGGGAAAGAACCAGCAACAATCAGCGATAGTACAGCTCTACCATCGCTTTCTGCACCCTCGCCGACAGCATTTCCAAATCCCGCAGGGTCAGGCCCGCCGTCGCGATCGGGTCGCCCACGCGCATCTCCAGTGGACGGCACTTGATGTGATACGTGTTCATGGGCAGCAGTTCGTAGGTACCGACCAGAGCTACCGGCACAATATCGACCTGCGCCTTGATAGCTAGAAAAAACGCTCCCGGCAGAAACGGCTTGATGTCGCCGTCCGGAGTGCGACCGCCTTCGGGATAAATCACCAGCGGCAGTCCGGCCTTGAGTCCCTTCAACGCCGCGCGGATGCTGCTGATGGAGTGCGCCGGATTCTGCTGATCGATGCAAACCTGTCCCGAGCGTTTCAACTGCCATCCCACTACGGGATACGACAACAGTTCCTTTTTGAAGGCGATGCGGAACTGGAACGGGAGGTAGGTGTAGAGCACCGGAATATCAAGCGCCGAGGCGTGATTGACGGCATAGACATGCGGCTTTGAAATGTCGATCTTCTCCAGCCCCGTGACTCTGACGGGCGAGAAGATCGATTTCATAATCAGCCACGACCAGGCGTGGGAGAACCAATGCAGCCGGCGTCCGTCGCGGTCGAACATGCCACCCGGCAAAGCCAACACGCCCATCGCCAGCGTATAGAACCAGATCAGCGGATCAAGGATGAGGTACGAGCGCAGCCGGCTCAGCCAACCGTGCTTGAGCCCGGGAATTTCATGCGGAGTTCGCCGCGGCGAAGCTGGCGACGGAGCGACCGGCAACGCCTGCGGCGCACCCGTCAGACGCTCGCTTAGCGGTTGACCGCCCTCCACCTGGCCGGCTTCAATCTGGCCGCTCTCGATTTGATCGACCGATGAATTCACTTCCCGCACACTTCCATTCTAGGGGAAAACTTCCGGCCGGTGCTCTTCAAGTTCGCACTCCCAGCAAGCGCATCGCTTCCCCTACCAGATACATCGAGCCGGTCACTACGATGACAGTTCCGGGTTCCGCGTTGTCGCGAGCGTGCTCCAGAGCTAATCCAACTTCGACAACCGCGTCAATCGCAGTGCCCGTTCGGCTCCCAGCCTGCTGAATTTCCTCAGGAGAGGCTGACCGCGGATTCTCCGGCCGCGTGGCAATCACCCGCTCCGCCACTGGGAAGAGAATCTCGGTCATCTCTGAGATTGCCTTGTCGCGCATCGCCCCGAAAACAAAAATCAGCGGACGGTCACCATAACGCTCTGAAAGGGCCGAGCGCAGGGCCCACGCACCGGCGGGATTATGGGCCACATCGAGCACGATCTCAGGCCAGCCGTTTCCCGAGCCGATCACCTGAAATCGTCCCGGCCAGCGGGTTTCTCGGATTCCTCGTTCGATGGACTGCGGAGTGATACCAGAGGATCCTACGGATGGGGGCGTCCGGGGCTCCGCTTTGGGCTGAATCAATTTAGATAATTCTTCGGCTGCCGCGACGGCCAGCGCCACATTCCGCAACTGGTGCCGCCCCACTAGAGGAGTCTCGACCAGAATCTGTTCTCCCATGACCTGCAGCGGGTAGCGATAGACGAACCTGGGTTTGCCGCTCTCAACGTTCTCCGCGTCTAGCTCAGCGTTCTCTGCGGTTAAAGACTTTTTCTCGCTGATCGAGACCAGGTACTCCGCACTCCCCGGCGAAACCGGCGGCACATACTGGACCGCGCTCACTCCCCGCGCGCCCAACTCAAGGATGGTGTTGCCGATCACGTCATTGGCTTCCGGCTGCTGCGGTAAAGTCACTACCACGCCGCCAGGCCGGATGATTCCCACCTTCTCCCGGGCGATTTCCCCAACCGTGTTGCCGAGGAATTTCTGGTGGTCGAGTGAAATGTCGGCGATCACGCTGACCAGCGGCTCGACCACGTTGGTCGCATCCAGCCGCCCGCCCATGCCAACCTCGAGCACGGCAATTTCGATCCGCTCGCGCGCGAAATGGGCAAACGCTATCGCGGTCATCATTTCGAAAAAACTGGGATGCCACGGCAGTTCTCCCTGTTCGACCAGCCGCTCGGCCACTTGATCCACGTCGCCATGCAGCCGCGCAAAATCGTCATCGCCGATTTCTTCTCCGTTCACTCGGATGCGCTCGTTAATCCGCATCAGATGCGGCGAAGTATAGAGTGCGGTCTTCAAGCCTGACGCGCGCAGAATCGACGCCAGCGTAGCGGCCGTGGAGCCTTTCCCGTTCGTCCCCGCAATCAGCACGCTGGGAAACGCGCTCTCAGGATGATTCATGGCCGCGAGCAACACGCGCATATGCGCCAGGTCGAACTTGTGCGATGGCGTCTGGGCCAGCTCGTGGCCCAGCGCATACATGCTCGCAACTGCGGTTTCGTAGGTGGAAAAGCTATCAGCCATCAGCTATCAGCCATCAGCTATCAGCCGTCAGCCGGCGTCTTCAGATTATCAGCCGCGCAGCAGGACGAGGAGTCGGAGGGCTTTGCCGAATAAAAGGAAAGGTCGGCGTTGGTCTTAGCTGACAGCTAACCGCTGATAGCTGATAACTACTTACGCCGTCATAAACTCCAGTGCCCGTGCAATATACGGCTTCAGCTGCTTGCGTGGAACCACGGCGTCGAGCATGCCGTGTTGCAGCAGGAACTCGCTGCGCTGGAATCCCGGTGGCAGCTTCTGGCGGATGGTCTGCTCGATCACGCGCGGCCCGGCGAAGCCGATCAGGGCTCCCGGTTCCGCGATGTTCAAATCACCCAGCATGGCGAATGATGCGGTCACGCCCCCGGTTGTGGGATCCGTCAGCAACGAAACGTATGGCACTTTGGCCTTATCGAGCCGCGCCAGAGCCGCCGAAATCTTGGCCAGCTGCATCAGGCTGATCACGCCCTCCATCATGCGGGCGCCGCCCGATGCAGAGACGATAATCAGCGGCATACGAGTCTGGGCCGACCGTTCCACCGCCCGGGTAATCGCTTCGCCGACCACGGCCCCCATGCTGCCGCCGATGAATGCGTACTCCATCACGCTCGCGACCACGGGCCGCCCCATCAGCTTGCCCTGCGCATTAATGATCGCGTCCTGCAGGCCCGTATCCTCCTGCGCCTGCCGGAGCCGCGACGAATACGGCTTCAGGTCCACAAACTTCAGGGGATCGGTTGACGCAATATCGCCGTCGAAGGTCTCGTACTGGTTGTCGTCGAGCAATAAGGCGAGGCGGGTGCGGGCGTCGATCCGAAAGTGCTTGTCGCACTTCGGACACACGTTCATATTTTCTTCCAGATCTTTCTTCCAGATGATCTGCCGGCAGCCCTCACACTTCACCCACAAGCCTTCGGTCTTGACGCGCTTTTCCCCCGAATTCTCCAAGTCTCCGGATTCGCGTTTAAACCAAGCCATAGGAAAAGAAGAAGAAATTGTTGATTGCTGATTGTTGATTGAAAAGCCGAACCCAAGGCTTTTCAATCAGCAATCAAGAATCAGCAATGGGTTCAGTACTCGATTCCTCTCTGCGCCAGCACGCCCTTCTCGTATGCGTGCTTCACCTGGCGCATTTCCGTGACCGTGTCGGCAGCCTCGACAATTGTCGGGTGCGCGTTGCGGCCCGTCAAGATGACGTGCACCATTTCTGGCTTACTCTTCAGGGTCTCGACTACCTTGGCCGGATCTAACATACCGTAGCTGATGGCATAGTTGATCTCGTCGAGCACCACCAGGTCCCATGCGCCGGACTGGATTGCCTTTTCGGCTTCCGCCCAGGCCTCTTCGACCATGCGGACGTCTTCCGAGTCCGGCTTCTCGGCGCCAACTTTCACGAAACCCCGGCCCATCTGCTTCATGACAAACTTATCGCCGAAGGCCTGCACCGCGTCCAGTTCGCCGTAGTGCCACGACCCCTTCAGGAACTGCAGCATCAGCACCCGCATGCCCTGGCCCACCGCGCGCAACGCGGTTCCCATGGCGGCTGTGGTCTTGCCCTTGCCCGGCCCGGTGTTAACGATGATCAGACCACGACGTACGTCGGACATACTAGGTTCGAGAACCCGGATTCAAACAAGTTAGCCTGGCTCAATCATTCTGGCAATGAACGCCTGATTCTACTAGAAGCACAGCTCCCGGCGCCTGTCCGATTCCGGACAGCGCTTTCGCCTAACGGACAAAATCGGTGCCCCGGCAATCCCAGGAGATGTTTCCCGTCAACGGCTTAAGGGTCAACCGGGGTGGAATACGAGCTGCGGTAAAAACCCTGTAAGGATTGTTCCGTTTCTGCGTCTACACTGCATGTGATCTTTCTGTGGGATAAGGGGTCTTTTGAAGACGGCCAACAGAACTCGTCAAAATTTGCGTCGAATTTTGGCGACCGGGAAATCTTCCACGGAACTATTGCATCCAATGTTGCGTAGATCGGTCAGGCGGATCTCTGTCCCCTCGCAAACCGCGGAGGTCTCATCGTGATCAACAGATGTGCAGTGTTATTGTGCGCGGGCCTCCTGGCTTTGCCAGTCTTCGGGGCGCAGCACACCACGGTTCGTCCCCGGCCCTCTCTTGATGCCGGGGACCAATCTGCGATCCGCGAGGTTGTGGATATGGAGCGGCAGGCCCGGGAAGCCAGCCTGCAGCGCGATCCTGACTTCAGCCAGCGCACCCTAGCCGAGGATTATGTGGCGATCACCCCTCTGGGCCAGGTCACCACCAAGCAGGACACGGTCTCGGCCCGCAAGAGCCGCCAGCTTCGTTACGACTCCATTGACGTAAGCGACATGGTGGTGCGGCTCTATGGCGACACCGCCATCGTGACCGCCCGCGCCGACGTGAAGGGCCACCAGCTCGGCGAAGACTTCAGCGGTCCTTATCGCTATACGCGCGTCTGGGTCCGCCGCAGCGGACATTGGCAGGCCGTGAGCTACCAGGCTACGGTCACGCAGTAGGATTCATCGAAGATTGAAGATTAAGGAGGGGGACCCCGGTTAGTGCCGGGAATGATACGGGTGCCCCTTCAGAATCGTGAACGCCCGGTACACCTGCTCGAGCAGGACTACGCGTGCCAGTTCATGCGGCAAAGTCATCTTCCCGAGTGAAAGCGTCTGCTGCGCCGCGGCTCGGGCCTCGGGGCCGAAACCATCGGCCCCGCCGACGGCAAAGACGAGCGGAAGAGGATTGCGATCCTGATAGGCCCCCAAAAACTTGGCGAACTCATCGGAAGAGAATTCCGTGCCCCGCGGATCCATCAGGGCCAGCGTGGATTTCGCCGCGCCCTTCGTCCCGCGCCCACACATTTCGACCAGCGCCGCCTCATCGCGCAGCGTGATCCCTTCCACCTGCGCGTAGCGTGAAATCCGCTTGAGATACTCCTCTGTCAGCGATGCGATCGCCGGCTCTTTCGTCTTCCCGATCCATGCGATCTTGATTTTCACGGGCAGGTCGGCCCTTTGAATTTCTCCGCGAACTTCGCGTGGTGTTCACTGCGATCTTCGCGGTAAAAGGCTCTTTGCTCTTCCTCTCGCTGGTACCAAAAGACTGTAACCACGGAGGGCGTGAAGGAAAGCCGCGAAGTTCACAGAGAAATCCTAGGCTTTGTTCTTTTTCTTTCTCTTCGGCGCCGCCGGCTTTGGCGACGTCTTGCGCTTGCGAGGCGCTGCCTTCCGAGCGCTGCTCGTCAGGTCCGCAGGCTCCAGCCGCTTGGCCGTCTTCCACAGCCGCTCCAGATCATAGAACTTCCGCGCCTTCTCCGAGAAAACGTGCACCACGAAGTCAACATAGTCCACCAGCACCCATTCGGCTTGCCGGTAGCCCTCGACATGCGTCGGATGCAGGCCCGCGCCCTTCAGGCGCAGTTCGACTTCATCGGCGATGGCCTGCACTTGCCGCGGATTGGTCCCGCTGCACAGCACAAAGTAGTCGGTAAACGCTCCCGACCCTTTTTCCATTTCCAGAACGCTGATTTCTTCGGCCTTCTTTTCCAGGCAGGCTTGGATGGCGGAAGCAACTTGCTTTTTGAGTTCGCTCTTCTTCATGCGTTCGTTGGTCGTGGGTCCCTTCGCTCGGCTCGGGGCAGGCTAAGAACGGTCGTGGGCCGGAACTCATTGTAAATGAGCTTCCGTGTTGCAGCGTTACAGCCAGGATTACTTGCCGGCCTTCTTTGCCTCTGCGGCCTCGAGTTGGCGCAACTTCGCCATCGTGGCCGCGGTGGAATCCTTCCGCTTGCTGCTCTTTTGCCGCCGTTTGGCCTTGGTGACGTAGTGATTTTGAGCCATCAAACCCTCCAGTATTCTTCGGCGGTGTTAGGACGCCAGCCTTAAGGATCAGTCTTCCATCATAGCTGGAAAGGAAAGTTTCAGGCAGCGCCGCGGACTATTTTGTGCAACGGCGGGTGACCATTTCTCGCGCGCTCTTTGCGCGAGAAGTTGGGGGGCTTTTGCCAACGACTAACGACCGGCGACTAACGACCAGCGCCGCCTTTATACAACCCCATCTTCCTGATGTACTCTGCCACCCCCGCATCCACAAAGCGGCCCAGCGGCTTGCCCGCCGCAGCCGCCTCTCGGATCGCGGTTGCCGAAGCCGGTTGATGCAGGTCTTCCAACAGATGGATGGCCACCCCGGGCAACATCAGATCGCCCGTAGCCTTCTGCTTGTGAAAGGGCTTCGTCACTTCCGGCCGCGGACGCAGCTTCTCCGGTAGCGCGTTGGCCACATCCGCCAGCGAATATCCCGGACGGCTGGCCACCACGAACTCGCACTCGCGAAACAGGGCCGCGGCCTGATGCCATTGTGCGATGTCGGCAAACGCATCCATTCCAATCAGCAAAAATAACTGGTCGCTGGCCTTAAACGACTGCTTCAGCCGCCGCACCGTATCGATCGTGTAATTCGGAACGGAGTTCGGCTTCACCTGCCCGGACTTGCGACCGTCCGCCACCTCCTCCTCCGGCGCCTCCAGCAGCGACGGCACAAAAACCTTCTCTTCGGCTGTGGCCAAGACGAGCATGGCGAAGCGATGCACGAACGGCAAAAACGGCTGCCGTTGCTTGTGCGGAGGGACGTTCGCCGGTACAAACAGAATCCGATGGAGCTTGTACTGCTCCAGCGCCGCCCGCGCCAGCGCCAAGTGTCCTTTATGGACCGGATCGAAAGTTCCGCCAAATAACCCAATATTCATAGGCTCAAAGTCACTGTCCGCTATCCACTATCCACTGCTCACTGCTTCATATCAGCCCCGCTAGTCTCACGATTTGGGGCTCCGGATGCAAGTAGGGAGTCCTTGGAAACAAAACGGCCACCTTTTGTACGGAGCTGTCATGACATCCTTATGATGTCCAACCGGCCCCTGTCCTCCCGGCCAATGGACCTCACAGCCCTTCCCGCTCCCCACATCGAAATGAACTCCTGTAACTATCCTGTTTCCCATTTTGGAACTAGCATGGTTGACATGCGAGTAACCCTCCCCCTACTCCGCATCCCGCCGGGGCGCGCCCCGATTCTGCGCTATGGCGTCGCTGTGCTCAGCACCGCCCTGGCGCTGATCCCCACAATTCTGCTCGCGGACGTGTCCGAAAGCCGCCTCGCCCTGTTCGGCGTCGCGGTCATGGTAAGCGCCTGGTACGGCGGCTGGAAGCCAGGAGTGGTTGCCACCGCGTTCGCCCTCACCGTGAGCGCCTACTTCTCGCTCGCCGGGGAGCACAGCCCCGCGCAGTTACGCACCGCCATCATCCGCCTCTCACTGTTTTTCTTCATTGCCATGCTGATCTGCTGGCTGAACTCAGCCCTGCGCTCGGCCCAGGAAAACCTGCGGCACTCGGAGCTGAACTTCCGCTCGCTGGTCACGAACGCTCCCTACGGCATTTGCCGCTGCGATGCCGCCGGCAAGATTCTCGACGTAAATCCGGCGTTCCTGGAGTTACTCGGCCAGTCCTCTGCCGACGAACTGATTGGCCAGCACATTTTCGGACTCTACGCCGATAACGACCAGTGGTTCGATCTCGCCGACTTTCTCCGGTCCTCTGCCCCGTTCCGAGGACTGGCGGCGGAATGGAAACGCAAGAATGGCACCACGACCGTGGTTCGCGTCTCTGGCCGCTCGGTCTCAAACGGACGCGAAGGCGGAGTCGTGTTCGAGCTGTTCGCCGAAGACGTGACTGAGCGCCGCGCCCTCGAACAGCAACTTCGCCAGTCGCAGAAAATGGAAGCCGTCGGCCGCCTGGCCGGAGGCATTGCGCACGACTTCAACAATCTGTTGATGGTAATTTCCGGCTACTCGGAGTTCCTGCTCGAACGTCTCGGCGACGAGCCTCGTCTGCGCGGCCCCGCGCAGGAAATCGCCAGCGCCGCCGAACGTGCTTCGTCGTTGACGCGCCAGCTTCTGGCCTTCAGCCGCAAGCAGATGCTCGCACCCCGCATCGTCGACCTCAACACCGTCGCCACCGAAAACCTGAAAATGCTGACCCGCATGATCGGCGAGGATATCGACCTGGTCATGGTTCCCGGCCAAAGTCTCTGGCCGGTACGCGCCGACGCCGGGCAGATCGAGCAAGTCATCATGAACCTCGCCGTGAATGCCCGCGACGCCATGCCGTCGGGAGGCAAGCTGACGATCGAGACCTCCAACGTCACGCTTGACGAAGACTACGCCCGCTTTCACGCGCCGCTGCGTCCCGGCGATTACGTGATGGTCGCGATCAGCGACACCGGCGCGGGCATGGACACAGAAACTCAATCGCATATTTTCGAACCCTTCTTCACCACTAAGGGAACGAAAGGAACCGGCCTGGGACTGTCGACGGTCTACGGCATCGTCAAGCAGAGCGGCGGATACATCTGGGTCTACAGCGAGATGGGACGCGGCACCACATTCAAGATCTACTTGCCGCGCGTCGCATCCACCAGCGAAGCCGCCGCGCAAGTTGCCGCACCGGTCGAGTTGCAGAAGCCGGAGCCCGGCACTGAAACCATCCTGCTGGTCGAGGACGAGGCCAACCTGCGCTACCTTGCCCGCCAATATCTGGAGAAACAAGGCTACAAAGTAATCGAAGCTGCCGACGGCGCGGTCGCCATGCAGATCGCCGTGGCGCACGAAAAAGTCATCCACTTGCTGCTCACCGACGTGATCATGCCGGGCATGAACGGCCGCGAACTGGCGCAGCGCATTTCTGAAATTCGCCCCAACGTGAAAATCCTATACATGTCCGGCTACACCGAAAACGTAATCGGACACAACGGCATGCTGGACGCCGGCGTGCGCCTGCTCCAGAAGCCCTTCAACCTTCGCGACCTGAGAAGCAAAGTGCGCGAAGTGCTCGACACAACTCCAAGTTCCCCGGAGGTCGCCATGTCCACGCAATTCGCCGAACCACGTCCCGCCGCACGAGTGAAGGAGGCTCCTCCGACGCGCGCACAACGATTCCAACTTCATTTGCCTCTGCGCTATCGCCGTCTGGGCGAAAACGTTTGGCACGAAGGCACAACCGAAAACATCAGCCGCTCCGGCATGCTCTTCCAGGCTGATGAAATCCTGCAGCCAAGCGCTCAACTGGAAATCAATTTAGTGCTGCCCGCGGAAATTGCCGGACTCTCGGCCACGGAAGTCGTCTGCCGCGGCGAAGTGGTGCGCACGGTCGAGCCCAACGGACAAGCCCTGACCCCCGCCCTGGCCGCGCGGATTCTGCAATATCACTTCCAGCACGGGCCGCTGCCGCGGGCGTAGGGTTCGCGGCGCGACTTTTCATTCGGAGGACTCGTTTCGCAAGCATAGAACGAACCTTTAATGAGGCCAAATCCTTATTAAAGGTTCGCTTTCGAGGACTTATTCTGCGGAGACTGCATGGCTAGGTTCGGGCTCCTCGCGCAGGCGGGTCAGCGCGTCCGCCATGGCGTGGATGAGTTCTTTAATGCCTTTGCCCGTGACCGCGGAAATTTCATACAACTTCAGTTTCTTCTTCTTACAATACTTTTTCAGCGCCGCGAGTTTGTCCTTGTTCACGGCATCGATCTTCGACGCCACCATGATCATCGGCTTCTCTTGCAGCCCTGCCCCAAAACTCCAAAGCTCACCAATAATCACTTCGACGTCCTTCGCGACATCCGGACGGCCGCTGGCGTCGGAAACGTCGACCAGATGCACCAGCAGCCGCGTGCGTTCAATGTGCCGCAAAAACTGCGTGCCCAGCCCAGCCCCGGTATGCGCGCCTTCGATCAACCCGGGAATATCCGCCACCACGAAGCTGACTTCGTTCTTCGCATCGCCAACCACGACCACGCCCAGGTTCGGTTCGAGTGTGGTAAACGGATAATCCGCAATCTTTGGCCGCGCCGCCGAAATGCGCGAGATCAGCGTGGACTTGCCCACATTTGGATATCCCACCAGCCCCACGTCGGCCAGCAGCTTCAGTTCCAGCCGGTAAGTATGCTGCTCGCCTTCGCGCCCGGCTTCGTGCTCGCGTGGAGCCTGATGCACCGACGTGGCAAAGCGCGCATTCCCGCGTCCGCCGCGCCCGCCGCGCGCGATCACAAAGCTCTGATCGGGCTGTGTAAACTCGAAGACTTTCTCCCCCGTCTCGTCGTCATAAACAATGGTGCCGACCGGAACTTTCAGAACGATCCCTTCGCCATCGTGTCCGGTTTTGTTCGAACCTTCGCCGTGGCGTCCGCGCTGCGCGGTGTGCTCGGGATTGAAGCGGAAATGGACGAGCGTATTGTGGCGCTCGCTCGACTCCATGACGATGTCGCCGCCCTTGCCTCCGTCGCCGCCGGAGGGTCCGCCGCGCGGAACAAACTTCTCCCGCCGGAACGCCATGCAGCCGTTCCCGCCGTCGCCGGCCTTGACTCGAATTTTTGCCTCATCGATGAACATTGCGGTCGTTGGTCGCTAGCAGAATCCTGTGTTCCCCAGTGTCCCCTGTGGTTATTGTTCTCTTTGAAAAACGATCGGAAATCAAAAAGCCTCGTCCCGAAGGCGAGGCTGTTGGCGCGGACGTGCCCGCCCGCGAACCTTCCGACGAAAAGATCCTAGCTAATTTCGACCGGTTCCACCATCACGAACTTGCCCATCTGTCCCTTGTTCAGGAACTTGATGCGTCCTGTGATCTTGGCGAAGAGAGTGTCGTCTTTGCCGCGGCCCACGTTCAGCCCCGGCTTCACGCGCGTGCCGCGCTGCCGCACAATGATGGTGCCGCCGGGCACGATCTGCCCGCCGAATGCCTTGAATCCAAGCCGCTGCGCGTTTGAATCGCGGCCGTTTCGTGAAGTTCCTTGCCCTTTTTTGTGTGCCATATCTTCAGTTCTCAGGAGTTCTAAGTTCTCGGTTGTCAGTTCTCGGTTGTCAGTTCTCAGTTAAACTACGCAACGACGAACGCCTTCGTCCGTCCAGGTTTTATTTCTTCTTCGCGACCGACTTCTTCGCCGCAGCTTTTTTCGGCGTAGCCTTCTTCGCCGACGCCTTCGGCTTCGCTTCGGCTGCGGGTTCTTCCGCCTCGGCTGCCTTCACCTTCTTCGGCTTCGCTTCTTTCTTCGGAAGCTCCGGAGCCTTGAAGCTCTGCCCTCCCACCGCAATCTCGGTGATGCGCACGGCAGTGTAGGCCTGACGATGTCCGCGCAATTTCTTGTATTGCTTCTTGCGCTTGTAGTGGAACACGAGGATTTTCGCGCCCCGGCCCTCTTCCATGACCTGGCCGACTACGTGCGCATCCGACTGCGTGGCCACGTTGCCCTCTTCGCTGGAAACCGCCAGCACAGGAAACTCCACCAGGCCGTCGGTGCCGGTGACTATTTTCTCGACTCGAACCACATCGCCCGGCGCCACCCGGTACTGCTTCCCACCGGCGCGGATAACCGCGTACATACGTCCTCCGTCAAATGTCGTTGAAGTTCAGCCCGTAAACCGGAATCTTAGAACGGGATTTTCAAAGTCCCGGGCGCACACGGGCGCAACCAAGGGCCTTGCTGATTTCCTGTGCTTGCTGTGTTTTCCGCCCCGGCGCTTCAGCAGCCAAGGCAGGCGTCCCCAGAACGGGTCGGCCAGTACAGGCAAACTCATCTATTCTAGCGTGCACTGTGGAAATCGGTCAAACGGAAGTTGGCCTGTGCCGCAATTTGCTTGGCTGTTTTCCTTCGTGAACCTTCGTGTCCTTTGTGGTTTCCGCCTCCCTGTGCGAAAATTCCGCCGATTCCTCAGGAGGAACCACGAATGAAACGCCTTCTCACCGTTTCGCTGTGCCTGTTCGCACTCACCCTGTCGGGCTTGGCGCAAGCCAAGAAGTCCCCCATGAAGAAGCCCGCCGGCCCTGCTCCCGACAAAGCCTACCTGCAGAAAATATGGGACGGTTGGTCCACGCTCGACCCGGCCAACGCCGCCAAGTTCTACGCCCCCGGCCCGCACACCTTTTACGACATCGCTCCATTGAAGTACAGCAGTTGGGAGGACTATGAAAAAGGGGTTAAGGCTGTTGTCGCCGATTACAAGAGCGCGAAGTTCACCGTCAATGATGACGCCGACGTTCATCCCCACGGAGATTTGGCGTGGGCGACGGCCACCATCAAAGAAGAAATGACCACCAAGGCGGGCAAAGTAGAAATGGGAAATTTCCGCTGGACCGTGATTTTCGAAAATGTTGACGGCCAGTGGCTCATCGTCCACGAACACGTCTCTGAGCCGATTCAGTAAGAACTTTGGCCACGGATCGACACGGATTTTCACGGATCAAAAAAAACAATCTTCAGGGGTTTA
>Ga0209167_10001479_pt1 | contig 13776 bp, 9 predicted proteins | sample Coa_R1_9_FD_187154 | JGI IMG/M metagenome (GOLD analysis project Ga0209167, IMG submission 187154) | Surface soil microbial communities from Centralia Pennsylvania, which are recovering from an underground coalmine fire - Coalmine... | ecosystem: Environmental > Terrestrial > Soil > Unclassified... | reverse complement strand
GCCATCGCGTTGCTTATCGTCAGCGTGAACCTCGTCAGCGACGGGCTCGAAAAGACGCTCTCGTCGTGAACGCGAAGCCAGGCGCCGACGTCTTTGATGTCTCGCCCCGCCGAGAGGGGCCGGCGTCGATCGACGCTGTTCGCGTCGAGAACCTCGAAGTGACCTACGTCGTCGGCAGTCAGCCTCGTCTTGCTCTTCGTGACGTTTCCTTCCGCGTCGAGCGCAAGCAGTCGTACGGCCTCGTCGGCGAGTCGGGATCGGGAAAGTCGACCGTCGCCCTCGCCCTCGCCCGGTACCTGCCGCGCAATGGCCGCGTGAGCGGGGGTTCGATCGCGATCGACGGAGCCGACGTCCTCCGTCTTTCGTCGCGAGGCCTGCGGCAGCTGCGTGCGAGGACCGTCTCGATGGTCTACCAAGAGCCAGGCAAGGCACTGAATCCCTCGCTTCGCATCGGGCGCCAGGTGGCCGAGGTCTATGAGATCGCCGGGCTGTCTCGCAACGAGGCGATGGATCGCGTTGAGGAGGCGCTCGTTCGCGTCCAGATCGCCGACGCGAGGAGGGTCATGCGGCGTTATCCGCACCAGCTGTCGGGCGGGATGCTGCAGCGCGTGATGATCGCGATGGCACTCGCCACCCGACCGTCACTGCTGATCCTCGATGAGCCGACCACCGCCCTCGACGCGACCGTCGAGGCCGAGGTGCTGGACCTGATCTCAACCCTGCGCGAGGAGATCGACACCTCGATCCTTTTCATCAGCCACAACCTTGCCGTCATCGCCAAGATGTGCGACCAAGTCGGCGTCCTCTACGCGGGAGAGCTCGTCGAACAGGGGCCCGCGCTCGAGGTCTTCGACGCTCCCCGTCATCCCTACACGGTTGGCCTGTTGCGCTGCATCCCGCGTGGCGGTCAGCGCAAGGACCGCGACCGCCTCGACACGATCCGCGGCTTTCTTCCCCCACCCGGCGAGGTTCCGCCCGGATGCATCTTCGCCCCGCGCTGTGGACTCGCAGAGGAGCGCTGTCGAAGAGAACACCCGGAGCTCTATGAGATTGACGGCGCTCGGCTCTCTCGTTGTTTTTTCCACGAACGCGCCAAGTCGCTCCCGCGCAACGTGGTCGATGGGCGACTCGCCGACAGCGCCAATGCCTCCGGGGCTGTCGGTCGTGACCTCCTGTCACCGACCGGTGTTCCGCTTGTGACGATGCGCAACCTCTCAAAGACGTTCATCTCTCGCCGCGAGACGGTGCGCGCCCTCGTCGGAATAGATCTCGACGTCTCGCGCGGCGAAACCCTCGGCCTCGTTGGCGAGTCCGGGAGTGGAAAGACGACCCTTGCCCGCGCGTTGCTCGGCCTCGGGCCGGCGGATCGCGACTCTGAGATCGCGCTCAACGGCCAACTGATGCCCGGCGACGTATCCCATCGCAGCGCTAGCCAACTGAAGGCGATCCAGATTGTCTTTCAGAATCCCGACTCGGCGCTCAACCGCCGTCACAGCGTGCGCCGCATTCTCGAGCGGGTTCTCGGGCGACTCGGCGGGCTCTCTGGGCCAGCCCGCGAGCATCGCCTCGACGAGCTCATCGCGGCGGTCCGCATGGAGCCGCGCCAACTTTCACTGCGACCCGGACAGCTCTCTGGCGGCCTCAAACAGCGCGTCGCCATCGCCCGGGCTTTCGCGGGCAGCCCCGAGCTCGTCGTCTGCGACGAGCCGACGTCCGCCCTCGACGTCTCGGTCCAGGCCGCCATCCTCAACTTGCTCGCCGACCTGCAAGCGAACGAACACGTCACGTACGTCTTCATATCGCACGACTTGGGTGTGGTCCGCTACCTGTCGGACCGAATCGCGGTCATGTATCTCGGGCGGCTCATGGAGGTGGGCTCGGCGGAGGAGGTCTTTTCTGTGCCGCACCACCCGTACACCGAGGCGCTCTTGTCGGCAGTGCCGAGCCTCGACGGGACGCGCAAAGAGCGGATCAAGCTCACAGGCGAGATTCCGAGCGTCGCCGAGCCTCCCTCGGGATGCGTGTTCCACACGCGCTGTCCTCGCCGGCTTACGAGCGGAATCTGCGAGTCCACCGAGCCACCCCTTGCCGAGGTTGGAGACGGGCGGCTGATGCGATGTCATATTCCGATCGACGAATTGCGCCGACTCCAAAAAGTCCCAGCAAGCGAAGCCGGCGCCAGCAGCTGAGCCGCCCGGTGAGGGCTCCCGTTCGGCGGGCGGCCACCACTAAGGTTACGAAAACCGTCATATTCGACGAAGGGAGCACACCATGGACGAGCGCCGTCGGATCGAATCCCTCCGGCATAGTCACGGTGAGGTCGAGAACGAATTGTTCGACGAGTATCTCGCCGAGCGCATTTCGAGAAGGGAATTGTTGCGACGCGCCGCGCTACTCGGTGTCTCGTTGCCGCTAGTCGGGTCGGCGGTCGGCGGCGTCGCCGCTGCCGCAGAGCGACCGGCGTCCCGCGTCCGTCACGTCGCCGGCAAACCGGTCAAAGTCGGGATCGTCACCCCGACCGGAGACATCAACCCGCTTACCGTTGCCGATCAAGGCGGCCTCGACATGCTCGCCCAAACCGGTGAGTACCTGTGCTTGTCGAACCAAAAGCTCATGTTGGTGCCGGTGCTGGCGACGAAATGGTCGGCCAACAAAAAAGCGAACATCTGGACTTTCAAGATCCGCCAAGGAGTGAAGTTCAACAACGGCGCTCCGTTGACGGCCGACGACGTCGTCTACACCTACCAGCTGCACACCAACCCGAAGAACGGCTCGGCGGCTCTTTCTGCCTTCAAGGGTGTCCTGTCGCCGTCCGGGGTGAAAAAGGTCGACTCTCACACCGTCGCCTTCCATCTCCAAGCCCCGAACGGGAACTTCCCGTACCTGTGCTCCTCGGACAACTACAACATGATCATCATCCCGAATGGCTATGACCCGACGAAGTGGCAGAGCTCTTTTGTCGGCACCGGCCCGTGGGTGATGAAGTCCTACACAGCGAAGGTCGGCGCAACCTTCACGCCGAATCCGAACTACTGGGCGACGCCCCCCAAGCCGAGCGAGGCTGATTTCACCTTCTTCGCGACGGCGACGCCGTCTGTGCTCGCCCTCGAAGGCGGAACGATCGACGTCCTCGGCCAGTTCGCCGTGCAAGGTGGCGAGGCGTTGCTCACCGGTAACTACAACGTGATCACGCTTCGCTCGAGCGCCCACCGGGAACTCTCGATGCGCTGTGATCAAAAGCCGTTCAACGACCCAAGGGTGCGCCAGGCGGTCGCCCTCACCCTTGACCGCTCGGCGATCGTGAAGGCGCTGTTCAAGGGGAAGTCCGACCTCGGCAACGACACGCCGTTCGCACCCGTCTTTCCCTCGACGGCCAGCCTCACCCAAAGGGAAAAGAACATCTCCAAGGCAAAATCGCTCCTACATGCGGCGGGTCACAGCCACGGATTTTCGGCCAAGCTCTACACCGAGGAGTTCCTCGAGATTCCCGACTTCGCCCAGATCATCAAGCAGAGTGCCGCCGCCATCGGCGTCAACATTTCGCTCCACGTCGAGACCTCGAGCGCTTACTACGGCAAGGCGACCTTTGGGAACTCGGACTGGCTCGACGGCGAGATGAGCCTCGTCGACTACGGCCACCGCGCCGTGCCCAATGTCTTTCTCACCGCCCCGCTCGAGACCGGCGGCCCGTGGAACGCGGCCCACTTCAAGAACAGCAACTACGACAAGCTCGTCTCGGAGTACGTGGCGGCGGTCGGCGTGAGCTCGCAGCGTTCGCTGGCGAAAAAGATCGAGACCCTCCTTTTGAACGAGACCCCGATCATTTACGCCTACTTCTACAACTACCTGTCGGCGACGGCGAAGAACGTGTCTGGCGCCTACCCGACGGCGATCGGCCACATCTTCGTCAACAACTGCACAGTCGCCTGACGATCGCCCACCTCAGCGGGTGAGGTCGATCCAGGTCGTTTTGAGCTGGGTGTAGCCGTCGATCGCGTGCACGGACTTGTCGCGGCCGAACCCGGACTGTCGGAATCCCCCGAATGGCAGGGCGACGTCGGCCGCGTCGTAGGTGTTGACCCATACCGTGCCGGCACGCAGGGCGCCGGCGAGCCGGTGCGCGGTCGAGACGTCGCGGGTCCACACGGCGGCCGCCAATCCGTAGATGGTGTCTGCCGCAACGCGGAGCGCGTCATCCGCGCCGTCGACTTCGAGCACCGCGAGGACCGGGCCGAAGACCTCCTCGCGAGCGATCCGCATCGAGGTGTTCACAGAAGAGACGACGGTCGGGTCGTAGTACGTCCCGCCGCTTTCTTCGCGGGCCGTCGAACCACCGGCGAGTACGGCGGCACCCTCGCCGCGGGCGGCGTCCACGTAGCCGGCGATCCGCTCGAGCTGGACGCGGTCGATGACGGCGCCGAGCCGCGTCGAAGGATCCAAGGGGTCGGCCGGTTGGAACTCGCCGACCATTTCGAGGACCCGCCCAACGACTTGATCCCTCACCTCGCAATCGACCAAGAGGCGTGAGCCGGCGCTGCAGCTTTCTCCTTGGTTGTAGAAGATCCCCCAGGCGACTGCCTCTGCTGCCGCATTGAGATCCGGTGCGTCGGAAAGGACGATGTGCGGGCTCTTCCCCCCACACTCGAGGCTCACCATCTTCATGTTCGACTCGCCGGCGTATGTCAAAAAGAGCTTGCCGACCTCGGTCGATCCGGTGAAGGCGACCTTGTCGACGTCCATGTGACGACCGAGCGCTTGACCTGTGACGGGGCCGTCGCCCGGGACGACGTTGAGCACTCCGGCGGGAAGACCCGCTTCGACGGCGAGCTCGGCGAGGCGGATCGAACTGAGCGGCGCCTGCTCGGCGGGCTTCAAGACGACCGAGTTGCCACAAACCAGGGCGGGGCCGAGCTTCCAGCTGGCGATGAGCATCGGGTAGTTCCACGGGATTACGCAACCGACTACCCCGACCGGCTCTCTTGTCACGGTGGCGTGCACTTTCGGGCCCATCGGCGCCACCTCGCCGAACAGCTTGTCGGCCAACTCGGCGAAGTACTGGATGCAGGCGGCCGCCCCACCAACGTCGACGCGCACCGACTCTGTGATCGGCTTGCCGACGTCGAGCGTCTCGACGAGAGCCAGCTCCTCGGTGTGCTGTCGGATCAATTCAGCGAAACGAAGAAGCACTGCTTTGCGTTGGCGGGGGGTCCGTCCTGCCCATCGTCCGTCCTCGAACGCCGCCCGCGCCGCCCTGACGGCGCGATCGACGTCCTCGTCCCCGCAGGAAGCCACCTCGGCGAGCACGGCACCGTCACGCGGGCTCGTGTCGACGAACGTCTCTGCCGACAGTGCACCGACGCGCTCTCCGTCGATGAACGCTTCGCCGGAAGGCTGCACTTGCTTTGCGGCGGTGAGCCACGCGTCGTGGCTGCGCCCGTCGAACTTCGTCGCCATGCGTTCTCCTCGTTGGGCGCGGCCTGTGGACGGCGCCATCGGTCAGGGTATCTGGACCCTTTTACGAAGCCTGGCGCCCGTCGGACTCCGGCATCGTCAGCTTCTCGATCTCGCCGGTCACCGGGTCGTTTTCGATGTCGGAGAGTTCCGCCTCGCTGAGGCGCCCCGGGCCGGCGTGCTCAGAGAGCGAGCGGCGGCCGCCGGCGCCCGCCGCGATGCGGGAGCCGAACTCGCCGCTAGCCACGGTGGCGACGAGGCCTTCGATGTCTGGCGTCCAAGAAACGATGTCGCGCAACATCGGCACGTGCTCACGGACGGTCTCGTAGGCGAGCTCGGTTCCTTTGCCGAGCGGCCACCGGCCCCGCATGTCGACGGCCTGCGCGGCGATGATCAGCTCGTGGACGACGTGTCGATGGGCAAGGGAGACGAGCTCGTAGGTCCTTCGCACGGCGAGCGGCGCCATGCTCGCGTGGTCCTCGACGCCTTCGGCGACCTGTCCGACGTAGTCGAGCGAGACTGGGTTGGCGATGGAGCGGGCTTCGGCCGCCAGAGCCGCGCACCAGCGTCCCATCGGCTTAAGGCCGTTCGTCGGTCCCTCCTCGATCGCGAGCTCGCTCGGCAACCCGCTGAAATGCCGCCAGAGGAGCTTTTGCACGCGCTCGTTGGCGACCTGGACGGCGTGGGCGATCGCCAGCCGGACGAGGTCGAACGCCATCGCCACCCCGGCGACGTCGAAGTTGCCGACCGAGACGATGGCGCCCTGTTCGAGGAGGACGAGTGGGTTGTCGCTCGCTGTGTTGAGCTCCGCCTCGAGCGTCGAGCTGGCATACGCCAGAGCGTCGTAGACGGCGCCGTGCGTGCGGGGGATGCATCTGAAAGAGAGCGGGTCCTGCAAGTTCCGGGCCGCGCCCGGTTCCCAGAGATACGACCCGGCGAGAAGCTCGCGAAGCCGGGTGGCGGCGGCATTGAGGCCGATCTGGGGCTGCAGACGAGCAGCGCCCGGGTGGATGATCGAGAGGTTTCCGCTGAAGGCCTCGAGCGAGAGCGCGGCGGCAACCTCGAGCCAGTCGAGGAGATCGGCGAGGTCGTGGAGGACGAGCGAGCCGCGCCCGAGTGTGACGCCGTTCGCGCTGATGAGAGCAAGCGCCTCTTTCGGGGCAAGCTCGATCGGCTCGAGGCCGACCCTTCGGAGCGCTTCGCGCCCGCTCATCACCTTGCCGTTGACCTCGGCCCGGCCGATGCCGATGAGGACTTTTCCGATGTCCGACATCTCCGAAAGGTCACCTTGGCCGACCGAGCCGACCTCGCGGACGATCGGGTGCACGTCGCGGTTGAGGACGTCGACGATCAGCTGGATGAGCTCGCGCCGCACTCCGACGCCGGCCTTGGCCATGCTGTTGGCGCGCGTGAGCATCATCGCCCGCACGACGTCGGTGCCGAGCGGCCGTCCGTACGAGGAGGTCTGGTCGGCGACCGTCGCAAACGAAAAGCGACCGAGCTGCTCGGGTGGGATCCGGTAGCGATAAAACGAACCGAGGCCGGTGTTGAGTCCGTAGACGTCGACGCCACTCGCCATGACGCGCTCGACAACCTCGCGCGCCTCGCGAACCCGGCTCAGCGCCCTTGGCGCAATCGTGATGCGGGCTCGGTCTCGAGCGACGGCGATGACGCTGTCGACCGAAAGGTCCTCGCCCGTGAGCTCGACGCCGCTGCCGCTGAAAACCATTGCCCCGTAGCCCTTTCTCGCCACATTCCTCTCGTCGGCACTCGACCGCGCAATCTGACCCGGCGAGTTATCAGCCAATGACGCGGCCGTGGCACCACCGCACTAGCAGTCTCGCGCCCGGGGTAAGGCTGTACGTGCAACCTTTCCGGGCTGCGCCCACGTCCGAGACCGTTTCCCTTTCGCCCTTTGCTTCTAGGGCGCGAGATGATTCCTGGGGTCGGCGCGCAGAATCGTTCGCACCGGCTCCTTCGAGGACGCATCGGCGGACGGAGATGGAACCGAAGGTGACGAGGCGAAGTCGTGAACAGTGAACAAAACCCGCCGGAGCTCATCGTCTCGGGGCTCCTCGTCGTTCCAGGACATCCACCCGAACGAGGAGAGGTACACGTTGCCAACGGCACGATTGTGGCGGTCATCGCCGGGTCGACCGCAGATTCTCACGGAGTCGCCCGCATCGATGCCGGAAGAGCCCTCGTATTTCCCGGCGCCATCGATTGCCACGTGCACTCGGGCAGTCACCAAGGTGAGGGAATCACCGCGCTGACGAGGTCAGCAGCCGCCGGTGGGGTGACGACAGTGGTGGACATGCCCTACGACGCGGTCGGCCCCGTCGATAGCACCGAGGCGATGCAGGAAAAGATCGCTCGGCTTAGCGACGAAGCCGTCGTCGACGTCGCGCTGCTCGCAACGGTGCGACCCGACGCCGGAGCGGGCGATGTCGCGCCGCTCGTCGAAGCGGGCGCCGCCGGGTTCAAGCTGTCGACCTTTTGTACCGACGCCTACCGCTTCCCGCGTGTCTCCGGCGCCCAGTTCCTCGACGTCCTTGCTGCGGTGCGGGATTCCTCGAGCGTGGTGCTCGTTCACGCAGAAGCAGAAGACGTGATCAAGCCGCGGATCGACGAGGCGCGCGCCTCGGGCGACACGTCACCCCGAGCACACTGTCGCAGCCGGCCTCCTGTCAGCGAGACAGCGGCCGTCCTCACCGCGCTCGAATATGCGAGAGCGACCGACGCCCGGCTTCATCTGTGTCATCTGAGCCTGCCGCGCTCGGTTGATCTCGTGCGGCGGGCCGTCGAAGAAGGAGTCCATGCGACGTCGGAGACGTGCCCGCACTATCTCGTGTTCTGTGACGAGGACATGGATCGACTCGGGGGCCGTCTCAAGATCAATCCTCCCGTCAGGTCGGCGGAGGACCGCGACGCTATGTGGGGGCGGGTTCTGAACGGCGCCATTGACGTCGTCTCCTCAGACCACGCACCGTGGCCGCTTTCATACAAGACGAAGGAAAACATCTTCGACAATCATTCCGGCGCGCCTGGTGTGGAGACTCTCTTCGCAATCGTTGCGGGTGGCATCTTTGCCCGCGGCGGCTCAGCCGGCGACGTCGCTCGGCTCCTTTCTGACGGCCCGGCACGACTGTTCGGCCTCAACAACTCGAAGGGCTCGCTCGAAGTCGGCAAGGATGCCGACATGGTCTTTTTCGATCCGGACGCCGCTTTTGTCGTCGACGAGGCGAAGCTCCACTCGAATGCGGGATGGAGCCCCTACCACGGCTTGAACCTCTCGGGTCGGGTAACGATGGCCATCTCGAGAGGTGAGGTCGTCTACGACGGGTCGGAGGTCGTCGGAGCACCCGGACGGGGAAGGCTCCTCCAACCGGGTAGGCCGCATGCCGCCAACGCCGCGGCCAAAGGAGATAGCGATGGTTGAGGCCGACCTTGCCCGCCGCCAGAAAGTCACCGCCGCGCGTGGCGCGACCGTTCGATGTCAGGGCTGGCGACAAGAGGGATTGCTAAGGATGCTCGAGAACGTGCTAGAGGTGGGCGAGCGACCCGAAGATCTCATTGTCTACGCCTCTCGCGGCAAGGCGGCGCGGGACTGGAATTCGTACGAGCGCATCGTCGCGAGTTTGAGTCGGCTCTCCGAGAACGAGACACTGGTCGTTCAGTCGGGTAAGCCGATCGGCGTGTTCGCAAGCTCAAGCGAGGCGCCGCTTGTCGTCATGGCGTGCTCGAACGTCGTCGGCCACTACGCAACCGCCGAGAACTTCGACAAGTTGGAGCGAGATGGCCTCACGATGTGGGGCGGACTCACGGCGGGGGACTGGCAGTACATCGGGTTCCAAGGCGTGCTGCAGGGCGTCTACGAGGTGCTGCGCGCCGTGGCGAACGAGCACTTTGACGGTTCGCTAGTCGGGCGACTCGTCCTCACGGCCGGCCTCGGCGGGATGGGATCCTCACAGCCGCTCGCCATCACGATGACCGGGGCGCGGGGCCTTGTCGTCGAGGTCGAAGCGGCGAAATGTTGGCGATCGCTCGAGCGAGGTCACCTTTCTTTGGTGACAGAAGACCTCGACGAGGCACTGGCGGCGTTGTCGGCTCCTCCGTCACGGTTGACGCCAAACGATGGCTCGCTCGTCGTCGGTCTCGTCGCCAATGCTGCCGAGGTGTACCGAGACCTGGCCGCGAGTGGCATCGTCCCTGACGTCGTCACCGATCTGTGCGCCGCGCACGACGCCGTTTTCGGCTACTGCCCGATCGGCTGCTCGATCGAAGAGTGGGCTTCTTTGCGTGTAAGTGACCCCGCGCTCGTAGCGGAGCGCGCCCGCGAGTCAATGGCAATCGAGATCGAGGCGATGCTGGCTTTCAAATCAAAAGGAGCCATCGTCTTTGAGAACGGCAACAACTTGCGCGTACAAGCGGCCGAGGCCGGTGTGAAAGAGGCGTTCAGTATCGACGGGTTCGCCGAGCGCTATCTGCGGCCGCTGTTCTGTCGGGGCATCGGGCCGTTCCGCTGGGTGGTTCTGAGCGGAGATCGAGGCGACCTCGACAGGCTCGATGCGCTGGTCGTCGAGATGATCGACCGGCGAGAGGTGAGAAGCTGGATCGAGCTCGCCTCGTCGCGCGTAACTCCGCAAGGGTTGCCGGCGCGGAGCTGTTGGCTCGGCCACAAGGAGCGCTCGCGTTTCGCACTCGCCGTAAACGACCTCGTCGGACGAAAGGAGCTCGCTGCCCCCGTCGTGTTCACCCGTGACCACTTCGATTCGGGGGGGATGACCCACCCCCACATCGGAACAGAGGGGATGGCGGACGGAAGCAGCGCCATATCTGACTGGCCGATTCTCGATGCGCTGCTGTTGTGCTCGGTTGGCGCGGACCTCGTCGCCGTCCACGCCGGGGGCGCCGGGTACTCGGGCTATATGCAGAGCGCCGGCGTCACGATCGTCGCGGACGGTACTGAAGCTGCGGCACGTCGACTCGAGCTCGGCCTCGACAGCGACTCCGGCCTCGGAGTGCTGCGCTACGCCGACGCCGGTTACGACATCGCCCGAATGGTCGCCGCGGATGCGGCACTCGGCCTCCGCCTCTGAGGCCGGGGGGTTTGAAAGGACGTTTGTGCGCGAGCTGACTTCATCCGACGCTCTCGACGCCGTCTGGGGCGGATCTGTTCTTGCCTGCGGAGGTGGTGGCTGGGTCGAGCACGGCCTTATGATGGGCGAACTCGCCACGGGCCTCGGACGCCCTCTTCTTTGCTCGATTGACGATCTCGCACCAGACGATGTCGTCGTCACCGTCACCGCGATCGGTGCCCCGGCTTCGCCGAACTGGGAGATTCGACCGCTCGACTATGTGCGCGCTTTCGAGCTCGTCGCGCAACGGGTCGGCCGACCAGTCGAAGCGGTGATGACGGCACAGAACGGCTCGTCGACGACGCTCAATGGTTGGATCCAAGCGGCGATCCATGGCATCAAGGTGCTCGACGCCGCCGGCGATGTGCGCGCCCATCCAACGGGAAAGCTCGGAGCGATGGGCCTTACCGAGCGGCCCGGGTACAAGACGGTGCAAGCCGTTGCCGGCGGCAACCGGGAGCTTTGTGGCGGGATCGAGCTCGTCGTCGAAGGTGACGTCACTCCGACCTCTGACATCTTGCGCGACGTGTGCGTGCGGGTCGGCGGGTTCATCGCCGCGGCGCGTCACCCGGTGGAAGCTGACTGGGTGCGCGACCACGCGGCGCTCGGGGCACTCAGCTTCGCTCTCGCGCTCGGCTCCGCGATGCGATCGGCAGGACCGGATGCGACCGCAGTCGTCAACGCGGCCGTCGAGTCAACCGGTGGGTCGGTGCTCGCGCGGGGAAAGGTCCGTTTCGTCGAACCGTTGCGCACCGAGGCCGGGTTCGACCATGGCAGTTTCGCGGTCGACGAGCATCACGTTCGTTTTCTCAACGAGCACATGACGGTCGATCGCGACGGAGAGCGTGTCGCCACCTACCCGGACGTGATCACGGTTCTTTCGACCGAATCCGGCCGTCCGCTCGCTATCGCCAAGATGAAAGAGGGTGACGAGGTGGCTCTGTTCACGATCGACCGCGCCCACCTTCCACTTTCTTCTGGCACGCATGACCGGACCGCTCTTAGTGACGTGGAACAGATCATGGGAGTGGCACTAGTCGACACAGCGAGCGGCTGATCGTGGGTACCCCCGTGCCGTCGACGGCTCCCCGGCTCGACCGCTTGCAGGCGGACCTCGACCGCATTGCCGAGTTCCGCGATCCGGAGGCTTCCGGGTGGACTCGACGGGTGTTCTCTCCGCTCGACCAGCAATGTCGCGAGTGGGTCGCTCAGCAGATGGCTGCGGCGGGGCTCGACGTGCGGATCGACGCGGCGGCCAACGTCATCGGGACCCGCAAGGGACTGGCGCGAGCATCCGCGGTGGTCAGCGGATCGCACACAGACACGGTGCAAGGAGGAGGACGCTTCGACGGGATCATCGGGGTACTCGGAGCGATCGAAGTCGCTCGTTGTCTAGAGGACTCAAGAGCAGAACTCGCGCGCGACTTCGTCGTCGTCGATTTCTTAGGTGAAGAACCGAACGACTTCGGCTTGAGTTGCGTCGGGAGCAGAGCGATCGCCGGGTCGCTCGACGCCGAACATCTTGAGCTCAAGAACGCCGCTGGTGCCAGCCTGGCCGATGCACTCGCGGCCGTCGGCGGTGATCCAGCACAGATCGAAACGGCGCGCTGGGAGCAAGGAAGTGCCCACTCGTTTGTCGAACTCCACATCGAACAGGGGCCGGTGCTCGAACAAGCAGGGGTGGCGATCGGCGTGGTTTCGGGAATCGTCGGCATCCGACGATTGCTCGCAACCTTCGAAGGTCGTCCAGACCACGCCGGGACGACTCCGATGCGACTGCGCCACGATGCACTGTGCGGAGCGTCGGAAGCGATCCTCGCCATCGAGCGACTTGCCGGGGGCACCGGCACTGCCGGGGGGTTGCCAAGCGAATCGGGTGGTGTGGCTACTGCCGGCCGGATCAAAGTGAGACCCGGGGCGCTGAACGTAGTTCCTTCCGAGTCGCAGTTGTGGGCCGAGGTGAGGAGCCAAGACGAAGCCTGGCTCGACGATTTCGCTGGCGAGCTCGACGCCACGGTCGCGGAAACGGCTCGTCGGCGCGGCCTCGAGATTGAGCTTCGCTGGCTCTCGCGCGAACGCCCCGTCCTCACGAGCCACTCCGTGTCCGATCTCATCAAAGACGCCGCCAAGTCGCTCGGGTTCGAATCAATGAGAATTCCGAGCGGAGCCGGACACGACGCTGCTCACATGGCTCGGCTGTCACCGGTCGGCATGATCTTCGTCCCCTCGCGCGACGGCCGCAGCCACTGCCCGGAGGAGTGGACCGACATCGAACAGATCGGTAAAGGGGTCGCCGTGCTCGCAGAGACGATTGTGCGGCTGTGCGCACAGCCCGACCCGTCGAGTTCGATGCGTTGAGCCTCGAGAGATGGCGGTTGATGCGTTGCTAGCGTCGCTCGAATGGACGTCGTCGTCGAAGGGGAAGTGGTGGAAGGTGACCACCGCGGCCGTCTGCTCGGCTTTCCGACTGCAAACCTTGAGCCTGGCGACGCAGAGGAGCTCCTCAACGACGGGGTTTATGCCGGCTATACGACGCGAGCCGACGGCTCGCGCTACTTGGCGGCCATCTCAGTCGGTCGGCGTCCTACCTACTACGACGACGAGGGCCCAGTCGTCGTCGAAGCCCACCTCCTCGACTTTGACGGCGACCTGTACGGCGAGCGCTTGCGCGTCGAGGTGAAAGAGCGGCTCCGTGGCCAACTCCGGTTCACCTCAGAAGAAGAGCTGAAGCGACAGATGGCGGACGACGTCGCCGCCGTCCGCGCTTCCATGGTCTCGATCGGTGAATAGCTCGACTGAGTAGACCAACAACGATCGGTCGGCCTATGCCCAGGCCCGCCACGTTGACCAACACGAGTCAACCCAACAGATTCGTGCCATGACACGATGTCTCAAAAAGCTGATCGACGTTGGCTTCGCTACCGGGGAGAGTGCTTGTTGAGTCGCTTTCGATGGCGGTTGAGATCATCTGCTTACCGACTGGTGGTCTCGGCGCTAGTCGTATGCGGCGTCGCGGGCGCAGGTATCGACCTCGCCACCTCGTCGTCTGCTTCGGGGGCCGGTGGGGGAGGGAGTTGGCCGACATACGGAGGCAACTTCCAACGTTCCGCATTCCAGCCGCAGAGCCCGCGGCTTCGACCGCTCAGGGTTCTGTGGAACTCGTCGAAGCTCGGTGACATGTATGGCG
>Ga0209167_10001478_pt1 | contig 13778 bp, 9 predicted proteins | sample Coa_R1_9_FD_187154 | JGI IMG/M metagenome (GOLD analysis project Ga0209167, IMG submission 187154) | Surface soil microbial communities from Centralia Pennsylvania, which are recovering from an underground coalmine fire - Coalmine... | ecosystem: Environmental > Terrestrial > Soil > Unclassified... | reverse complement strand
GCGGTGGTACAACGAAGTCAAGAAGCAGCAGGACGGATTATTCGATCCGCTGCCTGCGCCTTCCGAGCTCAGCAAACCAGTGGGACGGAGCTTGCTTTGGTTTGGACACGAGATGAACTACGATCCTGTGCCTGCGCTGAAAGCGTTGCGAGTGCCGGCGTTATTCCTGTTTGGCGATCAGGACCGGCTGGTGCAAGTCAAAGAGAGCGTGGACATCATCCGTCAAACTCTGACGCAGAGCGGCAACAAAGATTTCACGATTCGAGTGTTTCCGCAGGTGGACCACGGAATGCGATTGGTGTCCGGCGAAGGGGAAGGCAGCATCGACCCGGAGTATCTGGAGACGATGGCAAAATGGCTGGCGGCACACGTTGGGGCATCGAACTGAATAATTATCAATCGAAAAAACGTCCTGCGAAATTCCAAAAACACGGTCGCTGGTTTCAGCCACGCAACTCAATCCCACTCAATTTCGATTCCCTTGGCCGAAACGCGGACATTGGGAGGCTTATGCTTGGTGAGAATGCGAATTGCGCTGAAGCCGCCGCCGATGGCGAGGACCGCTCCGCTGGCGATCAGCAGGCTGAGCTTGCTGGTTGGTTCCGGATCCAAAATGGCAAGAACGATTACCACCGCGCCGTAAATGCCCATGCCTGCGGAGAGCAGAGCGGCGGTCCATTCGTTGCGCGCGAGTCCAGTCTTCAGCCCCATTTCCAGAAGGGATTGATTGCTAGGATCGATACCCACGTGCGCGTCATCCACAATAATGATCTGATCGCGGTGGCGATAGGCCTTCACGAGCTGGGCCAGCCAGCCTTGGTCGGAAGTTCGGATTGTGAGGTCGTTCACGTACGTTCACCCGGAATATGCCGATGGAGAGCCCAGACCGATGTTACCACCGTAGCGAATTGCGATGGCGAAACTGGAGATGGAGAGAGCAGCACGGCCGGGTCCGAGTGCCCCGCCCGCTTCAGTCCGGAAGAGATTATTGCTTGCCCTCAAGAGTGGCCCGGATTGTGGACAGAGCATCCTGGAGGGAGGAGACGGAGCGGTCCACCGCGACTTTGCGGACGATAGTGCCTCTGATGCCCGTGAGGCCTGACTGCTCGGAGGCCAGGGCCATGATCAGGTAAAAGCCGGGCTGCGATGAATCGCTGCCGTCACGGATGCAGAAGGAAAGATCGAGAGCCGTCTCAAAATAGTGGCTGGAATACAGCTGCTTTTCGGCTACGACGCAGGCCGGCTCGCCGGCGGCCGACCCGCGCATGGTAATGACATGGACGACCCGCAAGGTGGGCTTCAATCCGAATTTCACTTTCGCCCAGTAGAAAGTGTCCTCGACATTTTGCGGCCTGCCGGAGGGATAGGAAAGCAGGTAGTTGTTAAAAGTGGGCAGGTACTCCGGTAAGGCCTTGTTATAGCTGAGCATGAATGCGAAATGATCGGCGACATCGGTGGGATCGCGCTTATCGTTATAAACGCCCAAAGCCCGATTGCCTTCACGCTGGTAAGCCAGCAGACGATCGAGCACGCCGCCCCGCAGAAGCTGGTTGACTTGATTGTCCACATCCGGAGCGGACCAATTGATGGATTGATGGATTGTTTCGATGGAACTGGCGGGGATTTGAATCAGGCAATCGCCGGGCCTGCAATTCTTCAGGGCCTTGATGTCATCATCGTCCAACGAAAAGCCATCCAGATCGGAAAGCTTGGGGGGATTACTGAACACGCCGAGCGCCAGATAGTTGGGAAGCTTTCGGCGGCGATTGAAATCCTGGGCGAAGTCCAGATAGGTCTCTGGAGTTGCATGGATATAGATGGCGCCGAAGAGGAAGACCTCATCCGGGCTGCGCGGAGGCATTGTTTTCGTGACCGGTTTTCCGGCGCGTATGGCGGAGATCTGACTCTGAGTCAGTCCAATGCTGTCCCGGAAAAATGATTGCACGTCAGGAACGGATGATGAAGAAGCACGAAGAATAGCCGCGGCAATCAGCACCAGCGAAACTGCGATGGGAAGAAGCGTTCGCGTCACCTGAAGTTCCTTGGCCGTCCTACGGGAGTCCATTTCGCCTGACATCTTCATACATAACATTATTATCTGAAATCGAGAACGGGCGGCCCGGAATTGTGCGCGATTCCACACTCCGTTTGCGCGGTCCGATGGGGGTTGAAAATCTCTTGTTGACGAGAGTCACCCAGGGGCGTATATGTCGGACTTCTAGGCATTAGAGACGGGAAGGGGATAATGGACAAAGACAAGAAAGAATTCCTGAAGGGGACGCTGGACATGTTGATCCTGAAGATTGTCGCGTTCGGACCGATCCACGGGTACGCGATCTCGCAGAGGATGAAGGAAATTTCCAAGGATTTCTTTCAGGTGCACCAGGGCTCGCTGTATCCGGCGCTACATAGGCTGGAAGACCGCGGCTGGCTGGAGCCGGAGTGGAAGGAATCGGAGACGGGGCGCGAGGCGAAGTTTTACAAGCTGACACGGAAGGGCCGGAAGCAACTGGAAAATGAAGTGGAGAGCTGGGCGCGAATGTCGGACGCGGTGAAAACGATCCTTCGAGCAGTGGAATAGGGGAGGGCCGATGATGCGGCGGCTGCGGCGATTGTTTCACAAACAAACGGCCGAGAAACAGCTTGATGCGGAATTGCGATACCACGTCGAGAGGCAGATCGCGGATTACGTCGCCGCGGGTATGAGTCTTCAAGAAGCGGGGAGGCGCGCGCGGATGGAATTGGGCGGGATTGAACATTTGAAAGAGGAATCCAGAGAGGCACGGAGCATGTACTTCGTCGAAGGCCTGCTACAGGATTTGCGATTTGGTGTGCGCATGCTGTGGAAGAATCCCGGATTCACGGCGGTCGCAGTTCTCACTCTTGCGCTGGGCATCGGCGCGAACACGGCAATCTTCAGCTTGCTCGATGCGATTTTGCTGAGAACGCTTCCTGTCAGCCATCCGGAAAGCCTGGTGGTGCTCGCTTCCTATTCGCGGGACGGGCGGGTCGGGGACTTTGGATACTCGGACTACCAGGTGTTGCGCGACGGCAACCGGGCGTTCTCGGGCATGCTCGCGGCGTCGAATCAGGCGCAAATCGAAGTCGGGATAGACGCGGAGACGGATGTCGCGATAAGAAAAATCGTTTCCTGTGATTATTTTTCTGTTCTCGGCGTTCAACCCATCCTCGGTCGTATGTTTGGCGATGAGGATGAGAACGTCCCTGTGGCGGTCATTAGCTTTGGGTATTGGAAGCGGAGCTTCGCAGGCTCCGCATCGGTGGTGGGGAAACAGATTGACCTGGATGGGTCTGCGTTCACCATTGTTGGAGTTGCGTCGCCTGACTTCTTCGGCGAAACCGTGGGAGATGCGCCCGACATCTGGGCAACGATGAGCCTTATGCCTGCGTCGCGAAGAAGCCTTCCCGGGTATACGTGGCTCAATTTGATGGGACGTCTGAAGCCGGGCCTTCGAGCGCAGCAGGCAAGCCAGGATTTGAGCGTCTTGGAAGCGCAAATCGGAAACAGCGATTCGCGAGGCGGGTTTATTCAACGCATTGCAGTGGAAAGCGGCGACCGCGGCGGTTCCGGTCTCCGTGACAGCTTTTCCGCGCCCTTGAACATTCTGATGGCGGTGGTGGCAGTGGTTCTGCTGATTGCCTGCGCCAATTTGGCGAGCCTGCAACTGGCCCGGGCGACGACGCGACAAAGGGAGATCGCTACCCGCCTCGCGCTCGGAGCCGGCCACGGCCGCATCGTGCGGCAATTGGTGACGGAGAGTGTGTTGCTGTCACTCATGGGCGGCATGGTTGGTTTTGTATTTTCCATTTGGACGGAGCGGTTTTTGCTGGGTTTGGTTGCGGGTGTAGGCCGTGCGATCACGTTGGACCTGCATCCTGACGTTCATGTCCTGGGTTTTACCGGATTGATTTCAGTTGCAACGGGCGTGGTCTTTGGTCTGGCGCCTGCCCTCCAAGCCGCGCGGCAGAGCCACGGTGTGGGGTTGAACCCCAATTTGTCTTTCCAAGCGGGCCGACGGCGGCTCTTGAATCTGAAGGATGGACTGGTCGTGATGCAAGTCGCCCTGTCAGTAGTGTTAGTTGTCGCCGGCGGCTTGCTTATCCGAACCATGCAAAACCTTAGGACTCAGGACATCGGATTCCACGCGGCAAACGTACTTTCCGTACAAGTATCATCGGATCGGGGACACGAGCCGCCAACTGTAAGCAATCTTGTCCAATTGCTGCAGCGCTTGGAAGCTATTCCGGGAGTCCAAGTGGGAAGTTTTTCATTTTCTCCAACACTGTCGGGCGCCGGGAGTGGTGTTGAGGGGCTGAAGTTCGAGGGGCATCCACAAACTGCAGAAAGCCAGCGAGCGCAAGCAAATTGGGTGGGACCCGATTATTTTCAGACGGCGGGCATCCCAATAATTGAGGGGCGCGAGTTTTCGACTGCGGACAATGCCAACACTCAGAAATCCGCAATTCTGAACCTGACCATGGCGCGCCACTACTTCGGCGACCGGTCCGCGGTGGGCAAGCGGTTCGAGTTCAATAAGGTGCAGTACACGATCATCGGCGTTGCGAAGGATGCGAAATACGTTGACCTTCGCAAATCGAATGTGCCGTTCGTGTATTTCGCGGCAATGCAGAACAACTCTGAAATTCATTCACTGGAGCTGCGAACCACAAGCGCTCCTCTAGCCCTTGCCGGCGCCGTGAAAGATGCGATCAGGGAAGTGGATCCACAACTGAGAATCCGTGAGGTCACAACCCTTGAAAAGCGCATGGATCAAAAGCTGGCGAAAGAGTCTCTGGTCGCGGATCTCGCGGGTTTCTTCAGTGGTTTGACGTTGCTGCTAGTGTTTGTCGGTATTTACGGAACACTGGCTTACATGGTTGCGCGCCGGACAAACGAAATCGGAATCCGAATGGCCTTGGGCGCACGGAAAAGCGACGTGCTCCAGCTTGTAGTAGGCCAAGGGCTGGCTCTTGCGCTCGCGGGTCTGGCCGTGGGAATTGTTGGAGCCCTGGGCCTTACCCGATTCCTTACGAGCTTGCTTTATGGCGTCAAACCTTCCGATGCGATCACGTTGGCCGCAGCTTCGGTCACCTTGATCGGCGTGACGCTTTTGGCCAGTTACGTTCCTGCGCGACGGGCGATGAAGGTCGATCCCATGGTGGCGCTGCGGTATGAGTGAGTTAGTGTGTCGTTGAGCGAGGTAGCGAGATGATGCGGCGACTGCGGCGATTGTTTCACACAACGCGCGAAGAGAAACGGCTCGATGAAGAGTTGCGATACCACGTCGAGCGGCAAACGGTGGAGTACGTCGCGGCGGGAATCAGCGAGAAAGAGGCGCGGCGGCGCGTGCAGAAGGAATTCGCAGCCATGGAGCAATTAAAAGAGGACTGCCGTGAGGAAAGGAAGCTGTACTTCGTCGAGGGCCTGTTACAGGACTTGCGGTTCGGAGTGCGCATGCTGCGAAAGAATCCCGGATTCACGGTCGTCGCCGTACTGACGCTGGCGCTGGGGATTGGCGCGAATACCGCCATCTTCAGCGTGGTGGATGGAATTCTGTTGAGCCCGCTTCCCTACGATCAACCCGAGCAGCTGGTCGCAGTGAATCACAACGATGCGCTGATGAACGTGATTGAATTCCAGCGTCAAAACCATTCGTTCTTGCGTGGTGGAGGCATAAATGTCACGCCGATGGATTACACCAGCGGAGCAGTACCCGAGCAGGTGCGCGCGGGGCTTGTGAATGCCGGATTCTTCCAGACACTCGGCGTTTCGCCGATGCTCGGGCGCATCATCACACCGGAAGAAGATGTTCTGGGCGGGCCGCGCGTCGCCGTGATCAGCAACCGGTTTTGGCAAGCAAGTCTCGGTTCCGACCCAAACATTCTTGGCAAGTCCATCCGGCTTGGCGGAAACTCCTACACCGTCATTGGAGTAATGCCGGCGAGCTTTTCTCCGCCCAGAGAACACGCGGACATTTTCATTTCTCTTTGGGTGGCTGACCCGGGAGCAGCGGCCTCTCGCGGAGTGCATTTCTTGCACGTCTACTGGCGCATGAAAACGGGCGTCACGCTGGCCGAGGCTCAGACGGATATAAGCCGAATCGATGGCCAACTCGCGGAGCAATATCCCGACGATGAGAGGGGCCGTCACACCGTTCTCGTTCCTTTGCACGAAAGGCTGACGGGCAACGTTCGCGCGGCGCTGCTTGTTTTGTTTGGCGCAGTGGGGCTTGTGATGCTCATCGCCTGCGCGAACTTCGCGGGATTGCTAACGGCTCGTGCAGTCTCCCGGCAGCAGGAGATGGTGATCCGCGCAGCTCTCGGAGCGGGAAGAAACCGTCTGATTCGCCAGGCGCTCACAGAGAATGTTTTTCTGGCGCTTCTGGGTGGCGGGGCCGGTCTGCTGCTCGCGAATTGGGGTACCAGCTTTTTGCTTTCGTTCAAACCAGCAGCGCTGGAGCGTTTCACCGGCATCCAGATGAACACGCGCGTGCTTCTCTTCGTTTTCGGTATTTCACTGATGACCGGCGTCCTCTTTGGACTACTCCCTGCTTGGTCAGCGACGCGCGGCCAGCTTGCGGAGACGATTAAGGAGGGCGGGCGAAGTATGGCGGCCAGCTCGTCAGGGCATCACGTTCGCAGGATCCTGGTCGCTGCCGAACTCGCGCTCGCAGTGGTGTTGCTGGTCGGAGCGGGATTATTGGTCAAGGGATTCTCACGGCTGCGTTCGGTGAATCCCGGCTTCAACCCGTCAAATGTTCTTACGATGTATATTCAATTGCCCGAGACACGCTATGCCGCGATCCCCACGCAAAACCAATTCCGGCGTGAACTTCTAACCCGCTTGAATTCCCTGCCTGAGGTGCATGCGGCCATGATTACCGACATCCCGTTCGGCGGAAACTATATAAACCCTAGGGTGGTCTTCGATGGCCGGCCTCCGGTGCCCTCCGGCACCGAACCGGAAGTCCAGACCCTTTCGGTGATGGGAGACTACTTCCGCGTGATGCAGATACCCATTCGAGCGGGGCGCGATTTCACGCCGGCGGATCGCGAAGGGCAGCCTCTGGTGGCCATCGTGAATGAGGAACTGGTGAAGGAGCAATTTTCCCATGAAAATCCAATTGGCGCGCGATTTGACTGGGCCAGAACTATAGGGCCGCATCAGTGGATGACCATCGTTGGGGTCGTGGCTGACGTGAAATATTTCGGATTGAACCAGCCGGCCGATCCTGCCGTGTACACCCCCTATGTGCAGTCAGACGAACGATGGAGGCGCTTCATGACGCTCGCCCTCCGAACCCCCGGCCCGTCCAGCGGACTGGCTGACGCGGTGAAGACGCAAGTCTGGAGCATGGACAGTAACCTCCCAGTCAGTAATGTCCGGACCATGGATGAGTTGACGGAAGAATCTCTCGTAACAGACAAGTTCAACCTATTTCTGCTGGGACTCTTCGCTGCACTCGCGTTGATTCTCGCTGCGGTGGGAATTTATGGGTTGATGGCCTACTCGGTCAGCCAGCGTACTCATCAAATCGGAATTCGGATCGCTCTGGGTGCGCAACGAGGTGCGGTGCTTCGGATGGTGATGAGCGAGGGAGCAAAGACCGTATTCTTAGGAATCGCCATCGGCATTTCCGGTGCGCTCGCACTGACTCGCGTGATGACCAGCCTTCTCTTTGAAATAAGGCCGACCGATCCGCCCACATTCGCCGACGCTGCGATTCTGCTCGCCATAGTCGCGCTGGCGGCGTGTTACCTCCCGGCACGGAGAGCGATGAAGGTCGATCCCATGGTTGCGCTGCGGTATGAGTAAGCTTTCGTGAAACGAGGCGTGAAGATGGGACGGCTACGGCGACTATTTCACAAATCGCGCGAGGAGAAGCGGCTCGATGCGGAATTGCAATACCACGTCGAGAGGCAGACCGCGGATTACGTTGCGGAGGGGATGAATGTTGAGGAGGCGCGGCGGAAAGCGCGGCAAGAACATGGAGGGCTGGAACAGTTGAAACAGGAATGCCGAGAAGCCCGACGAACGCACCTGGCCGAAGAATTCGTGGAGGATGTGCGCCACGGGTTGCGATTATTGCGTAAGTCTCCGGGCTTCGCTGCGGTCGCTATTTTCACTCTCGCGCTAGGAATCGGTGCCAACACTGCCCTATTCAGCGTGGTGCAGGGCGTGGTTCTGGCCCCGCTTCCTTACCAAGAACCGGATCGCCTGGTGGTGGTGTGGCAGAAGAATTTGACGCAAAACTATGATGCGTCTGTTTCATATCCTGATTTTCTGGATTGGCGGCGAAATAGCCAATCGTTTGCGCGGATGGCAGCGATCACGCCGCAAAGCTTCGACTTAACAGGTCCGGGAACAGCGGAACATCTGGAGGGCGATGAGGTTTCCGCTGGCTTTTTCGAGTTGCTGGGGGCTCAACTTGAGCTGGGACGCGAATTTTCGCCAGCCGAGGAATGGCATGGCGGCCCGCCGGTCGCGATCATCAGCGATCAAATGTGGACAAACCGTTTTGCGCGAAGCCCCCAGACACTCGGCCAGTTTGTGACGCTCGATGGATTGGATTACACGATTGTCGGAGTTCTGCCGTCCGAATTTCACTTCTTGGGGAACGCTGACGTTTTTGTCCCCGCGGGCCAGGAAGATCCACTCATATTGAACGATCGGACCATTCATTCGTGGGCCTGCATAGCGCGCCTCAGACCACGGATGACCGTGGAGCAGGCGCAGGTCGAAATGGACGGCATTCAGGAGAATCTCAACCGACTCTATCCGGCCGTGGATCGTGGTTTGGCAACTACTCTAATGCCGCTGAAGCAAGCTTTAGTGGGCAACGTAGGCGGGACGCTCTTCTTGCTGTTGGGGGCGGTGGGCACCGTTCTTCTGATTGCTTGTGTAAACGTTGCCAATCTCCTCCTGGCCCATTCCGCCGCGCGTAAGCGCGAGTTTGCCATTCGCGCAGCCCTCGGAGCGAATCGGGCGCGCATAATGCGCCACTTGCTAACTGAAAGCCTGCTGCTTTCGTTTCTGGGCAGTGTAATTGGGTTGGTGGCCGCAAAATGGGGGCTCGGAGCCGTCATTGTTGCGGTTGGTCAGGAGTTACCGCGCACCTCGAACATCGGAATCAATGTTCCGGTTCTTTTGTTCGCGTCTGGAGTTTCCCTTGCGGTTGGTGTTCTGTGTGGCTTGGTGCCGGCTCTTCAAGGATCAAGCTCTGATCCTCAAGAATCGCTGAAGGAAGGTGGGCGGGAGTCATCGCGCGCGCATCATCGCGTTCAAAGCAGCTTGGTGATCTCCCAATTGGTGCTTACGGTGGTTCTGCTGACGGGCGCGGGCCTGCTCTTCCACACCATCCGGCGACTTTGGGCTGTGGATCCCGGGCTTGATCCGCAGCACGTCATCACTTTTAAGGTGGGGCTTTCGCCGTGGGCGCTGAAGACTTCATCGGGCATACGGAATGCCTTCATGCAATTGAGCGAGCGCTTACGCCAGATTCCCGGCGTTCAGGCGGCGGATCTGACTTCCGTTCTTCCGTTGAGTCCTGAGGACAATACGGGACCCTTTTGGTTCGGATTGGAAAAGCCGGCTTCCATGGCTGAAGCTCCGCGGGCACTTTATTTTGAGGTTGGGCCGGATTACTTGGAGACGATGGGGATAGCGCTTATTCGCGGCAGATTCTTTACGCCAGAAGACACGGTTCATAGTGAGCCGGTGGTTGTGATTGACGACGCTCTTGCACGCAGTTTTCTTCCAGGCAAAGACCCGATTGGACAGCGCGTGACCATTGCGCATTGGACCACGGCGCGGATCATCGGGGTTGTTGGTCACGTGAAACACTGGGGACTCGGGAATTCCACACGGCTCAGCCAGGGTGAAATCTATATTTCCTTCTTTCAGCTTTCCGATGATTGGGTGCCACTCTTTCGGGGGCAGATGACGATGGCGGTCCGTACAAGACTGGATACCACGGTATCGATACCCGCAATTCGTGCGGTCGTGTCTGGCTCGAGCAGCGATCAGCCGATTTATCAAGTCGAGACGATGAAGGAAATTGTTTCGGATTCCATGTCGTCGCAGCGGCTCCCACTCAGGTTGCTCGGCGCATTTGCAGGATTAGCGTTGCTTCTGGCATCCATTGGAATTTATGGTGTCATCTCTTATTCGGTTGGGCAGCGCGTTCGTGAGATTGGAATTCGCATGGCGCTCGGTGCGGAGAAGAGTGATGTGCTCGGGATGGTGATTGGGCATGGCCTTCGGCTAGCTCTCGTCGGACTTGCGATTGGGGCAGCGGCCGCGCTGACTCTTACGCGCTTACTTTCAAGCTTCTCGCATCTGCTTTATGGCGTTGGAGCGGGCGATCCCGCTACCTATCTAGCGGTTTCGCTTGTCCTCATCACTATGGCAGTCCTTGCGTGCTATGTACCGGCGCGGAGAGCGATGAAGGTCGATCCCATGGTTGCGCTGCGGTACGAGTGAAGGAGCGGAGCTAGTCGGGAACTCGAGAAATTTCGGGTGGAGGGTAGTTGATTACGCGGGGGCCGGGAACGCCCGCGGGAAGTGCTCGCAACAGGTACACGAATGGCCGGGGGCCGCTGGCGTTGAGCACGGTTTCGATGCGAAAGAACCTCTCGTTATAATGGACGAGGCGTGCCGTTTCCCAGTCGCGTTTCGATCTTGAAGATTCGATTTTCAATTGCCATTGGGGGTTGCGATCCTCAAGAACCACACGATCGGCCACGGCAGGGTGTGCGGCACTCCATAAGGCTTGTTTTCCCGTAAGAAACATCTGATCCACTGCAGCCAGGATCACAGTTCCCACTGATTCGTTGTGCATCCTCAGGATCAAGATGCGCCAGACTCCGTCACAGAGCAGGTAAATAGCAATCCACAGAAACACCAGGCGATCCACTTCTTCCTTGTACCAATAGATGAGCGTGTTCGCACCGAACATGCATTCAAGAAAGCCGGAAATGAGCGTGGCGGTGGTCCAGGAGCCGAATTTTTGGACGGATTTTGGGGGACGATAGCGCTCCGGCAGGAGCGTAAGTGCCGGGCCGTAGACGCACAGCCACAAGACGTTTCCGCGTATGGACGTAGTATGTGCGCTCACCTTGGAATTATAGACTGGCGCATTTTGGAAGTGGTTTTCGGCGCGCGTGGATGTGGCCAAAGCTTAAGTGGCCCTGTTTGCAGGGTTGTTTTTCCCATGGGGAGTATTCATCAACCTGTAACAATAATGCGGGATTCTTGAGGTTCACAAACTTGACCCCCTTCGCCGGGCGCAAGTACCCTTCCAGTGATGGAAATGTCGTCAAGGGCGGGTCGAAGCAGGCGGGGGCGCGTTACCCACGAGACTGCCAAACCAACAACCATGACACGCGTACTGATCATTGAAGATGACAAGGATATTGTGGAGCTGGTGCGTTATAACCTGGCGCACGAAGGGTTCCAGGTGACATCGGTGGCTGATGGGGCTTCCGGATTGGCGCAGGTGAAAAAGTCGCCGCCGGATGTGTTGCTGCTCGATCTGATGCTGCCCAAACTATCCGGATTGGAAATTTGCAAGGAGATCCGTCGCGATCCCACGTTGAACCGGTTGCCGATTTTGATGGTAACCGCGCGAGGGGAGGAAGCCGACCGAGTCGTAGGTTTGGAAATGGGCGCGGACGACTACGTGACCAAACCGTTCAGCCCGCGCGAACTGGTGGCGCGGGTGAAGGCTCTGCTACGGCGCTCGACCGCGCCCGACGAGGTGGAGCGCGCTGTGGAAGCGGGGTCGCTCACGATTGACCCGTCGTCCTACCGGGTGACGCGCGCTGGAAAGGCTGTAACGTTGAGCACCCTGGAATTCCGATTGCTCCACTATCTTGCTTCCCGTCCGAACAAAGTGTTTACGCGCGACCACCTGCTGGATACAGTGTGGGGCGCCGATCGCTTCGTCACTCCGCGCAGCGTGGATGTTTACATTCGGCGCCTGCGTGAGAAGATAGAAACCGATCCGGAACGCCCATTGATGTTGAAGACGATTCGCGGTGCGGGGTACCTGTTCGAGCTTTCCGCGGAGTCTTCACGGGCGGACCGCGCGAACCGTGCAAGCTAACCTCATCTGGCAATTCGTACTCGGCCTGATTGGCCTGGTACTGGCGGCGTTCCTCGGCGCCGAGCTTTATATTTCGCATGCCCCCCTGCACGAAATCCTGTGGCTGGCCGGAGTGTCGGCGGCGTTGCTGATTTCGGCCGTGATGTCGCTGTTGTTTGCGCGATGGTATGGCGCCCGGATCAGGAGGCTGGGGGAATTCTCCCGTCGGCTGGCTGCCGGGGACTTCCGTCCGCTGGAACTTCCACCCCACAACGATGAACTGGCGGCGCTGGCGCGCGCTATGAACGAGACAGCGGCACGGCTTGCAAACATGATCCGTTCGCTCACCGAAGAGCACAGCCGCACGGCGGCAATTCTGGAAAGCATGGCCGAGGGAGTAGCTGTGGTGGGCGCGGACCAGCGCGTGGTTTATTCCAATGCGGCGTTCGCGCAGATCCTGGGGTGGGGGGCAAATGGAACTGAGGCAGGCGAGGCTCCCTTGGGGCAGGGACGCAGGCTAGTGGAACTGGTGCGGCAGAGCGAGCTACTCGGGTTGGTGACCAAAGCCTTGGGGGAACATGAGCGTGTGGAGAGTGAAGTAACTGTGGGGACGGTGCGGCTGCAAACTTTTGCGGTGACAGCGGCACCGGTGCGAGCGGCGGCTGTGAGCGGTCACGCTAATGGGAATGGCGAGGTGAAAGAGGGAGGGGGGGGCGAATCGATTGGGGCGGTGCTGGTGTTGCACGATATCAGCGAGCTAAGGAGGCTGGAGCGGGTGCGGCGGGACTTTGTGGCTAATGTGTCCCACGAATTCAAAACGCCACTTACGGCCATCCGGGGCTTCGCGGAAACCCTGCTGGGAGGTGCGCTGGAGGACGCCGCGCACCGCGCGCGCTTCGTCGAAATCATCCAAGAACATGCGGAGCGACTGACGCGCCTGACCGATGATTTACTGAAACTGTCGAAAATTGAGGCGGGCCAGATTCCCGTCGAGCTGCGAAAGGTGAATGCTGTGGAGTTGATCGCTTCTTGCGTGGAGACAGCGCGATTTGCCGCGGAAAAAAAGCAGCAGAAGATTGAGGTGCGTTGCCGCCCGGGATTGCCGGCGATAAAAGGAGACGCCGGACGGCTGCGCGACGTTTTGCAGAACCTGCTGGACAACGCCGTTCAGTACACGCCGCCCGGGGGAAACATTATGGTCAGCGCCGACGCCACCGACGGCGAATTAGTGTTCACCGTTGCGGACAATGGCATCGGAATTCCGCAGACGGAGCACAAAAGGATTTTCGAGCGATTTTATCGGGTGGATGAGGCGCGATCGCGCGATGTCGGTGGCACCGGGCTGGGGCTTTCCATCGCCAAGCATATTGTGGAATCGCATGGGGGACGGATCTGGGTGGAGAGCGCGGTGGGACAGGGATCGAGATTCTATTTTTCGGCGCCGGTGGCGGAGTGAAGAAAAAGCTTTAGCGCATTTAGGACGGAATTAGTCAGAATAGCCCGGGGTACCCACGAGAAGACCGCAATACCCTTCAATCCCCACCGGAAAACAACGGAAACACGGCCGCCTCCACCTTAAAATTCACGCGCGTTTCATATACCCGTAATCTTGCGAGCGTAGGCTGGCATTTCCGGTGCTAGCAGGGCCGGAGGGAGTGACCCATGGCGAGT
>Ga0209167_10001477_pt1 | contig 13782 bp, 12 predicted proteins | sample Coa_R1_9_FD_187154 | JGI IMG/M metagenome (GOLD analysis project Ga0209167, IMG submission 187154) | Surface soil microbial communities from Centralia Pennsylvania, which are recovering from an underground coalmine fire - Coalmine... | ecosystem: Environmental > Terrestrial > Soil >... | reverse complement strand
GACCGGCCGCCTGCCGCCCGGCATGGCCTTCCAGCCGGACATCACCGGCCTTCTCCTCATCGACTCGCTCATCAAAGGCCGTCTCGACGTTCTCGGCGAGGCCTTGCGCCACCTTCTTCTGCCCGCGGTCGCTCTCGCTATGGCGACGACAGGTCAGATCGCGCGCATCACGCGCTCCAGCATGATCGACGTCGCCAAGCAGGACTACATCGAAGCGAGCCGCGCCTTTGGCATACCGACGCGCGTGCGCCTGTTCAAATATATGCTCAGGCCCTCGTTCGTGCCGCCTTTGACCATCATGGGCCTCGAATTCGCATCCTTGATCGGCAACGCCTTCGTCGTTGAGCTGGTCTTCGCTTGGCCCGGCATGGCCGCTTATGGCGTGCGCACGATCATGCAGAAGGACCTCAACGCCATTATGGGCGTAGTGATGATCTCGGGTCTCTTCTTTGTCTGCGCCAACCTGCTGGTCGACCTCATCGTCGGTTTTGTCGATCCGAGGGTGCGTATTCAAGGCGCGCGCTGATGGCCGATCAGACCCTCCAGGCGCCCTTTGTCGCCCCGGCCCGCCTCACAACGGGCCAGCAGAACTGGCGGCGCTTTTCCTCAAATCCGACGGCGGTCATCGGCGCCGCGATCGTCGTCCTTGTCGTGCTCGCCGCGATCTTCGCGCCGTATCTTGCGCCCTACCCGACCCACGCTGGCGAAATCGTCAATTTCCGCGCCCGCCATCATCCGCCCTCGCTGCAATATTGGTTCGGCACCGACGACGTCGGGCGCGACATATTCAGCCGCGTCCTCTTCGGCTATCGCGTCTCGCTCATCCTTGCCATTGTCGTGCTGGGCATCGCTGTCCCGTTGGGGACGACGCTTGGCCTCCTCGCCGGATATTTCGGCGGCTGGATCGAAATCATCATCATGCGCCTGACAGATATCGCGCTCGGCATTCCGCCTTTGGTGATGGCGCTCGCCGTATCTTCGATCCTGTCGCCTAACTTGATCAACGCGATGCTCGCCATCTCCATCCTGTGGTGGACCTGGCACACGCGCCTCATCTATTCGATTACCCGCACTTTGCGCGGCCAAGAATTCGTCGAGGCCGCGCGGACGCTGGGCGCCAGCCCCTTTCACATCCTTTTTCGAGAAATCCTGCCGAATTGCGTCTCCGCGATCTCAGTCAAAGTGTCGCTGGACGCCGGCTTCGTCATCCTCATCGGCGCAACGCTCTCGTTCCTGGGCCTCGGCGTTCAGCCGCCGACGCCTGATCTCGGCACGATGGTGGCGAGCGGCGCGAATTTCCTGCCGGACAATTGGTGGGAGTCGATCCTGCCGGGATTCGCCATTCTTTTCGTGACGCTCGGCTTCAACCTGCTCGGCGACGGCCTCCGCGATCTCTTCGACGTCGAGGAGGTCCGATGAGCGCGACGCTGCTCTCGCTGCGCGACCTGTCGCTTGAGTTCTCGCTCTTTGGCCGCCGCGCCTATGTTCTCAACCGAGTCTCGCTCGACGTGCCGGAGGCGCGCCACGTCGCGCTGGTCGGCGAATCTGGCTGCGGCAAGAGCGTGACTATGCGCGCCATCATGGGGCTCCTCAGGTCGCCGCCGGCGAGGATCACCGGCGGCGAGATCCTTTTCGATGGCCGCGACCTTCTCACAATGAGCGCGCCGGAGCGCGAAGCATTGCGCGGCGTTGCGATGTCGATGGTCTTTCAAGACCCGATGACATCGCTCAATCCAGTTTTTTCAGTCGGCGATCAGATGGGTTCGATCCTGAAATACGCCGATCGTCGGCTCGGTCGCGCGCGCTCCAAAGCCGAGCGCATGACGCGCGTCTATGAAGTGCTGCGGCAAGTGCGCATGCCCGACCCAGAGCGCATCGCCCTCGCCTATCCTTTCATGCTGTCAGGCGGCATGCGTCAGCGCGTGTTGATCGCCATGGCGCTGCTCAATGAGACCCGCCTCCTTATCGCCGACGAGCCCGGCACTGCGTTGGACGTCACCACGCAGGCGCAGATCTTGAAGCTGCTGCAGGACCTTGTCGCGGAACGTCATCTGGCGCTGCTGATGATCACCCACAACCTCGGCGTCGTGCGCGCATCCGCCAACTACGTCTATGTGATGTACGCCGGGTCGGTCGTCGAGCACGGGCCGACCGCTGCGCTCTTCGCCAATCCGCGCCATCCCTATACGCGAGCGCTGATCGATTGCGTGCCGAAGCTTTCAGGTCGGACGACGTTCAGGGGCATCGAGGGAACTCTGCCTGACTACGCGGCGCCGCCGCCCGGCTGCCGTTTCGCGCCGCGCTGCCCCCATGCGACCTCAGTCTGCGCGACCCCGCCGCCCGATCTCGCCGTAGGCGGCGCGCATGGCGTTTCCTGCTGGCTTGAAGCGGAGAAGGCGGCATGAGCGCGCCGCCGCTGCTCGAAGTGATCGGCCTTTCAAAGAACTTTCGGGCGCGCGGCGCCTTCGGTCAAAGGGCGGGCGAGGTCAAGGCGGTGCGCGGCGTGAGCTTTGCGATCGCGTCAGGAGAAGTCTTTGGCCTCGCCGGGGAGAGCGGCTCCGGCAAGTCGACGATCGCGCGCATGATCCTCGGCCTCACCGCGCCAAGCGCCGGCGCCATCATGATCGAGGGCGTCGAGGCTTCGCCCGGCGCCAGCCGCGCAAGGGCGATCCAAATGGTCTTCCAAAATCCAGGGTCGTCGCTCAATCCACGCCGCTCGATCGGCCAGTCGATCGCTGTGCCCCTGGAGGCTGCCCGCCGACGACGCGTCGCGGTTGCGGCGCGCGTCGACGAATTGCTGAAGATGGTGCAATTGCCGGCCGACTTTGCCGAGCGCTATCCGCACGAACTTTCGGGCGGACAGAAACAGCGCGTCGCCATCGCCCGCGCGCTCGCCGCCGAGCCGCGGCTGATCCTGCTCGACGAACCGACTTCGGCGCTCGACGTCTCCGTTCAAGCCAAGATCATCGAGCTCTTACAAGAACTCGGACGGACGCTCGGCTTGACCTTCCTGTTCATCTCGCATGATCTGAGCTTGATGCGTAACTTCGCCTCGCGCGTCGGCGTTCTCTATCTCGGCCAGATCGCAGAGATCGGCGAAACAACCGCGCTGTTCGCTTCGCCCGCCCATCCCTATACGCGCTCCCTTTTGGCTTCCGTTCCTGTTATCACCGCCGAGGAAGAAGCGATGCGTCCCAATGTTCCGATCATCGAAGGCGAGGTGCCGAGCCCCGCAAACTTACCTGCCGGCTGTTCCTTTCACACGCGCTGTCCGAATGTTTTTGCGCCCTGCGACGCCATCGATCCGGACTTTACAGTGATCGCCGCCGATCATCGCGCGCGTTGCCACCTGCTGCGACCGGAAGCCGATACGACTTTGCCGCGTTGAACGAGACGAGGGCCACAACCGTGATCAGAATCGGAATAGACGTCGGCGGAACCAACACGGACGCGGTCGTGATGGACGGCGGCGCCGTGCTGGCCGGGGTCAAGGCGCCGACCACCAAGGACGTGATGTCCGGCGTCGTCGCCGCCCTGCAAAAGGCGCTCGAGGCCTCCCGACTGCCGGCGAGCGCCATCGATGTCGTGATGATCGGCACCACGCATTTCACCAACGCCGTGGTCCAGCGGCGCGATCTTGCGCCGACCGCCGCGGTGCGGCTCGCCTTGCCGGCGACGGCCTCGTTGCCGCCGATGGTCGACTGGCCCGAGGACTTGCGCGACGCGATCGGCAATCACACGTACCTCGCTCATGGCGGCAACGAATTCGACGGCCGCGCCATATCGGCGCTGGATGAGGCCGAGCTCCGCCGGATCGCCGCCGACATCAAGACGAAAGGAATTCGCTCCGTCGCGATTACCGCCGTTTTCAGCCCGGTCAGCACCGATTTCGAAAAGCGCGCCGGCGCGATTTTCGAAAGCGCGTTGCCAGGCGCTCACGTGACATTGTCGAGCGACATCGGCCGCATCGGCCTGCTGGAGCGCGAGAACGCCGCGATCATGAACGCCTGCCTTCGCGATCTCTCCAAGCTGGTGATGGACGCGTTCCGCGCGGCGCTCGACAAATGCGGCGTGAAATGCCGCTTCTTCTTGACCCAGAATGACGGAACGCTGATGGACGCGGCTTACGCCGAAAAATTTCCAGTGCTCACTTTCGCCTCAGGCCCGACCAATTCGATGCGCGGCGCGGCCTTTCTCTCCGGCGTGTCCGAGGCGGTGGTGGTCGACATTGGCGGCACGACCAGCGATGTCGGCTCGCTGCACAAAGGCTTCCCACGCCAGGCGACGGTGGCGGTAGAGGTCGGCGGCGTGCGCACCAATTTCCGCATGCCGGACGTCTTCTCCTTTGGCCTTGGCGGCGGCTCGCATGTCGTCGACGGGCCGAACGGCGTGAAAGTCGGGCCGCTGTCGGTCGGCTATCGCCTGACCGAGGACGCGCTCGTGTTCGGCGGCGCGCAGATGACGACCACAGACATTGTCGTCGCGGCGGGCCGCGTTGACCTCGGCGATAAAAACCGCGTCGCCTCGATCCCAAAGGACCTCATCGCCCGCACCGAAGCGCGCATTCTCGAAATGCTGGAGAACGCAGTCGAACGGACGCGCCTCTCGCCCGAACCTTTGCCGGTGATCGTGGTGGGCGGCGGCTCGATTCTGGTCAAGGACAAGATCGGCGGGCTCGAAGTGGTCAAACCGAACCACTTCGCCGTGGCCAATGCGGTGGGCGCCGCCATCGCGCAAGTCTCGGGCGAAGTCGACCGGGTCTACGCTCTCGCCGAGATCGGCCGCGCGGAAGCGCTGGCGGACGCGCGAGCCAAGGCGACGCAAGCGGCGGTCGCGGCTGGCGCGCGTGAAGATACGATCGAAGTCGTCGACGTGGAGGATGTGCCGCTCGCCTATCTTCCCGGCAATGCGACGAGGGTCCGGGTGCGCGTCGTGGGCGAGCTCAATGTCGTCTAAAGGCTATCTGCTTCAAGAAAGCGACCTGTTGCCGCTCTCGCTCGGCGCCGCGCTTCTCGGCACGGGCGGCGGCGGCAACCCCTATATCGGCATGCTGCGCACACGCGAATTGATGCGTAAAGGCGCTCAAGTCGAAGTCCTGCCGTTGGACGCGCTGCCAGGCGACGCTTTCGTTGGTTCGGTCGGCGGCATTGGCGCGCCGGTTGTCGGCGTCGAGAAGATCAAAGAGGGCGCCGAGTGTTTGCGCGCGCTGCGCGCCGTCGAAGAGGCCGCCGGCGTCAAGGTCGCCGCGTTGATCTCGGCGGAGATTGGCGGCGCCAACGCAATGGAGCCGATTTCGACCGCCGCGCGGGCGGGACTTCCCGTTCTCGACGGCGACGGCATGGGCCGCGCCTTTCCCGAAGTGCAGATGTCGACCTACTTTATCTACGGTCTTGAGCCTTGGCCGGGGGCGATCGCCGACGACAAAGGCAATGTCGTCGTGTTCAAGAAAACGGTCGACATGTATTGGCTGGAGCGCTTTGCGCGGCACATCGCCGTCGACATGGGCGCCGGCGCCGGCTTCGCGACCACGCCGATGTCAGCTTCATTTGTGCGCCGCGTGGCGGTGCCGGGCACGGTGACGCAGGCGCTGGCTATTGGCCGCACCATCCTCACTGCGCGGGCCAAGCGTCAGGACGTCGTCGGCCGGCTCATCGCGACGACCGGCGCGACGCTGCTCTTCACCGGCAAGGTGACCGACGTTCGCCGCGAGCTCAAAGGCGGCTTCGCCATTGGCGAGGCGGCGCTTGCCGGCTTCGGCGATCACGCCGGCGCGATCGGGCGCATCGCCATCCAGAACGAGAATCTCGTTCTCTGGGTCGACGGCGTGCCTGTCGCGATCGTGCCCGACCTCATCATCAATGTCGAAATCGACACCGGCGAGCCGATCACGACGGAAGTCCTTCGCTATGGCCAGCGTCTGGCCGTGCTGGGCTTGCCGGCCCATGAGCTGATGAAAAGCAAAGCGGCGCTCGAAGTGGTCGGGCCAAAGGCCTTCGGCTATCCCGATCTCGACTACCGGCCCTTGCCCTATATGGCCGCCTCGCCCACTTTCGAGTCGCAAAGGAGCGCGCGATGAAGATCATCCGCATGGTCGACGCGGCCGATCTCGATGACATCGCGATCGGCGGCGCGATCTTGGGGACCGGCGGCGGCGGCGATCCCTATATCGGCAAGCTGATGGCGCAGCAGGCCATCCGCCGCAAAGGCAAGGTCAAGCTGGTCGACGTCGACGAAATGCCGGACGACGCGCTGATCGTCCCGGGCTGCATGATGGGCGCGCCGACGGTGATGACCGAAAAGCTGCCGCAGGGCGAGGAGCTCGTCGTCGCTTTTCATAAGCTGGAAAATTTCTTGGGCCGCAAGGTCGACGCAGTTCTTTGCGGCGAGGCGGGCGGCATCAATTCGACGACGCCTTTCGTCGCCGCGGCGGAGCTTGGGCTGCCGCTTGTCGACGGCGACGGCATGGGCCGCGCCTATCCGGAATTGCAGATGGTGACGTTTACGCTGCACGGGGTCTCGGCGACGCCGATGGTGCTTGCCGACGACAAGGGCAATTCGGTCGTGCTGGAGACGATCTCTAATCAATGGACCGAGCGCCTCGCGCGTTCCTGCACCATTGACATGGGCGGCTCGGCGCTGCTCGCCTTCTACCCGATGAGCGGCAAAATCGCGAAGCAAGCGATCGTTCGGGGGACTTTAAGCCTTGCCGCAGATCTCGGGCGGGCGCTTCGGGAAGCCCGCGCGGCCAAGGCCGACCCGGTCGCCGCGATCATCGCCAAGCTTGACGCCGTGCTTTTGTTCGAGGGCCGGGTGCAAGACATCGAGCGACGGACCATAGGCGGCTTTGCGCGCGGACAGGCCAAGTTCGAGGGGCTCGACCGTTTCCGCGGCCATCGCTACCGCTTCGCGTTCCAGAATGAATTCCTGATCGCCGAGCGCGACGGCGAAGCGATCGTGACGACGCCCGATCTCATCACGCTGCTCGATGTCGACACCGGTGATCCGATCACCACGGAGTCGCTGAAATTCGGACTGCGCGTCGCCGCCCTCGCAATACCGGGACCGGAGAAATGGCGCAGCGAGGGCGGCCTCGCCCTCGTCGGCCCCCGCTATTTCGGCTACGACATCGATTATCGGCCGCTCGACAAGGCGCGCATCGCCGCCATGGCCTGAGAATACGCGCCCGCCGTCACCACTTTTCGCCGAAGGGGTTGAATGCGTGGGGCCGCCGGAGCGACAAATGACGCAAGAGCTGATCGAGAGCAAAACGGACGGCGTCGCTACGCTGACGCTGAACCGGCCCGATCGTCTCAACGCGCTTTCGTCTCTGATCCTCGACGGCCTCTTGGAGGCGTTGCCGCGGCTAGAGGCCGATCCCGGCGTCGGGGCCGTCGTACTGACCGGCGCCGGCCGCGCGTTCTGCTCGGGCGGCGATGTCAAGAGCATGGCTGAAGGGTCGGCTTCGCTCGGCGTCGACGCCGTGCAGCGCCTGCGGGCGAGAATGGAAGTCTCGCGTCTGCTGCACGAAATCGGCAAGCCGACGATCGCCATGGTCAACGGCGTTGCAGCCGGCGCGGGTCTGTCGCTCGCGCTCGCCTGCGATCTCCGCATCGCGGCTCAGTCAGCGCGCTTCATCACCGCCTTCGCCAGGGTCGGCTTCTCGGGCGATTTCGGCGGGTCCTTTTTCCTCTCGCGACTCCTCGGCGCCGGCAAGGCGCGGGAACTCTACTTCACGTCAGACGCGCTCGACGCGGCGCAGGCTCTTGCGCTTGGCGTCGCCAATGACGTCGCTTCCGACGATAGGCTCCTGGAGACGACCATGGCTTTGGCGCAAAGGCTGGCGCGAGGACCGCGCGTCGCGCTCCGCCTAATGAAGAAAAATTTCAACGCGGCGGAAAGCGGGACGCTCGACGAATTGCTCGACCTCGAGGCGCAACATCAGATCGAGACCGGGCGGACCGAAGATCATCGCGAGGCGGCGCGCGCCTTCGTCGAGAAGCGGACGCCGATCTTCCGGGGAAAATAAGCCGGAGGCGGCGCGAGACGGGCTGACGCTTGCCCGAGGCGACGGCTTCAGCCAAGGCTGCCATATGGCGGAGCGGCGCTCCCTTGTTCGAATCGCTGCGCGCGGCGTCGCTTTCGCGGCGCTGGCCCCCATCTGCCTTTTTGTCGGCCTCCTGGTCCTCTACGCCTTCGCGCCGCCCCTCTCGACGCTCATGCTGGCGCGCCTCGTCCTCGGGGAGAGCTACGAACGCAGCTACGCGCCCCTGCAGGCGATCGCGCCGGTGGCGATCGCCTCGGTGATCGCCTCGGAAGACGCGACATTCTGCGACAATGACGGCGTCGATTGGGACGCTCTGCACGAGGTGATGAGCCAAGCCGGCCGGAACGGCCCAAGACGCGGCGCATCGACAATCACCATGCAGACCGCCAAGAACCTTTTTCTTTGGCCCGGACGTTCCGTCATTCGGAAAGGCCTCGAAATCGGCATGGCGCTTGTCCTCGGCAAGGTTTGGTCCAAGTCGCACACGGTCGAGGTCTACCTCAACATCGCCGAATGGGGCGACGGGATTTTCGGCATCGAGGCGGCGGCGCAACGCTACTTCCATAAAGGAGCGAGCCAGCTCGACGCCCGCGAGGCGGCCTTGCTCGCGAGCTCGCTGCCCAATCCGATCAAGCGCGACGCCGCGCATCCAACCGCTTTTCAGCGCCGCCTCGCCGCCAGCGTGGTCCTCAAAGCGCGCGACAGGATAGGGTCGCTCGACTGCTTGTCGCGATAGAGCCGACTGATCGCGTGCCCAGCGCGGACGATTTATCTAACCCAGCGCGGCGATGACGTCGTCCGCGCGCGTCACCGCGGCGACATTTTGCATCGCATAGTCGATCGACGCGCGATGCCAGTCGGCGTTCATCGTCGAACAGCAATCCTCCGGCACGACGACGAAATACCCTTTGTCTGCGCCGGTGCGAGCAGTGTGCTCGATCGACATATTGGTCCAGGCCCCGGTGTCGATAATCGTATCACGACCTCCCGATTTAAGGGCGATTTCGAGGCTGCTGCCTTCGAAAGCGCACATGCGTCGTTTCTCGATGACAAGGTCGCCTGACTGCGGCTCGAGCCCGGCGACCGGCGCAGCGCCCCACGTCCCCCTCACCATCGCCTTTTGATCGACCACGCCCTCAAAGAGCGGCGCATTCAGCGTGAAGCCTGGCGCGCCAGGTTCGACGATGAACCACACATGCACGACCATCACGCCGCGGGCGCGGCAGGCTTCCGCCAGACGGCGGATGTTCTCGACGACATTTTGCTCCCTGGCGTGATTGGGCGAGCCCGAGGCGGCGAAAGCGCCGCCGTCGATCATTACGTCATTCTGCATGTCCTGAATGAGCAACGCGCAGCGCGACGGATCAAGCCTGAGATTTCCCTTTTGCGGCGCGCGCTCAGGGCCGGAGGCGGCTCTGGCCGCGCCGCCCGCTTTCATGAACGGCTCGACGCGCGGGCCGATTTTCGTACGCACCGAATAAAGGGAATGGGTGGCGCACATGAAGAGCGTGCGCCAATCGGCGCCGCCCCAATGCAGATTGGCGACAAGCTCCGGCGCCTTGATCTTGCCCAGCAGCGCGCCGGACGGCGAATAGACCCAGACGCCGCCGGGCGCCGTGACCCAGACATTGCCGGCGCTGTCGCATTTCATGCCGTCAGGAACGCCGGGCTCGAGCTCGGACCTGACGCCGGAGGCGAGGATCCGATCGGGGCCGAGCGAGCCGTCGGGGCGCACGTCGAAGACGCGGATCAGCGCCCGCACCGTGTCATTGACGTAGAGCAGCCGCTCGTCGGGCGAGAAGCAAAGGCCGTTCGGCTGATCGAACAAATTGCGGTCAACCAGAAGCTGCGGCTCGCCGCCGCCCGGCGGCACGCGATACACGCCTTGGAAGCCGAGTTGGCGAGGTCGTTCGACGCCATAGACGGGCATGCGCCCGTACCAGGGATCGGAGAAATAGATTGAACCATCGGAGCGCACGCAAACGTCATTGGGGCTGTTCAGCTCACTGCCCTCGAAACGCGAGGCGAGGATTTCCCGCCTTCCGTCGCGCTCGCGCACCAGGCTCGAGGTTGCGTGCTCGCAGACGATCAGCGCCAGGTTCTCGTCGTAGGTCATGCCATTGCATTTGTTCGACGGCCGCATGATCTCGCGCACGCCGCCCCGCTCGTCGTAACGCCGGCGCACGTCGGCCGGCATATCGGAAAACAGGAGATAGTGATCGCGCGGGTGCCAGATCGGCCCTTCGGTAAACGTGAATCCGGTCGCCAAGCGCTCAACGGGCGCTTCGGTATCGATCAGGTCCGAGAATTCGCGACGCAAGGCTGAGTGAGGCATGGACTCATTCCCGAGCTGACGGCGTTCAGGCGGCGATCTTTTAGAGGAGCTTTGGGCCTTGTTTCACGCCGCGAACCATTGTCGACGCGGCAGGGACTGGACGATCGGGCCGGGCACGGATTCCTGTAGCCGGCCGACGATCTGTCCCGCTTCCACCATTGCGGGCCGGTCATGCACGGGTAGAACAAAGCGCGACGAAGCGACCACCTTCTTGATCGCCGCCTTCTCCTGCCGCTTGGTGGTGCCGTGATTGCCAGTGACGCGCGGCTCCATGTCGCCGATCTCGTGAAACGGCTCCACGAGCTGATCGTTGATATCATAGAGCACGTCGCCACAGATCGTCGCGACGCCTTCGGCTGTCCTGACGATCACGTTCATCGAACCTTCGGTGTGGCCGCCGGCCGCCTCGCAGGCGAGCCCAGGCATTAATTCGATGGGTCCAGAGATCTCCAGATCGAGGAAGCGCAGCGCGCCTTTGGTGTGCAGGCGGTCGATGAGATGCTTGATGTCCGGCGCGGGATATTGCGGATGCATCAGCCCGGACACTGAATATTCGAGCTCGCGGCGATTGAGGACGACTGTCGTGTTCATCGGGAAGAGATCGTCCTTGCCGGCATGGTCGATATGAAGATGCGTGTGCAACACATAGCGCACGTCGCCGAGCTTGAGGCCGTGTTTCTTCAGCTGGTTCTCGATCATGTTCTCGTGGAATTGCAAGCCGCGCATTCCGAGCGTTTCCATGATCTGGTTGGAGCGGTATCCGGTGTCGACCAGCACCGGCCATGTCCCGCCGAGAACGAGGAAGCCATAGGTGGGCACCCGGCGCGTGCGGCCGCAATCGCGCCCGAGCACGAGGAAGCTCGATTCGAGTTCGATATCGCCGTAGTCGAGTATCTTGATTTCGAGCGCCATTCTTCCCTCCCCTCGCGGATCAACGCGCCGCGAGTCATATGATCCGATAGATCCTCGCCGCGGTATCGCTGAGCGCCGCGCGCTCCGCCGCCTTGCCGAGCGGCTCGAGAGCGCGGGTATAGGCTGCGACAAGGTCCGCGTATGTCGTCCATAATTTCTCAACCGGGAAATTCGAGCCGAATAGACAACGGTCTGCCCCGAAGGTCGCGACTGTCTCCCGAACGATCGCCGCGATGTGGTCCGGATCGTTGCGATGAATGAAGGTGCCGAGACCGGAGAGTTTCGACACGATATTGGGGCGAGCGGCGAGCAGGCGCATGCCGTCCCGCCACTCCGACCAGCCGCGCTGCGACAAATCTTCGATCATCCCGGCGTGCTGAAGGATGAACCATACTTTCGGGCACGCCGCGGCGAGCTGAGCTGCGCCGGCCATCTGGCCGGCGAAGACCTGGAGATCGAAAGTCCAGCCGTAATCGACAAGCCGCGCGACATTTCTCTGCAGCCGCGGATCACGCGCCAGGTCAGGCGCCGCAGCGAAGCGATATTGCGGATTCTCGTGCCAGTGGAGTTGCATGCGCAAACCCCGCATGGCGCGATATTTCGTCAGACGATCGAGTTGCGGGCGCACGTCCTCGACGAGGAAGTCGGCATATCCAACAATCGCATGCGGAAAACCTGTCTCGTCCGACGCGCGCTGCACAAAAGCGACCTCGTCCTCGAAAGCGTCCTTCGCCCAATTGGCCTGGACATAGACGGACTTCGTCACCCCGCAGGCCGAAATGTCGGAAAGATATTCGCCGATCGGATAGTCGCGCCGGATCGGCTCGTAAGGGCCAAAGATGCGCGGCTGCATCGGCCCTTCGAGCCAGGGCAAGTCGCTGCGGCGCCAGATATGGTGATGAGCGTCGATGATCGCCGTCATGCCGCCCTCGCGCCGGCAAGGTCGAGGAGGCGGGCGCAGAGACTCTCGATCGAACCGCCGTCGCCGATCTGGTCAATGAATGGCCGCGCCGCACTCAAGCCGGCGGTGCGCGGCTGATAGTCCGGATCGGCGGCAAGCGGCGTGAGCCAGACGAGCCGCCAGGCGAGTTGCGAAAGACGCTCCACCGCGTCGCGCATCGCGCTTGGATCGCCCCGCTCCAGCCCGTCGGATAGGATGACGACCGCGGCGCCGCGCGCCAAAGCCGAAAAGCGCGGAATCGCGAGGAAAGCGTTGAGCGCGTCGCCGATGCGCGTGCCGCCGTCCCAGTCGGGGACCAGCAGCGAGGCGGCTGCGAGCGCGCGCGAGCGATCTTTGATACGCAGGGCTCGCGTGATTCGGGTCAGCCGCGTCCCAATCGTGAAGACTTCGGCGGCCTCTGCGGCGCGAGAAAGCGCATGGGCGAGCGCCAGATGCGCCCTGGTCCGCTCCTTCATTGATCCCGAGACGTCGATCAGGAGCACGATTCGGCGCTGCCGCGGCCGACGTTGATGCCGGCGCAGCCGAACTATCTCGCCAGAGTGGCGCATCGCCTCGCGAAACATCCGCCGGGCGTCGAAGCGTTCTCCCGGGCGGCCCAGACGCCAACGATAGCCACGCCGCTTCGGAATCCGGGCTGGCAAGGCGCGGGCGAAGCGGCGCAGCGTCTCGGTCTCTTCGCCTGGCGCAAAACGACGCTCGGCCAGTTTCTCCGCCGTCGTCGCGCGCTGGCCGGATTCGAGCGCATCATCGCCGAACAAAGGCTCGGGCCCGCCGGGAGAATCATCAGCGGCGCGCGGCGGCGCCTCATCGCTCGCCTCGGCCTCCTCCTGCGTCGTGTAAGCGCCGAGGAAATGAGCGTCGAACAGCGCATCGAATTCGTCGAAGCGTTCGGGTGGCGGGGCGAGCGTCGCGCGCGCCGCGCGGCGGATATCGTCGAGCCCCTGAGGCCCGAGCAATTCAATCGCGGCGAGCCAGGCCATGGTCTGGTCCGGCGCGACCTGAAAGCTCGCGCGCCGCAGCAGCGCCGAGAATTCCAAGAAGGGCCGCAACGTTCGCTCCGCGGCGGTCATGCGCCCGCCTCCATCAGGATCGCGTCGATCTTCGGCGCGATGTAAAGAAAGTCGTCCTCGTCCTTGAGCGCCACGCCAAGCGAGCGTTTGAAGGCCTCCGGCCAGCGCGCGCCCTGCTCGTTGAGCAGCGTCGCCGCCTCGGCCCATTCGACCGCTTCAGCGACGGCGGGGCGTTTCGCCAGCGGCTCGCGGCGCAATCGCCCCACGGCCGCGACGACGGCCCGCGCCGCCTTCTCCCCGACGCTCGAAGCGCGCATCAAGATGATCCGCATTTCGCGCTCAGGGCTTGGATAGTCGATCCAGTGATAGACGCAGCGCCGGCGCAACGCTTCGTGCAATTCGCGCGTGCGGTTGGAGGTGAGCACGACGACCGGCCGTTCATAGGCGCGAATGGCACCGCGCTCGGGGATCGAAATCTGAAAGTCGGAAAGGAATTCGAGCAGGAAAGCCTCGAATTCAT
>Ga0209167_10001475_pt1 | contig 13795 bp, 26 predicted proteins | sample Coa_R1_9_FD_187154 | JGI IMG/M metagenome (GOLD analysis project Ga0209167, IMG submission 187154) | Surface soil microbial communities from Centralia Pennsylvania, which are recovering from an underground coalmine fire - Coalmine... | ecosystem: Environmental > Terrestrial > Soil >... | reverse complement strand
AGAAACAGATCCGTGCCCTCGCGACGCGCGAGTTTGCACTTGGGTCCTATGTAACGCGCCATATTGTCCTCGTAAGCCCTTAGACCCTGCGCTTCTTCGGCGGACGACAACCGTTGTGCGGAATTGGCGTCACGTCCGAGATGCTGGTGATCTTCAGTCCACAATTATTAAGCGCCCGCACGGCGGATTCACGGCCAGGTCCGGGCCCGCCGACGCGCACTTCCACGTTCTTCACCCCATGCTCCTGCGCGGCGTTGCCGGCCTTCTCGGCCGCAACCTGCGCCGCGAACGGCGTGCTCTTGCGTGAGCCGCGGAAACCGCAGCCGCCCGAGGTCGCCCACGACAGGGTGTTGCCCTGCCGATCGGTGATGGTGATGATGGTGTTGTTGAAAGACGCGTGCACGTGCGCGATCGCATCGAGCACGTTCTTACGCGCCTTCTTGGGCTTCTTCGCGCCCGCTGCCGCAGCCGTTGCTGCTGCTGCCGCCGCCGGCTCCGCGCCGCCCTGTTTCGCTTTCTCGTCAGCCATTCGTTATGCCTTTCCAGGAGGTGCGTTCAGCTTGACCGCCTGCTTGCGCGGGCCCTTGCGGGTGCGCGCGTTGGTGCGTGTGCGCTGGCCGCGCACCGGCAGTCCGCGGCGATGACGGATGCCGCGATGCGACCCCAGGTCCATCAGCCGCTTGATGTTCATGGACACTTCACGCCGCAGGTCGCCCTCGACCGCGAACTTGGCGATCTGCGAACGAATTGCGTTCACTTCCGTCTCGGTGAGGTCCTTTACCTTGGTGGCCGGGTTGACACCCGCGGCGATGCAGACAGTGCGGGAGCGCGACTTGCCCAGGCCGTAGATGTGCGTGAGCCCGACCCACACGTGCTTGTTCATCGGGATGTTGATGCCGGCTATGCGTGCCATGTGTCTTACCTCAACCCTGACGCTGCTTGTGACGCTGGTCCGAACAAATGACGTAGACCACGCGGCGGCGGCGCACGATCTTGCAGTTCTTGCAGATCTTCTTGACCGACGGACGTACTTTCATAATTAACCACCCGAACCGCTGCGGCCGTAGCCGAGCAGGTTCGCCTTCTTGAGCAACCCGGGGTAGTGATGCGACATCATATGGGCATTCAGCTGCGCCATGAAATCCATCACCACCACCACGACGATGAGCAGCGAGGTGCCGCCGAAGCGAAACGGTACGCTGCCCGAAGAAATGAGGATTTCCGGTAGCACGCACACCGCGGTCACGTACAAGGCACCCCACAAGGTGAGCCGCGTGAGCACGTGATCGATGTACTCGGCCGTCTGCTGACCGGGGCGGATGCCACGCACGAACGCCCCGGACTTCTTGAGATTGTCGGCGGTATCGCGCGCGTTGAACACCAGTGCGGTGTAGAAGAAACAGAAGAAGATGATGAGCAGCGCGTACAGCGTCAGGTGCAGCGGCTGCCCGTAGCCCAAGGCGGCGGCGACGTTCTGCGACACGGTCGCGAACCAGCCTTCCGAGCTGCTGCCGGCGAAGCTCGCCAGCGTCGCCGGGAAGAGCAGCAGGCTCGAAGCGAAGATCGGCGGGATCACGCCCGACATGTTGAGCTTGAACGGCAGGTGGCTGGACTGACCGGCGTACATGCGCCGCCCGACCTGGCGCTTGGCGTAGTCCACCGGGATACGCCGCTGCGCGCGCTCGACGAACACCACGAAGAAGGTCGTCGCCAGCACCACGATCAGCAGCAGCAGCGCGAACGGCCCCTGCATCTCGCCCGAACTCACCGCCTCGAAGGTGTTGCCAACCGCGCCCGGCAGGCCCGCGACGATGCCGGAGAGAATGATCATCGAGATGCCGTTGCCGATGCCGCGCTCGGTGATCTGCTCACCCAGCCACATGAGGAACATGGTGCCGGTGGTCATGGTGATGGTCGCGGTGATCAGGAACGGCCAGCCCGTGTACAACGTCATGCCGCCCTTGTCGAGCGCCCCGGCGGCCGCGAAGGATTGTACGATCGCGAGCGCCACGGTCCCGTAGCGCGTGTACTGGGTGATCTTGCGCCGCCCCGATTCGCCTTCCTTGCGCAACTCCATGAGCGTCGGCACCACCATCGACATCATCTGGATGATGATGGAGGCGGAAATGTAGGGCATCACGCCCATGGCGAAGATCGACAGCCGCGACAGCGCGCCACCCGAGAACATGTTGACGATGCCGAGGATGGTGTTGGAACGGTCGCCGAAAAAGCGTGCGACTTCAGCCGGATTCACCCCGGGCACCGGAATGAAGGTGCCGATGCGATACACCACCAGCGCGCCGATCAGGAACAGCAGGCGTGTGCGAATCTCCCCAAAGCGGGCAGCTTCGCCGAACGCGGCAGCCGGATTGCTGAAGGTGGTGTTTGCCATCAGGCCTCGATCGTGCCGCCGGCGGCTTCGATCGCCGCGCGCGCGCCCTTGGTGACCGCGATGCCCTTGAGCGTCACGGCTTTCTTGATCTCCCCCGACAGGATCACCTTGGCGCGCTCGGTGCCCACCGGCACCACCTGCGCCTTCACGAGCGCCGCCAGGTCCACCACCGCCGCCTCGACCTTGGCGAGCTCATCGAGGCGCACCTCGGCACGGCTCCTCTTCATGTCGGAGCGGAAGCCGACCTTCGGCATGCGCCGCTGGATGGGCATCTGGCCGCCTTCAAAGCCGACTTTGTGGTAGCCGCCCTTGCGGGCGCGCTGGCCCTTGGTGCCGCGGCCGCAGGTCTTGCCCTGGCCGGCGGAGGCACCGCGGCCGACGCGCAGACGCGCGCGCCTGGCTCCCGCTGCCGGTTTCAATGTGTTCAGTCGCATAACTTCACGCGCCCTTTTCAACACGCAACAGGTGCACGGCAGCGTTAATCATGCCGCGGTTCGCGGCCGTGTCCTTGACCGTCACGCTCTGACGGATGCGCCGCAACCCCAAGCCGCGCGCGGACGCGGCGATACTGTGCAGCTGCCCGTGCAGACTCCTGACCAACGTGATCTTCAGTTTGCTGTCCGCCATGAGTTTCTAACCCGTGATGTCTTCCAGGGTCTTGCCGCGCTTCGCCGCGATCTCCTCGGGCGAGCGGATCTTCGCCAGCGCGTTCATGGTCGCGCGCACGACGTTGATGGGGTTGCGCGAGCCGTAGCTCTTGGCGAGCACGTTGCGGACCCCGGCGCACTCGAGCACCGCCCGCATGCCGCCGCCGGCGATGACGCCGGTACCGTCGGAGGCCGGCTGCATGTACACGCGCGTGGCTCCATGAGTACCTATGACCGCGTAATGCAGCGAATCGTTTCGCAACGCGACGTTGATCAGGTTCTTGCGCGCCTGGGTCATGGCCTTGGAAATCGCCACCGGTACTTCGCGTGCCTTGCCGAAGCCATAACCGACGCGCCCGGAGGTATCCCCGACCACGGTGAGCGCGGTAAAGCCGAACTGCCGGCCGCCCTTGACGACCTTGGCGGTGCGGTTCACGGCCACGAGCTTCTCGATGAACTCGTCAGCCGGCTGGCCTTTTTCTGGTCTCGCCATATATTTGTGTGTCCTGCCTAGAACTCAAGACCCGCTTCGCGGGCCGCATCCGCGAGCGCCTTCACGCGCCCGTGGAACTGGAAACCTGAACGGTCAAAAGCGACCTTGCTGACGCCGGCGGCCTTGCTGCGCTCGGCGATGACCCGCCCGACGGCCTTGGCCGCCGCGACGTTGCCGGTGCTCTTCAAGTCGCCGCGTACGGCTTTCTGCACGGTGGAGGCCGCCGCGATCACCTTGGCGCCATCGGCATCGGTCACCTGGGCGTAGATGTGATTCGGCGTGCGGTGCACGGTGAGACGCGCCACCGCGAGCCCGCGAATGTGCGTGCGGGCCTTGACGGCGCGGCGCAGACGTCGCTGCTTCTTGGTGATAATCACTTCTTCTTCCCCTCTTTCAGGGTGATCTTCTCGCCGGCGTAGCGCACGCCCTTGCCCTTGTAGGGCTCCGGCGGGCGGATGTCGCGGATCTCGGCGGCGACCTGGCCGACCTTCTGCCGGTCGATGCCCTTCACCAGGATCTCGGTCTGGCTCGGGGTCTCGATGACGATGCCGTCCGGGATCGCCACGTTCACCGGGTGTGAGAAGCCGAGCGTCAGGTTCAGGCTCTTGCCCTGCACCGCCGCGCGGAAACCGACACCCACGAGCTCGAGCTTCTTCTCGTAGCCCTTGGTCACGCCCTTCACCATGTTGGCGAGGTGCGCGCGCGTTGCCCCGGCCTGGGTGCGCGCCTGGCCGGGATCCGAGTACTTGATCTGGAGCTTCTTCTCCGTCTGCACGACCGACACGCCCGCACCGAGCGACAGACTCAGCGAGCCCTTGGCGCCCTTGATGGTCACGGCCTGCGCGGCGATGGTCGCGGTCACGCCCTGGGGCAGTTCGAGCGGAGCTTTGGCAATTCTCGACATGATGGCTTGTTCGCGGTTAGGTAACGATGCACAGGACTTCGCCGCCCTGGCCACTCGCACGCGCCTGACGGTCGGTCATCACGCCCTTGGGCGTGGAGACGATTACCGTGCCCATGCCGCCCAAGATTTTCGGCAGCTCGTCCTTGCCGCGGTAGATGCGCAGGCCCGGACGGCTGACGCGCTCGAGGCGGTCGATGACGGGCCGCCCCTCGAAATACTTCAGGGCCACCGTCAGGCGCGGCTTGCCGCCATCCGCGTCGAGGCGGAAGTCAGCGATGTAGCCCTCATCCTTCAGCACCTTGAGGATCGCGGTCTTCACGCGCGAGGACGCGAGCTGCACTTCGGCCTTGCCAGCGGTCTGGCCGTTGCGAATGCGCGTCAGCAGATCAGCAATCGGATCAGTCATGCTCATGCGGTATGCCTCACCAGCTCGCCTTGACGAGCCCTGGAATCTCACCGCGGTTGGCGACTTCGCGGATCTTCACCCGCGACAGGCCGAACTTGCGGTACACGCCGCGCGAGCGCCCGGTTATGGCGCAACGATTGCGCTGCCGGGTGGCACTGGCGTCACGCGGCATGGCCTGCAGCTGCGCCTGCGCGGCCACCCGCTGCTCGGGCGAGCTCTTGGGGCTGCGGATCAGCTCCTTGAGCTTGGCGCGTCTCGCCGCGTACTTTTTCACGATCCCGGCGCGACGTTTCTCGCGCTCGACCATGCTGGTCTTCGCCATAACTTTATAAGGTCCTGTTACTTCCGGAACGGGAAGCTGAATGCCTCGAGCAACGCTCGGCCGTGACGGTCATCCTTTGCCGTCGTCGTAATGGTGATGTCCATGCCACGGATCTGGTCGATCTGGTCGTACTGGATCTCAGGGAAAATAATCTGTTCCTTGACGCCCAGGCTGTAATTACCCTGGCCGTCGAAGGCGCGTGCCGACACGCCGCGAAAATCGCGGATGCGCGGCATCGCGATGCTGATTAGGCGGTCGAGGAACTCGTACATCCGCGCCCCGCGCAGCGTCACCTTGGCGCCGATCGGCAATCCGGCGCGCAGCTTGAAGGATGCATTGGCCTTGCGCGACTTGGTGACCATGGGCTTCTGGCCCGTGATCTTGGTGAGGTCGGCCAGCGCCGCGTCCATCACCTTCTTGTCGGCAACCGCTTCACCCACGCCCATGTTGATCGTGATCTTCGAGATGCGCGGTACCTGCATCGCGTTTTCAATCTTGAGGTCCGAGCGCAGACGCGGCACGACCGTCTCGCGATAGAACTGATGTAACCTGGCTGCCATAACTGCTCTTTTAAAAGCTCACGCCTGTCAGGCGTCGAGCATTTCTCCGTTGGACTTGAAGAAGCGCACGCGCTTGCCGTCCGTCAGCGTCTTCACCCCGACGCGCTCGCCTTTCTTGGCGGAGGGATTCCAGATCGCGAGCTTGCAGCGCGCCAGCGGCATTTCCTTCTCGATAATGCCGCCCTGCTTGCCGCCCTGGGGATTCGGCTTCTGGTGCTTCTTCACCATGTTCACGCTCTCGACGAGCACGCGGCCGTCGGCGAGCACCTGGATAACGGCGCCGCGCCGGCCCTTGTCGCGGCCGGAGAGCACGACAACCTGATCGCCTTTGCGGATCTTCTTCATTTCAAAGTACTTCCGGGGCCAGCGAAATGATCTTCATGAACTGTACGTTACGCAGCTCGCGCGTCACCGGCCCGAAGATGCGCGTGCCGATCGGCTCGAGCTTGTTGGTCAGGAGCACCGCCGCGTTGCCGTCGAAACGGATCAGTGAACCGTCGGGGCGACGCACACCGTGCGTGGTGCGCACGACCACCGCGTCGTAGACCTCGCCCTTCTTCACCTTGCCGCGCGGGATGGCGTCCTTGACGCTCACCTTGATGACATCGCCGACCGTCGCGTAGCGACGGCGCGAGCCGCCCAGCACCTTGATACACATCAGGGTGCGGGCGCCGCTGTTGTCGGCGGCATTGAGCATTGTGCGCATCTGAATCATGGTTCAGGTACCTGAGGCCTTTTCCACAACTGCGAGCAGCCGCCACGACTTGTGCCGCGATATCGGCCGGCACGGGGTGATGGTCACGAGATCGCCCTCTTTCGAAGCACCGCTCTCGTCGTGCGCCAGGAGCTTGGTCGTGCGACGCACGAACTTGCCGTAGCGCGGATGCTTCACCAGTCGCTCGATCTCCACCGCGATGGTCTTCTGCATCTTGTTGCTCACCACGCGCCCGGTCAGGGTGCGTGCGCCCTTGGCTTCCACCTTGGATTCCACCTTGGTCTCTTGTGCGCTCACTTGGTCTTGCCTCCGCTGCCTGCAGATTGCTGCTGACGCAGCACCGTCTTCAGGCGCGCGATATTGCGCCGCACCTTGCCGAACTGATCGGGCTTGGGTTGCTGGCCGGTGGCACGCTGCATGCGCAGTGCAAACTGCTCCTTGCGCAGCTTGACGAGCTCATCGGCGAGCTCGGTGGCCGACTTGGCGCGCAGCTCTTTGGCTTCCATCTAGCGAACCTGCCGTTTCACGAACGAGGTGGACACGGAGAGCTTCGAACCTGCCAGGCGAAACGCCTCGCGGGCCGTGACTTCATCCACGCCCTCCATTTCGAATAACACTTTGCCGGGCTTCACGCGGGCCACGTAATACTCGACGTTGCCCTTGCCGCTGCCCATGCGTACTTCCAGCGGCTTCTTGGAGATCGGCACATCTGGAAACACGCGGATCCAGATCTGGCCGCCGCGCTTCACGTAGCGTGCCATGGCGCGGCGCGCCGCTTCGATCTCGCGCGCAGTCATGCGCGCGCGACTGGTCGCCTTCAGGCCAAATTCGCCGAAGGACACGTTGGCGCCGCGCTGCGCCAGGCCGGCGTTGCGGCCCTTGAACTGCTTGCGATACTTGGTGCGTTTTGGCTGCAGCATGCATTGCGCCCTTAAGAGTGCGCCGCGGTTTCGGCGGCCGCCGCAGCCGCCGGCGTCGCCGGCGTGGCAGCCACCGGGGCGGCGGGCGCCGCGGCAGCCTCGGCCTCGACCGCCGGTGCGAGCTCGGCCTTGTCGAACACCTCGCCCTTGAAGATCCAGACTTTCACGCCGATGACGCCGTAGGTGGTCTGCGCTTCCGACAGGCCGTAGTCGATGTCGGCGCGAAAGGTGTGCAACGGGATGCGGCCCTCGCGGTACCACTCGGTGCGGGCGATTTCCCCGCCGTTGAGGCGCCCGGAGACGCGCACTTTCACGCCCAGCGCACCGCTGCGCATGGTGCTCATGACCGCGCGCTTCATGGCGCGGCGGAACATCACGCGCTTTTCGATCTGCTGCGCGATGGAATCCGCGACCAGCTTCGAGTCGAGCTCGGGCTTTCTGATCTCGGCGATGTTCAGACGCACGTCAATGACCGGCATCCCGAGGAGCGCGGCCGTTTCCTGGCGCAGCTTCTCGATGTCCTCGCCCTTCTTGCCGATGACAATGCCCGGACGCGCCGTCTGGATGGTGATGTTCACCTTCTGCGCGGCACGCTCGATGAGCACGCGGCTGACCGAGGCATCCTTCAGCTTGCGCGTGAGGAATTCGCGCACCCGGTAATCGGTGTGGATGTGTGCCGGGAACTGCTTCTTGCCGGCGTACCAGCGGCTGGTCCAGTCGCGGGTGATGCCGAGCCGGATGCCAATCGGATTGACCTTCTGACCCATGCGTTAATCCTTCTTGCCGTCGCTGACGCCGACGGTGATGTGACTGTTGCGCTTGACGATGCGCGCGCCGCGCCCCTTGGCGCGGGCGGCGAAGCGCTTGAGCGACGGGGCCGTGTCCACCTGGATGAGCGCAATCTTCAGCTCATCGATGTCAGCGCCGTGGTTGTGCTCGGCGTTGGCGACCGCGGACTCGAGCACCTTGAGCACGATGTCCGCGCCCTTCTTGGGCATGAACTTCAGGGTCGCGATGGCGTTACCAACGCTCTGGCCGCGCACGACGTCGGCCACCAGCCGGCACTTCTGCGGGGAGATGCGCGCGTAACGCAGTTTTGAGGTCACTTGCATGGGTGTTCTCGCCTCAGGTGACCGCGGCTTCGACCTTGCGATCGCCCGAGTGCGCCTTGAAGGTGCGCGTCGGAGCGAACTCGCCCAGCTTGTGGCCCACCATGTTCTCGGTGATAAGCACCGGGATGTGCTGACGGCCGTTGTGCACGGCGATCGTGAGCCCGACCATATCCGGCACCACCATCGAACGGCGCGACCAGGTCTTGATCGGCTTGCGATCGTTGCGGGCCGACGCCACCTGCACCTTTTTCGCAAGATGCAGATCAACGAACGGGCCTTTCTTCAGTGAACGTGGCATGTGTGTCTGTCGCTCTTAAAGGTCAGCGGATGCGGTTCTTGCGGCGCTGGACGATCATGCTGTCGGTGCGCTTGTTGTGACGCGTCTTCAGGCCCTTGGTGTTCCAGCCCCACGGTGATACCGGGTGCGGATTGCCCTGGCCGGACTTGCCCTCGCCACCGCCGTGCGGGTGATCGACCGGGTTCATGGCAAGGCCGCGCACCGTCGGGCGGATGCCCTTCCAGCGCTTCGCGCCCGCCTTGCCGTAGCTGCGCAGGTTGTGTTCGTCGTTGCCGACTTCGCCGATGGTGGCGCGGCAGTCGACGTGCACCTTGCGTGTCTCGCCGGACTTCAGGCGCAGGTACGCGTAGATACCCTCGCGGGAGGTGAAGCTCACCGAGGAGCCGGCGCTGCGCGCCAGCTGGCCGCCGCGGCCGGGCTTCATTTCCACGTTGTGGATGATCGAGCCCACCGGCACGTGGCGCAGTGTCATGGCGTTTCCCGACTTGATCGGGGCGTCGGCGCCGGAGCGCACTTCGTCACCGGGCTGCATACCCTTGGTGGCGAGGATGTAGCGCCATTCGCCGTCCGGGTACTTGATAAGGGCGATCTGGCTGGTGCGGTTCGGGTCGTACTCCAGGCGCTCGACGACGCCGGCGATGCCGTCCTTGTCGCGCTTGAAGTCGATGATGCGGTACTTCTGCCGCGAGCCGCCACCGATGTGGCGCGTGGTGATGCGGCCGAAATGATTACGCGCACCGGTTTTGTTCTGGTGCTTGGTGAGCGCCGCGAGCGGCCCGCCCTTGTGCAGGTGCGAGCGGTCGATCTTGACCACCGCGCGCTGACCCGGGGTTCTCGGTTTGTATTTGATGAGAGCCATTGCGATTCGTCCTGTCAGGCCTTGGCGCGGGCTTCGTAGTCGATCGTCTGACCGGAGATCAGGCTGACGTACGCCTTCTTCCAGTCCTGGGTGCGACCGTGCGTCTTGGCGAAGCGGCGCGTCTTGCCCGGCTCGTTCACTACCTGCACGCCGGCGACCTTGACCTCAAACATGAGCTCGACCGCCTTCTTGATGTCGATCTTGGTCGCGTCCCGACGCACGCGGAACGTGTATTGGTTGTGGTTCTGCATCGCGAGCGAGGTCTTCTCGGTCACGTGCGGCGCGATCAGTACGCTCATCAGCTGTTCCCGGTTCACTGCAGGCGCTCCTCGATCAGCTTTACCGCGCCGACCGTCATCAACACCTTGTCGTAAGCGGCGAGCGCTAAGGGATTGAGCGCCGTCACTTCGATGACTTCGACGTTTACGAGGTTGCGCGCGGCGAGATACAGCTTCTCGTCCGTAGCCTCGAGCACGATCAGCACCGAGGACAGCGACCAGGCCTTGAGCTGGTTCGCCAGCAGGCGCGTCTTCGGGGCTTCGAGCGCGATGCCGTCGGTGACCAGCAGGCGCTCGGTGCGCGCCAGTTCCGAGAGCATCGAGCGCAGCGCGCCGCGATACATCTTGCGGTTCACTTTCTGTGCGAAGTCACGCGGCTTGGCGGCGAAGGTCTTGCCGCCGCCGACCCAGATGGGTGAGCGGCTGGAACCCGCGCGCGCCTGACCGGTGCCCTTCTGGGCGTGGGGCTTGCGTCCGCCACCGCGAACCTCGGCACGCGACTTCTGCGCCTTGGTGCCCGAGCGGCCGGCGTTGCGATATGCCGTGATCACCTGGTGCACGAGCGCTTCGTTGAACTTGCCGCCGAAGGTAGCTTCCGACACCTGCAGCGTGGCATCGCCGTTGACTGATTTGAGTTGCATGACGGCTTACTTCTTTCCCGCCTTGGCCGGATCCTTCGAGGGGGCGGAGCCTGCCTTGAGCGGCGCCAGCGTCCTGCGTTTCGCGCGGCGCGCGGCCTTGTGCGAGGAGCGCACGATGACCTGGCCACCTTCCGCACCGGGCACGGCGCCGCGGATGAGGAGCAGGTTTCGCTCCAGGTCGACCTGCACCACCTTCAGGTTCTCGGTGGTGCGGCGCTGCACGCCCATATGACCGGCCATGCGCCGGCCCTTGAATACGCGGCCGGGCGTCTGGCGCTGGCCGATGGAGCCTGGCGAGCGGTGCGTCAGGGACACGCCGTGGGTCGCGGGCATACCACCGAAGTTGTGTCGCTTCATGGTGCCGGCGAAGCCCTTGCCGATGGTGGTGCCGGTAACATCGACCTTCTCACCTTCCTTGAAGAGGTCCGCCTTGATCTCGGTGCCGGCCGTGAATTCGGTCGTATCGGCATCGGTCAGGCGAAACTCCACCAGCGCCTTGCCGGGAGCGACGTTCGCGCGGGCGTAGTGGCCCGTCAGCGCCTTGGAGTACAGCTGCGGGCGGCGCGTGCCGTAGGTCACCTGCACGGCTCGATAGCCGTCCTTGTCCTGCGCCTTCACCTGCGTGACGCGGTTCGGCAGAACCTCGATCACGGTCACCGGCACAGTCTCGCCGGCGTCGGTGAAAACGCGCGTCATGCCGGCCTTGCGGCCGACCAGTCCGATAGCCATTTCTGTCCTCACAAATTCGCTCGCCGGCACTACGATTGGTGCCTGCGAGACCCAAGGCATGGGCTAAGTCATTGAGACAACAGGAGATTCGCGCACGCAGAAAGGTGCGCTGGTCTCGAGTGGTCTTGGAGTTCCCGGCCCTCAGAAAGGCCACCCCAACCTCGCCCGATGCCGCTTACGCGACCGCCCACGGGGAAACACCCCGGGGCCAAAAGGGCGCGCAGTATAGGCGGGCACCCAGCGCGAATCAACTGGCGCAACGGCCGTTGTAAGCAACCGAAGGTGCCCCGGTTTAAACTGCCCGCGCACACCTAGCTGGCGCCCGCCCGGGAAAAAAAAATGAACCGGCTTTTCGTCTCTATCGCGTTACTGCTGTGCCTGCCTGCCAGCGCCGGACCATTGGCCGACCGCGGCCCTCCGGCGGACATCCTGGCCCTGCGCAACGTCGAAGTGACCTTCCATACCGCCGGCAGCGTGCTGCCCGAGAAGAATCTGGATCTCATGATGAGCATCTATGCCGACGACGCCGAGCGGACGGACACGGCGCACGACAACAAGCTCTACAAGGGCAAGGAACAGGTACGCAGCTACTGGGCGGACGTCAGCGGCCCGTTCCGGCCCGAGCATCACTGGATCGGATACACCCCGGCAATGCGCATGCACGCCCAGGTCGATGGCAACCATGCGACGCTTTACTTCGAGTGCCTGTGGATGGACACGGACAGCAACGCGGTCGGCGCGCATTCCTTTTCCGATATGAGCCTCGAGCGGGTGCACGGGCGCTGGCTGGTCAAGGCCATCAAGGTCGGCCAGGCAGCGACCAAGCTGTAGGAGATTCCGGCCGCGCTGAAAGCAGCGCGGGACCGTGCCTGAGGCGCGGTCCCGCGGTTTCTTCATGGGCGTGCCGCCGGACGGCGGCGAGCCTCAATTCAGCTTGATCTGCACGTCCACGCCCGCCGGAAGCTCGAGCTTCATGAGGGCGTCCACCGTCTTGTCGGTGGGATTCACGATGTCCATGAGGCGCTTGTGGGTGCGCAGCTCGAACTGGTCGCGCGCGTCCTTGTCGCCGTGCGGGGAGACCAGCACCGTGAAGCGCTCCATCTTGGTTGGCAGCGGCACCGGCCCCTTGACCGTGGCGCCAGTACGCTTCGCGGTCTCGACAATCTCACGCGCGGAGCTGTCGATCAGGCGATGGTCGAACGCCTTCAAGCGGATACGGATATTTTGATTCGCCATTGCCTTGATCTCACTTGCCATGCGCTTGCGCGCAACTCTCCTGCGGGTCGCGGAAGACCGCGACCCGCAGCATGTAGGTTACTTGAGGATCTTCGTTACGACGCCGGCGCCGACGGTCTTGCCGCCTTCGCGGATCGCAAAGCGCAGTCCGTCTTCCATCGCTATCGGGCTGATCAGGTCGATCGTCATCTTGATGTTGTCCCCGGGCATCACCATCTCCACCCCGGCCGGCAACTCGATCGTCCCCGTCACATCCGTGGTGCGAAAGTAAAACTGCGGCCGGTAGCCTTTGAAGAACGGCGTGTGCCGCCCGCCCTCTTCCTTGCCCAGCACGTACACCTCGCACTCAAAATGCGTGTGCGGGGTAATGCTGCCGGGCTTGGCCAGCACCTGGCCACGCTCGACTTCTTCGCGCTTAGTCCCGCGCAGCAGCACCCCGACGTTATCCCCCGCCTGTCCCTCGTCCAAGAGCTTCCTGAACATCTCCACCCCGGTGCAGGTGGTCTTCACCGTGGCCTTCAGACCCACGATCTCCACCTCATCGTTCACCTTGACGATGCCGCGCTCGATGCGTCCCGTCACCACAGTTCCTCGCCCGGAGATCGAAAACACATCCTCCACCGGCATCAAAAACGGCTTGTCCACTTCGCGCTTCGGGATCGGGATGTACTTGTCCATCTCCTCCACCAGCTTCACCACCGAGGGCACCCCGATGTCGCTCTTGTCACCTTCCAGCGCCTTCAGCGCCGAGCCAATCACGATCGGCGTCTTATCCCCGGGGAACTTGTAGGTGGTCAGAAGCTCGCGCACTTCCATCTCCACCAGCTCCAACAGCTCCTTGTCGTCCACCATGTCGGCCTTGTTCATGTACACAACCATGTACGGCACACCCACCTGCCGCGCCAGCAGAATGTGCTCGCGCGTCTGCGGCATCGGCCCATCGGCCGCCGATACCACCAGAATCGCCCCGTCCATCTGCGCCGCTCCCGTGATCATGTTCTTCACGTAGTCAGCGTGTCCCGGACAGTCCACGTGTGCGTAGTGGCGGTTCTTGGACTGGTACTCCACATGCGCAGTCGAGATCGTGATCCCGCGCGCCTTCTCTTCCGGCGCCTTGTCGATCTGGTCGTACGCCACAAACGTCCCGCCGTAGGTCTCCGCCATCACCTTCGTCAACGCCGCCGTCAGCGTCGTCTTGCCGTGGTCCACGTGACCTATCGTCCCCACATTAATGTGCGGCTTGCTGCGCTCAAACTTCTCTTTGGACATGGCGTGTTCCTCGA
>Ga0209167_10001474_pt1 | contig 13797 bp, 7 predicted proteins | sample Coa_R1_9_FD_187154 | JGI IMG/M metagenome (GOLD analysis project Ga0209167, IMG submission 187154) | Surface soil microbial communities from Centralia Pennsylvania, which are recovering from an underground coalmine fire - Coalmine... | ecosystem: Environmental > Terrestrial > Soil > Unclassified... | reverse complement strand
CGCGGACACGGCTTGCGGAAACAATTTGCAGTTTGGCCTTGGCTGGAGGCGGGAGAAACTCGGCGCTTTCCGGGTGTATGGTCGGCAACCCTTCCCTTACCAGATTACGGAAGGGTTGCCCGTCATCCGCGAGGTATCGGGAATGGGCCCAATTGCCGACTCTGCGAGGACATCTGGCTTTCGAGCACATCACGGAACTCCATTGCGCTATCGGCCTCCGAGCGCGGTCTTCCGTTGAGGTTGGCACCGGGTTGCTAGTCAGTTAGGGCGATTATTGGCCCAGCTTGGCGTATTCGGATTTGGCCTGGATGAGGATGGGGATGTTGGGGTCGGCGTGCTGCCAGAGGGCGAGGAAGTCCTGATAGGCGCGGCGAGCGTTGGCAAGAGCGGTGTCTGCCTCGGCACCGTGTGCGGATTGGGCTTCGAGTGCGTAGGCGCGCGCGATTTCCAAATGCGCAAGTGCGCCCATGGGCTCGTTGAGCACCATGCCCCGATGATCGAGCATCTTCTGAAATTCGGCGGCGGCTTGGGAGCCCTGATGGGCATCGAGATAGGCTAGGCCGCGAATATATACGGGGTATAGATTATTCAGAAATGGCGCCGCCGCCGGGGACCCCAATTCATATTCGGAAGCGGGCTGGAGAATTTCTATCGCTTGACGGGGACTCTTTTCGTCGAGGGCGACTGCGGCGCGAATTGCAGGAAGATAATTAAATTGTTCGATGGTGTCCTCGGGATAGCGTTTGGAAAGGCCGTCGGCGACCACCCGAGCGCGCGCGGAATCTCCGGCCAGAGCCAAAGCGAGTGCGGCGAGCGGGGCACCATCATGGCCAGCGCCAGCTTTTAGGGCTGCTTCGGCATCGCGTCTGGCCGCCGAGTCATGGCCGAGCAGGGCTTCCCGCAAGGCGGCATCGGCTTGAGCAAACCCTGCTATCTCTGTTTCGCCTGCTTGCCCAGCGGAAGCGATTGCGCGCTGGGTGAGTTGATTGGCCGTGGCAAGCTGGCCAGAGTAGGCGGCGGTATCTGATTCTGCACGGAGAAAAAAGGTTTCCTCGCCCGGCTTGTCCGCAGCCCAGGCCACCTGCCTCGACATGTCCGCAGTGTCGTTCTCCAGAAAGGCAATCCAGTAGAGATCCTGGTGAAGATCTGGCGAATCGAGATTCTTGGACTGAGCCTGCCGTATGACGGCCTTTCCTTCGTCCAAACGGTCGTTAGCGACGTAGGCCCACGCCATCTCCAGGTACGGCAAACCGTAGTCGGGCTCAAGATCGAGGATTTCGCGAGCCGACGGAATCAGACGGTCCAGCCTGCCGGTTTGAAGATAAATCGCATTCAAGTTTATGAGCGGGGTTGGGTCGCGGGGATAGATTTGGTGCCACACTTTAAAGGTCTGCGCGGCTTTATCCAAGTTGCCAACTACACCCCAATAGTAGAAAGACGATATCATGAGCCGCTCGCGCTCGCTGACCCGATCTCTGAGTGCGTAAGCCTTTGCGATGTTCTGAGCGGCAAGCTCGGTCTGGCCGGTGTTCAAATAGGATATTCCGAGGCCGATATAGGCCATGGCGAAATTCGGGTCGAGCGAAACGGCGCGCTGGAAGAAGGCGATGGCGGCATGCTGGTCCGCATTTTCGCTGGCCTTACCGCCCTGGGTATATGCTTGAAGAGCTTCGAGAGAAGAAGTGGAGGCTTGCTCGACGGGCATATTGAACTTCTGGATGGTGCTTAGAGATTCGCCAAGTTTGGCGCGCATGTCGGAAGCGGCTTTGCTGAGGGCGTCGAGAACGTGATTTTTGTCGGGCGCGTCGGCTTCGGCGCTGGCGATGGAGCTGTCATCCGCGCAGTCGATAGCCTTCAAAATTAAATCGTATTCCGTGCCGATTTGGGCGATGGAGCCGTCGAGGACTGCAGCGCTGGAGGTGCGCTGGCAGACTTCTCGGGCGATTTCGGGAGTGAGGCGGACATCGGCGGGCTGCTCCATGAACTTGAGGGTCTGTTGAATGCGGCCGGCGGAAAGAATGTTGAGAAAAGGCGACTGCTGGAGCTGGACCTCGAGCGCCTGGCGCAACGTGCCGTCGAAAACGGCGTCGCCGGTGGTGTTGACGAAATCGGCGAGGACGATGGTGTCTTTCGAGGTGAGCTTGGGCGCGCGATGGAGGAAGGCGTAGAGGCCGTAGGATGCGGCTCCGGCGAGAACGAAAATAACGATCAGCGTTGCGGCGAGGCTGAATTTGTGTTCACGAGCAACGGCGACGACGGAGGAAGGGCCGGATGCGTGGGTGGCGGCGCTCGCCGCTGGTGAAGAGGCCGCGGTAGAAACTGAAGCGCTGGCGTCCGGCGCGATGCGCAGCCATGAAGAGCGACCCGAATCTGTGTCGCGTTTGAGGCGCTTCAAATCGGCACGCAGCTCCGCAGCAGATTGACAGCGGACGTCGCGGTCTTTTTCGAGCGCCTTGTTGATGACGTGTTCCAACTCGACGGGAACGTCCGGACTCAACCGGGCTATCGGCGCGGGTAGCTTTCCCAGAATAGCGTTGAAAATGATGGCGCTAGTGTTGCCGCTAAAGGGCATTCGCCCAGTGGCCATTTCGTAGAGCACGGCGCCAAACGAAAATAAATCGGTGCGCGCGTCAAGCTCTTCGCCGCGCGCTTGCTCGGGCGACATGTACGCGACCGTACCGACGGCAACGCCGGGACTGGTGATGTGCTCGGGAATTTCGTCCAGAGTGGCTTGCGTCACGGGGAACCCGGCGGCGGCGTCTGTGATTTTCGCGAGACCAAAGTCCAAGATTTTGGCGTGGCTGCGCGTGGTGATGAAAATATTCGATGGCTTGATGTCGCGATGGATGATGCCGCGGGAATGGGCGGCATCCAGCGCGTCGGCGATCTCGATACCCCAATCCAGAAGCAGGTCGAGCGGCACGGGCTTGCCTTCGATGCGATGCTTGAGCGTCGCGCCGTCCAAGAATTGCATGGCGATGAATGGCTGGCCATCCGCTTCGCCGATGTCGTAAATGGTGCAAATGTTGGGATGGTCGAGAGCGGAGGCGGCGCGCGCTTCGCGCTCGAAGCGCTCCAGCGTTTGCTTGTCGCGGGCCACGCCTTCGGGAAGGAGCTTCAGCGCGACGAAACGACCGAGGCGCGTGTCTTCGGCTTTGTAAACGACGCCCATGCCGCCGCCGCCGAGCTTTTCGAGGACGCGATAGTGCGAAATGGTCTCTTCGATCACTGAGAGGGCTGCTCCTGCCGACGCATGTTAGGCCGCGCTCAAGGGCAAGTCAACGCCGGGAGCGAATGCATTCTCGCTTCGCACTTGATCGCGATTATTTACCCAGACATTCAACTCCCGGATGGTCGGCAATACGGAAGTAATTAGCCTGAACGGTGCTTCAATCTAGCGGACCTACAACGGAAAGTTGGCCAACTTGGCCAACTTTCCGCTCAAAGAGCTTAGCCCGCGAAGGCTGCCTAGTTGGCTCAAGTGTTGGGATTAAGTTGATTGGGACAACTGGATTTGAAGCACCGACCTCCTGGTTCGCAGCCACAAGGTCGTTTAGGATTTCTGTGCGTTGTAAGTTGCTGCACCTAAATAAATTGGTCGGGGCGAGTGGATTTGAACCACCGACCTCCTGGTCCCGAACCAGGCGCTCTAGCCAGGCTGAGCCACGCCCCGACTTAGTTTGTTTGATTATTCTAGCATTGAAGGAGCGCTGCGAGCCACGCCGTTCTCTTTATCTTCTATATTCACTGACTGCGCCGACTTCCAAATTTTCAAAACGCGCTTCCACCGCACATGGCTAACCGTCCGGCTAAAGGGGGGCTTCTAAATATTTTGGAATTGTCTTGGCGCGAACTGCAAAACGACGAAAATTCGGCATGTGCAATTCCGTTTATTATTCCTATTAGGTGGCATAAATGCGGCAGAACAGATGAATCATGAATCTCCGCGGTTCATCCTACTCGTGGCGTAGTGCGACCATGGGATCGACGCGCATGGCGCGGCGAGCGGGAATGTAAGACGCTGCAAGCGCAACGGCGAGCAACGACATGGAGACGCCGGCGAATGTCAGTGGGTCAGTGACGCTGATGCCAAAAAGGAGGCTGGACATTAGCCGCGTCAGCGCCAGGGATGCGCCAATGCCAATGGCTATGCCGGTGGCGGCAAGTTTGAGTCCATGTGCGAGGATAAGGCGCATCACCTGTTCCGGTTCCGCGCCAAGCGCCATGCGGATACCGATTTCGTGGGTGCGCTGCGCCACGGAATATGAAATCACGCCGTAAATTCCCACCACGGCCAGCAGCAAACCGAGCGCGCCGAAAATTCCCAGCAAGAACGTCTGAAAGCGCGGCGAGGCGTTCGACTTGGCGACAAGTTGGTCCATTGATTCGATGTTCGTGATCGGCTGGTCCTTATCAACCGACCAGATACGATTCTGTATAGCGGAAACCAGGGCGAAGGGATTTCCTGCCGCGCGCACAACAAGAGAAACGGCGTTGCCAGCGTCGCTGGAGCGTACTGGTTGCTCATAGGGCGCGAAAAATTCCGGCTCAGGCGATTCTTTCGGTGACTGATCGCGCGTGTTTCCGATTTCTCCAACAATTTCGCCCCACTTGGGTTTGTGTTTCGCATCTTCTTGAATCCACAGTCGCTTGCCAATCGGGCTGGCATTCCCAAAAAACTTCTCTGCGAACGCCTGATTCACAATGTAAACGTCGGGAGCGCCGACCGCGTCTGCATTCGTGAAATCGCGGCCGCGCAACAGCGGGATTCCCAACGTCTGGAAGTATCCCGGCATCGAGCGATTGGCCTCCGCTGTGGGCGCTTGCGCAGCGTTTTGCGGGGTCGTCTCGGTGTGAAATACCGATTCCCCTTTTGTGCCAGAGAGCGGCGCATAAAGAGAAGCAGAGGCACTTTGAACGCCCGGGATTGCGCGTGTGAGCGCCACAATCTGGCGCACATAAGCGATGGCCTGCGCAGAGTTGGGAAATCTTCCCGGCGCGAACGCGACATTCATGGTCAGCAGACGAGCTGAGCGGAAGCCGAGATTTACGGCCCGCAAACGACCGAAGCTGCGCAGCGCCAGCGTTGCCCCGACCACGAGCATCAATGCGAGCGCCACCTCGCCGGTGACCAGCACGCGGCGCAAAAAACCATGCCGGGAGCCGCCGGTGCTGCTCTGCGCTCCCGCACCCTCTTTGATCACCGCATTCAACGCTTGTCGCGAAGCGAGAATTGCGGGTGCAAGTCCAAACAGAATCCCGGCAAGCACAGAAGCGCCGAGCGTGAACCACAGCACCGTCTGATCAATGCCCAAATCCTTGACACGTGGCGTGTCCGCCGGCAGCAGGGCGCGCAGAAGTGGCACGCCCCAAGTCGCGATAAGCAAACCGCATGCGCCGCCAATCAGCGCCAATGATACGCTTTCAATCAGCAATTGCCGTACAATCCGTCCGCGCGTCGCGCCCAGCGTCGAACGAATAGCCATTTCGCGCCGACGCGCCCAGCCGCGTGCAAGAAATAAACTTCCCACGTTGGCGCACGCGATCAACAGCACAAATCCAACCGCTCCGAGCAAAACGAGCAGGGGTGCGCGAGCATCGCCGACAAGATCCGACTGCAAAGCTACAGCGCGGAAGCTCCAGGTCTTATCGGCATCTGGATAGGCCTTGGCGAGCCGCGCCGCGATAGCGTCGAGTTCGGCTTGAGCCTGCTTCACTGTGCGCCCGGGTTTCAACCGCGCTACGGCGGGTATGCCATGACTTCCGCGCGCGGCAAGTTGATCTTTCGTTGGAGCGAGCGGCGTCCAGAATTGGACGTCGGTGGCATAATCCAGATGCTGCTGCGGAGGCATTACGGCGATGACGGTATAGGGTTTCCCGTCAAGCGTGACGGTTTTTCCGACGGCGCGCGGGTCGCTGCCGAATTGCTTTTGCCACAGCGCGAAGCTCAGGATAACTTCGCGATCTTCACCGGGCTGCATCTCCGCAGGATTGAAAATTCGCCCGTACAGCGGCTTCATGCCGAGCAGCGGAAAAAAATCAACAGAGGCTTCCGCCCCATCGAGCGCTTGCGGTGCGCCGCTGCCGGTCAAAGTCATGCTCGAATAATTGTAAGGAGCGACGGCGGAAAAGACGGTGTTCTGCGCGCGAACGTCGGCAATGTCCGGCCAGGACATTCCCAGGTTCGGAAAATCGAAGAGCGTGCTGTGAGCCCAGAGGTCCACCAGTTGCGCGGAATTGGGGAATGGCAAAGGGCGCAGCAGGGAAGTGTTGACCACGGAGAAAATCGCGGTATTCGCGCCGATGCCAAGCGCGAGGGTCAGCACGGCGATCGCCGTAAATGTCGGCGACTTGGCCAGCGTGCGGATGGCGTAACGCAGGTCCTGCAGCAACGTGTTCATCCTTATTATCTCCTCCCGCAGCTATTGGCCATGACCGAATCCTATGAGCATGCTCCGACACCCGTGTGCTGCTGGATACATGTGGCATCTCAGATTCCGCTTGGGCCGAACACATTAAGCCATGTAAATAGAATAATATAGAGCTCCTATCAGAAGCCGCATACTATGTGGTTTGTTCGCTTGCGGGGAAAATGCATCTCACAAACGGACACTTATGCAGGGGTTCAAAGACCCCCGAGTTGAAAGTGCATTCTGGGTGCCGCGTCCGTTAGGGCAAGCCTCGCCCCGCCCCGGGCATGCCACAGGTAGGGTTCCCCCTACGAAGCAAATGCGGGCCGTGGAGCTATTGTGATTTTTGCGGCGGCTCGAACTTCGAGTCGTCCGCCGAAACATTGTCCTTCACACCGGTAATCGTGTAGCTGGTGGTGCGACCGCTCACGTACCACACCGTTTTGTACGGAATTTTGACGCCATCCACATCGCGGTAGTCGGAATAATCCGCTTCCACAGGAATCGCGCCGAAGATCGTGCGGTAGCGAATCATGCGGCGGATCAGCAAGCCGGACTGCTGATCGAAGAAGTCCAATTCGAGAGAACCATCGGGCGCAGTGGCGAACACGACATAAGCAGACGCGCCGCCGACCTTGGCCGTTCCAAAGAGGCGCTTCGGTTTGTAAGCAGCGATTGCGGCAGACGGATTGATTTGCGCTTCCGTGCGGAGGATTTCTGCCTCAGGGCCGCTAGCCTCACGCGTCCCTTCGCTTGTCGAAGTCCATCCGCGGGTTCCATCGAATCCCATGGTCATGCTTCCGCGCGGCGTGGTCATCACTGCATACATTTTGCCGGGCGACTTTTGATACAGCTGTGCGGTGGAAGTCTGGTCGCCGTGATTTACCTGCATGGTAATCGCGCGCGTGTTGACCTTGTCCAGCGCATCTTCCCCGCCTTGCGCCTGGGTGAATTTGTCCAGAACAGCGGTCAACGTGGGCGCGCCGGCGGCGAGCCGCGAAAATTGTGGCTCGGTTGCTTCCGCGGGCAACGCGGGAACGCCCATGGGCTCGTGATGTCCCTGATGGCAGGTGAAGCAACTGACTTGCGGCCGACCGTTGAAATTATCTTTATTGATGGCGAAAAGCATGGTCATCATCTTGCGCGCAGTCTGTTTGGGCTGTTTGTCGTCCGACGGGAAATTGCCCTGAACGTGGCAGTAACTGCATTCCACGCCGAGAGCGGTGGTGATATAGCGCATTCCGGGTATGAGTTGCGAGGCGGGAACGTCCTTAAGCACCTGTATGTTTTTGTAATACTCGCCGGCGGTCTTGCCGTCCATTGGGCCGGGCTGAGGAGACTGCTGCGATTGCGCGGCCACTCCAATAGCGAGCATCAGCGCGGCTGTTGCGGCAATAAAGGTAGGGCTGCTGAGCTTTCTCATCGTCCGTCTGACCGCGCTTCTTCTAATGAACGCATTGCCATTCGTTGAATCATCCGGCATCGCGACCCTCCACAATGGATTTCTCGAGCGCCAAGGTTTGCGCCTCTGCCCGGTTCTCTCGGAGCAAAACCCGCGAAGGCAAATGGGCCGCAGCGGCGCGCGATAATTCTACCTGCTTACAACGATTCTGTGAATGTTTCTGCTGGATTCAGGGCTGGTAGCGGCTTCGTGAGAAAAGCTTCGACAGCCTGCGGTGCGGGTCTGTCCACACTTGAAATTATGTCTGGCTCGAGGTTGCTTGGGAAGAAGCCAGTTGCGGGTAGAGCGCCAGGACCGCCGGCAGGATCACGCGAAAAGTGCAGCCACCCTCCGGGCGGTTGAAGCCGAAAATTTGCCCGCCATGCTCCTGAATAATGCCGTAGCAAATACTCAGGCCGAGGCCTGTGCCTTTGCCGACGGGCTTGGTGGTGTAGAACGGGTCAAAGACACGATCGGGCTCGCGCAGGCCAGGACCGGTATCGGAAAAATCGAGGACCACGCTTCCGCGCTCCGTACGCATGCGAACAAAAAGAGAGCCACCACCGACCGCTTCCATAGCGTCCACAGAATTGTTGATTAAATTAAAGAAAACCTGGAGCAGTTGGTTTGGGTCGCCACGCACGGCTGGAAGAACGCCGCAAGGTTCAACTTCAATGCGAATTTTTTTGTCGCGCAAATCGAGTTGTCGAAGTTCAATCGCGCTGTTGACCACGGACTTCAGGTCCAACAACTGCTTTTCAGCAGGCACCTGGCGCGCGAAGCTGAGCAAATTGGTGACCAGCACTTTTGTACGCCGCGCCTGATCGCGGATTTTTTCGCTAAGGCTGCGCGAGCGCTCTGAGGCAGTCGTGTCTGTGTGAATCAGGTCAGCATAGCCGAGAATCGCGGTGAGAGGATTGTTGATTTCATGGGCTGCGCCGGCCGCTAGCTGGCCAAGCGAGGCGAGCTTCTCGGCCTGCACGAATTGCATTTGCAGTCGCTTGAGATTCTCGATGGAATCCTGCAAACCCTTAAGCAGCGCGAGGCGCTCTCGATCCACAAGCTGCTGCCGGAAGAAAACGAGCGCCGTGGCAAGAATTATCGTAGCCAGCGTAATTACCAACCGGAAATGGCGTACCGGTGCGGGCGCCTTACTAAGAAAAAAGCCCCAGCCGGCCATGAGCGGCATAGAGAGTATGCACAGGATAGCCAGGCGTCCAAACCATTGCGAATCGCGCATTTTCAGATTTTGCGCCAGAGCAGGGGCGGGCGAAATGCGGTGGGCAACAATCCCTGCTGTGCCAAACCAAACGAAAGCTGCCATCACCGGAACGTTGAAGAAACTGCCGGCTAAATATGTTCCGCGCAGGACGGAATGGGAAATCCACCAGATACCGGCGATATATACAGCGGATGCGCCAAAGAGGTTCGCATATACCGCGCGCCAGCCCTTATCAGCATGAAGAGCGAAAACGCCGGTACCGACAACAAAGACGAGGTTAGCGAGGCCATAAACTTGCAAGTCTCGGATGCGTTCAAGGCCGGCGCTTCCAGGATCTCGCGACCATGCCACCACAACAAAGAGATAGAGAAAGAGCCACCACGCGGCGAGAAGCAGCATGTCCAGTTGGCCGTAGCGCAGGACCTCGCGCATTTTCCGCGCGTGCGGAGCCATCGCCAGCGCAGCGATGAGCGGAACCGTATGCAGGAAAAAAATAATGTCCAAAAATGCGGGAGCATAGCTGACGTGGTGCAAGACGAGCGCGTGGTAGGTCCAAATGAGCTGGCCAGCGAGCCACAGCGTGCAGCCAAAGGCAAGCAGCATCCAGAAATCGTTCTGCCGGCGATAGGGCGAGGAAGCATTCCACAGCAAGCAGGCATTCGCAAAGAGGGGTACCAGGCAAAGGGCAATGTCGGCAATGGCAGCGCGCGCCGGACTGGGAGGCATCAGCAGCGAAATCAGTGTGAATCCGCCGACGAAGACAATCCAAGCGATAATAATTACCCAAGTTGATCTTGCAAATCTCATGGGCTGAGCTGAAGGAGCCTTCGATTAGACTAGCACGACCGCACCGGCAAATGTGGCGCATAGCCCAATCAATAAATAGGGCGTTAGAGTCAGCGGTTCAACCGCTCACCTTGCAAAAATCTATCCTCGAGCGGTGAGCGCGCGGCGCCCGGGAAACGATGCCGAAGCGCCGAGTTCTTCCTCAATGCGCAGAAGTTGGTTGTATTTCGCGATGCGATCGGTGCGCGAGGCGGAGCCCGTTTTGATTTGGCCGGTTCCCATCGCCACCACGAAATCCGCGATAAAAGTGTCTTCTGTTTCGCCAGAGCGGTGGGAAACGACCGACGAATAGCCGGCTTTGCGAGCCATTTCGACCGTTTCGATGGTCTCCGTGACGGTCCCGATTTGATTCAGCTTAATTAGAATGCTGTTCGCGATTTTCTTCTCAATGCCGCGGGAGAAAATCACAGGATTCGTGACGAAAATGTCGTCGCCCACCAATTGCAAATTGCTTCCCAGAGTCTTGGTGAGCAATTGCCAGCCGTCCCAATCCAGCTCGGACATTCCATCTTCCAGGGAAATGATGGGATATTGGCGTGCCCAGCTCTGCCAAAATTCAACCATTTGTTCTGAGGTGCGCTGGGATTTGTCCGATTTCTTGAAAATGTATTTCTTCGAAGCCGAATCGTAAAATTCGCTGGCAGCGGGGTCCAGAGCGATGGCGATCTGCTCGCCGGCTTTGTAGCCAGCCGCGCTAATGGCTTCCAGGATGCGCTCAATGGCCTCCTCGTTGGATTTGAGATTGGGCGCAAAGCCGCCCTCGTCGCCTACAGCGGTGGAATAGCCATTTTTCTTCAGCACTGTTTTCAAATTCTGGAAGACCTCGACGCCCCATCGCAGAGCTTCGCGAAAATTGGGCGCGCCGATGGGCATGACCATAAATTCCTGTGTATCCACAGAATTGTCAGCATGTGCGCCGCCATTCAGGATGTTCATCATGGGAACGGGAAGAGTGTTTGCGGAGTTCACCGAAGAAAAGCGGCTCAGGTATTTGTAGAGCGGCAAACCGCTATCCGCCGCAGCGGCGCGAGCGGCAGCCATGGAAACAGCGAGAATGGCGTTAGCACCGAATTTGGATTTGTTTTCCGTGCCGTCGCCGTCGAGCATTTTGCGGTCGAGGGCGCGCTGGTCGCTCGGGTCCATGCCAGTCACAATCTTGGCGATGGCGCTGTTGATGTGTTCGACGGCCTTGCGTGTGCCCTTGCCAAGGTAGCGGGACTTGTCGCCGTCGCGCAGCTCGATAGCTTCATGTTCTCCGGTGGAAGCGCCCGAGGGAACCGCCGCGCGGCCTTTGAGCCCATTCGCGAGAATCACGTCGGCTTCGACGGTCGGATTGCCGCGCGAGTCGAGAATTTCGCGCCCGATAACATGCGCAATCTTAGCCGTCACTCTTTTTAATCTTGCATCGAAAATCTGATGCCCTTTAACTCCTGCGGCGACAGTTTCTACGATGTTCTTCCTGCTGCGAACCATTGCTTCCTCCTTAATGCGGCGACCGATTATTGTATGACGGCACGGCGGAATTCACGAGAGGAGAGCGTTTGGAGAAAGAAAAGCTCAACGTTTTCGCATAAGGATAAGCGTCGGGCTCAAGTCCACAGGAATCATATCGCCAGCTGCAGCCGCAGCGAAGCGCGATTCGAGACCGGCCCAGTACGCTTCAGGCTCAGCAAGAGTGAGTGCGTAGGCGCTGCCGTAGGACGTCGAGCGCCAAAAACCGGCGTAATCGCGCGGCGACATTGGAAGAACATAGGAAAACTTCGTTTCTTCGACAAGTTCAAAGCCTGGCGCCTCCCGAACTTCGTTTTCCCAGATAAGATCACGTTTCAAACGCGGATCGCGATGCGGCTTCCACGGCCCGCGCAGTTCTGCGAGAACAATGGCATCAATTGCCGGCGTGGCTTTAGGCAACGGGCGATCATAAACGGCGAGAATTCCGTCAGCGCGAAGCCAGTTGTGTACATTTCCTAACACGCGCGGCGCTTCCATCCAATGAAACGCATTGGCGATGGTAACAAGGTCCACGCTCGCGTCCGGCTGGACGCAGGCTTCCGCAGTAGCGTTGCGCACAATGGCCCGGGGAATTTCTTCAGTAAGTTTCGCGGCCATGCCCGGATCCGGTTCGACCGCAATAACCTCGGCAAAATGCGGGATGAGCGCGCGCGTCGACTTTCCCGTGCCCGCACCGAAGTCCATGGCGCGGTCGCGGCGCTCGGCAGGCATTACGGCGAGTATGTGCTCGAAAAGTTCATGCGGGTAGTCTGGGCGATAGCGCTCGAATTCCTCTGCGGCGTGTCCAAAACGAGGCTGAAATGCAGATGGCACGATAAGCCGCTACTCTGGTTCTTCGAGCATGGATTCTTCGCGAACAACGACCACAATGCCGTTTTCGCTGACGTGATAGCGCTTGCGGTCCTCTTCGAGGTTGTAACCAATCTCGGTGTATTCGGGAAGCATCACATGGCGGTCGATGATGGCGCGCCGTATGCGCGAATGCCGGCCGATACTCACGTGATTGTAGATAATGGAGCCGCTCACCTCGCAGAAACTGTTGACGCGAACGTCGTAGCCCACCACCGAGTGCCTTACGCGGCTTCCTGAAATAATTGACCCGGCTGCGACAATGGAATCGAGCGCCGTTCCAGTGCGCTCTGGATCGGCAAACACGAATTTGGCCGGAGGGTATTGCTGTTCCCAGGTTTTAAGCGGCCAGCTCTTATCGTAAAGGTTGAAGACCGGCGAAACGGACACTAAATCCATGTTGGCCTCGTAATAGGCGTCAATCGTGCCAACGTCGCGCCAGTAGAGATTCCCTTTCTTATTTTCGTCATAGAAGTTGTACGCGAAAACGCGAAATTTGCCGATGATTTTTGGCAGAATGTCGTGGCCGAAATCATGCGACGAATTGGGATCCTCCGAATCTGAAATCAGCGTCGGCAGTAGAAACTGCGTATTGAAAATGTAGATGCCCATGGATGCATCCACTTTGCCCGGATGGCGCGGCGAGAGCTTGGGATCAGCAGGCTTCTCGTAAAACGCCAAGATGCGACCCTCTTTGTCGGTCTCGATGACGCCGAATTTGTTGGCAGCCTCTTCCGGCGTCATTTCCACAGTGCCTACGGTAACGTCCGCTCCGCTGTCCACGTGCTGCTGCAGCATTTTTTCATAATTCATTTTGTAGATGTGATCGCCCGACAGAATGATGACGTAACTCGATTGCTCGCTGCCGATGGAATAAATGTTCTGATAGACGGCGTCAGCTGTGCCGAGGTACCAGTGCGCGGAAACGCGCATCTGCGGGGGAAGAATTTCTATAAAGTCGCCCACACCCATCAGCGAGGACCATCCTCGGCGGATATGGCGATTGAGGCTGAGCGCCTTGTATTGGGTGAGAACGAAGACGCGGCGCAGGTCGCTGTTGAGGCAGTTCGACAAGGTCACGTCAATAATGCGGTAAATTGCGCCGAACGGTACTGCCGGCTTGGCACGGTCGCGCGTGAGCGGCCACAACCGCTCGCCTTGACCGCCTGCGAGCAAAACGCCAATCGCATTTTTCATCAGCGACATAAGGCGACACCACCCATGCTGCTCGTCCCATTCTAACAACTTCCAAGCGCCAGCGGGACACGAACCGCGCCAGAACAGAGGGGCCTGGCGCGGCCTGCCTTCATTTTCGCCTTGCCTATCTGGTTACTTTATTAGGAGAATAGAAACAGACCGCACCCGGCGTGCGAGCCTCTTCTTCAAAAATTAAGTGCTGTTGTTAGCAAATCAAAATGTCCGCGTTTATGAGCAAGTGATTGGTCCGCCGTTTCGGTGTTGCTCGGAGTCGTGAAGATGGCCCGCCGCCGAAGCGGTGGGAAAGTGGGAATCCCGCG
>Ga0209167_10001472_pt1 | contig 13808 bp, 10 predicted proteins | sample Coa_R1_9_FD_187154 | JGI IMG/M metagenome (GOLD analysis project Ga0209167, IMG submission 187154) | Surface soil microbial communities from Centralia Pennsylvania, which are recovering from an underground coalmine fire - Coalmine... | ecosystem: Environmental > Terrestrial > Soil >... | reverse complement strand
GTTCAGTATCGAAGCGCTTCGCGCCGCGATCCTGCAAGCCGAGAAGAATACCGCTCCGCTAAAGCTGCTGGTGAAGCGCGGCAACGATTTTCAGACGGTTGAAATCGACTACCACGGCGGGTTGCGTTACCCGTCTCTCTCGCGAGTCGAGGGAAAACCGGACTTGCTCGACAACATCCTCGCGCCGAAGTAATACCAGTGAAACGCAGACCGAGAGAATGCGTGAATTCGTGCCGTACGGCGCGGATGCCCTTCGATCTGCGCTGAAAAAGAACCGGCAAATTGACCCGGAGTCCCCGGAAAGGTCCGCGACGGACTCGAACTGGGATTCGTCGCCCGCCTGCCGAACGGACTGGCGGCTGCCATCCTTCGGCTGATCGGGCCGGCGCGCCGATTTGTTAACTATTACGAAACAATTGGGAGTCGCCGGGCGATCGCACAACAAGTTGTGGTAAGAACGTCGAGACATCGGCACTAGGAATTGTGGTGCGGTGGCGTCTGTGCCGTTTTGAAAATCGTTTTTCCCGGGCTGAATCCGAAAAAAAAGTTTTCCGGAACAACGAATTCCTCTTGACACGCGGGAGAAGGCCGCTACAATCGGGGCTCAAAGTGGGAGAAAGTGGCGCGAAGTGGAAAGCCCAAAAGAACGACGGCAGGGGTTGAACGGCGAGTGATGTCGAGCTCTAGCGTGCTTGAAGCGCGAATCTTCCGACCGCTTGAAGCGCTCTTCAGCGCGATCGAAGAAGCACTGGCAGACGCGGCGGTTCGGTCAGAGTCCCGGTCGAAACTGAAAGCGCCCAAGACCATTCATGTTGCGCGGCAATTATCTGGCGACGGTGGACGAGAAGGGGCGGGTGAAGATTCCGGCCGACTTCCTGGTCGAACTGCGCAAGGCCGGTTCGAAATTCTACGTGACGAGCGCGAAGGGGGACCACGCGCGGGTGTATCCGATGAAGGAGTGGGAGGCGATCGAGAAGAAGCTGGCGAAGCGATCCTCCTACGAACCCACGAAGCGGAAGTTTCTGGAACGCACGAACTATTTTGGCCAGGTGGTAGAGGTGGATGGGCAGGGGCGCATTCTGATTCCACCTGTACTGCGGGAATCGGCGGAGATGAAGGGGGAAGTGGATATCCAGGGGCAACTGACGTACCTGGAAATCTGGAATCACGCGCAATTCCTGACCCGGTTGAATAGCAATCCTGTTACGGCGGAAGACGAAAAGGCATTCGGAGAGATGGGCGTCTAGCTTTTGAGCGTTTTGCATACGCCCGTTCTGGTGGAGGAGGTCATCGAATGGCTTCGCATCCGGCCGGAAGGGACGTATGTGGACGTGACGACCGGCACGGGTGGGCACTCGCTGGAAATTGCGCGCCGCCTGACGACCGGGAAGCTGGTGGCAATCGACCGCGACGCCGAGGCTCTAGCAATCGCGCGCGAGCGGCTGAGCGAGTTTGAGAAGCAGGTGATTCTGGTGCACTCGGAATTTTCAAGGATCGGCGAAGTGGCGAAGGAACTGGGGTTGCCGCCGGTGGACGGCGTGGTGGCCGATCTGGGAGTTTCGAGTCTCGAGCTGGACAGTCCGGAGCGCGGCTTTTCGTTTCGTTCGGCCGGGCCGCTCGACATGCGCATGAATGCAGAATCCACGCTGTCGCGAGAAGGCGAGACGCTGACGGCAGAAGAGATTGTGAATCATTGGCCGGAAAAAGAGCTGGCCGACCTCCTCTACGGGAAAGCGGAGGAGACGGATTCACGCAGAATCGCCAGGGCAATCGTACGGGCGCGGCCGGTCCGCGATACCGAACACCTGGCAACGGTTGTGGCAGGGGCTCGAAAGGCAAGGGGAAGGCAGAAACTGCATCCCGCGACAAAAACATTTCTGGCGCTGCGGATAGCGGTGAATCGAGAAGGGGAGGAACTCGAGCAGTTTCTTTCGCGGGCCCCCGCCACTTTGAATTCTGGAGGGCGATGGATCGTCCTCAGTTACCACTCGCTGGAAGACCGTCTGGTGAAGCAGAGGTTTCAGGCGCTGGCGCGCGAGGGGAGTTTTCGACTGCTGATGAAAAAGCCGATCCAGCCGCGGGAAGAAGAGATCCGAGCAAACCCGCGGGCGCGAAGCGCGAAGATGCGAGTGGCGGAAAAGAATTGACCCCGCTTCGGCGGGTGGTGCCGGCGCGTAGCGCGCGGGCTGGGAGCCGGTGATGACCGAGTATTACACAGTAAAGCGGATCGATAATTCACGCCTGGCACGCCCGACGGCGCCGGCGCGGCTGCAGGAATTCTGGCGGCGCGTGGCGGTGGGTTCGGCACTGGCGGCGTGTCTTATTTCCTACGTCTGGCAGCATTTCCAGTGCATTCAGCTCCGCTACCAGATCGAGCAACTCGACGTGCAGCGGAACCAGGCGGCGCAGCTCAACCAGCAGCTTCGCCTCGAAGTCGCCACGCTGCGCTCACCGGGCCGCGTCGATGCGATCGCACGGAACCAGCTTGGACTGACGGTATCGGTGCCGGGCCAGGTGACTCCGGCGGATGCATCGGGCGACGTGATCCTGGCGCAGGCGCGCACCACAGCCCAGACGCTCCGGCCGTGATTTGAGCGGATACCGGCAGGACTCTCGGCGGGGGAATCGAGCAGGCCGGCGCGCCGAATCTCCGATGAAACAAGCCGGAGTCAAGGATTGGTGCGTTTGCGCGGGCAAACGCTGAGTTCAAAATGCCCCAGCGCAATTTGCGTCTCCGCTGGCCGATTGTCTGGGCGGTCGCGATGGTTTGGATGGCGGTGGTTTTTGCCCGCCTGAGCTATCTCCAACTTTTCCGCTACAGCGAATACTTCGCGAAGGCCCAGCACCAACAGCAACGCATTTTCGAGATCAGTCCCAGCCGAGGAACGATCTACGACCGCAACGGCCGCGAGCTGGCGGTCAGCCTGCCGATGGATTCCGTTTTCGCGGATCCCACAGACATCACCGATCCCGAGATGGTGGCGCAGCTTCTTTCACGCGTGCTGGACATTCCCGGCGACGACCTGGAGGCGAAAATGCGGGGGGCGCACACGCCGGTGCGCCTGGCGCGCAAGCTGTCGCCGGAGGCGGTGCAGCGCATCGACAACATGAATCTGAAGGGCGTCTTCTTTCAGAAGGAAAACCGGCGCGTCTATCCGCAGCGCGATTTGGCGGCGTCGGTACTTGGATACGTCGATGTGGATGAGAAAGGACTCGGCGGAATCGAGTACACGCTCGACCCGGAAATCCGAGGACGCCCCGGCAAGATGATGGTGATGGCGGATGGGCGACGTCGCTGGTACGACCGCCGCGAGTCGGCTGCGGAAACGGGATCGAGCGTCGTTCTGACGATCGACGAAACAATTCAATATATTGCCGAGAAGGAACTCGCCCGGGCGATTGAAGAGACCCACGCGATCCACGGCACGATCGTCGTGCAAGACCCGAACACCGGCGAGCTGCTCGCGGTGGCCAACTGGCCGACGTTTGATCCCAACAAAGCGGGCGCCTATCCTGCAGATATGCGCATGGACCGCGCTGTGAGCGCGGCGTACGAGCCGGGCTCGATTTTCAAGGTCATCACGATGACCGGAGCGATTGAGGCGGGCGTTGCGCGGCCGAATGAACTGGTCGATTGCCAGATGGGATCGATTCTGGTGGGGGGACGGCTGATTCACGACTGGAAGCGGTTCGGAACCCTTACGGTGACGGGCATTCTTGAGAATTCGAGCGATGTGGGAACAATCAAGCTGGCTCTCAGGCTGGGTGCTCCTCGCTTTTATGACGCGATGCGCCAATTCGGGATCGGCCAAGCAACCGGAATTCTGCTGCCGGGAGAGAATCGCGGGTTGTTGCGGCCGATCGACGACTGGAGCGCAAGTTCGATCGGCTCGCTGGCGATGGGACAGGAAGTGAGTGTGACGCCGATTCAGATCGTGTCGGCGGTTTCCGCGATCGCGAACGGTGGGATACTGTATCGCCCCAGCGTGGTGCGAGAGGTTCGCGGCGGCGTCCAACCATTTTCGCTTCCGGGCAGCGATCCGACGCGTGTTACGGACCCGAAGACAGCCGCAACGCTGCGCGAGATGATGGAAGAGGTGGTTCTGGAAGGCACGGGAAAACCCGCGCAGCTCGACGGCTATACCGCGGCGGGAAAATCCGGAACAGCGCAGAAGATCGACCCAGCGACCGGACGCTATTCGCGCACGGAGTACAACTCGTCGTTTATCGGCTTCGCGCCGGTGAACAATCCTGCCATTTCGATTCTGGTGACGCTCGATTCGCCGAAAGGCGAACACCACGGGGGCCTGGTCGGCGGCCCTATCTTCAAGCGCGTCGCGGAGCAGGCGCTGGCTTATCTTGACGTGCCGCATGATGTGCCGTCACCTTCGGACACGGAGACGGCGAAGAATTCGTACGTCTCCAAGAGGGCTTCGGCAATGGACGTTGCAAAGACGGAAGCGACGGAGGCGCGGTTCGAAGCGGCCATCGCGAAGAAGGGCCAGCGAGCGGCGCCGACCGTTGCATTTGGCAGCCCGGGCTCGATCGCGGTGCCGGACATGTCGGGACAGACGGTTCGTGGCGTGACGGAATCATGCTCGCATCTGGGGCTGGTTCCTTCGCTGATTGGAAACGGTATTGCACTACAACAGTTCCCGGAAGCGGGAACAACCGTCCTGCGTGGCAGCAGCGTGACGGTTCGATTTGGGCGTCCGGACAACGGGACGGCGGGACGGAGGAGTGGAAACTGAGGACCCTGATCGAAGGCGCCGGAGAAGTGAATTCAGAAAGCACAAAAGCGAACCATTACGCGCCGGGAATGAGCCTGGCGGAAATCGTCGGAGGAGCCGACGTGGTGTGCGTCACCGGCCGTGCCAACGCGCACATCCGTTCCGTGGTGTGCGACAGCCGCAAGGTTGAGGGCGGCAGCATTTTTTTCGCGTTACCCGGCGAGAAAGCGGACGGCTTCCAATTCGTGAGCGGAGCAATCGAGCGAGGAGCGATCGCGATCGCCAGTTCCCATTCGCGGCCAGCGGACATTGCGACGGAGATCGCATGGGTTGAGCTGACGCCAGGAAAAGAGCGCCGGGGGCTGGCGCTGGCGTCCGCGAATTTCTACGCGCGGCCGGCAGACGCGCTGAAGCTGGTCGGCGTCACCGGGACGAACGGAAAGACGACGACCACGTTTCTGATCGACTCCATTCTGCGGGCGGCGGGGATTTCGCCGGGACTTGTGGGCACGACCGGTTATCGAACGCCCAAGGGCAGCAGGCCCGCGCCGAATACGACGCCGGAATCGCTCGATCTGCAGCAGATATTCGCGGAAGTGCGAGACGCGGGCGGGACGCACGCTGTTCTGGAAGCGAGTTCGCACGCGCTCGCGATGGATCGTTTGTGGGGCTGCCATTTCGCGGCGGCGGTGTTCACAAACCTGACGCGCGATCATCTGGACTACCACAAGGATTTCGAGGACTACTTTCAAGCGAAACGGCGGCTGTTCGAGGGGACGGGAGCCGGCGCGCCGGAAGTCGCCGTGATCAATGCCGACGATGCTTATGCCGACCGGCTGGAAGGACTGGCCCGCCGAACGCTGACGTACAGCCTGAAGAATGGAGCCGATCTTTCGGCGCGAGCGGTTTCGCTGGGCTTTAACGGAACCGAATTCGCAGCTCACACACCTGCGGGGAAGCTGCAAATCAAATCGCCGTTGGTTGGGCGAATCAACGTGTACAACATTCTCGCGGCGATCGGGGCGGGGATTGCACTTGGCATTCCGGCGCGGAAAATTGAGGAGGGCGTCGCCAGCCTCGATCTGGTTCCCGGCCGTTTTCAAAGCATCGATGAAGGCCAGCCGTTCCTGGTGATCGTCGACTATGCGCACACGGATGATGCTTTGCGCAACTTGATCTCGACGGCGCGCGAACTGAGCCCCAGCGGGCGGATCATCACGGTGTTCGGAGCGGGTGGCGACCGCGACCGCGCCAAGCGGCCCTTGATGGGGGAAGCGGCCGGGTCGCTGAGCGATATAGTCGTGCTGACCAGCGACAATCCGCGCAGCGAAGACCCACTGCGGATCATCAACGACGTCGCAGTCGGGTTGCAGCGGGTCAATGCGAAGTATCGCGCCGAACCGGACCGCGAGCGCGCGCTGGAAATGGCGCTCGACGAGGCCAAGGCCGGCGATATCGTTTTGCTCGCTGGAAAAGGCCACGAGACGTATCAGGTTTTGCGCGACGGCGTGATCGATTTTGACGATCGCGAAAAGGCGCGAGCGATCTTGCGGCGGAAGGACTACTCGAGGCTGTAGTCACGGCGAACCGAGCGGTTCGCTGTGCTGGGAGTCTTCTGGAATGGCCGTGAACCTGCAAACGCAGCAACGAGGCTGAGAGGTCTGAGAGCGAAGGGATTGAGCGACAAGCCAAGCCCGACGGAGACGCGATGCGGTGGACAGTTGTACAAGCGGCTGACGCGCTGGGTGTCCCGGCTCCCGCGGGGCTCGACCCCATGGCCGGGCTGGCCGGTGTCTCGATTGATTCTCGTACTCTCAAGCCGGGAGAGCTGTTTATCGCGATACACGGTCCGCGTCACGACGGACACGCTTTTATTGCCGCGGCTCTGGCCTGTGGTGCGGGGGCCGGGCTGGTGGCGCGCGCGCGCTACGCAGAATATCCGCGGGAAATCCAGGGCTGTCTCTTTGTCGTGGACGATCCCCTCGTCGCTTTGCAGAGACTGGCCGCCCATGCCTGCGAAGTCTGGAGGAGGGCGAAGCCGGGCCGGCTCGTCGGCGCCGTTGCGGGCTCGGTCGGAAAAACAACTACAAAAGAAATTCTGGCGGCGGTGGTGGGCTCGCGGTTCCGCGTGCTGAAGACGCAGGGAAACTTGAACAACGAGTATGGGCTCCCCCTGACGCTGCTGCGGCTGGATGATGATTGCGATGCGGCGATTGTCGAGCTGGGGATGTCGCATCGCGGGGAACTTGCGCGACTGGCGCAAATCGCGTCGCCGGACGTGGGCGTGATCACGCGCGTTGCGGTGGAGCACCTGGAGTTCTTTTCGTCTCTCGATGAAATTGCGTTGGCCGAGCGCGAGCTGGTCGAGAATCTGGCATGGCCGCGAGCGACCGCGGTGCTCAATGCGGATGACGAGCGAGTGGCGCGTTTCGCGGAGGCTGCGAACGGACGCGTGATCACGTTCGGGACGAGTTCCCGCGCGGATTTTCGCGCCGAGAACATCGAGGAGCGCGGGCTGGAAGGCTCCTCGTTCGATTTCGTCTCGCCCGCGGGGCGCGCGCGTCTTGAGTTGCCTCTCATCGGGCGGCATAACGTGATGAACGCGCTCGGAGGCCTCGCCGCTGCCAGCATCTGGGACCTGGGCATTGCGGATGCGCGGGGCGCATTTCCGACGCTGAAGCCGGCCGACAAGCGCGGCGAAGTGGTTCGGTTCGAGGACGGTTTCACCGTAATCAACGACTCCTACAATTCGAGCCCTTCGGCGCTCAACGCAATGATGGAGCTTCTGTCGGCAACACCCGGCTACCGGCGCCGGATTCTGGCCGCGGGAGAAATGCTCGAGCTGGGCGATTCATCCGCCGAGCTGCATCGCGAGTGCGGGCGCGCGGCCGCGAAGCAGGGAGGGATCGATTGGATCGTGGGCGTGCGGGGACATGCCGCGGAGTTGGTCCGCGCAGCGGTCGGTGCGGGGCATTCGGAGGAGCGCACGCGCTACTTTGAAACTTCCGACGAGGCAGCGGCGTTCCTGAAAGGATTCGTTTCGCCGGGCGATCTACTGCTTCTCAAGGGATCGCGCGGCGTTCGCATGGAAAAAGTGCTTGAAGCAATCGATTTAGAGCATCGCCGGCTGGACGAAGCGCGCGCGATCGAGAACGTTTCGCCGGGCGGCGTCGCGGTCGGCCGCAAGAGGCGCGACTGAGATGCTCTACTACCTGTTCGTCCATGTTCTGCGGCCTCACTTCAGCCCGCTGAACGTCTTCCGCTACATCACGGTGCGCACGGCGGTGGCGAGCCTCACTGCGCTGGTCCTCTCGCTGCTGCTGGGACCGTGGGTGATCGAACGCCTGCGCGAATTGCAGGTGAAGCAATACATCCGCGAAGAGGGTCCGAAGGGGCATCAGAAAAAAGCCGGTACGCCGACGATGGGCGGCGTGCTGATCGTCGGCGCCATTGCTGTTCCGACGCTGCTCTGGGCCGACCTGCGGAACGTTTACGTACTGCTTGCGCTCGGAGCCACGCTCGCCTTTGGAGCGATCGGATTCATCGACGACTACAACAAAGTAATCCGCAAGCGCAACCTTGGACTGACGGCGCGGAAGAAATTCCTGCTGCAGGTGCTGACATGCCTGGGCGTCGCCGTCGTGCTGGCCTGGCAGCAAACGAAGAATGCTTATTCGACACAGCTGACGGTGCCGTTCCTGAAAAAACTTCACCCGGATCTCGTGATTGACTCGCTCCTGAAGCACCGCTTTATCTGGCCCCTGGCCTTCGTGCCGTTTTTTCTTTTCCTGGTGCTCGTGATCGCGGGCCTTTCAAACGGTGTGAACCTCACGGACGGACTCGACGGCCTTGCCATCGGGTGCGTTCTGGTTTCGTCGGCCGCGCTGACGGTGATCACGTATCTTTCGAGCAACGCACGCTTCGCGGGTTACCTGGAGATTCAAAAAATCTCCGACGCCGCGGAGTTGACGGTTTTTTGCGGCTCGGTGGTGGGCGCTTCGCTCGGCTTCCTTTGGTACAACGCGCATCCCGCGGAAATGTTCATGGGCGACGTCGGGTCGCTGGCACTGGGCGGCGCGATCGGCGTGGTGGCGGTGATTCTAAAGCAGGAAATCCTGCTGCTTTCGATCGGCGGGATTTTTGTTATCGAGCTGCTTTCGGTCATCATACAGGTAGGCTCGTTCAAGCTCACGGGGAAGCGCGTCTTCCGCATGGCCCCCCTCCATCACCACTTCGAGCTGGGCGGTTGGAGCGAATCGAAAATCATCGTGCGATTTTGGATCGCGGCGCTCGTGCTGGCGCTGTTTTCGCTGACGACTTTGAAATTGAGGTGAATGGAAGTGAGGCCCGGAATCGATCTCGCAGGCAAACGCGTGCTGGTGGTGGGCCTGGCGCGCACGGGAGTTGTCGCATCGTTGTTCAGCGCGGGTTATGGCGCGTCGGTGACCGCGATGGATGCAAAGCCAGAATCACAACTGGCTGAGGCCGGCGCAAGACTGCGCGCGGCCGGCGTGAAACTTGCGCTGGGCCCGCACGATCCGGCCATCTTCCTCGAGCAGGATCTGATCGTGCTCAGCCCGGGCGTTCCCGCAAGACTCCCAGCCTTGGAAGCGGCGCGAGCGCGCGGAATTCCCGTTTGGAGCGAGATCGAACTGGCGTGGCGGTTTCTTCGCGGCAAGCTCGTCGCGATCACCGGCTCGAACGGGAAGACGACCACGACTTCGCTGATCGCCCACATTTTGAAAACATCCAACATCCACACACTGGTGGGCGGAAACATCGGCGTGCCGTTGCTGGCGATCGTTGAATCGTCAACCGATTCGAGCGTCACGGTCGCAGAAATCAGCAGTTTCCAGCTCGAGACCATCGCCGAATTCCGCCCGGAGATCGGCGTGCTGCTGAACCTGACGCCGGACCATCTCGATCGCCACGCCTCATTCGAGGAATATGCAGCCGCGAAACTGCGCATGTTCGAAAACCAGCTCGATCGTGATGCCGCCGTGCTGAACGCCGACGATCCGGAAGTGGCTCGTCGGATGCCTTCGCGTCCGCACGTCTACTGGTTCAGCCGGCAGAAGCGGGTCGTTTCGGGCGCGTTCCTGCGCGATGGACAGATCATCTTTCGAGCGGATGGCTCGGAGATTCCACTTCTGCGCCGCGACGAAATTCCTCTTCGCGGCGAACACAACCTGGAAAACGCGCTGGCGGCCTGCATCGCAGCGCATCTCGCCGGCGCCGATCCCGCCGGAATCGCGGCAGGCGTGAAGACGTTTCGCGGCGTGGAGCACCGCCTGGAGTTCGTGGGTAGTATCGGCGGCGTTGCTTTCTACAACGATTCCAAAGCCACCAACGTGGATGCCAGCCTGAAAGCGATCGAGGCATTCCCCGGGCCACTGATCGTCATTCTTGGCGGCAAAGACAAGGGCGCACCGTATGCGCCGTTGCGCGAGGTCCTGCGCCAGCAGACGCGACTCGCCGTTCTGATCGGCGCCGCAGCGGAAAAAATCAGATCGGAACTGGAGGGAGCCGTCCCGCTGGCGGATGCGGGAACTCTAGACCGAGCCGTCGAAATTGCGATGGAAGCGGCACAGCCGGGCGATACCGTTTTGCTCGCGCCGGCCTGTTCGAGCTTCGACCAGTTCGAAGATTACGAGCACCGCGGCCGCGTTTTCAAGGAACTCGTCGCGCGTCTCGAAAATCGAACAGGGCCAGCAACGTTGCGAGCCGAAGTTCTGCCGATTTCGGAAGCGTCTCGCGAAAGACCCGCGCAAACGGATCTCAGTTCCGTCGCGCGAAAGAAAGGCTAACCGATGCCTCGCAGCCTGCAACCCGACCGGCAACTGTTCGGTGCGACGCTGGCGATGTGCCTGTTCGGCGCCGTGATGGTGTTCAGCGCCTCGGCCGTCACCGCGCGGGATTTGTATGGGAATGCGTACGTCTTCCTGATCCGGCAGCTTCTCTACATCGCGCTCGGGATCGGCGGCATGTTCTGGCTGATGAACACGGATTACCGCAAGCTTCGCCAGCCGCGCGTGATCTTTACCGGACTTGGGTTGACACTGATTCTACTAACCGCCGTTTTCTTCCTCGACCGCACGCACGCGACGCACCGGTGGATTCGCTTGGGACCGTTGAGCCTTCAGCCGTCCGAACTCGCCAAGCTTTTTGTGATCCTCTATCTCGCGTGGTTCATCGAGATTCGCCGGTCGCCGCGCGGCCCAGGGATGAACGATTTCCTTCAAACGCTGCTGCCCGCTCTCGGAACCGTCTTCCTGGTGGTTGCCCTTGTGCTCGCCGAACCGGATATGGGCACCGCGTGCATGATCGCCCTTATCGCAGCGGTGATGCTGTTCGTGGCCGGGCTTTCACTGCGTTACATTTTTCCGGTCGCGCTCGCAGCGTTGCCGGCGATTTATCTGTTGATCGTCCGGGTACCGTATCGCCTCGAGCGCGTGCAATCCTTTTTCTCGCCCGGCACCGACCCGCAAGGCCGCGGCTTCCAGCTACTACAGTCTCTGATAGCCGTGGGCTCAGGTGGATTCAGCGGAGTCGGATTGATGGAGAGCCATCAGAAGCTTTTCTATCTGCCGGAAGCTCACACGGATTTCATCTTCGCCGTGATTTGCGAGGAACTGGGATTCATCGGCGCCGTCGCGATTCTTTTGCTCTTCGCGGTCTATGGCTGGCGCGGTTTCGTGGCCGCCATGAAAGCGCCCGACGACTTCGGCCGGTTCGTGGGCCTGGGAGTCACGACAATGGTACTCGGGCAGGCCCTGATCAACCTGAGCGTGGTTCTCGGCCTGATGCCGACGAAAGGCATTCCGCTGCCGTTCATCAGCTATGGTGGATCGAGTTTGCTTGGAATGTTATTGGCAACCGGCGTGCTGCTGAACATCAGCCAACACGCCGACGCAACGTGAACGTCGATGCCAGAGAGCCGCGAATCATTCGCGCCGAGGAGTCTGTTGATCGCCGGTGGCGGCACGGGCGGGCACGTTTTTCCGGCTGTAGCTGTTGCGCGTGAGTGGCTCCGCCGCGGAAGCGGAACAATTTCAAACGAGGAACGGAACGTCGTGATCGTCGGAACGGAACGCGGCTTAGAGGCCAAGCTGGTCCGACAGGCCGGTCTGCCGCTCGAATTGATTCGCGTGGCGGGACTGAAAGGCATTGGCGGGACAAAATTCCTGCGCAATCTCGCGCTGCTGCCAGCCGGTCTGTGGGATTCCGAGCGAATCCTGCGCCGACACAATTTCAGTGTTGCCTTCGGAGTTGGCGGCTACGCCTCCGGCCCGATGATGCTTCTCGCCGCGATGCATGCGATTCCTTCTGTGGTGTTCGAGCCGAATGTCGAGCCGGGCTTCACGAATCGCGTCCTGGCGAACATGGCGACACGCGTCGCGGTGGCCCATTCGGAGACCGCCGAGAAACTCGGCCGCAAAGCTGTCGTGACCGGCTGCCCGGTCCGCAACGAATTCTTCTCCGTCCCTCCCAAACAGCACGGGACGCCTTTCCACATTCTCGTTACGGGTGGCAGCAGGGGTGCGGCGCCCATCAACCGCGCCATAATCGAGTCGCTCGACGCGCTGTCGGCGCGAAAGGGCCAACTTTTCATCGTGCACCAGACGGGTGAGCGCGATTATAATGAGGTCCGTTCGGCATATGAACAGCTTCAATTTCCAGCGGAGGTTCTGCCCTTCATCGAGAACATGGCGGAGCGGTTTGCCCAGGCGGACCTGATCGTCTGCCGCTCGGGCGCGATCACAGTGGCGGAAGTTTCGGCCGCCGGACGCGCCGCCATCTTCATCCCCTTCGGAGCCTCAACGGATGCGCATCAGACGCGCAACGCGGAGGCCATGCAGAACGCAGGCGCCGCGCGGCTCCTCCCACAGAACGAGCTGACTCCTGCGCGCCTGACGGCCGAAATTTTCGCCTTCCTAGACGAGCCCCAGAGGCTTGCGGAGATGGAAACTCGCGCCCGGGCGCTCGCTCGCCCGCGCGCTGTTGAGGATATTGTGGACCTACTCGAAGAGCTGACTTTCGGAGGACCTGCGAAGGTGTCGCGCGGAGAGCTCCAAGACGCCTCCAGCCGGTCGAGCGAACAGGGCCGCGCCGGATTCCGCGCGGACACGAGTCAGTCGCGCGAGGCCGGAGTTGAGATGTCGTCGCGCGAAAGGGAACATCGGTCATGAACGGCTCGTTTCGTAATTTTCGACACATTCACCTGGTTGGAATCGGCGGCAGCGGCATGAGCGGCATCGCCGAGATCCTGCTTTCGACCGGGTACGCCGTGTCAGGCTCCGACCTGAAACTCTCGCCCGTTACGGAACGCCTGCGGAACCTTGGCGCGACGATTTACGAAGGGCATCAGGCCGAACACATTGAGGGCGCGCACGTGGTGGTGATTTCGTCGGCCGTGCATTCCGATAACGTCGAAGTGCTCGAAGCTCATCGATTGAAGATTCCGGTGATTCCGCGCGCGGAGATGCTGGCCGAGCTGATGCGGCTGAAGTTCGGGATTGCCGTGGCGGGAGCGCACGGGAAGACGACGACGACTTCGATGACGGCCGCGATTCTTGCTGCCGCTGGGCTCGACCCGACGTTCGTGGTCGGCGGGCGCGTCAATCACGTGGGCGCCAACGCCAGATTCGGGCAGGGCGATTACATGGTGGTGGAAGCGGACGAGAGCGACCGCTCGTTCCTTTTGCTGAATCCCATGGTCGCCGCCGTCACGACAATCGACCGCGAGCACCTCGATCATTACGCCTCGCTTGACGAGATTCAAGACGTGTTCCTCCAGTTTGTGAACCGCGTTCCGTTCTATGGAACGGTGATCCTGTGTCTCGATGATCCGAACGTGGAGGCGATTCTGCCGCGCGTCAAACGGCCTGTGGTTACCTACGGCTCTTCGAGCCAGGCGGACGTCCGCATCAGCGACGTCAAGCTCAACGGGCTGTCGAGTGAATTTCGACTCCAACACAAGGGTGCTGACCTGGGACTCTTCACGCTCCCCGCTCCCCCCGGAACACACAACGTGCGAAACGCGGCGGCCGCCGCTTCCATAGCGCTTTCCCTGAACAT
>Ga0209167_10001469_pt1 | contig 13817 bp, 17 predicted proteins | sample Coa_R1_9_FD_187154 | JGI IMG/M metagenome (GOLD analysis project Ga0209167, IMG submission 187154) | Surface soil microbial communities from Centralia Pennsylvania, which are recovering from an underground coalmine fire - Coalmine... | ecosystem: Environmental > Terrestrial > Soil >... | reverse complement strand
GTTCCGCAACCTCATTCCGGCCCTGGCCGACCGCTACCATGTGGTCGCACCCGACTTGCCGGGATTCGGCTTCTCGGATGCACCTGACCGCAAGCGCTTCCGCTACACGTTTGAGAACCTGGCCAAAATTATCAACTCGTTCACAGAGACGATCGGCCTGAAAAACTATGCAATTTACGTCTTCGATTACGGAGCGCCGGTGGGGTTTCGCCTGGCCCTAGCGCATCCGGAGCGGATCACCGCCATCATTTCGCAGAACGGCAATGCCTATGAGGAGGGCTTGAGCCAAGGCTGGAATCCGATCCAGAAGTATTGGAAAGAACCGACACCGGAGAATCGCGCTACTCTCCGCGAGTTTCTCACCCCCGAGGCGACCAAATGGCAATACTTGCATGGCGTCCAGGACACGACGCTGGTGGCGCCCGAAGCGTACGAACTTGATTCTGCGCTTCTGGCGCGACCCGGAAATGATGAGATCCAACTTGACCTGTTTCTGGATTACGCCAGCAATGTCGCGCTCTATCCGAAGTTCCAGGAATATTTCCGCACAAAGCTGCCGTCCATGCTGGCCGTCTGGGGCAAGAGTGACCCATTCTTTCTCCCGCCGGGTGCGGAAGCATTCAAGCGCGACAACCCCAGCGCCGAGGTGCGTTTTTACGATACGGGCCACTTCGCGCTGGAGACCCACCACCAAGAAATCGCTGGTGCAATTCGAGATTTTTTGAGTCGCAAAGTAGCAACGCAAGCGCAGGTCGCATAGCGACGACCCACGGTATTGTCGAGGGGTTGGGATCTGCCATTCTCATGGTGTCCAACCCCAGCTGCCTTGCTACAAACTGGGCTTTGGCCTGGAAGTCCTCCATTAAAACTTTTCGAGTTTGGCGACGCCGAATATTGCATGGAACCGCTCGCAGTAGATCACGGCCGCGTTGTATTTTTGCAAGTCGACAGAAGCCGGAAGATCGTAATTTTGATCCCCTTGGTTTCCTTTCAGCTGGCCGAGTTCAACGCTATCAAGCTGATCCGTCACAATCTCTTTTGTGAGATTCGCGTCGTCACTTTGCACTAACACAACGTGCACGTCCGGGCCATTCGAGGTCATGAAATCCGTCAGACGCAGATACTGTCTGCCATCGGAGGTCCTATAGATCGTTGCTCGACCGCTCGTCTGGTGGGCCTTCCCTTCGAGTCGACCGGTATAAAGCGGCTTGGGATCAGTTCTCGAAGCGAACGGCGCGGGCTCATCGACCCTCTGGTTTATCCAGAGTTTTTCAGGCCGGAAAGCCCACCAAGCGGCAACCAGAATCGGAAAACCGATTGCGGCCAAGATCCAGTTCCTATGTGACAACCGAAAACCTGTGCGCGTATCCATGAGTTCCTCCTTCGAATGATGGATCGGGAGGGTTCGACCGCCCGATCCTATTTTGAAAACGAGAGTGTTAGAACTTCTCAAGAGGTGCAGCGCCGAAGTTGGCGTTGAAACGCTCGCAGTAGATCGAGACTGTTTGGAACCTGCTCAGGTCAGTATCGCTGGGTATTTCGTAGTTCTGGTCCCCCTGATTGCCTTTCAGAATGCCCAGTTCGACCCGCTCGGTGCTGCTGTTGAGAAAGTTGGCGTCGTCGTCCGCGTCCTTGGCTGCAATCAGAATCACGTGGACATCGGGCCCGTTGGACGTCTTGAAGTCTGTCAGGCGCAGCAGGAGCTTACCGTCCGCTTCCTGATAGATGGTTGCGCGGCCTGAGGTCTTGTGCACTTTGCCGTGGAAGGTGCCCGTCTCAAGCGTTTTGGTTTTGTCCTCATGCTTCATGCTGTCCTGCGCGTATACAGATACCTGCAATGCGAATGTGAACGTTAGTGCGACGAGTGCTAAAGCTGTTTTGATGTTACGAACCATAGTGGTTCCTCCTTGGGTTGTTTCTTAAACTTCCGGTGAGTACCCGTGGGGCACTCAACTCTCACGGGCATTGGAAGCATCTGTCGTGCGAAGGTTACATAGACACAAAAAAACGCTGGCAAGTGCTGCAATCGGCCTTGTCAAGAAACTTTCTCGTATCTTTTTCCTGTCCGCGCCGTCTTATCTCACAAAATCGGCTTCGGCGCCGTGGCGAAGTCCCAGGTCCATCGATTCGGGTGACAGTACGGGGAGTTATCCAGAAACGGGTTGGAGGAGATTCAATGGCGATCTCGAAGAAGCGGACTTCTGGCCCGATGGGAATCGATCTCGAATCATGATTTCAGAGTTGCCGGTCATCCTAGTGGAAATGTTTTCGGGCTTGATGCGGCCGGTGGCAAGGCTCACTTCCTGAGTTCCGCGGGCCAATTTGTCAGCAAAGTGATGGAGGTGGATTTGGTGTGGTCGGCGGTTTGGACTACGAAGTGTTTGCCATCGGGGCTGACGTCGTAGCTGATCGCGGTGAAGTTTGGCAGATCGAGTTGAAAGAGAGATTCAATGGAGTCGACGTGGAAACCGGCTTGTGTAGTAAAGTGCGCGGCCATGAGGCGATTTCCCATGGAGACGTAGAAGAGTTCCTGGCCGCGGCTAAAGAGGGTATTCCATCCGCCGGTGTTGGAGACTTGGGTTTTTGCGCCGGCTTCAAACGGCACGACGTAGACTTCGGGCCTGCCGGTTTCATAGGAGAAATAAGCCAGCCAGCGGCCATCGGAAGAGAAGCGTCCGTCGTACTGGCTGACCGTCATGTGAGAGGCAGCCGGCGGCTGGAGGAGCTTGCGGTCGCCAGTCAGCGGCATCATCCAATTGGAAAAGGTTCCGTCTCTCGATTCCAGATCGAGGGAAAGATATTTCCCATCTGGTGACCAGTCGATGGGGGAGCCATTGATATAAGCGTCGTTCTGATAGAGAACTTCTTCGGGCCGGCTACCGTCGAGAGAGCGGAGGCGGATTGAGTTCTTGCCATTTTCACGGGCACCGTAGGCTATTTGCTTTCCATCGGGCGACCATACCGGCCAAAAATCATCGGGCCCGAAGGTGACGCGCGTGGGCTGGCCGCCCGCGACGGGAAGTACCCAGATATCGTCCGCACTGGATCGTGGGTCGGCGATGGTAACCGCGATGGATTTACCGTCGGGAGAAAAACGCGGATCGGAATAAACAGCCGGCGGACCGGGCGTGGCGATCAGGTTTCCGTTTCGGTCAAATAACTTGAGCTCGGACTCGGCGGAACTTTCGTGATAGGCAAGAACGCCGTTTTGCGAGACGGAGAAAGTGCGCGCTTCGCCGACGGTTTGAGGATCGCCGGAGACCGTGAAGGTTCGCGGGTTGAAGGGCTGGGCCTGAATGTGTCCGCCGCGGACAAACAGCAGATGATCAGAAGCAAATGCCGCATGAGCGCCTGGGGCTATCTCGATTCCATCTTGTTCGGGTTTGCCAAGCACTCCCAGTTTGATTCGGGATGGTTGATTTAGCTGACTGGATGTGTAGAGAAAGTGCTGGCCGTCGGGGAGGAAGGTTGGAGAGGCGTTATCAAATTCATTCTGGTTTAGACGCGTGGCTGGCGAGACCTGACCACCAGAGGTAGGGATCTGCGAGATCGGGCCAAAATTCTGTTTGCAGAAGAGAATGATGCCTGCGGCGTTCCAATCGCCACATCCGCTATGAACATCGTCGGCGATGGTTTGGGCATCGCCTCCGGAAACGTTGATCGTTTTTAGTTTTCGGTCGGCGACGAAGGCGAGGTAACGACTGTCGGGAGACCAGAAGGGCGTGGCGGCGTCTTCGGTGCTGGAAAGCATCGTGGCCTGCTGCGCGTCAAGCGGTCGGAGCCAGAGGTTGGTGCGGCCCTTGTCGTCGACGGCAGAGAAGGCGAGGGTTTTGCCGTCTGGCGAGACGACCACCGGGCCTGCGTCAAAGCCGGAAGCGCGAAAGGTGGTTTGCGGCGGAGGTGGGATGTAGGCGCGTACTGAAAGCGGTGGATTGTGGGCCTGTCGCGATAGATAAAAGATGATTACCGCGGCGACGAGTAAGAGAGCGGCGACAGCCAGCAACGCGCCCGGAAGGAATGTGCGTGGAGAATGCGCTGGTGTGACGGCGACTGGGGCTTGCGGGGATTGCGAAATACTTTTCAGTTGCAGGCGGACGTCGTGGGCGGACTGAAAACGGTCTTCGCGATCTTTCGCGAGGCAGGCGGCGACGAGATAGTCGAAAGCCGGTGGCGTGGAAGGCTTGGAGGCGCTGATCGGGTCGGGATCTTTTTCCAGGATGGCGGAGGCTACGCTGATTTGGCTTTTGCCCTCGAACGCGCGCTTGCCCATTGCCATCTCGTAGAGGACGGCGCCGAAGGCAAAAATGTCGGAGCGGGCATCGGCCTCTTTGCCTTCGATTTGTTCGGGAGACATGTACTGGATGGTGCCGACAATGCTGCCGGCGGTCGTCAGCGGGCTGATCGGAGTAGGTCCGCTCATTGTACGGGCTGCGGATAAAAGCGGAGCCGATCCCGACCCGGCTGCGCCGAGTGAGGCGGGTTTCGCTAGTCCGAAATCCATCAGCTTGGTTCCGGCCTTGGTCAGCATGATGTTGCTGGGCTTCAAGTCGCGATGCACGATACCCGCGCGATGGGCGATCTCCAAAGCTTCTGCGACTTCAATTCCAATCTTCAGCAGCTCAGGGAAAGGCAGCGCGCCTCTGCGCAGGCGATCGGCAAGCGTCTCGCCGTCGAGGAATTCCATAACCAGGAAGTCGGCGCCGTCCTGCGAACCGACGTCGTAGAGATGGCAGATGTGTGGATGATTCAGAGAGGAAACGGTACGAGCTTCGCGCTCGAAACGCTGCTTGAATTCAGGATTGGCGGAAAGATGAGTGGGGAGAATCTTGATGGCAACGGTGCGATCGAGGCGCGTGTCTTTCGCACGATAGACCTCGCCCATGCCGCCGGCGCCGAGTGGGGACTGAATTTCGTAGGGCCCGAGCTTTGTGCCAGAGGTTAGAGCCATCCGTGGGCGCAATTATAGCCTGTGCGGCAGTTGGATAGGATGCGACAACTCGGGGTGTCTCGTTGGCAATACGGAAGTGATCCAGAAACGGGCATCTGGGAAATCAGCGGATGATCTTCCCAAGCGACTTCTGACTAACGTTCATGTGAAAGTCCGCTCGTCGGGCATACGATCCAGTTTGCCCGTCATCGCCTAGAGTGCGGTTCTGGTAACCTGTGTTCGCCTTTGGAGACACTCGCAGGAGGTTCGTCATGCGTGCGCGCTTAATGGCAGTATGCTGTGTGCTGAATATGGGGTCACTGGCGCTGACGGCCCAGACGGGAAGGAGCGCGGTTGGAACAGCGGCAGGAGTCGCTCAGACGGCGGCCCAAAAGAAAGAGAAAGAGCCGGAGAGCCAGTGATGTCAGCTGCAGTGCTTGCGGTGGTGTTCGTCCCGATCCTGATCCGTTGGGCCCATACGCTCGCGAACAGGCCTACCGACGTAAAGGACAAATTTCGTCCGTCTGCTCCTCTGCGTGCCCTCTACCCTAGCGGGATTATCATCGGTTGTTGGGGGTTGGCATTCGAGGCCGGGAATGTCTTACGTTCAGGCGGGAAGCCGAACCCCTGGGACGTACTTGGGGGTCTCGTCTTTGCCGTTTTTCTCGCCATGACGATCCTTAGCTGGCCTATCGTCGTCGAGGTTTCAGAAGAGGGGCTGACGTGGCACCGTCTGCTTATAAGACGATACGTCAATTGGCGGGAGGTGGAGGACGTAAACACAGACATGGGTGGGGGGCTGGTGATCTATCTTTCCGGAGATCGGCGCATCAATGTTGGGCAATACACGGAAGGCCGTACCGAACTCAAGGCCTTCATCGCTGAGCATATCAAGGACCGCGCAGGACTCTAGCCTGAGATGCAGATTGGCAATCCCGGCCCACTCTTTGGTCCGATAAACCTCCACTGGTCCGGCGAACACGACGCCACCGGCCACACCGGCAACGGGGATGTCGCTTCAGTGAACGCCCTCCAGTAGACCAAACGGAGCATGAATGAAATGGAAGGCGCGGTACTGGTTCAATATGGCGTCTGTGGTGCTGGTAATTTCGTTTGCTGTGTGGCTCCAGTTCAGGCCGTCGCACACCGACAGGCCTCCCAACGTCCCTAAAGGCGCAACGATGGTGGGAATCCCATACAGCGTCGTTTGGGATTACTGCTGGCTAGATAACACAACGAATCAAAACCGCTGTCAAATATTCAATAAGGGCGGGAACACCCTTTATGACGACGTGTTTTTGCGATATGAGGGAACGGGACCGGTCCCGCAATCAGAATTAAAGATAAAGCAGTGTGCGGGCGAGCAGTGGATCGTGCTTGAGAACAACGTGATTCTGATTCCTAAAAATGGTTATGAGCGCATCAGAAAGTTTGTCGACACGTTGCCACACAAATACTGCCAATAGAATTTTCAAGAGGACATCTCTTAACCCACGCTTCGAAGATGCTTGCTACTGAGTGGAAGAAATTTTCAACACGTCGTTCTATCTCGTGAGTGTTCGCGCCGGCGATCACCGAAGGCAATGCCGGCAGATTCTACTGTGCTGGAACTGTCAAACTATCCGACACCCCCCGACGGTGTTGTGGTTAGTAAACGTGTGTGAGAATTGCGAAAGTCTTGCGGCCACTCTGGCGAGAAACTGGAGATCCGGTATGCCGAACGGAACCTCCACATAGCCGAGAAGATGAAATAACAATGGCCGATCCTAGTGGTGCGATGGGAGGGCGGCGACCAGCGCACCAGGTAGGGCTCGGGGTCGACTCGAAACTTGTAGAGATTCAGTGCTGTGGCAAAAGTAGGTCAACCCGCGTGTTGTCGCGGAACTTTGAGCTTGGCGGCGTATTGCCTTTTAGTCATCGGTACATTGTTGAGGACGAAGAATTCCTTCTTGCAGTGTCCACAGATGAACCGACCAGCATCAACCCGCTTGAACTCGGCGGCGAAAGGATATTTCGTCTGCTCGCCACAGTGAGGGCATGTCAGCATAGGGCATTGTCCTACCGGCAATATCCATGCCGGAGAAAAACCGCTGTCCGGTTTCGGAGACGAGCGGTTAACGCGACGGAACGGCTGTGGCGTTTTGCGCTGGATCAGGCCGCGAACCGTTATTTCTTGTTTCACGTTGATTTGCCTAAGCGCCTGAAAGGGCACGGGAACGGCTGACGTTGTCTGCCTGGATCTTTACGGCTCGCGCGAAATAATCGTCATGACTACCGTTCTCAATCGCGATTTCCAATAGGCTCAAGTTGTTCCGCGCATTAAAAATCACTTCGAGGAGTTCTTTGTCCGACCTTTGCATCAGCGATGCAGATGCTGCATACCAACTTCGGTTCAAGGTTTCCAGCGCCTGAACCGCTTCCAGCAAGCGATGGCAGAATTCTTCTTTGCTCAGAATCTGGTTTGTTACGCGTGGAAGCATGGCAAATCCAACAAGCGATGGCTCAGGTCGCCCTAGTTTGGAAGCATCCGCCGTGCCATGGGCTCTAAATCAATCGTTTGTTGCAGTTAGAGCGTTCGGGCGTCGATCCTAAAGAGCATTTTTGGGAGGTATAACGAATATTTGACCCACTGCAACGCCGCGTCCCGGAGCTAGTTTTCGTTTAGGTAGATTCGGACAATGCGCCGTTTTGGGTCTGAGGTCGGCGTCCGCTTACGACTCACATCATTAGTGGATTTCACGGAATGCTTTCGCGTTGACCATCCCCGCGTTGACCATCCCGAGGATCGACTGATCCTTTGCAATCGTTCGAACTGCGAAGGCCTGGCCGCGCAAAGCTGCGCTTAGTGAATAACGGGTGTGAGATTGTGGAAGGATGAACCTGATTTCCCGCGTTAGCGCCATAGCCATAAATTACTTTTGCAACCGGCGACCGTTTTTTCTCGAATTGCCATGGGTCGCCGTTCTTTTTCAAGTTGGCTATACTGTTGGACAAATGAACGCCGAGCAGATTATTGCCGAAATCGAGCAGCTAGAAGAAATGTTCGAAGCTCCGGACATAAGGCCACTTAGCGCAAGCGACGTCTCTGCTGCAAATCGAAGGCACGACGAAACGCTTGCGCACAGCCCGTGGTTTCGGCTTTGGAAGGACTTTGGGGTTTGTTGCCGAGCGGAGTCGCAAAGGCCCCGCCTCGAGGAACGGGACAGCTAGACCTCCGGCGAATGGACGTAAGAAATGGCGAAGAAGAAAGCTGCTAATCTCCTGCCGAAACTCACCGAGACTGAACAGGATCTGCTTTCGCACATCCAACATGGATACCAGCTCGAAACTGATTTGCTCGGCAGCAACCCAGTTCTGCGGCACTTGAAGGATAATGAAGAAATACGCCCTCTGTCTGCCAATCGCAATACCATCAAGGCGCTGGAACAGCGCGCACTGATCAGTCCCGGCGAGGGTCGCGACCCACTCACTATTGTGTGGCGTGTGAAAAAGAAAATAAACTAGAACTCATATTCCGAACTTGGTTCTGCGTCGAAGCCCCTGTGATTATGGCAGAAGTCCCCGTGAACGCGCGCGAGTGCACTCTGCATCGAACATCAAAAGCGACACTCGCTGTTGACTCCATGCCAACGACTCGGAACGCCGACCATCAGGCAGAATTGGGGGGATTAACTCATATACCACCCGCCATTCACGGAGACAGTCTGGCCCGTCATATAGTCATTCATCGCAAGCATCACCGCGACCGATGCAACATCCTCGACTGCGCCAAAGCGGCCCATCGGAATAAGATTCGGGTTCGCGTTGGGGTTGCTGGTCACCATATCGGTTTCAATCAGCGCGGGAGCAATGGCGTTCACAGTGATTCCGTCTCGAACCAGCGACGCAGCGCAGGAGTGAGTAAGCCCGATAATTCCCGCCTTCGAAGCCGCGTAGTGCGCGCCCACGGCCCCGCCCGTCTGGGCAGCCACTGAAGACAGGTTGATGATGCGTCCCCACTTTCTTTGTCGCATACCGCCCACCACTGCCTGTGTTACCAGGAACACCGACTTTAGATTGACGGTAAGCACTTCATCCCACTCCGCCTCTGTAATCTCCTCGAATTTGCGCGGATGAGCGATAGCCGCGTTGTTGACGAGAATGTCGACGCTACCAAGGTGCGCCTGAATCTCCGCGACCATGCGCTTCACGTCGGCTGAGACTGACACGTCTGCCTGAATCGCGAATGTTTTCCGCCCGGTCCGTGTGATTTCGCTGCAGACAGCAGCCGCCGCATTTGCGTTCTGGCGGTAGTTCACAGCGACATCGGCGCCGGCCCGGGCCAGAGCCATAGCGATTCCGGCCCCGATGCCGCGACTCGCACCAGTCACGAGAGCAATCCGATTCTTCAGGTCTCGCACGCTAAATACGGTACCACTTTGGCCAACTACCAGATAAAAGGAATTAGGGCTTTGGTCCGCCGTTTGTATTCGGAATATCCAGGGAAAGTTTTCGCCAGAAGACGTTCTTCCATTCGCGACTTGAGATAAACTCCGAAGAAACAATAGACGAAGACGACAATGCAAGCCCTCCGACCACAGTACAAAGCCATGCCCAGAAACATCAGGAGAAGGCCGCTGTATAACGGGTGGCGAATGTAAGCATAAGGCCCTGTTTCGATGAGTTCGTGCTTTTCCTGGATGACAACCTCAAGACTCCAATTCCGTCCGAGTGCGCGATGCGATTGAATAAATAGGATCAAGCCGCCCATCGTCGCCAGGTCGCCGAGAATGTTGGTGGTTAGTGTTTGCCGCCAGACGACGCTGCCGCTGCGTGCAGCAACCCAGCGCCCGAAGACGAGAACAAGAACGACGAACGCGATGAACAACCAGAATCGGACTTGGAGTCGCCGCTTTTCACTGTGCCTTAAGCGAATGGCTTTTATAGCCGTGTACAAAATAAAGACTCCAAAGCACGAGGCGATCAACAACCCTGAAAAATGGGTCATCAAGTTGGTTTATCACAGTGAGGGGCGGCCCATGTAGTCCCACTGAGTCGGCTTGACACACGCAGAAAAGCTCTTGGTAGTGAAGATGCCGAGGCGGCAGGAATAAGCAGAGTTTTGATTTTAGGCAAAACGCCGTCCCGGACAAAACAGCAGATCCATCTGACGAGAATAGGCAGACGCGACGCCTTGCATTTCTCCCCGAGACAAGCACGGGGTGCGACCCGCAGAAAACGCGTGAGGCGTACCATGGGGCATGAGCAGACCACGGCCAGGATGCTTTGACTCAGAATGCTTCGACCCAGAATGCTTCGACGCAGATTCTCTTGAGCACTGGGTAGGTGCCAGTGTCCTCGTCCTGCGCCAAGAGCCAGGCGAGGAAGAAGACGAAGAGGAGGACGAGGGCAGTGGCAAAGAAGAAGATGACCATGATGATGGCGACGAAAACGAAGACGGCTATTCGGAATGAGCGTGCTGGTGCCTATTGATGAGGTCGGCACAGCCCGCCGTGGGAGCACAGGTTTACACCAGAGGAGCGCAGGAGCACTTTTTGGAAGAGTCGCCGAAAGGAACCACCCTCCCGCCTCGAGGGGACGATGTAGGATAGCGGAAACATCGGCGGAAGAGTTCGAGGTAAAATCCGCGTCGTCACACATCCAGCCCAATCGACCGCATTAACGCCAGCCCATTGCTCTTCGTGACGACTCCTGCTCCCAGCTTGTAATCGAAGCGCATCTTTCCGTTTTCAAATTCCTCTTGAAAATGGACGTTATAGAGATGGCCGTTCAATGAGCCGCCGATTTCAGCCAGCGCCAAATCGTGCGTGCTGACCAGTCCGATGGCCCGGCGCTTGAGCAAGGCACGAACCATTCCTTCCGCACCGATGCGGCGATCATTCGAGTTTGTGCCCTGCAACAATTCATCCAGCAGAAACAGCAACGGCGGGTCCCCGCTTGCGAGATCAAAGAGCTTGCGGAGGCGGGTGATCTCCGCATAAAAGCGTGAGCTTCCCTCTTGCAGAGAATCATTGACGCGGATGCTGGCACCCACGTGCAGCGGCGTCAATCGTAGACGTTGCGCCCGGACGGGTGCGCCAGCCATTGCCAGCACGGCGTTGATGCCGACGGTACGCAGCAATGTGCTTTTGCCGGACATGTTCGAGCCGCTTACCAGGAAGACCTGCCTGCCATCAGTTAGCTGGACGTTGTTGCGAATGCAAGTTGCTGCGGGGATGAGCGGGTGTCCGAGGGCGGTGGCATCGAATTCGGCGGCACCCTGGACAAACTCGGGAAATGGATCGTCGGGATGCTCATGGCTGTAGGTGCTGAGACAAAGGAGTGCTTCGATCTCGCCAATCACGCGCAGCCACGACCGTACCGCCTGGCCGTGAGCACGCCTCCATCGTTCTGCGGCAAACGCTACTTGCACCGAATACATGAGGGGAATATCTAGAATGCGCAGAATCAAATTGTCGCGTGAGTCGATCAAATCAACGATGGTTCGCAGATGGTCAATGGCTCGGGAACTCGTGAGTTGATGGGACGAAAGCTCGGTTTGAAGAGACTGAAGGCGTGGCGCACGAAAGTTGTGCTGTTCGACTCGGGCTAGAATGCCTGAGAGCAAATCCAAATCACGAAACGCTTGTTCAAAGCCGTGCAGGACTTCATCCAGAGGCTTGCGCAGCCGGTAGGTCAGGATTGCTTCAATCAGGACGATCAAGATTAGTGGAGTAGCGATTCCCGTCATCCCCCAGGTCACAGCGCCGGCAACCGCGGAGACGCACAGGATCGCTGCTACCCACCGGACCCACTCGGGCCTCATTTGGTTTGGTGCTTCCGCCCATTGCAGCAACGCTTCAGGATGCACTCCCACGCTGGCATCCTCCCCCAGTACCGCCAAATCTTCCCGGAGATCGAGTTGATCGCGCAATTCGCGAACAGCAATATGCCGTTCTTCAATCTGGCTAACCGCTGAGGGCATGAGCAGCCATTTCGCGAGAGTCTCCTCGCCGATGCGCGTGCGTGCAGTTGAAAGAAGCTCGAACAAACCGCCCCGGCCAAATAAATCCAGGTCGGCTGCATACACGTGATGGGGATCGCTGAAGCGTTCGCCCGTCTGTCCTGTACCCGCCCAACGGTCTTCGATTCGAGCCAGCCCATTGCGATAAAACGCCACTGCACGTTGGGCCAAGTCTCGGGCTCGCAAGATGTGCGAATGATATGCAGCGATGAACACGAAGGCGATGAGCGGCATGACGAGCCACCATGGCGAGAATGCGTGCCTCCTGAGAGATTCCCAAGCCATCCCCACGGCCACCACGGCCAGGACTAAACGGAGGTTTCCGAGCCGAATGTGAATCTGCTCGCGATCAGCGACACGAGATTCGCGATCCTTGAGACGCTGCCTGTATTCTTCAATGGCCAACACAGATTGAGAATACATCAGGCGCTTCGAGCGACGACTTCTGCGCACGGTGCACCGATGCTTATGTTTGATGGTTCGTCACCTTGATTCGGATGAAATGGGTGGGCAAAATGAAAAGACCCGAAGCAGGTTCTCTCCGGGTCGATTCCGTTGCATCATACTCTCAATACCATCGTTCCATGGTCTGAGCCATAGGTCTCCCGGTCGGTGCTTTGCTGTGCTCGTCGTGCACATGCTTCAACATAGCCTGGGCGGCTTGCGTGCGAGCGCAACCCAGCCTTTCATTGAATTCGTTGACGCTCACCGTGTGCGAACACTGCTTGCAGTTGAGGATCACGCCACGCCGATTTTTGGGAGCCCGGTTGATCGTGTACATTGCGGCAGCATAACCGCTACCTCTCCCGCGCAATGTGATTGTCATCACATTCCAGTTACTTTGGTTACATAGAAATGTCGACCGGCTTCTTGGAGGAATGTTTTATGAGCAATAGTCTTGGGCTGCTATTGAGAATTTGAGATCTTAGTCAGCGACAAGCAGAAGGCGTTGGGTATTTCATTGTGCCGCCGCGGCCTCAATGCTCCTGTTCTGGGTTAGCACGCTTTCGACGGTCTGAATCAGGGCTGATGAATTGTTTTCCAGCGATTTCGCCGATTTCGTCACAAATGCCGCTGCGCCCTCTTTCAAGAGCTTCGTCTCGTTGCCTTGACCAAGTCCGCTCAACACAATGACGGGGATGTGTTTTATGAGTACGTCGCCTTTGAGAGCGCGAAGAACGTCGAGCCCCGAAACTTTGGGCAACATCATATCGAGCAGGATAAGATCGGGAGTGTCCTTGCGAGCGACACGGAGACCCTCTTCGCCGTCCCCGGCTTGGATAACACTGTACCCAGCTTTGACGAGTGCTCGTTCATTCGCAATCCGCTGGAACCTACTGTCTTCGATCAGAAGTATTTTCATTTTCTCTCGCTGGTTAACCTTGGGCTGATGCGCGTTTTAAAGGGCGTGCTACACCCGTGTATGCAGGGGCGAAGCGGGAGCGGAACGGTAATGTACGACCCCGGCATGCTCGTTCATTGCTTTCGCCGCTTGGGTGCGGCGACTCCCGTTTTCGCTGCTAAACTCCAATATTGTGACGGAGTGCTTGCAATGTGGGCACGTGAACGTAGTCACGCCGTTGATCAATTTGATGGAGTAATGTCTCACAATTTTAGTCTAGTCCCTTATCCAGCTATGACTCCGAAACTAAAGTTACTAAGGCTCGAATCTGCGTCCAACCCGGGCGCCAGCCGAGCAAGTTAGTGGGTGGCTGTCATTCTTAATCACGACAACTGGAACGCCCGGGCATCGGCGCGGATTATAGACTTTGCGTTCCGCGCTGTGGCTTTCGTGCATTACGAAGCTTTAGGCGGGGGTGTGATTTCCTTCAGCCGCATCATTCTTTGAACGTAGCAGTCTTCGTGAACAGCTTTCCCATCCTCATC
>Ga0209167_10001466_pt1 | contig 13843 bp, 10 predicted proteins | sample Coa_R1_9_FD_187154 | JGI IMG/M metagenome (GOLD analysis project Ga0209167, IMG submission 187154) | Surface soil microbial communities from Centralia Pennsylvania, which are recovering from an underground coalmine fire - Coalmine... | ecosystem: Environmental > Terrestrial > Soil >... | reverse complement strand
AATTGCGTCACGCATCTCGATTTGCACCGGCCGCATCCAACACCAGCAGAGATACGCTATGGAGAATAATAATATGCGATTTCGTCCCCTTGGCGCTATGTTCGTTTTGGCCGCGCTGGCCGCTGGCCTGGCCCTTGTTCCCGCCATGGATTCGGCGGTTTCCGGCAGGTGGCAGGACCAAAAGCAGGATCAGCAACCCATCAAGATCGGCACATCGCTGGTCAGCCTTTATGCCACGGTTCGGGACAACCATAAAAAGATTGTCGCCAACCTTGAACAGAACCAATTCCATATATATGAAGACGGGGTCGAGCAAAAGGTGGCTTTCTTCTCCCAAGAAAAAACGCTCCCCCTGACCATGGGAATCTTGATTGACACTAGCGGCAGCGAAGAAACCATGATCGGCGCAATTCAGCAGGCCGCCACCCAATTCCTGCAACGGGTTATGCAGAAAAAAGATGAGGCCATGGTGATCACATTCGACCTCGATGTGGACCTGCTCGCCGACTGGACCAATGATCTACCCCAACTCGAGCGCGCCATCCATCGCGCCAGAGTAAATACGGGTGGCGCGGGAGGACAGGTAACCCCGGGTCCCGTTCCAAGCAACATCAGCGGCGGCGGCACAAATTTCTACGACGCCGTGTATCTGGCCTGCCACGACAAAATGGCCAGCGAGGCGGGCCGAAAGGCCTTGATCATTTTGACGGATGCGGAGGACACCGGAAGTAAGTTAAAACTGCAAGACGCAATTGAAGCTGCGCAGCGCGCTGACACGGTGGTCCACGTCCTCTTGATTGCCGCCTCGCCCAATCACGGTTTCGTCATCGGCAGCAACGGTGGAGACATGGGAGTAGCCAGGAAACTGACCGATGAAACCGGTGGCAGGGCCATTGACGTGAAGAACGAAAAAGACCTGCTGAAGGCCTTCGATGAAATCACGGAGGAGATGCGAAGTGAATATTCGCTCGGCTTCTACCCAACCAACACGAAACTCGACGGATCGTTCCGGCACCTCAAGGTGGAAACGACTGACAAGGATTACAAGGTGGTCTCCCGAAAAGGCTACTACGCCAAGCACGAAGGGGATTGAGGGAGTTTCCGAGGGCCTTCCATATTCAATCGACCCACGAGCAACTTTCTGACTTTGTATTCAATGATCGGAAGGACTTGTCGGCGTTTGCCCGCCACTAGACACCGGAATCGCGAAATAACCCTTCCTGGTTCGCACATCAAGTTCCTTGTGGCCGGGAATTTCAATCCTGATTTTCCTGAACCTCCCGTCGGCGATGGCATTGGACGGAGAGTACCCCAGCAGATACTGGCTGCGCAGCTCGGTAACAATACTCATGAATGACTGGGCCACATCCTCCACGTGGTACGGATAGAATGGGCGGCCGCCTGTTCCCTCGGTGAACGCCTGAAGCACCTTGTCGCCATCGGTATAGGCAAATTTGCGGTCCATCTGTTTCCGAATGTCCTTGGATTCCTCCGGCACGATCCAATCCGTGCTGGTGCTGATGGTATAGACCACGACGCCGGCGCGTTGCGCCGCATCAATGGCATCGGATTTCATGCTGTTGCTCTCGTTGTCGTCGCCGTCGCTGATCACTACCAGCACGCGCCGAACGTCCGTTTTTACGCCTTTGGCCATCGGCGCCCGAGCAAGTTTATCGGATGCTTTGATCATCGCGTCATACAGAGCTGTTCCGCCGCCGGCGTGTTGTCTGTCGACAGCATTGCGAAGCGCGTCGAGGTCACTGGTGAAGTCCTGTACGACTGCCGGGTCGCTATCGAAAGTCATCAAGAACGCCAAGTCCTTCTCGGGCCTGAGAACGTCATAAAGAAAATCATCGGCAGCGTCCTTCTCAAATTGCAGCCGCGAGCGAATGCTATTCGAGGTGTCGAGCAAGAGCCCCACGCGTAATGGCAGGTCTGTCTGCTGGCTGAAAAACTTGATTTCCTGAGGCTGGTTATCCTCCATGACCTTGAAATCGCCGCGTTCCAGGTCGGTGACAAACTTCTGCCGGCGATTTACCACGGCCAGGACAAGATCAACTTCGGAAACTCTCTGGGTGATGGGAGGACCACCTTGCTGCGCGAGCGGTGATGTGGCAGTTGGTGGCTGCTGACCCTGTTGTTGCGGAGCCTGCTGCGAGATCAATACCGTGCCCGCGAATGCGGCGAGCAACAGCACAAAAACTATTCCGACAGTTCGCCGCATGGAAGCCCCCTGCTCTGGTTGAATTATAGGTACCCTTTGAGAGCAGCGTCAATCAAAGCCTGCCCCATTCCTGCTGCTGCGGCCAGGTTCACCAGATAAGCATGCAACCCGGATTCGAGGGGGGCGCGGAAGGCTACGCGTTCTCTTTTAGTTGGATGCAGAAAACCGATACGCGCGGCATGCAAAAATGGCCTTCCCAGGGACTCAAGCTTGTGTTCACCCACTTGAGGCTGGCGTGGAGCACCGTACGTCGTGTCGCCCACTACGGGGTGCCCGATGGCTGAAAAATGCACTCGAATCTGGTGAGTGCGACCGGTGTGCAAGCGAACTTCAAGCAGCGTGAAGCCGTCCACGCGAGCCAGGGCTTTCCAGTCGGTGCGGGCCTCGCGCCCTTCGCGACGGCGCGTGGTCATCCGGGTGCGCCGCTGGAGATCGCGCGCAACCGGCAATTCGATTCTGCCCACGTCTTCTTTCATGCGGCCGGCGACAAGAGTGAGATAAACTTTTTCCACTTCGCGCGCGGCGAATTGATCCGTCAGGATTCGATGCGCGCGGTCATTCCGAGCTACTACCAGAGTTCCGGATGTGCCGCGATCCAGGCGGTGGACGATGCCTGGGCGGATGGTCCCTGCAGCCGATGAAAGCTTGCCAAGCCGGTGCAACAAAGCATTTACAAGTGTTCCGCGAGATTGCCCTGCACCAGCGTGGACAATCATCCCCGCGGGCTTGTTGACCACCACGATGTCCTCGTCCTCATACAAGATTTCAATGGGAATCTCTTCGGGGGTTGCGGCAAGCGCTGGGCGCGATACCACTTCGATTTGGATACTTTCGCCATCGGCCACTCGGTGCGAGGCCCTGGAGGTCCGGCCGGCGACGAGCACGCGCCCCTCGGCGACTAACTCCTGAATCCGGGTGCGGCTCAATTGGGGCAATCGCAATGCCAGATAGCGGTCAAGCCGTTGCCCGGACTCTTCTGGGGTCACTCGAAGGTGCTCCATACTCGTGCTGGATGAAGCTTCTCGCATAGGGCCGCGCGCCTGCTCAGCGCTCCTCGGCAGAGGGGACGTGTTTATGCAGGAAGATCAGTTCGATGCCGACAATCGCCGCGCCTACGGCGATGGCGGAATCCGCGAGGTTGAAAGCGGGATACCCGTAAGTGCCGAGGTGAAAATAAAGGAAGTCGGTCACCGTGGAATAAATCGTCCGGTCAAAACAATTCCCTAGCGCGCCTCCCAGGATCAATGCCACACCCATACGGCCGGCCGGGCCGCCGGCCCTGTCGGAGACAAGCAGCCAAATCAGCATGGCGCAGACGAGCAGCGCGGAAAGTGAAAGTATCGCCGTCATTCGTGGAGAGGCCGCATCGGCGAACAGCCCGAAGGCCAGGCCCGGATTATTTGAATGAACCAATGTAAAAAAGCCAGGGATCAGCACGCGGCTGAAACCGAGTGGGGTGCGAGATTCAATGGCGAACTTGCTGGCCCGGTCCAACGCGAAGGCGCCCAGTGTGATCCAAAACCACCGCATTCGGAAGAGGCCCATTTGAATTTAAGAGGCCGCGGCCACCCCGCCCAGCAATGACTCCACGACCGGAAGGCACCGTTCGCATACGGTCGGAAATCTGACGCTCTCTCCAACATGAGTTGAAAAGTTCCAGCAACGCTCGCACTTCGCGCCTTCGGCCTTACGGATGGCGATTGCGAGCCCCGGGATGCTTTCCGCAGACCGCGCGTCCAATTGTCCAGGAGGGACTCTCTCCACCTGAGAGACGATGAACAGCGCGGGCAGCCATTTTGCGTAAGCCGCCAACAATTGCGCCAGGTCACCATCGGCCGAGAGAACAACTTTCGCTTCCAGAGCGCCGGCAATTTCTTTCGCATTGCGCGCTGCTTCAAGGGCCTTCAGCACTTCCACACGCACAGCGGAAAGCTTGGCCCAGTTCTCCCCCTTTTTCGCGTCGAAGCCTGCGGAAATTTCCTCCGGCTTACGGAATTCCAGGATGTGGACACTTTCCGGCGCAGCGGATGACTTCGGGAAATTCTTCCAAATCTCCTCTGACGTAAAAACGAGGATGGGGGCCAACAAACGCAAGAGTGCGTCTGCGATGCGCCAAACAGCCGTTTGCGCGGAACGGCGTTGGCGGCTTCCTGCCGCAAAGGTGTAGAGCCTGTCCTTCAAGATGTCGAAGTAAAACGCACTCAACTCAACCACGGCGAAATCGTGCAAGGCGTGATAAACGCGGTGGAACTCAAACCCTTCGTACCAGGCACGGCATTCTTCAGCCAGAGCAGCTGTGCGTTGCAACATCCAGGCGTCAAATTCCTCGAGCTGAGAATCCGGCACGGAATCTCGCCCAGGATCGAAATCAGTCAGATTGCTGATGGCGAATCGAAAGGTATTGCGGATTTTGCGATAAGCCTCGGCAAGCTGCTGCAAAACATTTTCCGACATGCGCACATCGGCAGTGTAATCCTGCGCGGCAACCCACAGCCGCAACAAATCCGCGCCCCATTTGTCGCACACCTCACTTGGCAGGATGGTGTTGCCCAGCGACTTTGACATCGGCCGGCCATGCTCATCCAACACCCAACCATGAGTGAGCACGCCGCGATAGGGCGATTTTTCTCGCGCCCCCACGCCCACCAACAGTGAGCTGTGAAACCAGCCGCGGTATTGATCGAGCCCTTCCAGATAAAGGTCGGCGGGAAGCTGCCCCTCGGGCTCCAGCACGGCTAGATGGGATGAGCCGGAGTCAAACCACACATCGAGAATGTCGTTCTCCTTGCGGAATTTTGACGCACCGCAGGAGCAGCGTGTCCCTGAAGGTAGCAACTCCTCCGCGGAATGTGAAAACCAGGCGTCCGCGCCTTCGCGCTTAAACCACTCAATGACATTGCGAAGCGCGGGGACGTCCTCGAATACTTTCCCGCACGCGTCGCAAAAAAATACAACGATGGGCACACCCCAGAAGCGTTGCCGGGAAATGCACCAGTCGGGTCGCTCGGCGAGCATCTGGCGCATGCGTTCCTGGCCCCAAGTGGGAGTCCAAGTTACGCGAGGGACTTCCGCCAGTGCCCGCTCGCGTAAGGATGTGGAAGGAGCCTTGGATGACTCATCGGCGCTATCCATGCGGATGAACCATTGTTCAGTGGCCCGGAAAATCACGGGATTGTGGCAACGCCAACAAAGCGGGTAGCTGTGAGTGAGTTTTGCTTCTCCCAAGAGCATTCCACGGTCCCGAAGCAAGGCCACAATTGAAGGGTTCGCTTCAAAAACTGTTTTTCCTTTGTATTCCGGGAGCCCCTCGAGATAGCGCCCCTGATTATCGAGGGGTGCGTAGGTTTCCAGACCATAGCGCTGGCCCGTCACGAAGTCTTCCGCGCCGTGGCCGGGTGCCGTGTGAACGATTCCGGTTCCCTGGTCGAGAGTGACGTAGTCCGCAAGCACTCCGGGCACAACCAGTTCCTTCAGAAATGGATGCTGGAACAGCAGGCCCTCCAGTTCGCGGCCTTTCCATCGTCCGCGAACGCCCGTCGATTGAAGGCCCAAATCACTTCCAAGCGCAGCCACACGTACAGCCGCGACCAGCAGCGCACCCTGAGCCGTCTCAATCACGACATATTCAAAATCGGGATGAAATGCCAGCGCGCGGTTATGTGGCAGTGTCCATGGAGTTGTGGTCCAAATGACAGCGTCAACACCCGGGCCGAGTTTGGACGCTGCCGCTGCTCCGACAGCCGGAAACTTCACCCAGATGGAAGGGCTGGTGTGGTCCTCGTATTCGACTTCCGCTTCGGCCAGTGCCGTTTCATCATGAAGGCACCAGTAAACCGGCTTCAGCCCGCGATAGACGTAGCCCTTTTCGAGAAAATCAAGGAATGCATCTGCGGTGCAAGCCTCGTATTGCGGACTCATGGTCAAATATGGGTCTTGCCACCGCCCGGTGACGCCTAGCCGCTTGAAATCGCGGCGGTGTTGATCGACATAGCGCGTCGCAAACTCGCGGCACATCTTACGAAATTCCGCGGGACTGACCGCGCCTTTCTTGCCCAATTCTTTTTCCACTTTCGTTTCGATGGGTAGCCCATGGCAATCCCATCCCGGCACATAGGGGGCGCGGAAGCCCGACATGGTCTTGGACTTGACCACCATGTCCTTCAGGATTTTATTAAGCGCGGTGCCGAGATGAATCGTCCCGGTGGGATACGGCGGCCCGTCATGTAGTACGTAAGTGGGTGCTCCCGCCCGCGATTCCTGGATCCGGGCGTAGAGGCCCTGCGCCTCCCACTGCTCAAGCTGGACCGGTTCTGCCTTCGGCAGATTGGCCTTCATTGGGAAGGTGGTGCGCGGCAAATTTAGTGTGCTCTTCAAATCCATGTGTCTCTATAGGAGCGAGTAGCTGTTCGGATTCACGGCAACGGGCGACATTTTCCTTCCTTCTCTGCCCCCAGCTATGACATTCGCTACAACCTTTCTATATGTAGTGAGCGTCTATGCTACCAATGACGAGGCTGTATGTCACTTTGGGAGGAATTGTGGAAGTCGCCGCCGGAACTGAAATCTTCCAATTGATTGAAGCCATCGGCGCCTGCCACACCAAGAGTCATGGATACCAAGAAAAGCAACACCCCTGGGCCCGATTCCAATTACCAGCGCCGCGAAAACTTTCAGCCTCCAACTCGCCAATTCAATTCACGCCTCCTCCTGCAGAGCAGCGGCTGGATTCAAAGACTAGCTTCCAATCTCAACGATCTTTTTACCGTGCGCGATGTTAAGGTCGCGCGAGCGACTACCACCGGGCGAGATAGCTGGGTAAAAGACGAGAATTTCAGCCGCTCCCAGATTGTATCTTTTGCCGTCCATGGCGGACTCGCAATCCTCCTGATACTTACACTGGCAGGCAAAATTCCGATTACTCTGGATGGAAGAAAAATCTCCGGACCGATTTTTGCACCCGAACCCGGCTTCCTTCGAAGCCTGGTACAAAGACCCACACCCAATCCGACGCACGGCGGCGGTGGAGGTGGTGATAGGAACCCGATACCCGTAACCATCGGCGACCGGCCAAGATTCAATTCTGTAATCCAAATCGTTCCCCCTTCCGTTCAAAACAATTCAAATGCTGAACTAAAAGTCCCAACCGCTCTTCTCGGACCAGACCGATCGCCGCTAATCATCAAGGACTTGAACATTTGGGGCGATCCAAACGCGCAGACACTGACGAACTCCAATGGGCCGGGGACAGATGGTGGAATGGGCAATGGTAAGGGCAAAGGCATGGGCCCGGGGGAAGGGCCTGGCTACGGCCCTGGAAAGGATGGCGGATGGGGTAACGATGTCTATGCACTCGGCGGAAACAACGGCATCAGATATCCAACTTGTGCCTATTGCCCAAGGCCCGATTATTCCGATGAGGCGCGCCACAACCGGTATCAGGGTTCGGTGCTTCTCTATGTGGTCATACTTCCGAATGGGAAAGCCGGGAACATAGAAGTCGTAAAGAGTCCGGGCATGGGCTTGGACGCCAAGGCCATAGAAGCCATTCGCAATTGGAAGTTTAACCCGGCGATTGGCCCAGATGGCAAACCCATGGCTGTTGTGGTGCCGGTTGAAGTGGCATTCCAACTATTTTAGATGATGCCTAAATTGACTTCACCTGCCCGGAAACCTTCGGGGAGCCGGAGCCGTCTATGGTAATATAGGCAGAAGGGCTTCTAGAGGTTCAGGGGCAGACAACTATTCCGCCGCGGTTGAATCTAAGTAAGTGGGGCTAACCTGGCTGCGGCGATGGTGAATTCATGATGCTGAAAGTGACTCCCAATCCGGACCCGAATGCACGCAAACCGCAGGACTTAAACCTGCCTGCGGGCGGTTACACTCCTAGACTGACCAAGAAGCGCGATGCGATGTCGCAGAGCTTCTTTGCCAACGTCAGGGACTTCTTTACCGAGCGCCCCGTCAAGGTCCCGAAAAATCTGGACGGCAACCCCCTCGTCGTGGAGCAATTCGGCAGCGGGTTCACGGATAATTTCAAGGACTGGTTCCGCGCGTCACCCAAAACACCCGCGGGCGCGTTGGGCTCCTTACGGGGATCGGACGCCCCCGGAATCAAAGTGGAATGGAAGCCATTCTACAAATCATTCTTCCAAAACATTAAAGATCTTATTTCGCCCCCCAAGCAGGCGCCGCTGCGGGTAACCAGCAAACCAATCAAGGTGCGCGACATCTGGAGCAAGGACGAAGTCTTCAGCCGCGCACAAATTGTCTCCTTTTGCGTGCATGGCGGGGTTCTCCTGCTCGTCTTGATTCCGATACTGAGGGTTGTTTCCACCGAAGTGAAGGCTAAGACGAACGATAAGATGCTGGTCACGCCTATAGACATTTCTCCTTACGCAGCCAAGTTGAAGCCAGGTCCCAAGCCGGCCGGAGGCGGAGGTGGTGGAGGCGACCACGAAGCCATTCCTGCCAGCAGGGGCAAGGCGCCGAAATTCAGCCAACAGGCGCAGCTATCACCCCCTGAGCTGATCCGCAATCCCAATGCGAAGCTTCAAGTGCAGCCGACTTTGATCGGTCCTGACAGCCTGCGCATCCCCAGCCCGGATATGAATCGCTGGGGAGACCCACTGGCCAAAATGATCACTGACTCGAATGGCTCCGGCTCCGGCGGTGGCATGGGCACAGGCACGGGCGGAGGGATCGGTAGCGGAAGCGGCGGAGGGCTTGGTCCCGGTTCCGGTGGTGGGACTGGCGGTGGCGCTTACCGTGCCGGTGAAAATGGCGTGGGTTCTCCGACCTGCATCATGTGTCCGCGCCCGGACTACTCGGAAGAGGGCCGCAAGGCCAGATTCGCAGGCGTGGTCGTTTTGGAGGTGGTAGTAATGCCAAACGGTCGCGCTAGTGATATCCGTGTGGTGAAGGGCATCGGAATGGGCTTGGACGAAAAAGCCGTCGAAAAAGTCCGGAATGAATGGGTCTTTAAGCCGGCAATCGGCCCCAACGGCAAGGCTGTCCCAACGATCATCCAAGTCGAAATCACATTCCAACTTTACTAAAACCTTGTGTCTCATGGAGCCGCACTTTTGCGCCATGGGTGACTCTTCTCGTACCTCGCAACACCTCTAAGGCACTCTCCTACTCATTCGCACGTTCTGCTAGGATTGGCACCATGAAGCGAATGTCGCATTTTCCATTGAGAGCAGTGGTTCCAGATTTATTCTACTGGTCGCTTGCCTCAGCCATTGTGTTGGCGTTGGCAATCACACAGGTGATGCCTTCGCTTGCAATGGGAAGCCAATCCGGTCAGCAAACTGGTTTCCTTGATTTGGTTGCGCGCGTAACGCCTTCCGGCGGACATCCAGAACCCGCCCGCGCGACAACATTTTACCTGCTGCGCAAAAGCTTTCAGGACATCCAGAGCGAAGCGGACGGGGCAGAGACCGTACCGAAGCTGGACGATTTTGTGGCCGATTTGACGGTGTCACCGGAACTGAAAGCTTGGATGATCAGGAATCAGTCCGTGGAACTCTCCGGCCCTGACTTCCCCAAGTCGGTAACCGCAGATGATGTCTTGAAGATAAAAGAATTTTACGACGCGTATATGAACCGCAATGCGGGCGACCGCACCGTTAGCTTGCCCAAGCCAAAATTCAACGAAGCCGAACGCGAGAAGAGGCCCGACCGTTATCAGCAACAGGTGGAGGAGTATCACCAGGCCCTCAAACACTACATCGAGCTCCACCCAGAAACGAAATCCATGCTTTACCTGGCGCTTGAGAAGTCCAATCCTGGCTCGCATTGGAAAAAAATCCTGAATGACCGAAAAGCGCGCGTTCGCCGCCGCACCCTGGAGCTTGCCGAGCTGCATTATCTGGTCACAAAGGTGGACACCGATCTGGAGGGCCACGCCCGCCTGGATAATGTGCCCGCGGGAGAGTACTGGCTCTCTTCACTTGAGAATGACGCGATTGCTGGGGACATGCGCGTGCGCTGGGACCTGCCCGTGCGGATCACCGCGGGGCGAAACTCTGTTGAGCTCTCCAATTTGAATGGTATTGAAACGCGGACGCCGTAAAGGAGAGTTCCTCAGTAAGCGAATGTATCGATCCTGCCGGTTGCATCATTTTCATTTTACCGACTCACACAATACACTCCTCTCATGGGCACACCGGCCCTCTGGATAGCCTTCAACGCGGGAGTTCTTCTCCTTCTTTTCATTGACCTCGGCGTATTTCACCGCCGGGCCAGCGAAATCTCTGTGCGCGCTGCAGCGGGGTGGAGCGTCTTCTGGGTGGCACTTTCGCTTGCTTTCAATTTCTGGATTTTTCGCGCCCAAGGAGGAGAAAGGGCCCTCCAATTCCTAGCAGGCTATTTAATTGAGAAGTCTCTGAGCCTGGACAATATTTTCGTATTCATCCTTATCTTCAAATCCTTTCGAGTGGAGCCCCGGTACCAACACCGCGTGCTCTTCTGGGGCGTTTTGGGGGCTTTGGTCCTGAGGGGACTGATGATCGCGCTTGGAGCGGCACTGATCAGCCGCTTTGAGTGGATACTTTATGTCCTCGGCGCTTTCCTGATGATTGCCGCGGTTCGGATGTTCTTCCATAAGGATAAAAACCCGCATCCCGAACGCAGCCCGCTTTTTCGCTGGGTGCAAAAAACCTTTCCTGTCGCCCGCGACTACAATGGCCAGAGCCTATTCATCCACGAGGCCGGCAGGCTTGCGGCCACTCCCCTACTTATCGTGCTCCTTGTGATTGAAGGCGTGGATGTGGCATTCGCGGCGGATTCCATTCCGGCCGTGTTCGGAATTACGCGCGATCCGTTTATCGTTTTCTCGTCGAATGTTTGCGCCATCCTTGGCCTTCGTGCGTTTTACTTCTTGCTGGCGGGCGCGCTTCCCTACTTCCGTTATCTCGACGAAGGGCTGTCTATCGTCCTGTTTTTTGTGGGTGCAAAAATGCTCGCTGCTCCCTGGATTCAATTGCCGACGGCGCTCGCCCTTCTCATCATTGCTTTTATTCTTGGGGCATCGCTGATATTTTCGTTGTGGGGGCCAAGAAGGAGAGAATAGCGAAGATGAAAATGCAGAATGGCGCGGATGCTGAAATCTACAGAGGCGGCCGCCGAACTAGCGTCCCTGAATTGATATCGGAACTTGCCGGTCCCGATCCAATTGCAATTGCGGGAGCCGCAGCAATGATCTTTGGGATTGGCAGTGAACTGGGAAACATGGCCGTGCAAGCATGGCTGACGGATTCCGAGCTCTCAAGAGTGCTTGTACATGAAATCGCACAAAAGGAGAATCGTGAAACAAGCGGTATGAATAAACTGCGAGCGACTGTGGGCGTCGCGGTTTTCCCCAAGAATTTTGATCACATCAGGAAGGCAGCCGGTTCCCCACCGCTTGCCGCGGTGCCGCCCGATCAGGATGCGCTCGAGTTTGAATTGCACCTAATACCCGACGTCGGGCCGGACATCCGTCTCGATATTCTCACAACGAAGCAAGTTGGTGGCGAGGGCGCGATCGCGAAATTCCTGGCAAAGTTCGGTGAGGGAATCCAGCAGGTGGAATATGAAGTTACCGACGTGGATCGCGCGACGAAAATACTCGTTGAGCGGTTCGGAGTAAAAGCAATCTATCCCGCCACGCGTCCCGGGGCCGATGGCACACGCGTCAATTTTTTCCTGGTTCCTTCGGAAGCTGGAAAGAAAATCCTGATCGAGTTGGTGGAACCCGCGCGAAAGCCTTAGTTTGCCGGTGGGCGTGCACAGAAACGGCCGCCCAGAGGAAATAGGATTCAGGCACCTAGGTACGTCCGTATACCGGAACCGCAGCCCCCTGAATAAGCCGAGCCTCTTCGGAACACAAGAACACAATCACTTTCGCGACATCCTCCGTCTTGGGCCATTTGCTGAAATCCGCCTTGGGCATTGCCTTCCTGTTGGCGGGAGTGTCCATAATGCTCGGAACCACGGAATTCACATTGATGTTGTAGTCCTTCACTTCGTCCGCCAGCGAATCAAATAACGCCAGGGCCCCGGCTTTTGACGCCGAGTAGAGAGCTGCGCCGCCGGAGTGGCCGTACCCGGCCTTTGAGGCCACATTTACAATCGCACCTTGTTTCTGGCGAATCATGCCCGGCAGCACAGCGCGAGCCATGACAAACGCGGCACGCAAATTCAAGTTGATCATTTTGTCGAAAGTCTTTAGATCCGTCTCCCAAAGGCGTTTTCCACCTGCGTAACCACCGATGGTGACTACCAGCGCGTCTATTCCGCCGTACCGTGTTTCTGTGTCATTGATGAGGCGCGCCACCGCTGTGTCGTCCGTCACGTCAAGCTTGACGCCGGAGAAATTTGTCGCGCTGATCGCTTTCGCCTCATTGGCCAGCACATCGTACTCAGGCTGGGACAAGTACGTTGCAATCACTCGCGTTCCGGCGGCCAGGAACGCCAGCGAAACCGCTTTTCCCAACGCGCCTGTGCCACCCGCAACGACAACCGTCCTTGTCTTCTCCCCGCTCGCCATTCTCCCCTCCTATTCCCCGCTCTGCTCAAGGAGCTTGGCAACCAGACCCGTCCATCCTGTTTGATGCGATGCGCCCAATCCCGCACCCGTGTCGCCGTGAAAATATTCGTGGAAAAGAAGCAAATTCCGCCAGTTTGGATCAACGGCCGCTGGCCCCGTTGCAGCGAGCCCGGGGCGCAATCCATCCGCGCCACATAGAAAGATTCGAGTCAGCCGGCGCGACAATTCCGCGGCGACTTCCCAGAGGCTTATCATGCGCCCGCTGCCCACCGGACATTCCGCCTTGATCGTATCTCCATAGTAGTGGTGAAACCTCTGCAGCGATTCCACCAACAGGAAATTCAGGGGAAACCAAATCGGCCCTCGCCAATTGGAGTTGCCCCCGAATTGCCGGTCACGCGATTCTGCGGGTTCATAGTCCACGCGACGCTCAACTCCATTAGCTCGCAGCACAAAGGGAGAATCCCGGTGAAATTTGGAAAGCGAACGGATTCCGTGTGGAGAGAGAAATTCCTTCTCGTCCAGCATATATCCGAGCAGCCGCGGCAGGCGGTCGCGGTTCACCAGTGAGAGCAGGCGGCGCGTGCCGTGAGGCGTAGTCATGGACTCGTCCAGGTTGGCGTGAAACTCTGGGCGGTTTTGAATGAACCACTGCATGCGCCGGCGGAATTCAGGAAGGCGCTCAAGCATTTCCGGTTCGAGAGTTCCCACAGCAAATAGAGGAATCAGCCCGACCATGGAGCGGATGCGCAAGTAGCTGTGATCTCCATTGGGCGAGTGCAGCACGTCATAGTAAAAACCGTCGCGCTCGTCCCACAGCTCGATGCCTGCGCCGCCGCGGTTGTTCATGGCGTCAGCTATATACACAAAATGCTCGAAGAATTTGGTGGCTACATCTTCGTAGGCTAAGTTTTCCTGCGCCAACTCCAATGCGATAGCCAGCATGTTCAGGCAAAACATTCCCATCCAGCTGGTGCCGTCGGATTGATCCATGTGCCCGCCGTTTGGCAGTGGCTTGGAGCGGTCAAACGCTCCGATATTGTCGAGGCCCAGAAACCCGCCCTCGAAAACGTTCATGCCATCGCGAT
>Ga0209167_10001464_pt1 | contig 13845 bp, 8 predicted proteins | sample Coa_R1_9_FD_187154 | JGI IMG/M metagenome (GOLD analysis project Ga0209167, IMG submission 187154) | Surface soil microbial communities from Centralia Pennsylvania, which are recovering from an underground coalmine fire - Coalmine... | ecosystem: Environmental > Terrestrial > Soil > Unclassified... | reverse complement strand
ATCTGCTGCGCTCGGTCGGACGCGGCGCCTCGGGGGTGTGGGTCTCCACGTTTCATTCTTTCTGCGCGCGGCTGCTTCGACGCGAGGCTCCCCGTATCGGGCTGCCGCGCGACTTCGCCATTTACGACGATGACGGCCAGAACGCCGCAATCAAACGCGCCCTGCTGCAGCTCGATCTTCCGCCGGACAAATACCCTCCGCGCAGCCTACGCGCGCAGATCAGCCACGCGAAGAACCACGGCATCACACCCGACGAGATGGAGGCAGAAGCGACCGGCGCGCGAAACGACATCCGCGAGCAGGCGGCCGCCGTATTCCGGCTTTACAACGAGATTCTCCGCAGGGCGGGCGCCGTGGATTTCGACGATCTGCTGCTTCGCTCAGTGGACATTCTGCGCGATCACGCCGATGCGCGCGCGGCGTGGAGCAATCGGTTCCAGTACATCATGGTGGACGAATTTCAGGACACGAACCGCTGGCAGGAGGAGCTGGTGCGGCTGCTCGCCGGGACGCGCCGCAATGTCTGCGTGGTGGGCGACGAGGACCAGTCGATCTATGGCTGGCGCGGAGCGCGCGCGGGAAACCTGAAGCGTTTTCTCGACGATTTTCCGAGGGCGCGCACGATTCGGCTCGAAGAGAACTACCGCTCCACACAGATCATTCTGGATGCGGCTGCGGCCGTTGTGGATCACAATTCCGAGCGGCTGGGGAAAACTCTCCGCGCGACGCTGGGCGCGGGCAAGTCCCTGCGATTTTTCGAAGCGCAGGATTCGACCAGCGAGGCCGAATTCGTCTCCGGCGAGGTTGCTACGCTGGCGCGGCGCGATCCGAACGCGCACATTGCCGTGCTGTATCGCACGGGCGCGCAATCCCGCGCGTTCGAGGAGATGTTGCGGCGGCTGGGCATCCGCCACCGCGTGGTCGGCGGATTCAGCTTCTACCAGCGCGCGGAGGTACGCACGGCGCTGGCGTTTCTGCGGTTGGTGTTTCATCCCGAGGATGATGTTGCGCTGCTGCGCGTGCTGAACGTTCCGCCGCGCGGCATCGGAGCGGCGACCATTGCCGCGCTCGAAGCGCGCGCGAGGGAGACGGGGCAATCGCTTTGGGACGTGATTGGCGGCGGCGAATCCACGACGGGACGAAACGCGAAAGCGCTGAACGGATTTCACCGGATGATAGAGGCCTTACAGGAAGAGTGCAAAGACCTTCCGCCCGCGCAATTGATCGAGCGCGTCCTCGAACGAACCGGATATCTCGATTATGTGGAGCAGCAGGACAATCTGGAGCACACGTCGCGCGCGGAAAATTTGCGCGAATTGTCGAATGCGGTGGCGGAAGCGACAGAACAGGGCCAGACGCTGGAAGATATTCTCGATCGAGCCGCGCTGGTAAGCGATGCGGATGATTACGAGGAAGGCGCGACGGTTTCGCTGATGACGCTGCACAGCGCGAAGGGACTGGAATTCGACGCCGTGTTTCTCGCCGGACTCGAAGAGGGACTCTTGCCGCACAGCCGGTCGATCGACAAGCCGGAGAACGTCGAAGAGGAGCGGCGGCTGTTTTATGTGGGTATGACGCGCGCGAAGGAATCGCTCGTCCTGACGCGTGCGGTTTACCGCCGCACCTACGGCGAGGAGCGCATGCGCGCTTCCCTGCCCTCGCGATTTCTGGCGGAAATTCCTGGCGAGTTGATCGAAGCGGCCAGAGGGTCCATTTCGGAACCGGGCGAGACGCGGCGCTACGAACCGGATCCCGAGTATTCGCCGGACCATTTCTATCGACGGCGGCCCCCGCAGCGGGCATCGTATGGCAGACCGGCACGGCCGGCTCGCGCTTCGGGCGATCCGCTGGTGGGCACGCGCGTGCGGCATTCGAAATACGGCATCGGGACGATTATCGGCGTCGAAGGGGAAGGCGACGACCGGAAGCTGACCGTCAGTTTTCAAGATTACGGCGCGAAGAAACTGATGGAGCGGTACGCGAATTTGCAGGTGGTGTGAGGGACGTTGCACGAATTCGCTGTGCGGGTTAGAGTTTGTGGCTCTGTTCCGGAAGGTGGTCTTTGGATTCGCAGCTCTTCCGCAGAAAAAACATCGACCAGCTGATCGCCGATTCGGAGAACCCCGAAAAGTGCCTGAAGAAATCGCTGGGCTGGCTGAGCCTGACGTCGCTCGGCATCGGCGCGGTGGTCGGCGCGGGCATTTTCACGGTGATCGGAACGGCGATTGCGGGCCAGCATTTCGAGGCGAAGTCGATTCTGAATGCGCCGTTGCTCGAATATCTGATCCATCACTCCGCTTCTTTCGGACGTCCGGGCGCCGGGCCGGCGATTGCGCTCTCATTCATTCTGGTCGCGATCGTGTGTGGATTTGCGGCGCTGTGCTACGCCGAGCTTGCCGCCATGATTCCCATAGCAGGCAGCGCGTACACGTACACGTACGCGACGATGGGAGAGCTGGTCGCGTGGATCATCGGCTGGGACCTGATCCTCGAATATGCCGTTTCGAATATGGCTGTGAGCGTGGGCTTCTCGGCGCACGTCGTCGATTTGCTTGACTGGTTCAACCTGCACCCGAGCCTGCGCTGGATCACTCCTGCTTATCTTCCCGCTGGGCTGACCGATTTGCAGGGGAACGTGTTGTACACGCCGGGCTGGCATTTCGGGTTCAACTGGCCGGCATTCATTATCGTGATGCTGCTCACGGTGGTTCTCGTACGCGGCATTCGCGAGTCGGCGGAAACGAACAACGTGATGGTCCTGCTGAAGATCATGGCCATCCTGCTGTTCGTGGGCTTCTCGATCCATTTCGTACACCCCACGAACTGGCATCCCTTCGCTCCGAACGGCTGGCCGGGAATCCTGACGGGGGGCTCGATCATATTTTTCACGTATATCGGATTCGACGCGGTGTCGACGGCGGCGGAAGAGTGCAAGAACCCGCAGCGGGATTTGCCGATCGGCATCATCGCGACACTGGTGATCTGCACGATCCTTTACATTGCGGTGGTCGTGGTGCTGACCGGGCTCGTTCCCTGGCACACGTTGATTGACGATGCGGCGCCGGTGGTCAACACGATGAGGCGCCTGCATTTTGGCAGCGTCGAACTTGCCGTACTGTTCGGCGCGCTGATGGGCATGATCTCGTCGCTTCTCGTTTTTCAACTCGGGCAGGCGCGCATCTGGTTCGCCATGTCGCGCGACGGGCTTCTGCCCGGAGTATTCAGCCGCGTGCATAAACGATTCCGCACGCCGGATTTTTCGACGTGGGTGGCGGGGGTCGTGGTCGGCGTGCCGGCGGGCCTGCTGGACATCGGGACACTCGCCGATCTTTCGAATATCGGCACGCTGTTCGCGTTCGCGCTGGTCGCGGGCGGTGTGTTGATCCTTCGTTATCGCGAGCCGGACCGGCCACGCGCGTTCAAGGCGCCCGGCGGCTTGCTCGCGCCCATCGTGACGATCCTCACGTGCCTGCTGCTGATGGCGGGGCTTCCGATTACGAATTGGATTCGCTTCTTCGTCTGGCTCATCATTGGCCTCGTGTTTTACGTGCTCTACGGACGCCGCCACAGCCAACTTTCCAACGCGAAGCTGCAGGCCGCCAGCTTGAAAGGGGAAGCGGATTGATGCTTGCCCGGGTCGGCGCGGGTCTTTGCCTGGTCGCAGCGCTTGTCGCGCTACCTCTGACGCGCACCTTTGGCTGGGGCGAGAATGCCGAAAGACTCGTCGCGAACAAGGCGGTCGACACCTTGCCCAGCGAAATGGGGACGTTCTTCGAGGCGAACCGGCAATATCTGGTGCAACACGTGACGGACGCGGGCGAACTCGACGCAAAGATTGCAGCCGACGAACACAAGGACTACATCGAGCTCGACCACTATGGGCAATTTCCGTTTTCCACGCTGCCTCGTTTGTACAACGCGGCAGTCGCAAAATACGGGAGGCGCACGCTCAACAAGTACGGGTTGCTGCCGTGGCAGATCGGACTCTACAGCAAAAAACTCACGGACGCGTTTCATTCGCAGGATTGGTCCGAGGCGAAGGTCTCCGCAGCGGCGCTCGCGCATTACGTTGCAGCGGCGCACGATCCGTTCAATACCACCACGAATTCCGACGGCAAGCTTTCCAACCAGCCGGGAGTGCACACGCGCTTCGATTCCGGGCTCGTGGATCGCTACCAGCTTTTCTTCTTCATCAAGCCGAACGAGTCGGCCTTCATCGCTGATCCGACCGATCACGCGTTTGAAATGGCTCTGAGCGCGCATACCTGGCTGGACAACATTCTTCTGGCGGACCGCCGCTCGCACCAGGAAGCGAGCGCGTACGACGACGCCTACTACGACCGGTTTTACGCGCAGGCGGGGGCCGTGCTGGTTCGCCAGCTCTCCGATGCCGCGACCGACGTCGGATCCTACTGGATGACGGCGTGGATCAACGCGGGCCGGCCGCAGCTGCCGCGCCGATGAACGCGGAACTCGCAGCGCCGGCGAACCGGCAACTCACGATCGTCGACGCTCTGCCCAAAGCTGAAATCCATCTCCATCTGGAAGGCTCGATACGGCCGCAAACCGCCGTTGAACTCGCCGCGCGTCACGGAGAAGAAATCACGATCGGCGAAGTGGAGCGGCGTTATTGCTACCGGGATTTTGCCGGCTTCATTGATGCCTTCAAGTGGGTCACTTCGTTTCTCCGGGAGCCGGATGACTACCGGCTGATCGTGAAGAGCCTCGCCGAAGAACTGATCCGCCAGAATGTGGTCTACGCGGAAATCACGCTTTCCGTCGGCGTCATGCTGCGCCGCACGCAGAACGTCGAGGCAAATTTTCAGGCCATTTGCGAGACGGCGCAGAGCATTCCTCTCCAGCGCCTCAAGACGGGATGGATTTTCGACGCCGCCCGCCAGTTCGGCGCCGATTCGGCCATGGAAGTCGCGCGCTGGGCCGCGACGCTCCGCAAGGCCGGCGTGATCGCATTCGGAATGGGCGGAGACGAACTCGCGTTCCCCGCCGCGCACTTTCGTCCGGCGTTCGATCACGCGCGAAACGAAGGATTGCGGGTCGTTTGCCACGCCGGAGAAACGGGGGGCGCGAACGCCGTTCGCGAAGCCGTCGAAATCCTCGGAGCCGAGCGCATCGGCCACAGTATCGGCTTGATGCACGATCCCGCGCTCGTCGAGTCGTTCGCGGCGCGCCGGATCGTCATTGAAAACTGCCTCACAAGCAACCTGTGTACAGGTGCGCTGGCCAGGCAAACCGGCCGAGCGGACGCCGCGCTCGCCGATCATCCTCTGCCCAAATTTCTGGAGCGCGGACTTGCCGTTACGCTCTCGACCGACGATCCAGCGATGTTTCACACCGATTTGCTGGCGGAATATTCGAAAGCGGCGGCGCTCGGCCTGTCGAACGGGCAACTTCTCGCCTTGGCGGAGCAGAGTTTCAATGCCGCATTTCTCGCGCCGTCCGACAAACGGCGATTCCTGGAACAATTTCGAGCGGCGGCGAAATCCGCGGGACTGGTATAATCCACCGCTTCAGCAGAAGGGTTAAAGATGACAGCTCACGTCTGGGTCATGCTGAAAACGACGGTTCTCGATCCGCAGGGACAAACGATCCAGCGGGCGTTGGCTTCGCTGGGCCACACGAACGTAAAGGACGTACGCCAGGGAAAGTTCTTTATCCTGAAGCTCGACGGCACGAGCCGCGAAGAAGCTCAAAAACAAGTCGAACGAATCGCCAGGGAAGTCCTCACCAATCCCATCATCGAAGAGTTCCGCTTCGAAATCCTCGATTAGCGCGAGATTCCATGGACTGAGCCTTCGCGAGCGTCAGCGTGAAACAGCGCGAAATGCAGTGAAACAAAATCGCGCCGAGTCCTGAAGGTACGTGATGCAAAAGGCGTTTGACCAAAGAGAGTGAAATGCAGATGTGTCTCGCACCACTTCCGTCGAGGCTCGATAATCCTCGGTTTTCATTTCCATGTCATCCATCAGTGCTTTGGGATGCTAGCCGTCCAGTTCGTGACCAATGACGCGGGCGTCGGCGCGGTTTCCTGCCGCTCCATGAAGAGAAACCGCTTGCCGTCGGACGCCACATCGTAGAAGTCCATCCACGAGTCGTAATCCTCGGGTAGCCTCGGCTGGAAGAGCGCGCGCGGCTGGGCGACTTCGATGGCCGAGCCATTCTCCGCGACGGCGGCTTCCATCAGTTTCGCTCCCGGCGCGAGGTAGTAGATCGCCTTGCCGTCGCGTCGCCATTTCGGCATTGCTCCGCCGTCCGAAGAGACCTGCCACCTGCCGCGCGGCGTGGGAAACGACGTGACGTAAATCTCAAGCTTTCCGGACTCGTCGGATTGATAGGCCAGCCAGCGGCCGTCGGGCGAAAAGACAGCGTTTTTCTCATTGAATTGCGTCTGAAGGAATGGAAACGGGCCGCGGTTACCGCTAAGAGGCAGGATCCAGATGTTCCATCCGGTCGCCCCCTTTGTGTCCAGCTCCTCGTACGCAATGAAGCGGCCGTCGCGAGACCAATCGGTAGGGAATTTTAGGCCGCTCGACGCCAGCAGCAATTTGGCGTTGCCAGCTCCGTTGGCGTTCTTAATGTAAAGGTCGCCCTGACCGGTTCGATGCGAATTGAAGACCATGCGACTGCCATCCGGGGACCAGACCGCAACGTTGTCAATGGCAGGATTAAAGGTGAAGCGGGTGGGCGCGTGGGTGGCGACATCGACGAGCCAAATGTCCGTGTTGCGCGTTTGCGGGTCCTGGACTGATTCCGCCAGGGTTTTGCCGTCTGGCGAGAGCCGGATATACCATGGGCCTTTCGTAGTCGCGATCATTCCTGTCCGCTGGCCTTTCTCGTCAATCCAGTCTAGCTGATAGGAGCTCCCGCCTGTTTCATAGGCCAGAAGTCCAGTCTGAGAAACTGAGAAGTGACCGAGGCTCCATGCCTGCGGGTTAGCGACGTGCCCGGCAACCGGAAAAGCGTCACCACTGAGCCTCAAGGCCTTGGCGTCGAAGCGCTGGGCCATGAGCGTCGTGTTCCTCAGAAACAGAAGGTAGCCGGGAGACGCGTACAGAGCGTCGCTCTCTGAATGAAGCAGGAACTTCGGAGTTTGCCCATCGAGCGAACCCACGTATATTCCAGTCGCCTCGCCGTTGAGTGCGGATGTGCTGTTCTCGGAATAAAAATACAAGAAGTGGCGGCCATCAGGAAGAAAAACAGGCCAGCGCTGGCTGAACTGGCCGCGCGAAGTAACAAGGTGCGCGATGGGCGCAGGCGTGCCACCGGCAGCGGGAACTTGATCGAGGCCGCCGTAAACACTCCCGGCAAAGACAATTACACCTTGCGAGTTCCAGGTTCCCCCACGCCCACTGGCTGCGTTACAGATGATCTGTGCGCCGCCGCTCGCGAGATCAGTCCTGAAAAGCTTCCCAGGAACAAAGAAACCGATCGATCGGCTGTCGGGCGACCAGAAAGGCACAGATGCACCCTCAGTATCTTTGAGGGGCTGTGCGGTCAGGGCATCGAGCGGCCGCAACCACAGCAATTCCTTACCGGACGAATCTTTGGCCGCGAAAACGAGCTGCTTTCCGTCGGGCGAGAGAACTGGTCCTCCAGCAACAGTGTTAAATACAAAAGACGTTCCTTCGGGCGGGAGAATATAGGAACGGATGGACTGGACCGAGATCGAATTCGCTCCAAAGTAGGCAAAGACCGCGACGATCGCAGTGAGGAAAGAAATTGACGCGAGCGCCCATGGCAGGGCACGGCGCACGAGGGGCTGCGGTGCCACGGCAATCACGTTCGCAGAGGAATCGCCTGCCCGGTTGGCGATGAAATCGTCGATCGTGATGCGGGCGTCGCCGATTGCCTGGAGCCGCTGCTTAGGATCTTTCCTGAGGCAACGTACGAGCAGAGCGCGAATCACAGGGGGCATATTCGCCGGCAGGAGAGACCAATCCGGCTCGGCCTTGATTACCTCCGCCAAGGTTTCCGTTGCCAGCTCGCCGCGAAATGGGCGCTTCCCCCCGAGCATTTCGTACAGCACGACGCCAAAAGCCCAGATGTCTGCGCGGCGATCGACGCTCTTCCCCTTGGCCTGCTCCGGTGGCATATAGGCGGCGGTGCCGAGAATGATTCCAGCTTGCGTCGCGAGGTGGCTTAGCGTCGGCGAACTCGAAGCGTCGCCGGCTAGGGTTTCTCCTTCGAGCGCCTTGGCCAAGCCGAAATCCAGCAATTTGACTCTGCCGTCGGTCACCTTGATATTGGAGGGCTTCAGGTCGCGGTGAATGATGCCACGTTCGTGCGCGTACTCGATGGCTTCAGCGATTTGTCGGGCGATCGGCAGAGCTTCGTCGAGCGGAATCGGGCCCTGTGCGATGCGGTCGGCGAGCGTCGGCCCTTCGACAAGCTCCATGACGAGAGCGCGAGTCTCACCGGACGCTTCAAAACCGTGAACGACGGCGATGTTGGGGTGACTGAGCCCCGCCAGAACCTGTGCCTCGCGCTCAAAACGCAACATGCTCTGTTTGTCGGCAGCGAAGCTTTCCGGGAGGATCTTGACGGCGACGCTGCGGCCAAGGCGCGAATCTGTGGCGCGGTAAACCTCTCCCATGCCGCCGGCGCCAATTTTTTCGAGGATACGGTAGTGCGAGACGCTCCGACCAACGAAGGATTGCGAGACAGTCATCTGGCGCACATCTTAGGTTGCGCTCCAAGTGGGGTCAACGGAATAAAACGTCTGAGGATTCGATGATGCGAGGCGTCTCGCAGCACGCGGGTTGCCTGGGCCGGCGACGCCGTGTTGGAAACTGCGGCTGCTTTCGCTGTTCCCGTGGAGACACGCGGATGTGCTAACCTGAATTTGTTGTTCGCCAGCCCTGATCCAAACCAGTTTCGGGAGTCCTGAAGAATGTGCGGGATTGTAGGCTACATCGGGCCGAAAAAAGTCGTGCCCTTGATTCTCGATGGTTTGCGGAAGCTGGAGTACCGAGGATACGACTCCGCGGGCATCGCGGTGGTGACCCGAAACGGAAAGCTGGAAATTCGGCGCGCAGCCGGCAAATTGCGCAATCTTGAAGAGTCGATCCACTCGAAGCCGATGGACGGACTTTACGGCATCGGCCACACGCGCTGGGCCACCCACGGCCGTCCCACGGAAGAAAACGCCCACCCGCATCGCGACTGCACCGGCGATATCGTCGTCGTGCACAACGGAATCATCGAGAATTATCTCGAGCTGAAACTTCAACTCGCGGAGGAAGGCCACAAGTTTCAGACGGAGACAGACACGGAAATCGTCGCGCACCTGATCGAGAAATTTTCCGCGGATGCGCCGCTTGAGGAAGCGGTGCTGAGGGCCGTGAAGGTCATGGGCGGAGCCTACGCCCTCGTAGCCATCTCGGCGCGCGATCCCAACAAGATCGTCGCAGCGCGGCTGGGACCGCCGATCGTGGTGGGCGTGGGCGACGGCGAATTTTTCGTGGCCAGCGACATTCCCGCGCTGCTCGAACACACGCGCCGCGTGTTTTTCCTGGGCGACGGCGAAATGGCAGTCCTCACACCGCAGGGAGTTCGCCTGTTCGACTTCGAAAACCGCGAAATCAAGCGCGCTCCCCAGCATATTTCCTGGGACCCGATGATGGCCGAGAAGGGCGGGTTCAAGCATTTCATGCAGAAGGAGATTTTCGAGCAGCCGCGCGCCGTTCGCGACACCCTGCTTGGCAGAATCTCGCAGGTCTCGGGCGAGGTGTTTCTCGACCAGATGGATATCAGCGCGGAGGAATTCCGGAATTTCCGCGACGTGAAGATCGTCGCGTGCGGCACCAGTTGGCACGCGGGCCTGGCCGGAAAATTCATGATCGAGCGGCTCGCGCAGGTGCCGGTGGAAGTGGATTACGGGAGCGAGTTTCGGTATCGCGATCCGATCCTCGACGACCGGACGCTGGTGATCGCCATCAGCCAATCGGGCGAAACGGCCGACACGCTGGCCGCCGAGCGCGAAGCCCGTCAGAAAGGCGCAAAGATCCTGGCGATCTGCAACGTAGTCGGGTCGATGCTCACGCGCGAGGCGAGCGGTACGATTTACACGCATGCGGGCCCCGAGATCGGGGTGGCGTCCACCAAGGCGTTCACCGGACAACTGACCGCTCTTCTGCTCACCGCATTGCACCTGGGACAAACCCGCGGCGCGCTGACGCCGGCCGCTTCGCAGCACCTGATGCGCGAACTCACGCGCCTTCCGCACAAAATGGAAAGCGTCTTGCAGCACGATGCGGACATCGAGGATCTCGCGAAGCGCCTTTTCCGCCACACCGATTTTCTCTACCTGGGCCGCGGCATTCACTATCCGATCGCCCTGGAAGGCGCGCTGAAGCTGAAGGAAATTTCCTACATTCACGCGGAAGGCTATCCGGCGGGCGAAATGAAGCACGGGCCGAACGCGCTGATCGACGGGAACCTGCCGGTGGTCGTCATCGCCACACGCGACGAATCCGATCCTGCGTCCATGACGCGCTACGAGAAGACGGTGTCGAATCTGCAGGAAGTGAAGGCTCGCGACGGAATCGTGATCGCCATCGTGACGGAAGGCGATCGTCTTGCGCGCGAAGCGGCCAATTACACGCTCGAAGTTCCGGCAGCGCCTGATTTGATCGTGCCGCTCCTCGAAATCATGCCGCTGCAGCTCCTGGCGTATCACATCGCCGTGCGCCGCGGCTGCGACGTCGATCAGCCGCGCAATCTCGCGAAATCGGTCACGGTCGAATAGCGGGTTTTGCTTACGCGGTTTTGCCTGCTCCCCCTGTAGTGTCTTAGAATGAGCGCCTATGGCGTGCGCATTCCTCTCTCGACGACATTTCGTCCCTTTCCTCCGGTTGTCTGCGGCAATCGTCGCCGCGGCATTGTGCGCGACTCTTGCAGGCGCGCAGCGGGCCGAGCAGCCGGATTCCGGCTCAGGGCGCCTGGACTCCATAAAAGCTACAGGATCGGCAAAATTCAGCGCTGCACAAATCGCTCGCGCGACGGGCCTGCAGGTCGGGCAACAGGTGACCCGCGAGGAAATTCAGGACGGCGCGAATACGCTCGCCAATCTCGGTCCGTTCACGAACGTGCGCTACCACTTTTTCACCGGCATCTCTGGCGTGCAAATCCAATACGAAGTTGCGGACGCGCCAACGGTTCCCGTTTTCTTCGATAATTTCCCCTGGTTCACAGATACTCAGATGATCGCGTTCGTCAAGACATCCGTGCCTCTCTTCGACGGCACGGCCCCGCGGCGCGGGAAGATCCTCGACGACATTTCGAATGCGTTGGCCCGCGATCTCCAGGCTCAAGCCATCACGGCGAACGTCTCACACGAACTGCTGACCCTCCCCTGGAACCAGCGGCAGGTGATGCTATTTCGCGCCGAAGGTGACACGGTGCCGGCGGTTCAGAGCGTTGAGTTCAGCGATCCGCTGGCGAACACGGATCGCGCGGTTCGCGATCGCATGAGCGATCTGGTTGGAAAGCCGTTCTCACGCATCGCTGTCAAAATGTTCGAGTTCGAGCAGGTTCGCCCGGTGTACCTCGCGCACGCCCTGCTGAATGTGAAATTCGGCGAACCTGCTGCGCGCGTCGAGGGGAGCAAAGTGGTTGTTCGCGCGCCGGTTGATCCGGGACTCGCCTACACCTGGAACCACGCTACGTGGCAGGGAGACGACGCGATTCCCACTACCGATCTCGACAAACTTGTCGATCTGGCGCCCGGCGAGAGCGCGAATGGCATGAAAATCGAGGCGTCATGGGAAGCTGTGCGCACAGCCTTCGAAAAGATCGGCTATCTCGACGTGGCGCTCGATCCCGTGCCGCACTTCGACGATGCCACAAAGAGCGCAAGTTACAGTGTGAAGATCACCGAGGGCCCGCAATACCATATGGGCAAGCTCGTCCTTTCAGGACTCTCGATGGAAGGCGAACGGCGGCTCCGCGCCGCATGGAAAATTGCGCCGGGCGCCGCGTTCAACGACAGCGTGTATCAGGAATTCCTGGACAGCGGCATCAAAGATGCATTCGCCGGCCTTCCCATTCACTACCAGACGATTCAGAAATACCTCGACAAGCATCCGGAGAAGGGGGAAATCAACGTGATGCTCAATTTCGAATGAAGAAAGCTGCGCTATACTGAATCTGCGCATGGCCTCTCCATCACAATCCGAGATTGCCGCAGCCCCGGAGCCCCAGACCTTTGAGAAGCAGGAGAGGCTGCTCGAATCGCTTCGCGCTCTCGATTCCCTGCTCGTGGCCTTTTCCGGCGGCGCGGATTCGGCGTATCTGGCCTGGTCGGCGCACCGCGCTCTGGGAGCCGGAGCCCTGGCGATCACCGCCCTCTCGCCAAGCTTTTCCGCTCACGATCGCGAGCAGGCGGAAGCGTTCGCGTTCGCAACGGGAATTCGTCACGAATTCATCGAGACTCGTGAGTTTGAGAACCCGCTTTACGTCGCCAACAACGCCGACCGCTGCTATTTTTGCAAGGACGAGCTGTTCAACCGCATGGAAGCGATCGCGTCAGAGAGGAATTTCAGCGCAATTGCCTATGGCTTGAACGCGGACGACACACACGATTTCCGCCCCGGCCATCGCGCGGCCCACGAGCATCGCGTGCTCGCTCCGCTGCTCGACGCCGGCCTGAACAAGGCGGAAATTCGTTCGCTTTCGCGCCACACGGGCCTGCAAACGTGGGACCGTCCTGCATCGGCTTGCCTTTCGTCGCGCGTGCCCTACGGCACCTCCGTGACTCCAGAGTTGCTGCGCAAGATCGAACGCGGAGAAGCGGCGTTGCGCGAACTGGGCTTCCGCCAGTTTCGCGTTCGCGCTCACGGCGAACTCGCGCGGATTGAACTGGCCTCCGAGGAAATCGAGCGCGGGCTCGACCCGGAATTGGCCGGTCGTATCGCGGCGAGGCTCAAGGAGATCGGTTTCGCATTCGTCGCGCTCGACCTGGAAGGCTATCGCCAGGGCTCGCTCAATTCCGTCCTCAAGGTGAAATAGCCGCGTCTTTGCGTCTGCACGGAACTTCCCCTTGCTCTTCCTCGTATATTTCTGATAGGAAGGCTCGCGAAGTGATTCGAGGCGGATGTCTTCCTCGGACAAAATGACTCAACCCAGCCAACGTGTCTTGTTTCTTGCGGAGGTAATCACGCTGTCGGCGGCGCTCGTCGCCGGCTGCATGGGCGGGCCGGGCGTGCAGGGAACGTTCGAGCGCACGTTCAACGTCAACGGACCTGTTGAGCTGGAAGTCGCCACCGGAAGCGGCAACGTCCATGTTGCACCGGGATCGGCGGGCGAGGTCCGTATTCGCGGCGAGATTCACGCGCGCGGATGGTCGGACGACAACGCACGCGAGAAGCTCAGCAGCATCCAGTCGAATCCACCGGTATCGCAGGACAACAATCTGATTCGCATCGGCGCAACGGGCATGAGCCTGGACAACGTTTCGATCGACTACATCGTGACGGTTCCCGCGAACACCGCGTTCCGTGGCCGCTCGGGCTCGGGCGACGTCGATGTGACCGGAATCCAGGGGCCTGCCAACTTCACAGCGGGTTCGGGCGACATAAACGCTACGGGCATCGGCGGCGACGTCCAGGCGACTGCGGGAAGCGGCACGGTGGAGATCTCGAGCGTTCAGGGCCAGACTCAGGTGACCACCGGATCGGGCGACATCGTGGTTCGCGATACGAAGGGAGCAGTCCGCACCCATACCGGCTCAGGCAATATCGAAATACGCGAGCCGAACGATAATGTTGTCGCCGATACGGGGAGCGGCGACGTCACGGTGAGCGGCGCCCATGCCGATCTTCGCGCGCA
>Ga0209167_10001463_pt1 | contig 13848 bp, 11 predicted proteins | sample Coa_R1_9_FD_187154 | JGI IMG/M metagenome (GOLD analysis project Ga0209167, IMG submission 187154) | Surface soil microbial communities from Centralia Pennsylvania, which are recovering from an underground coalmine fire - Coalmine... | ecosystem: Environmental > Terrestrial > Soil >... | reverse complement strand
ACTCGAACCACTACAAGTTCACCGGCAAAGAACGGGATACCGAATCCGGCAACGACTACTTTGGTGCCCGCTACTACGCAAGTACGATGGGCCGCTTCTTGACGCCGGACTCGGCGAGATACTCTGGCCTTAGTGATCCGCAGTCGCTCAATCTGTACAGCTACGTGGGGAACCATCCGACGTTCCTGATCGATCCCGATGGACGTTGCTGGCAGTGGGCGCAGAAGCTCTGTGATGCGGCAAAGAGTGCTGGGCAACGATTCGACAACCTGTTCCACGGCGAGGGATTCCGCACCGATCAAGGCGTGGAGAACTACGCACACCAACATAATGCAGAACGTCGCCAGCAGGAGGTGAACGGTTCTACTGCTGGACGACTAGGTCAGAGGTACGGTGAGTTCCATAGGAACTGGGATCGTTGGTGGGCAGCTCATGATTGTGAGGGCGGTATGGGCGGGTGCGGCCTAGCCCCGTCCCTTGCGTCGTTGGGCGTGTACACACGTCCCACAAGAACGCTTTTTAGAGCTGTCAGCCGCGCGGAGTTCGAGGACATACAAAAAACAGGGAAATTCAGAGCTTCGCCAGGCGGTGCCGAAAGTAAGTACTTCTATCCATCGTTGGATCAGGCGGAAAAGATGGGCGAGAGGATGTATGGCGAAGATTATGGCGTCGTTGTCGGCAACTTCCCGGAGAGTGCGATTGAGGGACCGTTCCCGGTCGCTACCGAGGGCGATGTGTTTACGGTTCCGAACGAGAACCTGGAACTAGCGAGACCTGCGGTAGAGGTGCCCCTAGATACCCCGGAGATTCCAGAATGAACCATCTCGAAGTAGTGATCTTGGATGCTAATCAGGGAACCCTGGACGAGATAGCCGCAACGTGCAAAGCACTTGGGGCCGTCACAGTGCAGAAGGTAGATCGGGTGCTCTACACACGTCCCCCGAAGGGAATGGATGCGCTTTTCTTAGTGCTACCAGCGGCTGAGAAGTGGGGTGCCAAACCTCTTCCCGGAAAAGCTCAGGTCTTGAAGACCTTGCCGCAGGATCAAAGTGACGGAATGCCGCCCTATGTGGTGACCGGTGTGGTGCTCCGTCCTGGCGATCCTAGAGGCCCCCTTCCCGAGACGAAGATGCTCATAACTACGGCTCTAGACGCCGTTCGCGAGTTCAATGTTTCCCATAACGGCGAAGGAATACACAAGCTGGGCTTCTGGGCAGTGAATCTGCTTAATGGGGTAACTCCCGAGCAGCTAGCGACAGTCTTTGCCGAGGTTCTTTGAAACGATAGGAACCACGAGTAGCTGACCATCAGCGAGGGGAAGCCGGATGCGCGCTCGAATGTACGGAGCCGTGCTGTTGGCTGTGCTGGGCACAGGCCTGCTGATTAGGGTCACGCATCGCAACGGAGTGCCGCCGAAGAATCCCGACAGCGCGCCGGTGGAAATCCGCGCCGAGGGAGAACCGCTCAGCGCCGAAACCGTGAACCCAAAGACGGGAAATCTGCGTCTGACGATCCCGATCAGAGCGACCAAAAAAGCGAGCCATTAGCCACGCGATCCAACCGCCGAGCAGAGTACCTTTCCTTGGCGTTCCCAGGCAGGTTACAGCCGCGATCCGGGAGCGAATGAGGGCTGGATAGGTACACTGGTTCATGCGCGTGTGGGCGAAGATGAGTTCCTTTCTTAGCCGCCTGCTGCCGTTCTATCCCCAGCGCCAGGTGAAGAAGTTTACGAAAGCGCACCGCAGGGCGCTGGGGCGCTGGAGGAATACGCCGACCTGAAAATCTCCCTGGAGGAACTGAGGCAGCGGCTAGCCGGGGTGGTGGAGTTCGACTTCCAGAACCACCAGCGCCGGTTGGATAGCCACTACGGGACGCCAGTTCCGGGAGTCCGCATCGAGCTGAGGCATATCCGGGCCGCGATGGAGAAACAGGGTCGAGGGGAGATATCCACAGAGCAGCTTGCGGACTGGGCAACGATGTTGCTGCTGAATGACGCCTATGACTGGCAAGGCCCGGAGGAGGAAGAGATCGCCAGGTGGCTGAACGAGATCAGTATGCTGACCCTGAAGCCGAAGCCGCAGGCTGAGTGACCGGGGTTTCCGAGGTCGGTTTGGGCCAGATACTGTGCGGTAACTTCCAAGGTCAAAAGCGCGCCGCCTTCGGCGTCGGGTGTGAGGGTGACACGTCACCCCGGAACGGGTGCTGCGCAGCAACCTGCGGTTGCTGTCGGTGAACCTGTTGAAACGAGAGCAGCTAAGACAAAAATCCCCTCCGCGCCGGTTGCTGCCGAGCAACCGCAGGTTAACGGCGGTGAACTTGTTGATTCCTTTGGCTCGATAGCTCACCATAGAGGGACTGTGAAGTTCCTCCCCTTGTCGTCAGTCGTTTCCTGCCTTGGCGGTGTTGCGTGGTGAAGCCGCCGCTTCGCACCAAAACTCTGGGCACGAAGGTGAGCGAGGAGGAGTTCGCGCAACTGGAGGCAACGGCCAGCGAGCGCGGGCTGACCCTGAGCGAGTGGTGCCGGGAAACTCTGCTGGCCAGCGTGAACGGCCAGGAGGCGAAATCCGCCAATCCGGGCGGGACTGGCCACGCACTCATGGCGGAGCTGGTGGCGCTGCGGGCGATCCTGCTCAATGTGCTGTTCAAGCTGGCGAACGGGGAGAAGCCGACGGCGGAGGAGATGCAACGGCTGATCGACCGGGCCGACGCGGACAAGCTGAAGAAGGCGCGGGAGCGGCTGGCGCAGGCGGCAGAGTCGGAAGGGCAACCGGACGAGAAATCCTGAAAATAGTTTGATCGTTTTTGCTGTTTCCGGGTTCCTAGATAAGTAGAGAGACCAGCCCCAGGTGGAGGTGTGTCCATGAGCCGGGTGTGGGGACGAGAGGAAACGTATCGCTGGCCGAGCGACAAGCCGGTGTGGACGATCACGGCGCTGGCGCTGACGGTCGTGGCGGTGCTGGCGGCAGCGGGATATGAGTACGCGCGGAAATGGACGTACTTTCAGCAAGCGTATCTGGGGACCTACATCGGCAGCGAACTGCGGATGTGGTCGAAGACTACGCCGTCTCTGGTGGCGTACCGGATCGAGGGCAAACAAAAGCGGGCGGCGGTGGACCGGGACCTGAGCGATCCGGCGGTGGGTGTTGGCAACGAGACCCAGGCCAAGGTGAAGCTGGAATGGGAGCGCGGAACGTACAACAACGCGGAGCTGCGCCAGTGGTTGGAGCGGGCGATCTATGGCGGGCAATCGCCGTGGCTGCTGCTGTGGGCGGCGACGTGGAAGGTGGGAGCGGGTGTGCTGGTGGTGGGCTTGGCGTTGGCGATTCCGCGCGACCGGCAGCGGCGGCGGATGCGGAAGTATGGGCGCAGGACGAAAGGCCCGGAGCTGGCAACGGCGGCGCAGTTCAATCGTGCCAATCCATCGAACGGCATCGGCTTCCTCACGAAAGAGCGGCGCACGCTGATCGAGTTTTTATTGCAGCGCGAGGGCAAGATGGTGCGCGTGCCGCGCGAGCGGGAAAGCTCGCACTTCCTGATGATCGGGGACACGGGCGCAGGCAAATCTAGCTTGATCCGGCAGATCCTCATGCAGGTGGAAGAGCGCGGAGAAACCGCGATCGTGTACGATCCGGCGCTCGAATACACGCCACAATTTTACGAGCCGGGGCGCGGCGATGTGATCCTGAATCCGCTGGACGAGCGAATGCCGTACTGGTCGCCATGTGACGAAGTGCGGCACGAGGCGGAAGCCGAGGGCCTGGCGGCGGCGCTGTTCAAAGACGATCCGCGCACGAATCCCTTTTTCGTGATGGTGCCGCGCCAAATCTTCGCGCACTTGCTGATCGAGCAGCCGAAGCGAACGCCTCAAGAGCTGCTGGCGATCTTGCGCGATGAGCGCGAGCTGTCGAAACGGCTCAAGGACACCGAGCACGCGGCGGCGATTTATCCCGACGCGGGACCGCAGCGCGGCGGCATGATCGCTACGCTCAACAGCGTGTCGAATGCGCTGAAGCTGTTACCGCGAAAAGAAGAAGCCAAGACGAGTTGGACGGCGACGGAATGGGCCGGGCAGCGGCAAGGATGGCTGTTTGTCACCAGCCCGCCCGAGTTCCGCGAGAGACTGCGGCCACTCATCAGCATGTGGCTGGACATGCTGGTGCTGCGTTTGATGAACCAGGGCAGGCCGGGAGTGCGCCCGGTGTGGCTCATTCTGGACGAGCTGCAAAGTTTGCACGCACTGCCGCAGTTGCACACGGCGATCACCGAGAGCCGGAAAGTTAAAAATCCTGTGGTGCTGGGCTTTCAAGGGCGCAGCCAGCTAGAGGAACTGTACGGACGCAAAGCGGAAGCGATGCTCTCGCAGCCCGCGACGAAAATCTTTTTACGAACGGACGAGGCCAACTCCGCGAAGTGGATCAGCCAGACCATCGGCGAGGTGGAGATCGAGCGATTACGCGAGAGCCGCACAGAAGGCCACTTTCCGCACAAAGGCCGCAACACGCGCAACTATCAGCTGGACCGCCAGACCGAACCGCTGGTGATGCCGTCAGAAATCGCGGGCCTGCCCGATCTGCATGGTTATCTGAAAAGCGGCAATCTGGTGGTGCCCTTGAGCTTCCCCTACATCGAACTGCCGCAGAAACAACCGAGCTTCATTGCGCGCGAAACCACGGCGCGGGTGATCGAAATCGGGAAGCGGCCGTCGCTGGAGAGCAAGCCGCGCGAGCCGCAGAGATCGAAAGACATCGCTGCCGGACAAGAACCGTACTTCCAGTGAGTGAATCATGCTGACGATATCGAAACCGCTCAGTGCAGGCCAAGCGCAGGCGTATCACAAAGAAGAGTTTGCCAACGCGCAGGGAAATTACTACAGCGAAGGCGAGCGGATACGCGGCGAGTGGCACGGCAAACTCGCCGAGGAGTGGGGCCTTCGTGGTGACGTGCAGGAGGAGCACTTCGCGCGACTCGCCAACGGCCAGCATCCGATGACGGGCGAGCAACTGGTGCGCTACCAGGCCGCGCGCGAATACACGAACGAGCACGGCGAAACGGTGAGCACGATGGAACACCGCGCGGGCTGGGACGCCACGTTCTCCGCGCCAAAGAGCGTATCGCTGACCGCGCTTGTTGGCGGTGACGAGCACGTGCGCGAGGCGCATCGGGAGAGCGTGAAGGTTGCGCTCAATGAACTCGAAAAGTATGTGCAGGCGCGGATCGGCGGCAACCATCCGGCAGAGACCACGGGCAAATGGGTTGCGGCCAGCTTCGAGCATGACAGCGCGCGGCCCGTGGACGGCTACGCGGCGCCGCAACTGCATACGCATGTCGTGTTCTTCAATCTGACGGAAACCGAGAACGGAGAAACGCGCTCGCTGCAACCGCGCGAGCTGTACCGCTCGCAGCAATACGCGACGGCGATCTATCGCTCGGAGCTGGCGCTGCGCTTGAAGGATCACGGGTACGAGATCGAGACGGGCAAGAGCGGCCAGCCGGAGATCAAAGGTTACAGCCGCGAATATCTGGAGGCGTCGAGTCCGCGCAGCCAGCAAATCCAGGAACATCTCGCCGAGCAAGGCGTGAGAGGTGCAGGCGCGGCCCAGATCGCCGCGCACCAAACGCGCGACGACAAGCTGCCCGCGATCACGCACGAAGAGATGCAGCAGCGGCATCGGGAAATGGCGGCGCAGTTCGGCCAGCAGCCGGAGCATATAATGCGTGAGGCGCAGGCCCGCCAGGTTGAAGAACGACGCCCGGAGCAGAGGCAGCAGCATATCGAATCGGCGCTGACGTACTCGCGGGAGAAAAATCTGGAGCGCCACGCGGTGACCGATGAACGCGAACTCATGCGCGACTCGCTGAAGCGTTCGATGGGCGAGGCCAGCTTCGCCGAAGTGCGAAGCCAGTTTGAAAATCACGTGCAAGCGGGTGAGCTGATCGAAGTAGAAAACCGCAGCCCAGGCCGCGCGTTCACGACGGGAGAAATGATCGGCTATGAGCGGGACACTATCGCCGCGATGCGCGCGGGACAAAATCAGCACGAACCGATGGTGAGTTCCGAAACGTGGCGCGAGGTCGAAGAAAAACACGCGCACCTGAGCACCAGCCAACGCGCAGCGGTTGAGCAAATCGTGTCGAGCCAGGACAGGATCACGGGCCTTGAGGGTGTGGCAGGCGCGGGCAAAACTACTTCTTTAGCTGCTGTCCGTGAAGCCGCCGAGCATGAAGGCTACGAGGTGCGCGGGCTTGCGCCCACGTCGCGCGCCGCTCACAAGCTCGCAGAATCGGGCATCGAGTCAGAGACGTTGCAGCGTCATCTTCGACACGAGGAGCAGCCAGGAGAAAAGCGGCTGTACATCCTCGACGAATCGAGCCTCGCCAGTACGAAACAGATGAACGAGTTTTTGCATCGCTTACACGGTGAGGACCGCGTGTTGCTGGTGGGTGACACGCGCCAGCATGAAGCCGTCGAAGCGGGCCGTCCCTATCAGCAGTTGCAAGAAGCGGGAATGCAAACCGCGCGGCTAGACGAGATCGTGCGGCAGAAAGACCCGGCGCTCAAGGAAGCCGTGGAGCAACTCGCCCGCGGCGACGTGCGCGGAGCGATAGAAAATCTCGACCAGCAAGGCCGCGTGCATGAGATCGTGGGCCGCGAAGAGCGGCTAAGCGAAATCGCACGCGAGTACGCGCGGGAGCCGCAAGGGGCGCTCGTGATCTCGCCGGACAACGAATCGCGCCGGGAGCTGAATGGGATGATCCATCGCGAAATGCAGGAGCGCGGCACGGTGAGCCAGGACGAACACAAACTCCGCGTGCTCGACTCGCGGCAGGAGATGACCGGAGCAGATCGACAGTGGGCTGGGCAGTACGAAGCGGGCGACGTGGTGCGCTACACGCGCGGCAGCAAAGTGCTGGGTATCGAGCCAGGTGAATACGCGCGTGTGCAGAACGTGGACACGAAAGAAAACCGCGTCACCATCGAGCGTGAGAACGGCGAGCATCAGACTTACGATCCGCGCCGACTGGCAGGCGTGACGGTGTATCACGAAACCGAGCGCGCGTTCTCCGAAGGCGACCGTGTGCAGTTCACAGCGCCATCGAGGGAGTTGCACATTGCGAACCGCGAACTGGGCACCATCGAAAAAATCAACGACGCCGGCGACGTCCAAATCCGCGTGGACTCAGGCCGCGAAGTTGCGTTCAACATCCGCGAGCATCCGCACGTCGATCACGGTTACGCGGTGACGAGCCACAGCAGCCAGGGCCAGACTGCCGACCGCGTGCTGGTTCATGTGGACACGGAGTTAGGCGAGCAACTGGTGAACAGCCGCATGGCTTACGTGTCGGTCTCGCGCGGACAACACGACGCCGAAATCTACACCAACGACAAAAGCGAACTCGCGCGCGATCTGAGCCGTGATGTGTCGCAGCGCACAGCAATGCCAGGGCAGGAGCAGGAGCCAGCGGGGTTGAAGATCGAGCCAGCCGCGCAGCAGACAGCCCAAGTGCAAGAGCACGACCAGGCCCACAGCATCGGCCACGAGATCGCGATGTGACTCTCTCATTTTTTCCGCAGGGAGTGTACGGAGCGCGGGAGGCCAGTCAAGGCTCTGCGCTTCGCTCCGACCGCTAACGCGGCGCGCACAGAACGCGCGGCCTTGACTCGCCTCCCTCTCCGCTCCTGTGTTGCTTCCAGCTAGGAAAAAATGAGAAGAAAAAATGGGGAGAGGCGTGTCCCAATTACGACGCGCGGTCACTCTGTACGTTCTGTAGAAAAGCATCAATCGTGGTCAGCAAGGCCATCTGCTTCCGCCGTGGCAGGCGTTCGATCTTCTCCATGCGGCGCAAGAGTCTGCGGCTGGGCCTGTGCGCCGGTTCGACAGCTACCGGCTTAGAGACATGAAGCAACTCCTCAACGGAAATATCGAGTGCGGCGGCAAAGCGAACCGCTGTTTCTGCAAAAAGCCTCAGCTTGCCGTTCTCATAACCTGAAATCACAACCTGATTCGTTCCTACTCGACGCGCTAGTTCTTCCTGGCTGAGTCCGCGTTGTTTGCGAAGTTGCGCCAAGCGACGACCCAGGGCGCGGTGCCACGCTTTGGTTGAATCTCCGTTTCCGCGAGCCATAACGGAGCCGAGTGTAAGAGGCAGGAGAAAATCGCTGTTGACTTCCATAACTGATACTTATATTTTTATGCACATTAGATCAAGCGAAAAAAGTACTTGACAGGTTTTTTTGAAAAGGCCCGGAAAACGGGAGGAAGGAGCCGAGAGCCGATGCCCTATGTTCCCCCGGCACTGAAGGAGCGGATCAAGCGGGAAGTCTCAATCCAGCGTCTCGCGGAAGCGCGAGGCATCAAGCTACGGCGCAGCGGCAAGGAACTGATCGGACTGTGCCCCTTCCACCAAGACAGAAATCCCAGCCTCAACATCGATCCCGCAAAAAACGTGTGGCACTGCAAAGGCGCGTGCGGCGAAGGCGGCGACGTGATCGAGTGGGTGAAACGGGCCGAGGGCATCAGCTTTACGCACGCCGTGGAACTGCTGAAGCGGAACTATCTTCCCTCCGCCGCCAGCACAATCGAACCGCCGCCCAGAATCTCGACCGTGCCGAAGCTCCCGGCGTTGTTCCAAACGAACGTGGACGATCAAAAACTCCTGAACATCGTGGTGGACTACTACCACCGAATGCTGAAGCAGTCCCCGGAGCCGCAGCAGTATCTCATCAAGCGTGGCCTGAAATCAGCGGAGATGGTCGAGCACTTCCGGCTGGGTTTTTCCAATCGCTCGCTCAACTACCATCTGCCGGACAAGAACCGCGTCGAAGGTGCGCGCCAGCGCGGACGCCTGGAGGAGCTGGGCATCTTCCGCGAGAGCGGGCACGAGCACTTCGTGGGATCGCTGGTGATTCCGATCCTCAATCTCAACGGCGAGGTGGTGCAGATGTACGGACGAAAAATCCGCGACCATCTGCGGCCCGGAACGGAATATCACTTGTACCTGCCAGGTCCACGGCGCGGGGTGTGGAACGAGCAAGCGCTAATCGCGTCGAAAGACATCATCCTCTGCGAAGCGCTGATCGACGCGCTGACGTTCTGGTGCGCGGGCTATCGCAACGTGACGACCAGCTACGGCGTGAATGGTTTCAACGAGTATCACCGGGAGGCGTTTCAAAAGCACGGCACCAGGCGCGTGTACATCGCCTACGACCGCGACGAGGCGGGAGAGAAAGCCGCCGCGAAACACGCGGAAGAACTGATCGGGATGGGCATCGAGTGTTTCCGGGTGCAGTTTCCAAAAGGCCAGGACGCAAACCAATACGCCTGCATGACGCAGCCCGCAGCGAAAGCCCTGGGCGTGTTGTTGAACAGCGCGGCGTGGCTGGGCAAGAGCAAACGGCCAAGCACAGCGGTGATGAGGCCGACGCCGGCATCACAGGAGGAACCAAAACCAGAGCCGATGAAAAAAGAGGAGCTGTCCACACCATCCGCAGCAGTGCCTCCGCCAGCGAGAAAACCAGAACCCGCAGCTAAAGAAAAAATAGCAATCGAAACTCCAACTCCCTCGACTCCGGGAGAGAGTGTTCTTTCATTAGCTGCCAATCCCGAACCTGTGCAGCGCGAAGAAGTCACGCCGAAACCGATGCCGCTGGCCGCGCCCACGCAGCCGCAGCTGGAGATCGAGCAGGGAGAGATCGTAGTCACCATCGGCGCGCGCACGTATCGCGTGCTGGGCTTAGAGAAATGCACGACTCGGGGCAAGATGCACGTCAACGTGAAGGTGTCAGGCCGCAACGTGCGCGGCGACTACTGCTATCACGGCGACACGTTCGACATGGAGAGCTTTCTGCGGCGCGCGGCGTTCATCAAGCAGGCAGCGTATGAACTGGCGACCAAGGAAGAGACGATCCATCGTGAAGTGGGCCAGTTGTGGACCGTGCTTGCCGACTTGCAGCGTGAGCAGATCAGAAAAACGCTTGCGCCGACCGAAGAAGAATCCCTCATGACGGCAGAGGAAGAATCAGCCGCAATGGAACTGCTGCGCGATCCGCGCCTGCTGGATCGAGTGCTTGCCGACTTCGAGAAATGCGGCGCAGTGGGTGAAGAGACGAACAAGAAAGTAAGTTATCTCGCCGCCGTGTCGCGTCTGTTGCCGAAGCCGCTGGCCATCGTGGTGCAGTCCTCGTCCTCTGCGGGCAAGAGTTCGTTGATGGAAGCGGTGCTCGACTTTATGCCGGACGAACAGCGCGAGAGCTATACGGCGATGACCGGGCAGGCGCTCTTCTACATGGGCCAGAAAAATCTCAAACACAAAATCCTCGCTATCGCAGAGCAGCAGGGCGCGGAAGCCGCCAGCTATCCACTGAAACTGTTGCAGTCGGAAGGCCGGATCAAGATCGCCTCAACCGGCAAAGACCCGGTGAGCGGCAAACTGGTGACGCACGATTACGAAGTCGAAGGCCCGGTGATGATCTTCCTCACCACGACGTCGCACGACGTGGACGAGGAGTTGGTGAATCGCTGCATCGTGCTCACGGTGAATGAGGACCGGGAGCAGACGCGCGCCATCCACCAGAAGCAGCGCGAAGCGCAGACGCTCGAAGGACTGAAAGCGCGGATGCGGCAAAACAAAATCATCCGGCTGCATCGCAGCGCGCAGCGCCTCTTGCGCCCGATCCAGGTAGTGATCGAGCACCTGAAAGATCACAGCTTCCCCGACGCGATGACCAGGACGCGGCGCGATCACATGAAGTTCTTAACGCTGATCCAGGCCGTCACTCTCTTGCACCAGCACCAGCGCGAGATCAAAACCAGCAACGAAGACGGCGAGGCACTGGAATACATCGAGGCCACCGAAGCCGATGTGAAGCTCGCATGGGAGCTAACCAATCACGTGCTGGTGCGCTCACTCGATGACGTGCAACCGCAGACGCGGCGCTTGCTCTTGCTGATCGACAAAATGGTGAGCGAGGAATGCGCGCGTCTCGAAATCGAACGGCTGGATTACCGTTTCACGCGTGCCACGGTACGGCGCTTCACTGGATGGGGAGACTCGCAGCTGAAGAAACATCTCTCGCGCCTAGAGGACCTGGAATATCTCGCGCTGCATCGCGGCGCGCCGGGGCAGAGCTTCGTCTATGCGCTCAACTTCGAGATGGACGAGCGCGGCAGACCCGTGCTGCCAGGGTTGAGTTACGGTACGAACCGGTCACGCTTTACGGAGGGGGTGTCACACTTAGAGGCGGGGGTGACACCGTCGAGTCACGGCCAGGTCACGGGGGTAGCACGGGGTGGTTACGGTCCGAAACCGCCAGTGTTGACGCGGGCGGGAAACGATTTTTCCGAAAAAAGTGGGAAACTCATATCTAGGGGAGCCGAGGCCCACGAAAGCCTGCCTGACGCCATCGTAGTTGCAGGCAAGAGCAACGGCGCGAACGGTCACGCACGCGCGGCGGTGAAGTGATGGCCCGCATCACTCGAAAACGCAAACCAGACCCGGAGCCGCAGACGCCGCTCGAAACTCTCATGCAGGAGCACTTGAACTCTCTGCAAGTGCGCGGCTACTCCGAGCACACGGTGAAGAACCGTCTCGTTCACATCGGCTTCTTTATCCGGTGGGCTTACGAGCACGGCTTGCGCGAACCCACCGAGATCACGCGGCCCGTGCTCGAACGCTATCAGCGCTACTTGTTCTTCTACCGCAAAAAGGATGGTGAGCCGCTGACCTTCCGCAGCCAGCACGCACGGCTGGTGCCTTTGCGCGTGTGGTTTCGCTGGATGACGCGGCAGAACCACATCCTGCATAACCCGGCATCGGAGATCGACCTGCCGCGCCTGGGGCGCACGCTGCCCAAGAACATCCTCTCGGTGCCGGAGATCGAGCAGGTGATGTTGCAGCCGAATCTCGCCGATCCGCTGGGCTTGCGCGATCGCGCCATTCTGGAAGTGATCTACGCAACCGGGCTGCGCCGTTTGGAGATAGTGAATCTGAAACTGTTCGATCTGCAACTCGACCGTGGGCTGATCGTGGTGCGCCAGGGCAAGGGCAAGAAAGATCGTTACGTGCCCATCGGCGAACGCGCGACAGCATGGCTTAAGAAGTACATCGCGGAAGCACGGCCCCAGCTCGCGCTAGAACCCGACGACCTCACGGTGTTCCTGACCGCCGAGGGTGAACCGTTCAGCCGCGATCATCTGACCTGGACGGTACGCGTTCACATCGTGGCCGCGAAGATCGGCAAGGTGGGAGCGTGCCATCTCTTGCGGCACTGCATGGCGACGCACATGCACGAGAACGGCGCAGACATCCGTTTCATCCAGCAAATCCTCGGGCACGAGGACATCAAGACCACGCAGATTTACACGCACGTGGCGATCCGCGCGCTGCAGCAGGTGTACGCGGCCACGCATCCCACGGCGTTCATCGAGAAGGACAATGCGCCGCAACCGCCGCAGCCTACCAGTGCAGAGATTACGGAACTGCTCACGGCGCTGGATCGTGACGCCGACGAGGACCGCGAGGAGTAAGCTCCGAAACCCGCGATTTTAGCTGCGTTCCCTCACTCGCTGACCTACAATGTTGCTGTCCATGATCGAAGCGGCTAAAGAAGAAATCCCCTCTTCGTTCCTCGCATGGTGCGCCGATCCCGCATCCGCCGCGCGCATGGTCAACCTCGAAAAATCGCATCAGGGCATCGCGCCTGAAAAATCAGCACTGCTCTTGGGGCAGCCGGTCTGTAACTCGACGACCGCATTAGGCTTGCGCGGACTCGCGGCGCTAGATCGTGTCAGGTCACGTTGTACCGGCAAAGAACGCGACTCCGAATCCGGCCTCGACATGTTCGGTGCCCGCTACTACGGCAGCAGCCTCGGCAGGTTTATGACGCCCGACTGGGAGGCGAAGCCCACCGACGTTCCTTACGCCAGTTTTGGAAACCCGCAGAGCCTAAATCTCTACAGCTACGTCAACAACAACCCAACGACCACGCGCGATCCAGACGGCCATTGTCCACCGTGTGGAGAGGATCTTATTGAGGACCTGGCGCTGGAACACCCAGAGGCTGCCGAAGCCGTTGTGAATGCGGTCGAGGAGGTAGTAGGTGAAGGAACCGCTGTAGCAGGATCGGAAGGACCTGCCGTAGCTGGGTCGGCGCGTTGGGGGCTCCTTGCTGGTCCGGCGCTTTTCATCGGCGAAATGATAAATCCGCATACCACGGTAGGTGGCGACAAGCCGCCCGCTGCGGTTCCATCGCCGCAGATGGAGGAGCACACGAAGGGCGCGCGGCCGAGTACTGCGGACGACCACCAGAAAGGCACGACTAGAAAAGACAGAGACGCCCGAGGGGGTGAAAAGGGAGACAAAGCGCGCGAGGACAAAGGAATGTATCCGCGGAAGCGCCCGTCAGACTATCCAAAGAAGGGTCCATGGCCTCCAAAGCCCCCGAAGCCACCCGATCCTCCGCCTCCACCCCCCAAGAAGACGGACGACGGCACGACCTAAGGGTAGCCATGAAAAAGAACGGGAAAGGCACGGAAGCGCGAGGCATCTTCAGAAAAGCAAAGGCCAGCTTTACCGGCGAGGCGGATGTGAAGAAGTACCGAGCTGGTCTGGAGTTGCTGAAGCGAGCCGCTGCTCTCGACCATGTAGGCGCTCACGAATGGTTGGGTGCTGTGTACGACTACGGCTTGGGCATTAGGCCCAACCGTCGTCTGGCCTTTGAGCACTATCTGACGGCTGCCAAAGCGGGGAACCCAAACTCTGAATACCACGTGGGTATTTTCTACTGCGGGGGCATCGGCGTGCAGAAGAATCACAGGTTGGCGGTTAAATGGCTACGAAGAGCCGTTGACC
>Ga0209167_10001456_pt1 | contig 13887 bp, 7 predicted proteins | sample Coa_R1_9_FD_187154 | JGI IMG/M metagenome (GOLD analysis project Ga0209167, IMG submission 187154) | Surface soil microbial communities from Centralia Pennsylvania, which are recovering from an underground coalmine fire - Coalmine... | ecosystem: Environmental > Terrestrial > Soil > Unclassified... | reverse complement strand
GAGTAGTCGCGCCATGTCACTCCCTGCATTCCTGGAGCGGCCGCCCCCCATGGAACTGCGAACTGCCGAGCGAACACCGGCGCCAAATACCGGATCATGACGGGCTATTCGTGGCGGAGGGCGACGATGGGGTCGACGCGCGTGGCGCGATGTGCCGGAATGTAGCCGGCGAGCAGCGCGACGGCCACCAGCACCACGGCTGCGCTCGCAAAGCTGAGCGGGTCAGTTGCTGTTATGCCGTAAACGTAATCCGCCATGACGCGGCTTAGCGCCAGCGCGACAATTACGCCTATCGCGACTCCGACGAGCGTGATGCGGAGGCCTTCGCGCAGGACGAGGAGCAGCACTTCGCGTCCGTTGGCGCCGAGCGCCATGCGAATCGCCATTTCCTGCGTCCGGCGGCTCACCGTGTATGACATGACGCCGAAAATCCCTATCGCAGAAAGCAGGAGAGCGAGCGCGGCGAAAGTCCACACGAGAATCATCGGGAAGCGGATCGCGCCGTACTCGTCGGAGACGATTTCGTCCAGGGTTACGACGCGATTGATCGGCTGTTCCGAGTCCAGGGCTGAAAGCGCACTGCGTACTGCTGGCATGACGTCGAGAGGCGGGACCGCGCTACGCACAACCAGAAACACCGACGGCGCCGGGTGCTGCGCGAACGGCACATAAATATCCGAATTTGGCAGCCACAGGTCTCCGCTGCGCACATCCTTTACGACTCCCACGATTTGCAGCGCCTGCTGGGCGCCCGTCGATGCGCCTGAATACTCACGCGAAACGATCGTCAGATGGCTCCCGATCGGGTTCGAATGCGGCCAGTATCGTCGCGCTACAATCTCGCTGATGATTGCGACGGCAGGCGCGCTGCTCGAATCCGATGCGGAGAACTCGCGCCCGGAAATCAGCGCGGTCCCCATCGCCCGGAAGTAATCCGGCGTGATGTAGTCGTAGTCCGACGTGGGCTCTTGTCCCGGAGCCGGCGGAGCCATGCCCTGCGGCAAAAAGAGAACGCGCGTATTGCTGAGAGCGCCGGCAGATGTGACTCCCGGTATGCTTTCGACGCGCTCGAGCAGGTTGCGATAAAAGAGCCCCTGTTGCGTTGCCGACGTGTACCGGTACGGAGGCAGCGAAATGCTCATGCGCACGGCGTGCGACGGGTTGAAGCCCAGATTCACGTTCATGAGCGCGACGAAGCTGCGGATCAGCAGGGCCGCCCCCGTCAACAGGATGAGGGCAAGCGCAACTTCCGAAACGACGAGCGAATTCCGCAGCCGCCGGCGGCTGGGCTCGGCCGTCGTGCTCACGCCGCCTTCCTTGAGCGACTCCGTCAGATCCGTTTTCGTCGCGGCCAGAGCCGGCACGAGCCCGAAGATCAGCGCGGTTCCAATGGTGACGCCCACGCTGAAGACGAGCACGCGCCAGTCGATATCGATGATCTTTGCGTTCGGCAGCGAGAGCTGATAGCGGTCCATTGCCACCGTAAGCAGGCGATCTCCCGCATAGGCGATGAACAGTCCCAGCGCGCCGCCAACCACCGCCAGGACAACGCTCTCCGTCAGAAGTTGTCTGACCAGGCGCGCTCGCGTGGCGCCAATGGCAATGCGGATGGCCACTTCGCGCTTGCGCCGCGTGGCACGGGCGAGCAGCAGATTGGCCACGTTCGCGCACGCAATCAGCAGCACGAACAGAACGGCGCCCAGCATGATCATCAGCGGCGTCTGCATGTGGCGATAATAAGCGGCGTGAAGCGGCTCGACCTTGATGCCCCAGCCTCGATCCGCGTCGGGATATTCTTTCGCCAGATTGATAGCCAGTGCGTCCATCGCGGCTTGGGCCTGCGGTATGCTCACGCCGTCCTTCAACCGCGCCTGAGTTTGCAAATCGCGCGTGGTGCTGCGCCCCGTCTCGCTCCTCTCTTCCGGCGTGAGTGCGAGCGGTACGAATACGTCGATGTCCTGATCCCACGTAAAGCGGAACAAAGCCGGCATGACGCCAATAATCGTGTAGCGCCGTTCGTCGAGGTCGATGGTCTTGCCCAGGATGCCGGGATCAGAGGCGAAGCGATCTTTCCAGAGCCCGTGGCCGATGATGGCAACCTGGTCCCGGCCCGCTTCCATTTCGCCGGGCGAAAAGAAGCGGCCAATTAAGGGTTGGATTCCAAACATCGGCAGGAGTTCGGCCGACGATTTAATCGTCAGCACGTGTTCCGGATGATCGCCGCTCGTGATGTTGAAGCCTGCCCACCGATAATAGGCGACTTGTTGGAAAAGACCGGTGCTCGCGATGTTGACGATGTTCGGCGCGGACACGCCGACCTGCACGTAACCCTCGCCCTTTTGATTCCGCCACTGGCCCAGTCCGATGAGTTGCTCGGGATGCGGGTACGGCAGGGGCCGCAGAAGGACGGCGTCCACGAGACTGAAGATGGCGCTGTTCGCGCCGATTCCCAGCGCGAGCGTCAGCACGGCCACGACGGCAAACCCGGGACTCTTTCGCAGCACGCGAAAGGCGTAACGAACGTCCTGAAGGATTCGGTTCATGCAGCACCCCCGGCCGGGCTAGTTTAATCCATTTCTTCAAGTGCGGCCTCCGATCTCGATTGTCGGCCCCCCGGCATTCGCGAAACCTCAACCGCGGCCACCTTCGACCGAGAGCTAAACCGACCCGAACGCAGATATTCCCCTTGATTATTGACAAAAGCGAGGGTACATTCCTGTCAGTTATCAAGGGGAGGCTGTCTAAAACGCCGCGTCCAAGGAACAAAATGACCAAACCGATCGATCTCGTGCAGGGCACTCTCGACATGCTGATCCTCAAGACGCTTGCACTCGAGTCGGCCCACGGCTGGGCCATCGCCCAGCGGATCCGGCAAGTTTCGAATGATGTTTTGCAGGTGAGACAGGGCGCGCTCTATCCCGCCCTGCACCGGCTCGAACAGCAGGGCTGGATCAAGGCCGAGTGGGGTGAATCGGAAAACAATCGCCGCGCTAAATATTATTCCTTGACCAGGGCCGGGCGGAAATACCTCGAGAGCGAGCACGCGAATTGGGAGCGATTGTCGGCAGCGATAGGCCTGGTGATGAACCCGGCGTCATAAGCGCTGGTCATCGCCGCGTGGCGTTGCCTCGAGCCTAGACCACAGATGGACGCAGATGAACGCGATGAGCGGCGCCGATTGCGAATGTGAGACCCGATGCGATCGATGAACAAACTTTCGATGAGGTTGCGGTCACTGCTGCGGCGCGGGCGCGTCAATCGTGAACTCGACGACGAGCTTCGCTTTCACGTCGAACGCGCGATCGCAGCCAACGTTGTGGCGGGAATGCCCCGCGAGGAAGCCCGGTTCGCCGCTTTCCGTGAGTTTGGCGGCATTGAGCAGATTCGAGAGGAGTGTGCGGACATGCGGAACGTGAATTGGCTCCAAGACTTCGTCCAGGACGTTCGCTACGGGCTGCGCATGCTCCGCAAGTCACCTGGCTTTACTGTGGTGGCCGTGCTGACTCTGGCGCTGGGTATCGGCGCAAATGCGGCGATTTTCTCGATTGTCTACGGTGTGTTGCTGCAGCCGCTTCCGTACAGAAATCCTTCACGTCTGGTCGTGCTGAACGAGACGAATCCCAAGGTGGGCACCGTCAGCGTGTCGTACCCGAATTTTCTCGACTGGCGCGCGCAGAGCCATGCGTTTTCGCAGATGGCGGCGGTCCGCGGCGTGGAGTTCAGTCTCGCCGGCGTTACTCAGCCTGAAAACATCAGCGGGGACGCTGTGTCGCCAAATTTTCTTTCGATGATGGGCGTGCGTCCCTTTCTCGGGCGGGACTTCGATCCGTCCGAGGAGAAGTCTGGCACGGCGGCGGTGGTGCTGCTGAGCTACGCGTTATGGCAATCCCATCTGGGCGCTGATCCGAATGCCATTGGACGAACCGTCACACTGGATGGTCGCAGTTTCACGATCGCCGGAGTGCTGCCGCCTAATTTTCGCTCTGTTGACAAGACGGACGTGCTGGAGCCGATTGGCGTGTGGGCGACCGGGAACACAGACGCGACGGAACGAGGCGCGCGCGGCGATCTGGTCGTGATCGGGAGACTTGCTCCGGGCGTTACACTTGCTCAGGCTCGTGCGGAAATGGATGGAATCGCGACGCGCCTCGCGAGCGAATATCCGCTGGCGAACGATCAGTGCGGCGTAAGCCTGCAGCCGATACGGGATGCGTTCGTCGGAGATATGCGCCCGGCGATTCTGGTGCTGTTTGGAGCCGTGATGTTCGTGCTGCTGATCGCGTGCGCCAATGTGGCCAATCTGTTTTTGGTTCGCGGCGCAGGCCGGAGGAAGGAGATCGCACTACGAATCGCGTTTGGCGCTAGCCGCAGCCGGATCGTCCGCCAGATGCTGACCGAGAGCTTCGTTCTGGCGCTTCTCGGCGGAGCGATCGGAATCGCGCTGGCGATCGGCGGAATTCGCGACATGAACGGGCTGATCCCCCCGGACATGCTGTCGGGCGCGTCAATCAATCTCAACGGCGCAGTGCTGCTCTTTGCCGCGGGCGTCATCGTTCTCGCCGCGTTTGTCTTCGGACTGGCTCCGGCGATGCACTCGACCAGACCCGACGTGCAATATGAATTGAAGGAAGGTGCGAGAACCGCGAGCGCGGGCAAGCAGCAAAACAAATTGCGCGCCGGGCTGGCCATAGCGGAGGTTTCTCTGGCGCTCGTGCTTATGGTGGGCGCCGGGTTGATGATGAAAAGCCTGTATCGCCTGCTGTCGGTGAATCCCGGATTTCAGACCGACCGCGTGCTCACGATGGAAATGGATCTGCGAACGCAACAGTACGCTACAGATTCGGCGATTCGCAATTTCTGGCAGCAGGTTCTGGATCGCGTGCGGACGCTTCCCGGTGTACAGAGCAGCGCGGTAGCCACTGTAGTTCCCTTCACTGACAGCCACTCACGCGCAGACGTTACGATCGAAGGAATGCCGCTGCCAAGACCGGGGAGCTGGCCGCATCCCGACTATCACATTGTGAGCCCCGGATACGTGACCACGTTGCGCGTGCCGCTCCTGCGCGGGCGGACGTTTACAGATGCGGACAACGAAAAGGCGCCGCTGGTGGGAATGATCAACACCAGGCTCGCACGCGAGTTTTTCGCCCATCAGGATCCGATTGGCAAGCGGTTCACGTTTGGCCATGCGACGGCCGCGAATCCACCGAAGTGGATCACGATTGTGGGCGTGGTTGGCGACACGAAGCTGTATGGTCTGGCGAATTCCCCCCGGCTCGAAGTGTACGTTCCGTTCCGGCAAGACGCGGCGGGCGACATGACTTTGCTGGTTAAATCCGCTGTTGATCCCCCAGGCCTGATCTCGTCGATTCGCGGCGCGGTGGCTTCGATTGACAAGGACCAGCCGATTTTCGCGATTTCCACCATGAACCAGTTGCGAAGCGACTCCACAAGCACGCGGCGCATTACGCTCATTCTGCTGGGCGCGTTCAGCGGGCTCGCGCTTGTGCTGGCAACGATCGGCATTTACGGAGTGATTTCCTATTCTGTCGCACAGCGGACGCATGAGATCGGGATTCGCATGGCGCTGGGCGCGCAGCATTGGGGCGTCCTGCGCATGGTCCTGGGCCAAGGGGGAAGAATCGCACTCACTGGAATCGGCATTGGGATTGTCGCGGCCCTCGCGCTGACCCGGTTGATGTCCAGCTTGCTCTTTTCTGTAAATGCCGGCGATCCGGCCACCTTCGCTGCAGTGGCGCTGCTGCTGGCACTCGTTGCGTTGCTCGCCTGCTACATTCCGGCGCGGAGGGCGATGCGCGTCGATCCCATCGTCGCCCTGCGCCACGAGTAGCGCCAGCGTCTCGCTGGCGGTTTTGATTTCGACGGTCGACAAACTGCGGACACGAACAAAATGATCGGGCGGTGAACGGAGGACAACCCCATGACGCGCTGGCCCCGCAAATTCACGCTTCGTCTTCGTTCGCTATTTCACCGTTGGCGTGTGGATCGCGAGCTGGACGACGAGTTGCACTTTCATCTCGAACGCCAGATCGCGGCCAACGTTGCCGTCGGAATGTCGCGCGACCAAGCCCGCCGTGCCGCGCTGCGCGAATTCGGCGGCGTCGACCAGGTTCGGGAGGAGTGTGCCGACATGCGCAGAGTGAATTGGCTGCAGGATCTCGTCCAGGACGTCACTTATGCGTTGCGCATGCTGCGGAAATCGCCGGGATTTACGATTGTCGCTGTCCTCACGCTCGCGATCGGCATCGGCGCAAACACGGCAATATTCAGCGTTGTCTACGCGGTCCTTCTAAGGCCCCTTTCCTACCCGCATCCGAACCAACTCGTCGTCCTGTTCGAGGCGAAGCCCTCGGAAGGAATCCGCGAGGCTTTCAGCTCCTACCAGGATTTTCGCGAGTTCCGCGACCAGAATCATGTTTTCAGCCAGATTGGCGGCAGGTCAGGTCACGACCTCAACTTAACCGGTCACGGCGATCCATTTCAAGTGGACACATCGGATGTGACGCCTGGATTGCTCGACGCCATGGGCGTGAAGCCGTTGGCCGGCCGCGCGTTTCTGCCCGAAGACGGCAAGCAAGGAGCGGCGCCGGTCGTCATCCTGAGTGAAAATCTCTGGCGTGACCGCTTCGGCGCAGATCCCCATGTGGTTGGCAGTTCGGTGAATCTCGACATGCGCGCCTTTACCGTAATCGGCGTCATGCCGGCGGCCTTTCGCTATCCTTTTCTCACAAGCGAGCAGATCTGGATCCCTCTCCAGCAGGATCCGCTGTTCGGCCCGTGGATGAACAATCCCGACCTGCGCTGGCTGGGCGTCACCGCGCGGCTCAAGCCCGGCGTTTCGCTGGCCAAGGCGCAAGCTGAAATCGACGCGATCAGTGTGCGCTTGAACAGGAAATTCCCAGCACAGGATAAGGGCTGGGGCGCCCGTCTTGCTCCTTTGCAGGATCAGCTTGTGGGGAACGCGAAAACTCCCCTCCTGGTGCTGCTGGGCTCCGTCGGTTTGGTCCTGCTGATTGCGTGCGCCAACGTTTCGAATTTGCTTCTGGCGCGAGCCACCTCGCGCGCCAGGGAGATCGCGGTTCGCATCGCGTTGGGCGCGGGACGGCTGAGGATCGTCCGCCAATTGCTGGCCGAAAGCGCGGTGCTCGGGCTGCTGGGCGGGGCCGCGGGCGTGCTGCTCGCATATTGGGGCGTCCACGGATTGAGTTCCCTGGTCCCCGACAGCTTGACTCAGCTCCACGCGATTACTGTCGACACGTGGGTGCTTGGGTTTGCCTTTGCCCTTTCGGTCCTCGCGAGCATCCTCTTTGGCCTCGCGCCGGCGCTATTTGCCGCGGATTCGAGCCTCACATCAACCCTCAAAGAAAACACGGCGCGCGGCGGAGAGGGCGGCGGCCGCCGCCTGACGCGCGGCGTGCTGGCGGTGGCCGAAATCGCCCTGGCGATGGTTGTGCTCGTCGCGGCCGGCCTGCTCGGACGCAGTTTTCTCACGCTGACTTCCGTGAATCCCGGCTTCGATCCCGACCACGTCGTGAAGGCCGAAGTCGATCTGCCGCGGTTTGAATACTCGAAACCGGCGCAGTGGACGGCATTTGCCGACGACCTGCTCCGGCGCCTCCAGGCCCAACCGGGAATGCGCGATACGGCGGTGGGGATTCCCCTCCCGCTCGCAAACCAGAGCGTCACTCTCCCTTTCGACATTCCCGGAAAGCCGCCGGCCCGGGCCGGCACCAATCGCACGGCTGACTACGTCGCAGCGAGTCCTGAGTACGTGCACGTCATGGGAATTCCGCTGCTCCGAGGAAGATGGATCGACGAGCAGGACCGTCCATCCGCCCCGCTCGTCACCGTGATCAGCGAGGCGCTCGCGCACCGTTATTTTCCCAACGAAGACCCCATCGGCAAGCAGTTGGCTTTCGCATTTCCCCCGAGCAGCGCGCTTCGCCGCGAGATCGTCGGCATCGTCGGTGACGTGCGCGACAGGTCGTTAGGGCAAGATCCGCCACCCACGATGTACGTTCCCTACGCGCAGGCGCCGTTTTGGGGCGCCGAAATCGTGACGCGAAGCAATCTGAGTGCCGGCGCCGTCGCAACAACGATTCGCTCCCAGGTCGGCCAGATCGATAAAAACGTGCCTATCATTGACGTCAAGGCAATGGCCAGTGCCATGGACACCAGTGTCGCGCAGCCGAGGTTTCGTGCCTGGCTCGTCGGATTGTTTGGCGTGATAGCCCTGATTCTGGCGGCTGCGGGAATCTTCGGCGTCATTTCCTACTCGGTTGCCTGCCGGACGCGCGAGATCGGTATCCGCATGGCCCTTGGCGCGACTCCCGCGAATGTTTTGCGTCAAATTCTCGGCGAGTCCGCGCGATTCGTGCTTGTCGGCCTCGCTGCGGGCGTCGCGATAGCGCTGGGCGTCACGCGTCTGCTCGCCAGTATGCTCTTTGTTGTGCGCCCGGCCGATCCGGTCACCTTTTGCGCGGTGGGAATTCTGCTGGTCTCTGTAGCGCTGTTTGCCTGCTACATTCCCGCGCGGCGCGCCACGCGCGTCGATCCCATTGCCGCCCTGCGGCATGAATGATCGTCGCCCTGCGGCATGAATGGTCTTCGCTCTGCGGCATGAATAATCGTCGCTCTGCGACACAAGTAAGTTGCTACCCTCCATCACTGAACGCGGGGCGTGATCTGCCTTGCTCTGCCCCCTTCTCTCTGTGCACTCTGTGGTTTGCTTTTATGTCAGGGTAGACGAATTCGCCGGCCGTCGCTGCAGCGCCGCGGAGTCGGTTGTGCGAAAGATATCGCCGCGAGCCACTCCTCGCCAGTTCGCCAACTGCGATTCGGAGCACTCATGGAGGCCGCAAACATAATTCTCCTCCTTTGCCCTGCCTTCGCCTCGACGACCAATCGCCACTTACGATTTACCCGATTGGCGCGGTGCGGCGCGAATTGTTACAATGGCCGATGGCGCGGCTGATGTTTGCTCCTCCCGTGCACGCCAAACTCTTTATCTGCATCTTGCCGATGCCGAACAGGTGAATCGAGCGCATGCCTTCTCGCACACTCTACGAAAAAATCTGGGATGCCCACCTCGTCCATGAGGAGCAGGGCCAGCCGTCGCTGATTTACATCGACCGACACTTGATCCATGAAGGCACTTCGCCGCAGGCGTTCGCCGGAATCAAGGCCGCTGGACGCACCGTGCGCCGACCGGAGTTGACGTTCGCCGTGATGGACCACTCCGTCTCCACAAAAAACCGCGACCTGCCCGTGCTCGACGCCGATGCGGCGGGACAATTCGCTGCGCTCGCGCGCAACTGCGAGGAGTTTGGCGTCAACCTGTTCGACATGCACAGCCAGAACCAGGGCATCGTCCACATCATCGGCCCGGAGCTGGGCATCACGCAGCCGGGATTCACTATCGTTTGCGGCGACAGCCACACGTCTACTCACGGAGCGTTCGGCGCACTCGCCTTCGGCATCGGCACAAGCGAAATCGAGCACGTCCTGGCCACGCAGTGTCTGTCGCAATTCAAATCGAAGACCGCAAAGGTCGAGATCAGCGGCAAGCGCCCGAAGGGCGTCACGGCCAAGGACCTGATTCTCGCCGTCATCGGGAAAATCGGCATCGCGGGCGGCAACGGCCATGTCTTCGAGTACACCGGCGAAGCCGTTCGCGGCCTCTCAATGGAAGGCCGCATGACCATGTGCAACATGACCATCGAAGGCGGCGCGCGCGCGGGAATGGTCGCGCCGGATGAGACCACGTTCGCCTACATGGAAGGACGCCCGTTCGTCCCGCGCGGCAAGGATTTTCAGGTTGCCGTGGACTACTGGAAATCGCTCTGCACCGATGCGGACGCAAAATACGACGCGACGATCACGCTGCGCGCGGAAGACCTGGCGCCCATGGTCACCTGGGGCACGAATCCCGGCATGGTCACACAAGTGGACGCGCGCGTTCCCGCGCCCGACTCGTTCAAGGATTCTGTCGAGCGCAAAGCTGCCGAGCGGGCGCTGGAATACATGGCGCTCAAGCCCGGCACGCCCATTGAGGATATCGCCGTCGATCGCGTTTTCATCGGCTCGTGCACGAATTCACGGCTCGAAGATTTGCGCGCCGCAGCGCAAGTAATCGCCGGCAAGCACGTGGCGAAGTCTCTGAAGCAAGCGCTTGTTGTGCCGGGCTCTCGGCGCGTGAAGGCGGCCGCGGAACAGGAAGGCCTGGACAAGATTTTCCGCGACGCTGGCTTCGAGTGGCGCGATGCGGGCTGCAGCATGTGCATCGGCATGAACGACGACGTTCTGCCGGAGGGCGAGCGTTCGGCCAGCACGTCGAATCGCAACTTCGAAGGCCGCCAGGGCAAAGGCAGCCGCACGCACCTGGTCAGCCCAATGATGGCCGCGGCCGCGGCAATCGAAGGCCACTTCGTCGACATCCGCAAGTGGAACGTCAACGGCGCCGAGTGAGGCGATGGCTACCGACACAAAAGGCCTGTCCCGCCAACTAGAGGGCCGTAAGCTGCGTCTGTTCTTCGAAGGAGGAGAAATTTGTGAGGCGGTTCTGCTGGCCGTAGATGTTCACGAGCACTGTCCAGTCGGCGACGATTACGCCGAGTTCTATTACGATGTTATATGTTCGAATAAACCTGAGAAATACAAGGTCGTTATAAAGAAGACACCAAAGCCAGTATTTGCCGCGGAATTCAAATGCTTGAGTGGTTGGGAATTGTTGGATTCGAACGGAGGAAAGTAGTGGAACCATTTAAGCGGCGGATCTGGGGCCGCGTGGCCGCCGCATCCAGTTCGTAGGGGCGGGTCTCAGACCCGCCCTCTTCATCAGCGCGACGGTTTTTTTTCGTAGGGGCACGGCATGTCGTGCCCGCTGAGGCGGCCGCGAGGAAGTTGTCGTGTCGCGGACGTGCGGCCGACGATGAGGGTTTCGTGTCAGGGCACGACTCGTGCCGTTTGACGAGCGTCCAATTTTTCTTATCATGCCTCCGACTTTAGTCGCAGGCTACAAGCCTTTGCGGCAAGATACTGGGCGCTGCCCAAATTGCGATGACCGCGAAGAGCGGCCTTTCGAGGACAAAATAATATGGAACCCTTCATCAAGCACACAGGTTTAGTCGCACCTCTCGATCGCGTCAATGTCGACACGGATCAAATGGTGCCCAAGCAATTCCTGAAGCTGCAAACGCGACAAGGCTACGGCCGCGTTCTGTTCTATGACTGGCGCTACCTGCCCGGCGAGAAACCCAATCCCGATTTCGTGCTGAACGCGCCGCGCTACAAAGGCGCCAGCATCATTCTCGCGCGCGCCAATTTCGGCTGCGGCTCCAGCCGCGAACACGCACCCTGGGCCATTCTCGATTATGGCTTCCGCGCCATCCTTGCGCCCAGCTACGCCGACATCTTTTACAACAATTGCTTCAAGAACGGCATCCTGCCCGTCACGCTCACGAACGAACAGATGGACGAGCTCTTCGCGCGCACCGAGAAGAACGACGGCTACCGCCTTACCGTCGATCTCGAACAGCAAGTCGTCACCGACTTGCCCGCCCTGGCGGGCGGCAGCAGCCTGCGCTATTCCTTCACCGTGGATCCCTTCCGCCGCAACTGTCTCCTCAAAGGCCTCGACGACATTGGCCTCACGTTGCAGCACGCAAACGAAATCACCGCCTTCGAGACAACCGGCATCCGCACGCCCCACATGTACCAGCCCGTCGACGTCAAATTCCACCGCGAACCCGCTCCGCCGAAAAACTAGTCGCCATCTCGCCACCTCATAAATGCAGTTCAGGGGGTCGGAGCTTTAGCTCCGACATTCAAGCCGCCCCTGAAGAAAGTCTCTTTCACCACTCCCGGGATTTGTGAGACACCCTGTAGTCGCTCGCACGTGCGCATATCAATCAGGAGTTAGCGCGCACAGGAAGGTCACTTCTTGTTCCGCGACAGACAATCTCAGTCACCCCAGCGACTGTGAGTAGCCCTAGCGCAATAACCAGCAGAACGCCGAAAAATGGGGTCTGGCCGGCATCTGATTGCGCGACTCGGCGCTCACCACCATCGCCCAAGATTGACGCTTGCGATGGCCCGCGCTAACTTGGAGCAACTCCCTGTTACATGAGGAACTATGGAAAACAGAGAAGTAGCAAAAATCCTGCGCGAAACGGCGCAGCTGCTCGAAATCGACGGCGCGATCATCGGGCGTTATCGCAGCTATGAAAAAGCCGCCGAACTGCTCTACAACATCCACGAGCGCGTTGAAGATCTCGCCAAAGACGACAAGAAGCTCCGCGAATTGCCCGGCATCGGTGAAAACATGGCCGAGCATATCCGCGAGATCCTGAAGACCGGCGACTACTCTCTGCGCCAAAAGCTCCTGAAGAAATATCCGCCCACGCTGCTCGACGTCCTGCAACTCCAGTCACTCGGACCCAAGAAGGTCGCCTTCCTGCGCAGCGCGTTCCATATCGCCACTGTAGCAGACGTCGAAAAGCTGGCGCGCGAGGAAAAGCTGCGCGACTTGCCCGGCTTCGGCGAAAAGAGCGAACAGAACATCCTGAAGGCCTGCGAGTTCTTCACGAAATCGACAGGCCGCTTTCTGCTCGACCGCGCAACGGACGAAGCCGAGCGCATGTCGTCGTATATCACCCAGCGCGACGAAGTCGAGTCGGTGACCACGGCGGGATCGCTTCGCCGTGGCCGCGACACAATTGGCGACGTCGATCTCCTCGTAACCATGCGCCTCGGCCACGAGAAGCAGGCCGACGTGGACGACGTGGCCGATTACATCTTGAAATATCCCGGCATCGACACGCAGCTCGCGCGCGGCGAGAACAAAGTGAGCGTCCTCCTCGGAAGCGGGCTGCAGGTGGATGTCCGTCTTCTCGACAAAAAGAGCTTTGGCGCCGCCCTGCTCTACTTCACCGGCTCGAAGGAGCACAACGTCGTCCTGCGTGGCCGCGCGAACGACATGGGTTGGACCCTGAACGAGTACGCCCTCACCACGCTGAAGGGCGGTCGCACGGTCGCCGGCAAAACCGAGGAGGAGATTTATGCCAAGCTGAAGCTCGCCTACATCGAGCCCGAACTCCGCGAGAACACCGGCGAAATCGACGCCGCCGAAAAGGGCGCGCTCCCAGCTTTGCTGCGCCTTGAAGACATGCGCGGCGATTTGCAGATGCACACCACCGCGTCCGACGGACGCAACTCAATCGAAGAAATGGGCGAAGCCGCGCGCAAACTCGGCTACGAATACATCGCGCTCACCGATCACTCGAAAGCCGTCACCGTGGCGAACGGCATGGACGAAAAGCGCACGGTCGAACAAATCAAGAACATTCGCGCGGCGCAGAAACGCGTCGAGGGGATACGCCTCCTCGCGGGGATTGAATGCGACATCCTGAAAAACGGCAAGCTCGATCTCGATGACGAAGTGCTCGCCCAGCTCGACGTCGTGGTCGCTTCGATTCACTCCTACATGAATTTGACGCGCGCCGAAATGACCGAGCGTCTGCTCGCCGCCATTGAGAATCCCTACACACAGATCGTCGCGCATCCCACCGGCCGCCTCATCATGCGCCGTGAGCCCTACGAGTACGATATGGAGAAGATTCTCGAGGCCGCCAGGCGCAACGGTGTGGTCATGGAGTGCAACGCCTACCCGGACCGCCTCGATCTGAACGATGTCCATCTGCGCATGGCCAAGCAGCGCGGCGTGAAGATCGTTATTTCCACTGACTCGCATTCGACGACGCACCTTCCGCTGATGAAATACGGCGTGATCACCGCTCGCCGCGGCTGGATCGAAAAGAAGGACGTGATCAATACGCTTCCGCTCGTGGAATTGCTGGCAGTGCTCAG
>Ga0209167_10001455_pt1 | contig 13891 bp, 8 predicted proteins | sample Coa_R1_9_FD_187154 | JGI IMG/M metagenome (GOLD analysis project Ga0209167, IMG submission 187154) | Surface soil microbial communities from Centralia Pennsylvania, which are recovering from an underground coalmine fire - Coalmine... | ecosystem: Environmental > Terrestrial > Soil > Unclassified... | reverse complement strand
ATGGGAGCCGTCAACGGAAGCGCCATCATTGACCATTCGGCACGCCTCGCCGGAGCGCATGGAATCGTCGCCGTCGGCACGCTATCATACGCGGGCGACACCTAAGGTTGAAACTATCACAGGCGCTCGAGAGGCGCTTGTACGCGGAGGGATCGCCGGCAAGTGCCCGGCGCGCGCGCAAATCGAACAATGACGCGGGCCGCCAGTTCCGCTAAGATGAACTTCGACGATTCAATTGCCCGCCCTTAGGAGAGGAACTCATGAAACTCTTTCTCGTGATGATTACCGCCACCGTATTTGCCGCCGGTCCGGCATTGGCGCAGGCGCCCGCGCAAGCACGCCCGCCGGCGCACTATCAGCCCGGCGTTGCGACGCCAGACCAGCAAGCCCAGTCCTCTCCAAAACCGGCAACGCCGGAGGAACCCGCCCCGCAGAAGGTGGATCCCGCGAAGGAGAAAGCGATCCGTCATCTGATGGACATCACCGGAACGGCGAAGCTCGGTAACAACATGACAGAAGTCGTCGCGCTTCAGGTAAAGAACGCGATGAGCCGCAGGCTTACCGCCGACAAGTTGGACAAGTTCATGACCGATTTCAACCAGAAGCTGAGCACGCGCGCACCGGCCAATGAAGTGGCCGACGCCCAAGTGCCCATCTACGCGCAACATTTCTCCATAGAACAATTGCAGGGCATGATCCAGTTCTATGAATCGCCTGTCGGCCAGGAGATGGTGAAGGCCCTTCCCGACGTGCTGCAGGAATCGCAGAAAACGGGCGCCGAAATCGAGCGAAAGGCCGCGCTGGACACGCTGAAAGACATGAGCAACGATTACCCTGAGCTAAAGGCCATGCTGCCGCCCGACGAGCAGAAGCCGTCCTTGGGTCCCGGCGCGCAACCACAGCCGCAATCGCCGAAGCCGCAGACTCCCCAGCAACCGCCGAAACCGCAACAGTGAACGGGCGAACCTTCCTCCTGCTCCGCAACTGAAACGCGAGCCAGGGGAGCCCGATCCGGCTACAATCTGGTGGCCATGGATTGGTCTCCCATTTGGATTTCGCTGGCGACCAGCGTCACCGCCACGCTGATCACGGCTGTCTTGGGTCTGGCCGCCGCGGCTTGGCGCGAGAGGCGCGGCGGCGCGGTGATCGCGCTCGTTGATGGCGTATTCCTTCTCCCCCTGGTTCTTCCGCCTACCGTCGTCGGATTCCTTCTGCTCCTTCTCTTCGGTCGCAACGGCCCTCTCGGGAAACTTCTGATGCGCTTTGGCGCGACCATCGTGTTTTCCTGGCCCGCTACTGTGATCGCAGCCACCGTCGTTTCGTTTCCCCTGATGTACCTCACGGCGCGCGCGGCGCTCGAACAAGTGGACTCGCACGTTCTGCAGGCGGCGAGAACGCTGGGAGCGTCGGAATGGCGAATCTTCCGCGAAGTCTCGCTTCCGCTCGCCTGGCCGGGCATTCTTGCGGGGACCATCCTTTCCTTCGCTCGTGCGCTGGGCGAATTTGGCGCCACGCTGATGATCGCCGGCGACATCCCGGGAAGGACCGCCACGATCCCGATCGCCATTTATTTCGCTGTCGAAGCGGACGAGATCAAGAGCGCGCTGGCATGGTGCTCCGTGGACGTCGTCATCTCGCTGGCCTTGCTCGCCATGCTCTATCAATGGACCAATGCGCGCGGCTTCGCGCGACGGACCAATGCGCGCGGTTCCGCGCGACGGGCGAACGCAAACGCGCCAGCGCGATGGGCGCGGCGCTGACGTGCCCTTGGAACTCCAGATCGCGAAGCAGTTGCCCGACTTCTCCCTCGACGTCGCGCTCCGCGCCGACGACGACGCGCCGCTCGGTGTTCTCGGACCCTCCGGCGCGGGAAAATCGATGCTTCTTCGCTGCATCGCGGGACTCGAAAATCCCGACCGTGGGAGAATCCATCTTCAGGACCGCGTCCTCTTCGATTCCGAACGGAAAATCCATCTTCCCGCGCGGGCGCGGCGCATAGGATTGCTGTTCCAGCATTTCGCGCTCTTTCCGCACCGGACGGTCGCGGAGAATCTCGCATTCGGAATTCGTCATCTGCGGGTTGAGGAAAGGCAAAAGCGAATCGCTCAACTGGCGCGGCGAACGCATACCGCAGGACTCGAGCAGCGCTATCCCCGCGAGCTTTCCGGCGGAGAACAACAGCGCGTAGCACTCGCCCGCGCTCTGGCCGTCGAACCGGAGGCGCTGATGCTCGATGAGCCGCTGTCCGCGCTCGATACGCACCTGCGGAGCCAGATCGAGGCGCAACTCCAGGAAACCTTTCGGGAATACAAGCGGCCGGCACTGGTTGTCACGCACAGCATGGAAGAGGCCTACCGGCTTTGCCCGCGGCTGCTGGTGCTCTCGCGCGGGCGCGTCGCGGCATTCGGAAGCACGGAGGAAATATTTCGCCGCCCCCCGACTGCGGAAGTGGCGCGACTGACCGGCTGCAAGAACATTTCGCGCGCCAGAGCGGTCTCTGGCGCCGTGGTTGAGGCGACTGATTGGGGTTGCCAGCTTCGCGTCGCGGAGACGATTGCCGGCCCTCCCGCTTACGTTGCGATACGCGCTCACCATCTTGATTTCGTCGAGTCGTCGATGCCCGGCGCTTCCATCGAGAACGTTTTCCCTTGCTGGCTGGTGCGCTCGTCGGAAACGCCCTTCCGCATCACGCTTTTCCTGACCCTTCGCGAACCGGGAAAGCAGGATGGCGCAGCGGAATTCGACCTTCAGGCGGAAGTATTCAAGGAGAAGTGGGAGCGTTTTCGCGACCAGCCCCAGCCCTGGCATGTCCGCCTGTCGCCAGCCTCCGTTTTCCTTATGCGCGAGTAAAGCTGACACCTGCCCCAGGCGGGCCTTCTGTCCGGCACCGGAGCCGCGGCGCCATATTCAAACCTCTAACGGGCCGGAGAAGCTGGTGCTTACTTGAAGTGCTTGACCCAGCGGATGTCGAAGCCGTAGGTGCCGTTGATATCGCGGAGGAATTCGACGGACACCGTGCGGCTGACGTCGTATTGCACTTGGATGAGCTGGTACTGGTTGGTGGTGGCGGCGTTGGTGGAATAGGTGATGGTGAGATCGCGAGCCACCTGCTCCTGGATGGTGACGCGGGCGGCGGCGTTCGATTCGGTCGCCGTTCCGGCGACGAACGGGTCCACGCGAAACTGGCTGATCCCGAAGAGGTGCTCGATACGCCCGCCGATTCCGGTGGATATGGCTTCCGAAAGCAGAGCGGTTGCGCCATAGCTCTGCGAACTGGAGGACTGCGTTCGCAAGCCCGCGCTCTCTCCGGGAGTGCCCAATGCGAGCAGGCCGATGATGTCGCTATCGGGAAGCGGAGGATCGGAGCGATAGGTCATCGAAAGGCGGCTGGCCGGGCCGGAGAAATTGATGGTCACCTGATACTGGCTGATCGTGGCGGTCGCCTCGACATTGAGCACGGGATCGAGCCGGAAGGGATTGGCGAAATTGATGTCGCCGCGCGTGAGCTGGAAATTGTTTCCGCGAAACGCCATCTGCCCGCCGAGCAGGTGGATGTTGCCGAGCAGGATGGGGCGGTCCCAGGTGCCGCGCAGGCGCACGTTGCCGTCCACGCCGATCTGCGCGCCGGCCCACTGAATCTGGGCGCCCGGCGCAGCCTGGCCCTCGACGTCGAAGGAAAGGTTGCGCAGGAAGGGCGAGCTGGAAGGCGGACCCGCGGTGGTCTCCGAGGCGGCCTCGAAAAATGAGGACACATCCACGCCTTGCGAGAACAGAAGGCGCTGAACCTGTATGCGCCCACTCAGAACGGAAGCCGTCGTCGACCCCGACAACTGGAGCGTTCCGCCCGCGAGCCAACTGAGGCCGGTCGGGTAGCGGATGCGAATGGCGGAGGTGGACGCGTTCACCTCGTAGCGCAGCGGACCTTCGCCGTAAACGACGTTGCCGCTCAGCGTCAACTGGCCGCCGCCGGACTGGGCGGTGATGCGATCGAAGAGAAAGCGGCTCTGGTCGAAGACGAAGTCGCCATTCACCTTGCTCAAGCTGACCGGAAAGTCGGAATAGCTGGCCGAGGCGTTGTGGATGGTTGCGCGTCCCGTAATGCGCGGGCGCGAGATCGTGCCCGCGATCGAGACGTTCGCGTCGGAGGTGCCCTGAAATTCGAAGCCCGAAAGGAATCCGTTAAGCAAGCGAAGATCGAGGCGTCCGAGGACGGCTAGGCGCAACGGCTGGTCGCGGTCGAAGCGCGCGGAACCGGTCACGTTCAGGTCGGTATCAGGTCCATGAAGACGCGCCTGATCGACGCGGACTTCGTTGCGCCGATAGGTGAGGCGAATGTCCTGATCGTTGGTCAGGTGAACGAGTTCGTAATCGAACGAGATGTGCGAAACGTCCGCCGTGACCTGGATCGAGTCGGGCCGGCGCATGGCGCCCGAAATGGTGAAGACGCCGTCAGCGATGCTGTGGCTGGTGAGATGGCTGAGATGAAGGCCGGCAACGATGAAAGGATCCAGGTCAAAGTGGACGATGGAAAGCTGTCCGGAAATCGGCTGATCATCGTCGAACCCGATGGCAAGTTGGCCATCGAGCGTGGGTTGAGGAGCTTCGGAGCGGATCGTGAGGCGAGCGACGTGCCCGTCGGAAGAGATCTGGCCGCGAAAATCACCTTCGTTTTCGGTACCGAGGCCCAAATTCACGATGCGTAATTCTCCCTGGGCCGTCGGCGCCAGAAGAAAACCTCCGCCGTGCAGATTGAAACTGAGTTGTCCTGCGATTGGGATCGATGGGCTCTGTATCTCGCGCACCTCTTGCAAGGCAATGCCAGTGCCCGTGAGATCGAATTCGGTGGTCAGATCGGGGCGGTGGAGCGCGATGCTTCCATCCACGCGTGCGGCTCCGCGGCGGAGCTCCGCGTTCGAGAGGCGTATTTCGTCGTGCGCGAGGTGCAATTGACCCCGGAGGCGGTCGAAGTGAACGCTTTTCGCATCGATGTTCTCGAGCACGAACGAGCCGTCAAGCGCGGGCTCCTCGCGCGTGCCGCTTCCGTGGAAGTCGCCGGTGAGCAAACCGGTGATGGGGTGGTTCATCTGCAGGATTTCCTGTAAATCCTGCGTGGGCGAATGATCGAGTCGCGCGTCGAGAGACCACGTGTCCGACGGCAGGAAGCTCCATTTGCCGTTGAGTTTCAGCGCGAGCGTGATTTGCGCTGATGTGCGGCCCCGGCGCACGACCGCATTTCGCAGATGGAAATCGTCGGGCGAATAGTCCATGTCGCCGGTGATTGCGTCCCAGTCGAGCTCGTCGTAGCGCGCGTTTTGCGCCTGCACGTGTCCGGCAAACGTCGGACCTTCCAGGCGGCCGAGAATGCGGCCTTGCCAGTCTGCCTTTCCCGCCACGCGCACGGGATGCTTTTCCCTGTTCAACAAGACATTGATGAAAGGATCCCAATCGCGAAGATCGCCGGAATGGAAGTTCACGTCGAGCGCCGAATTCGCTTTGCCCAGCGGCCCGTCGAAGGTCCAGTGAGCGTTCGGCGTGGAGATTTCGGAGCCAGGCGCGAGCAGGACCCGATGGAGGTTGTCGGAATATTCGTAATCAATTTTCGCCGATATCGGAATGAGTCCGGGCGTGAGAGCGGGCGGCGGCGACCAGCGCGTTTCCCCGCGCGTGCTGAAGTGCTTGAAATTCCGCTGCCATGTGTTCACGCAATCGGCGTCGATCAGGCCTTCCCAGTGGAGCGCGTCGACGGGAAAGCTGGGATTGTCGAGAGCGGCAAGCACGTGAGCGAGATTCGCGCCGCGAAGCTTCGTCTCGGTGTGGAACGCGAGGCCCTGAAATGCCATTTCGAGGCGCCCCTCTATTGAGCCGTCCAGAGCGGTCACGCGCAGGTTCGGGACGACGAGCTTTCGATCCGCGACGTCAAAGTTCCCCCAGGTGCGCATCCCTCCGGCGTGGAACCATTGGAAGTGAGTGCCGATATCGTGAGCGTTGTAGTAGCCGCCCGCTGTCCACCGGCCGGAGGCGTACTGCGCGTGACCAGAAAAATCGGCGACGCCGTCGGGAGTATGCGGCGAATGCAGAATTGTGCGAACGTCCAGGAGAGAGAGGCGCCCGCGATAGTGCAGATTCAAATCGGGACGTGAAAAACTTGCCAGATCGCCGTGCAGATTCAATTCGGAGTGCGGGAGATGGAGAACGAACTGATTCAGCTCGAAGGAATCGGGATGAAGAGCGAATTTCCCGTTCATGTCAAACGTGAACGGAATGTCTTTCCTGGCGGCGAGCAGCACATGTCGAAAATCGAAGCTCCCGAGATAAGCCCCTGCAGTCGGAGACTCGGCGATGTAGTGAAGCGCGAAGTCGAAAGCGCGGCCGTTGACCGCCAGCGGGATACGGAGGTTTCCGATGTCGGCGCGGCCGTCGCGCAGCTCGAGTTTGCTGATTTGCAGGTCGAAAAGAGTCTCTTGCCAGGGCTTGCCTTTGGACCGCGGTTTGCGCGGCGGTACGTTGCTGTGACCGTAGCGATTGATGGAGACGGCGAGCTCTGGGCGGTCCAGGGTGAGCTCATCGAGCGAAAACTTACGATGGAGGAAAGAAAGGATGCGTACCTCGACGGCGATGTGATCCGCGTGGAAGAGTGGCTCGGCGGCCGGCCCTTCCAGTCCGTGCAGAGTCAGCCCGTCTATTTCCACACGCAGCTTCCATGGATAAAAGCGGAACCGCTTCATTTCCACGCGAGTCCCGGTGCGGTCTTCAATCGCGCGGATTGCGGCGCGGCGAAGAAACCGCTGCGCAAATCCGTTGGTGAAGACGATGTACAGAGCGAGCCCGACGCTCACGGCCAGAAAGAGCAGGAAACCGACGCCATGTTTCCAATGGACCTTCACGAGGCGTCTCCCGGGGGAATGATCTCGATCTTCAGGCGCTCACGCGTCTCGTCCAGCCATTTTGCGGAGTGGTCGTCGATGGCCCTTTGAATGAGGACCTCGCGAATCGTGTCCTCCACGTCGTCGAGAGGTGGAATGTTCTCGCCGCGCTTCTTCAGTTGCGGAACGAGTTCGTTATCGTAGTAGGCTTGGATCTCTTTTTCGTCCACCTGGGCGGCGGGCCGAAAGCGATAATCCAGGAAGCGGGAGAGGTAAAGCTGCGCGCGAAGCAAGCGGCGCACGGCGGCCTCGCTCAGCCCTACGGCGTCCAGCCGGTTCTGGAACTCGGCCGGAGACGCGAACTGCTTGATGAGCTGCTTGTAGGCGGCGTCAACGGCCTCGTCGGAGGGCTGCTTGTAGTTCGTCGCAGCAGCCTCCTGACGAACGACCCACTGGTCGGCGAGCTCCCGGATGATTTCGTCGCGCGATTTCGAGTGACCGTCGACGAGCTGCTGGAAGGCGCCGAGTTCGCGCACTTCGCTTTCCGTGATGATGCTGTCCTCGATGCGCGCGGCAATTCCGTCGATGTTGCGGGAAATCCCGGGGACCACCACGCTCGAGGGATTCGACGACACGGCGGAGCTCGTTTGCGTTTGCGCGAGGGCTCGCGGCGCAACGCCGCAGCCGAGCGCCGCCAGCAAGCCGAGGATGAGGAAGGGACGCGTCATATCAGAAGACTGGTCCAATGTTGAAAGAAAACTCGAAATGCGGCAGTCGAAGATTCTGCAATTGTTGCGTGCTCGGATTGTAGAACTGGTATTGCGCCGGGTTCAGCTGGTATCCGAAATCCACGCGGACGGGACCGACCGGGGTGGGGTAGCGAAGACCGAAACCCACCGTGTGTGAAAAATAATTGATCTCGGTGACCGACGGCGGCTTCCATTTCAAGTTGATGTGGTTGAAATCAGTGTAGACGTTTCCGCCGTCGTAAAAAAGCGTGCCGCCGAGCCGGTTGCCGATAAACGGCAGCCGCATCGGAAAACGGAACTCCTGGTTGAAAGCAAGGATGGCCAGCCCGCCGACCGGGAAACCGGAACACGGATCGCGCGGTCCGGCCTGATTCAGGCCGAAGCCCCGGAGCGAAGTACCGCCACCGGCGAAAAAACGCTCTGGCAGTGGAATGACTTCTTGAACGGGGGTCGACTGCGTCGAGGTGCATTGAGCGATGCCGGTGAACGGCGAGTTGCCTTCAATCGTGTTGGCGAGCGGCTCTTCAATCCCAAAACGCGTGGAGCGGGCGAAGACGAAGTCCCGTCCGAACGAGTAGTAGGACGAATTCTGGAAGAAGCCGCGGAAAAAGCTGGCGCTCGATCCGAGCTTTGTGGATGCGATGCTTGCGTCCGCGGTGTTGAACGTGCCGCGCTTGGGATCGGCGGGGTTGTCGCGGCGGTCGCGCGCGTACGTGATGCCCACGCCGGAAACGAGTGTCGGCTGGCTGAGGAGAGGGATCTCGTTGGGATTGATGGTTTGGTTGAGGTTGGACGCTTCGACGCGGCGGTAGAAATAACGGTAGAGCAGCGAACTGGAGGGCGTGACCGTTTGTACCAGCTGCAACGCGCCCTCGTAACGGGTAGACGTAAACGTCGAGATGTCCTGCGTCTTCTCCGCGAAACCCGTGAGCTGCAGGCTGAGGGTGTTGTTGGCGAGAAAGTTGTTCGCGGTGTAGCCCAGAGCGGCGCGGTATTCGAGCGTGCTGGCGCGGACCCTGAGAGACAGCGTCTGTGCGCGGCCAAACATGTTGGCGCGAGAAATTTCAAAAATGCCGCGCGGGCTGGCCGCGAGTTCCGTCGCGCTTGGATTGCATGTCGTGATGACGTTGTTGTTGCTGGTCGTGGTCGTCGAGCCGCAAGTCGCTCCGATCTGCTGCACCTCGAAGCCGAAGCCGTAACCGATCGTGTAGCGCTGTCCTTCGCGCGCGTCGACCACCATCACTTTGTTCGGATCGCTGCCGTCAGGGTTCTGCGGCGCGATTTGAACCCGGGTGAAGACTCCCAGGTTGTACAGGCGCCGTTGGGTTTCCGCCACGTCGCGTTCGCGCAGCGGACCTCCCGGATGGATCTGGACCTCCCGGGCGATGATGCCTGGACGCGTGTATTGATAACCGGTGAGAAGAATCTTGGAGACTTCGATTTGCTGGCCCTCGCTGATGTGGTACACCAGGCGCACGCGGTCGGTCGCGCGGGGACCGGTTTCGGCGGCGCTCACGTCGCCCGGCGAAGAACTAGCCGAAGAACGATCGGAGGCGCCCGAAGGAACGGGTTGCGCATTCGAGGCCGGAGGCGCCGGCAGGACTTCCTCCTGAAATCGAGCTTCCGGAAAGCCCTCGTTGAAATAAAGCGCGAGAATGTTGTTGCGGTCACTGGCGACGTCTTCCGCCGAGTAGGGCTGGCCCTTGGTTGAGCCGATCACAGACATCAGTTCCTCAGTCGGTAGCGCGTGGTTCCCTTCGATCTCGAGCGACGCGACGCGGGTCTGCACTCCCTCCGTGATCTGGAACGTCACGAACAGGTTCCCTTTCTTATTGTGATACTGGTCGTCGATCTGCGGATCAACTTTGGCGTCGCGAAAGCCGTTCGAGACGTACAAGTCTCGAATCGAATCGGCGTCGGAGCGAACCAGCCGCTGGCTGAAGCGACCGCTCGACGCAAAGGCAGCGGTCTGAATCTGCAATCTTCCGCTGAGCAAATCTGTGCTGAAGTACTTATTCCCCCTGAAGGCCACGCCCGCCAGGCGGAAACGGTCTCCGCGCGAAATGTTGTAGACGATCACTTCGGTATTCTTCGCGGCTTTCTCCGTGCGGTAGTTCACCTCGGCATTGAAATAACCCTGGCGCTGAAAATAGTCGCGGATATTCCGCCGGCCCTCCTGCAGGAGGTCCTCGTCGACCCCGCCCTCCGCGTAGATCGGGAGAAGACTGCGGAGCTGTCTGCGGTGGAGGTGCGCTCCCGTTATGGCGATGGCCACGCGAGGGCCCGTGACGACGGAGCAAGCGAGCGGAACGCTATTCGTTCGGGAATCGTACGCGCCGGGAGTGATCACCACGGAAGTTCCGAGGTATCCCTTCCCGACCAGGTAGTTCTTCAGCCTCTGTGCGGCGCGGGAACTGCGCGATGAAGTGAAATCCTGTCTGGATTTGAGCTTCGCGTGGCTCAGGAGCTGGCGGCTGGTATAGGGCGTTTGATCGTTGATGGCGATGTCGCCGATCCGAGCCCGCGGTCCCGGATCGACCGTCACCACGACATCCATCTGCCGCGTGTCGCTGTGCGCCCCGAGAGACCGGGTGACATTCGCCAGATAGAAGCCGTCTGCGCGCAGGGCCTCGCGCAGCCGTTGCACGGCATCACGAAGCGAATTCTCGCGATAGGGTTCGCCAAGGCCCAGGCGCATGGCCGCGAGGGCAGCCGACTCGGTGGGAGGCGGCCTGAGCCCTTCGATGCGAACCACATTGAAGTAATAGTTTTGCTGAACCACGAACGAGATGTGAAGGCCGTCCGCTTCCGGAGTGGCCGTTACGCGGATGTCGGAATAGTCGCCCGAGCGATAGAGCTGACGAAGGCTTTCCCTTTCCGGCGCGAAATCGAACGGCTGGCCCACCCGCAGCGCGAGCGACGGGATGGGGCGGTCAACCGCTTGCCCCGTTTCGTCGACGACGCGAATTTCGGCTACGCGGAGGCCTTCGATTGAACCGACTTCCTGTTTGGCAAAAGAAGATCGAGGCGTCTCAGATTTGGCGCCCGGGAATGCGCCTCCCGCGAGACCCAGAATCGCGCACACCCCAGCGAGAAGGCGCAGCGAGTGTCGCCTGAGGCAAAGAACTCGCAGTTGCGGCCCCTGCGTGGAAGACGTGGTGCGACCCTTTCCAGACATCAATTCCCGTGGGATTCCCATCCGCCCTAGAAAGTGAGAGGAGAAGGTTAGCACGTGGCGTTGCCTGCCGCGCGCGAAAAGGCGCTATCATGACCTTTGAATCCGGGGACTCGAATGAATCGGGACCAGCGGGATAAATATTCACGTCAGATCCTTTTCGACGGCATCGGCGAGGCGGGCCAGGAGAAGCTGCTCGCCTCGAGCGCGGTCCTGGTGGGCTGCGGCGCGTTGGGCACGGTCGTGGCGGGCTTGCTGGCGCGCGCCGGAGTCGGCCGGCTGCGCGTCATCGATCGCGATTTCGTGGAACGTTCCAACCTCCAGCGGCAAACCCTCTTTACGGAGGCCGACGCTCGCGAATCGCTGCCGAAGGCTGTAGCCGCGGAGCGGAATCTGCGCGCGATCAATTCCGAAGTTCAAGTCGAGCCCATCGTCGGTGACCTGACTTCCCGGAATGCGCGAGAGTTGCTTTCGGGATTTCCGCTGATTCTGGATGGAACGGACAATTTCGAAACGCGTCTCCTCCTGAACGACGCAGCGGTCTGTTTCAGCATTCCCTGGATTTACGCCGCCGCCGTGGGCAGTTACGGCGTGACGCTGACGATTCAGCCCGCGCAAACCGCTTGCCTGGCTTGCTTGCTCGAGAGCGAAGAAGGACACGTGGCGGCCGGCGCGGAAGAGACCTGCGATACGGCGGGAGTGCTTGGCTCGGTTGTCGGCGTAATTGCCTCCATCGAAGCGGGCGAGGCCATCAAGCTGCTCAGCGGCAATGCCGAAGCGCTCCATCACAGGCTGATCTCCTGCGACATCTGGAGGGGGCGGTTCCAATCCATCCGCGTGCCGCGTAATCCGGATTGCCGGGCTTGCGGGCGGCGAGAATTCAGTTATCTCGAAGGCGAGGCTCAGCCGCACATAACGATGTGCGGGCGCGATTCGGTGCAGATCCACGAGCGCAGGCGGAAACTCGATCTCGTCGAACTCGGGCGGAGGCTGACGGCCGCCTCTGACAGCGGACTTCGAAGCAATGAATTCCTGCTCCGCTTTCGTGTGCCGCCGTACGAGATGACCGTATTTGCCGATGGCCGCGCAATCGTGAAGGGAACGCAGGACCCGGCTGTGGCGCGTTCACTCTACGCCCGGTACATCGGTGACTGAACCTTGTGTCGCTCGACTGAGGCGGTGATCTCCTTTGGACTTCCTGCGGACCGGAAGAGAATCAACACTCTACGCACGACCACAATTTTCCGGCAACCCCATCCCATAAAATGGAAGTCAAGAGAAATTCATCCTAACCTTGTACGTGCAAAAGAGCACAGACACCCGCGGTAGTCGCGCCTATTGTTATCCCTGGAGACAGAGGAAAAGAGACGACGACTGGGATCATTACTGACGCCGGATTGAGGCCCGTTCACTTCTCGACGTCGCACAGGGCTACCCTTCAAGGTAGATATTCATATTCAATTCAGGAGGACATCATGAGAAAGCAACTGACAGGAATTGTGCTTGGAACCGCATTGGCTGTGCTGGTATCGCTTCCAGTTGGTCAAGTTGCGTTTGGCGCGGCTGAGCATAACTCCGATTGTCACAAACGACTGGAAAAGGACAAGGCAAAAATCGATCATGACTCAGCCAAATATGGCGAGCATAGTCGCCGGGTGAACAAAGACGTCGACCGCCTGGATTCAGATCGTCAGTGGTGCCGCGAACATCATCAGGATTGGGATCACTCGCTGTTTGACGTGGGAATTTACATCAAACACTAAGCCGTGCCGGGGCGGGCTGGCAACAAGATGGTGTAATGCCGGGCCGCTCCAATTCGGCTAAACATTCGCCATTCTGCGCCACACGTTACTGCCCCTGGGAACTCTTCGGTGAGGGGGGTGTGCCTGCGGGGCACCCACGGTCTGCCGCGTTCCAATTGCGGGCTGGCGTCGCCTCCTGTCCGCCTGAAGGCATTAGTCCGGAGCTTTTTGGGAATCGCCCGGCGAAGGGGCGTGAACGACCGCGTGCTTCCGCAACAGCTTCTTCTTCTTCGCGCAAGCGAACGATTCTGCTTTCACAACTGGCCCGGCCCTTGCAGTCCTCTTGCGCGAGCCGAGCGCTTCAGAGCCGCGATGCCAGCGCCGCGGCCAGATCCGTCAGTCGTTTTTCGTTCGCCGGATCGACGCTGAGACTGTAGTGGACTTTGCCCTTCAACACGTGGATCACGGGCCCGTCGTCCGTTCTCTGCCAGTAGGCGGAGTCGCTGATTGAGGGCTTCGCCTTCGACGGGTCTGCAAAGAACACGGCGGTCTTGTCGAACGTCCGCTTGGCTTCCGCAGCGGATGCTTCTACGTAAACCAGGAAGTCAATACGGACGCCTCCCTGACTCGCCGGTTTCTTTGAAAAGTATTGGCAACGGCATTTCTCTTCACCTCGCCTATTCGCTCCGCTCTCACCTCAGAACTGTCACCGGAATAACCCGAATCGGAGGGGCGGTCAAAGGAACCGCAAGTGAAATGAATCTGAACCACTAACTATCGAGTAATCAATTCAGTACGGAGAGGACGTGAATTCTGCGGAAGCCCGAAATCGCCGAGGGGAGCTGCCGGGTTGCGCCACGCTTTGGTCAACACTCTGCCGTTAGCGAGGACCTACGCCTTTGGCCGGGACGGTGGTCTCGCCCGCAAAGGTGAATATCGAGTCGTTGGATAGCTTCGAAGTTGGACCACTACCCGTGTGGTGCAGGTCAGCCGTTGAGTCCTACCGCTGGAGTCCGTCCCACGACCAGTGTGGGATGCTGAGGCCCTTCGGCACATCATCTGCGGAATGGTGGTAGCGGGACATCGTAGTGGTCGTGGCCCAAGCGAAGTAGTTGTGCAGCACTTGCCGCAGCGCACCGTCGTCGGCTAGTCCGACATCGGCCAGAGCATAGTCGAAGCAGGCAATCGCGCGGCGATCCATTTCGTCGTGCTCTCCGTTGCCGCTGTGCATCTTGACCACGGTGGTCTCGTCCCCATAGGAGTCGGAATACGTGCTGGGGCCACCGAGTGCCTCGGCCCAGTAAGCGGCGAGTCGCTCGACATGCTGGGGGTGGAAGCCGTGGCTGAAGGCGTGGCCGACCA
>Ga0209167_10001450_pt1 | contig 13923 bp, 9 predicted proteins | sample Coa_R1_9_FD_187154 | JGI IMG/M metagenome (GOLD analysis project Ga0209167, IMG submission 187154) | Surface soil microbial communities from Centralia Pennsylvania, which are recovering from an underground coalmine fire - Coalmine... | ecosystem: Environmental > Terrestrial > Soil > Unclassified... | reverse complement strand
GGTGCTGCGCCTGTTCGCCCAGGCTCTGAAAGACAGCTGCCGCGAGTACGACTATGTCGCCCGCATGGGCGGAGATGAATTCGTGGTGATCGCGCCCGGACTGGCCGCCGACGCGGCCGTCAAGAAAGCCGAACAGATGCGCGCGCTCGCCCGCCAGGCCGGAGCCGAAGTATGCGGAGAAGAGATTCTCTCGCTCAGCGTGGGCCGCGCGGTCTTTCCCGCAGACGGCGCCGACGCCGAACACCTGCTCACCGAAGCCGACCGGCGCATGTACGTCGAGAAACAGAAGCAGATGTCGGTCAAGGACCGGCGTTCGCATCCACGGCTAAAATGCCGGGTGACGATCGAGCTGCAATCCGAGAGCGCCGCGGCGCCAGTATTTGCCAATCTGACCGATATCAGCATGGGCGGGTGTTACGTCGAGACCAGCGCGATTCTGTCGCCGGGGAGCCAGATCAAGATGGGCTTCTCGATGGAAGACGGCACACTCACTCACGAAGGTGTGGTCCTGCGCTTGGATCCCGGATCAGGCGCCGCGGTGCAGTTCCGCGAAGTCAACCGCGAAGGGCGCGACCGCATGCTGAAGATTCTGGATTACGTGCAGAAGACCAACGAGTTCTACAATTCCCGCTACTTCGAGCATCTGCTCAAGCGCTGACCCAGGCGCAGCCCGACTTCCCTCTCACGACCGTTGAACAATTGCAGGAATCAAGAAAATTAAAAGGGAAATTCCCAGCCTTCGTCCCGCATTTTAGTGTTGGTCCAGTGCTGGAGCTGTTCGAACAGCGCGGGCTCGATCACCACAAAGCGGATTCCAACGCGGCCGCCGTCTCCCACCCACATCAGACGGGCTTTCGCTTCGAATACCGTCTCGGTTCCGGGCAGAACAAATCGCACTTCGAGCAGCCCCGCCAGACGCAGCGGCTCTTTTACTCCGGCCAGACCCATGCCGCCGGTGCTGAGATTGACTCCATCCACGGCGAACTCTTCGCCCTGGGCATTCCGCGCCGTCACCGGCATTTCCACCCGGGCTCGGAAGAACTTCTGCTGCTCGTTGCTGATCAGGCCGAGCGGCGGCCGGCCCTCTCCGATGGCCGCATTGATGTTGTATTCCTTGAGTTTGCGGCTCAGGGTGCGGCGGGAAATTCCGAGTTGCTCGGCGGCCAGCGCGCGCCGGCCCCCGGTGCTCTCGAGCGCCCGGATGATCATCTGCTCTTCCATGCTCTCGAGATTCCCGACCGGCAGCGATGCGGTCTGCCGCATAGCGGAGGGTTCGCCCGAATAAGCGGCGTCCAGACTGGCGAAATCAATTTCGCCTTCAGCCGAATCCATCGCCAGCTTCGCGACCAGATTGCGCAGCTCGCGGATGTTGCCCGGCCAGGCGTGCGAAAGAAGCGCCGACACGGCTCGAGTAGAGAAATGCGCGTGGGGAGCCTTTAGCTGGAGGAAGTGTTCGGCCAGGGCCACGATGTCCTCGGGCCGCTCCCGCAGGGGTGGAACTCGCAGTTGAAATTGGCTCAGGCGGTGAAACAGATCCTTGCGGAACCGCCCTTCGTTGACCGCGGCGTCCAGATCCTGGTTCGTGGCCGCGACAATGCGGACTTCCACTTTGATCTTGCGGTGTCCTCCCAGTCGGAAGAACGGCTGCCCGTCGAGGACGCGCAGCAGCTTGACCTGCATCTGCAATTGCAGTTCGCCGATTTCATCCAGAAACAACGTGCCCTTGTCGGCCAGCTCGAAAAGGCCGGGCTTCGAAGCATCGGCGCCGCTGAACGCGCCTTTCTCATATCCGAAGAGTTCGCTTTCCACCAGATTTTCGGGCAGCGCGGCGCAGTTGATATCCACCCACGGACGCCCGCGGCGATTCGAAGATTCGTGCACGGTGCGCGCGATGAATTCCTTGCCCGTGCCGGTTTCACCAGTAATCAGAACGGTTTCGGTGTGTCCCGCAACCCGGTCCACCAGTCCCATAAACTTGTGCATGACCGGGCTGGCCAAAATGAACCTCGTGCCCTCGATGGTGCGGGAGACGACGGCTGGCTCTTTTTCGGTTGGATGGCTGCCCGTAAGCGGCGCATTCACGGAAGCCGGGATCGCCACCATGCAGATTGCGACCGGCTTCCCGCCGATGCCGCAGAGCAAGGTCGCCGTCGCTCGCACTTGAAGCGTTCCTCCTGCTTTCAACCGGAGCGAGAGATAGGCTTCGTAGCTGCCTCGGGAGGAAACGGCCTCGATCATGTCGGCGGTAGCCGGCGAAGATTCCTGGGGACCCTTTGTTCCCGCATTGAGGATCGAGGAGAGATTTCGTTCGATGAGCTCATCCGCGGAATAGCCCGCTAGCCGCAACAGCGCAGAATTGCATCCCGTGATCCGGCCTTCCGGAGTCGCTGAAAACATAGGCCAGGCGATTTCCGGCGGCTGCGCCGTATCTTTACTTCCGCCGAGGACGCTGTCGAGAGGTGATCCCGGTTTTGGTGGGCTGGGTGACATGCGGAGCGCTTGACCTTGATCGTGACACACGTGGGCCAAAATGACCCACTGGCATCTGCTCCGCCGGATCACCAAGGTAATCGGAGATGGATTCGAACGCTACAAGATTCTCCAAGCGCAGCCGAGCAGCACGGCTGCGCGTTACCTTGGTAAGCTTCTTCGACCCCATTCATTCCAATAGGATTTCCCAAGGTTCTGTGCAGGCAGACGTGTGTTTCCGAGCCCCAGGCAAGGAGCGGTCCGGTCTAGGAATCGTGCCTCCCCGCCAGGATTGGGCGGAGCAGATCGGAGAACGTTGCAGGAAGTCCAGATGAGTGCGGTTAAAGAAAGACTGTCACTGCAAACCAGAATGTTTGTCGGCCTCGCCGCGTCTTGCGGCGTGGCGGTGTTGACCTATGCCCTGTCGCACTGGCACTCACAAGACCTGACCCGATTCATCTGTTATCTAGCCGTCGCCATCCTGGCGTCTGGCCTCAAGGTGCAACTGCCGGGAATTGACGGCACGATGTCAGTCAATTTCCTGTTCATTCTGCTGGGCGTTCTGGAGCTGAGCCTGCCGGAAACGCTGCTCATCGGCTGCACGGCCAGCCTGGTGCAGAGTGTATGGCAGACGAGGAAGCGGCTGGACCCGGTGAAAGTAGTATTCAACGTGGCCGGCATGATGGCCAATGCGAGCGCACTCACCTACTTCAGCTATCACTGGCTGGCGTTCCGAGCCGGCTCGAACAAGCCCATCCTGCTGATGGTGGCGGCGCTGGTGTTTTTCTTTGCCAACACCATCCCGATCTCGGTCGTCATCGCTATGACCGAAGGCAAGTCCAGCCGGAAGGTCTGGTCGGAATGCTACTTCTGGTCCTTCCCTTATTACCTCGTGGGTGCGGCCGCGGTCGGTCTGGTGGGGATGATCAACCGCTCCGCGGGCTGGGAAACGTCGCTGCTCGTCTTGCCGCTCATCTACTGGGTGTATCGCTCCTACCGCCAGTATCTCGGCCGGCTCGAAGCCGAGAAACAGAGGGTCGAAGTTCAAAAGAAGCATGTCGAGGAAATCGCTTCGCTCAACATGCGCACGATCGAAGCGCTCGCGCTGGCCATCGAGGCCAAAGACCACACCACGCACACTCACTTGCAGCGCGTGCGCACTTACGCGGTCGAAGTAGCCAAGGAACTCAAACTCGCTGAGCCGGAGGTCGAAGCCCTGCGCGCGGCGGCACTGCTCCATGACATCGGGAAGCTGGCGGTTCCCGAACAGATCATCAACAAGCCGGGAAAGCTCACTCCAGAAGAGTTCGAAAAGATGAAAGTTCATCCCCTGGTGGGAGCGGAAATTCTGGAGCGGGTCGCGTTCCCCTATCCCGTGGCGCCAATCGTGCGTTCTCACCATGAAAAATGGGATGGCTCGGGATATCCCGATGGGCTGAGCGGGGAGGAAATTCCGATCGGAGCGCGCATCCTGGCCGCAGTCGACTTTCTCGATGCTCTGGCTTCGCATCGCCAGTATCGCCCGGCCGTGCCGCTGGAAGAAGCGATGCAACGGCTGAAGGAGAACTCCGGCAAATGGTTCGACCCCCGCGTGGTGGAGGTTCTGGATCGCCGCTATGTCGAGATGGAGGTCATGGCCCGGGCTCACGAGGACAAAGACGGGCTGCAAGGTCTCACTCGTGGCGTGCGGGTGGCGCGTGGCCTGGCTCCGGCGGCGGGCTTTGAACATTCCGAACCCGCGGCAGGAATCGAGAATCAAGACTTCCTCACCTTGATCGCGTCGGCGCGTCAGGAAGCGCAGACCATGTTCGAACTCAGCCAGGACCTCGGAATTTCCCTGAGCCTCAGCGAAACGCTTTCCGTGCTCTCGATGCGCCTGCGGCGCATGATTCCTTACGACTCCATCGTCGTTTTTGTGAACCGAAATGGCTGGCTGCTTCCCGAACTGGTCAGCGGGGAAAACTTCCGCATGCTTTCTTCGTTGAAAGTACGAGTGGGAGAAGGTCTATGCGGATGGGTCGCGGAAAACTGCAAGCCGATCATCAACGGCAATCCCCAGGTGGAAGCCGGATATGCTTCCGATTCGCAGCAGACCGTTCTGAACTCAGCGCTGGCTGTGCCCCTGGAAGGCCTGAATGGCGTGGTCGGTGTGCTGGCAATGTATCACTCGAATCGCGACGCCTTCACCGCCGATCATTTGCGCATTCTGCTGGCGGTCGGTTCGAAGGTCGCGCTGTCGGTGGAAAATGCTCTGAAGTATCAGCAGGCCGAGAGTTCCGCCACTACGGACTATCTGACGGGACTGCCCAACGCGCGGTCTCTCTTCGTTCATCTGGCCCAGGAAGTGGCGCGCAGCCGGCGCATGAAAACCTCGCTGGCCGTGCTGGTTTGCGATATTGACGGCTTCAAGCAGATCAACGATTCGTTCGGTCATGCCGAAGGCGACAAACTGCTGCGCGAATTCAGCACCCGATTGAAAGACGCCTGCCGCGGATACGACTACGTCGCGCGCATGGGAGGAGACGAGTTTGTCATCACCGCGCCGGGCCTCACGCCAGAGGCGGCTCGGGAAAAGGCAGAACGCCTCAATCAGGCGGCCGTCGAGTCCGTCCGCCATGTCTGCGGACGCGACCTCATCACCTTGAGCGTGGGCACCGCATTCTGCCCCGACGACGGCTATGACGTCGAGCGTCTGCTGGCCGAAGCCGACCGTCGCATGTATTCCATGAAGCAGAACCATCATGCGAAAGCCCTGAAGAACAATTCGCAGGCGCTGGGCGCTTCGAGCAATTAGGAGACCGAACTCATGCTGACGAAAAAGATTGCGCGGCATGGACTGGTTCTGCTGGCTACGGTTCTGCTGGGAGGATTTCTTTCCGCCGTCTTGGTTCGTTTTGCCCCCGGCTTCGACTCCGACGAAAATGAACTCGATCCGCACTTGAGTTCCGAAAGCATTCGCGCTCTGCGCGAAGCCCGGGCCAAGGATCACAATATCTTCATCTTCTACGCGCACTCGATCGAACGAGCTGCGCACGGCGACCTGGGAACTTCGATTTCACTCGGGCAGCCGGTCGCCGGCCTGTTGCGCCAGCGCCTGCCGCTCACTCTTCGTCTCGTCGGGCTCGGTCTGGTTCTCAGCTGGACGGCCGCGCTCGGGCTGGCGCTCAGCGCCGCCTGGTTGAGAGTGCCTGCCTACGACGCGGCTTCGACTTTGGTCAGCGGAATTTTCCTCTGCCTGCCCGCCTCCGTGCTGGCGCTGCTGTCGGTTTTGTGGAATATGCCCGGCGCGCTGGCCATCGCGCTCATCGTATTTCCGCGCGTCTACCGCTTCACGCGCAATCTGCTGGCGAAGGCTTACGCACTGCCGCACATCACGACGGCTCGCTGCAAGGGCCTGAGCGAAATCCGCATTCTTTTCTGGCATGTCGTTCCCATCGCCGCCCCACAACTGCTCGCACTCGCGGGCGTTTCGGCGAGCCTTGCGGTTGGCGCAGCGATTCCCGTGGAAGCTCTGTGCGGTCTGGCCGGAGTCGGGCAACTGGCCTGGCAGGCTGCGCTGGCGCGCGATCTTCCGCTGCTGATGAACCTCACGATCCTGGTCACTCTCGCCACTTTAATTGCCAATTCCAGCGCCGATGTTGCCGGATATCTTCTGCGAGGTGAGAGCGCGTGACCTCCATTCCGGGCAATGTTTGGCAACGGGTCGCCGCCGTGGTTCTATTCCTCGTGATTGGAGCTTCCGTGGCGGCGAACTGGCTCGCTCCCGCGGGCTACGCGCGGCAGTATCGCGAAGCGGCCGACGCTCCGCCGTCACATGAACACTGGCTGGGTACCGACGAAATCGGACGGGATCGCTTCGCCCGCGTCCTCTACGGCACGCGTATTTCACTCCTGCTGGCGCCGGCCGCGGCCCTGCTCTCCACTCTCATGGCGGCAGTAATTGGTGGTATCCCGGGCTACCTCGGCGGCAACTGGGCACGCTGCGCGATGGCCGTGACCAATCTCTTTCTGTCGCTTCCCTGGCTCTTCCTATTGATTGCAGTTCGCGCTGTGCTGCCGCTTAATGTTTCACCGCTGGTTTCGGTGCTGGTCACGTTCCTGATGCTCGGTCTGCTGGGCTGGAGCAATGCCGCTCGGGTGCTTTGCACGTCGGCCGAGAATCTTCGATCGTCGGATTTTGTGCGCCAGGCGCGCGCCGCGGGCATTTCGCCCGCGCGGCTTTTCTGGATTCATGTCGCGCCCAATCTAAAACCCGTGCTGGAAGCGCAGTTCTGGATTTCGATTCCTGTCTTCATTCTTACCGAGGCGAATCTGGGAATCCTCGGCCTGGGCGTTGCCGAGCCCATGCCTTCCTGGGGCAGCCTCCTGAAGGAACTCGAGGGACTGGTTTCGGTCGGCGAGGAGCCCTGGAAGTTTGTTCCGCTGGTGTTACTGGTGCTGGTGGTCACGTCGTTTCAAACCCTACTTTCGCAACGGGAAGAGCTTTCCGCCTAGCGCGGTGAAGGAAAGAGTCAGTCCATGCACAAAGTATTGCGAGCCATAGCGCTGCTGGTGATCTCGGCAGGTCTCCGCCCGGCTCTCGCGGCGGCCCAGACCGGCGAGTTGCGCTTCTGCCTGCATGCCGAGCCGAAGACATTCGATCCGCTCAAGGTCGAAGACGATGCTTCCAACATAATTCGCTATCTCACCGGCGGCGTACTGATGCGGATGAATCGTCAGACGCAAAGTCTGGAGCCGGAACTGGCGGAGTCATGGAAAGTCTCGAATGACGGGCGCCAGATCACGCTCACTCTGCGCAGCGGCGTTTCTTTTTCCGATGGCACGCCGTTCACGGCCGAGGACGTAGCTTACACGATGCAGCAGTTGATGGATCCGGCTCTGCACTCGCCCACCGGTGACGCCTTCCGCTCGGGTTCGGGCGCGGTACAGACCAAAGTCATCTCGCCGAACCAGATCACGATCACATTCCCGGCGCCGCTCGCCGGGCTCGACCGTCTCTTCGATCAGGTTGCGATCCTTTCGGCGCATTCTCCGAAAAAAGAAATGGCGGTCCTCGGTCCGTTCGTGGTGGCCGACTACAGGCCGGGGTCGTCCGTACTGCTGAAGCGCAATCCGAATTATTGGAAGAGCGACGCTCAGGGCCAGAAGCTGCCGTATCTGGACACGATTGAACTGGATATTCAAACCGACCGCGATGTCGAGCTGTTGCGCTTTCGCCGGGGCGAGATTGATCTGATTAATTCGCTCGACAGTGAGTATTTCGACAAGCTGGCAGCCACCACTCCGCAGCTCGTCCACGACGCCGGACCTTCCCTCGATAGCGAGCAGATGTGGTTTAACCAGGTGTCGCGTTCTCCGCTGCCGCAGTATAAGAAGAACTGGTTTCGCTCGACCGCCTTTCGTCTGGCGATTTCCTCGGCCATCAACCGCCAGGACCTGAGCCGCATCGTTTTCCGCGGACACGCGCAGCCCGCGGCCGGTCCGATTTCACCAGCGAACAAATTCTGGTTTAACGCCAATTTGAAGCCGGAAGCGTATTCGCCAGAGAACGCGATGAAACTTCTGCAAAGCCAGGGATTCCGCCTCGAAAACGGAGTGCTCAAAGATTCCTCCGGCAACCCCGTCGTGTTCTCGATTATCACCAACGCCGGCAACAAGTATCGCGAGCGCATGGCCACCATGATTCAGGACGATCTTCAGAAAATCGGGATACGAGTGAACGTTGTTACTCTCGACTTCCCCTCCCTGATCGAGCGCATGACCCAAACCTTCGATTACGAAGCCATTTTGCTGGGGTTGACCAACGTTGGACTCGACCCCGACGAGCAGATGAACGTCTGGCTGAGTTCTTCAGAAAATCACCAGTGGAACCCGCAGGAGAAAACGCCGGAGACGCCGTGGGAGGCCGAGATTGACCGGCTCATGCGAGTGCAGGCTTCTTCGGCGGACCCGAACCGGCGCAAGGAAGCGTTCGACCGGGTGCAGCAGATCGTGGTGGAACAGGCGCCGTTCATTTATCTGGTCAACAAGAATTCGCTCTCTGCCGTGGCGGCACGAGTGCAGAACAGCACGCCAGTGATTTTGCCGCCGCAGACTTATTGGAATATTGATCGCCTGTGGGTCAAGTGAAGTATCGGCTCGAACCATGCCTTCAGGATCGCAATCCGATGTTGTGCTCTCCACGCGGGTTTCCGTCAGCAATGGCCACAAGCCCGTGCTTCGCGAAGTCGCGATCGAGGTCGCTCGCGGCGAAGTTCTGGGATTGATCGGCCAGAGCGGCTCGGGGAAGAGCACGCTGGCCATGACCATCCTCGGTCTGCTCGACCGCAGAAAGACACAAATTGAAGGAACGCTCGACTTCCGGGGGCGGAACCTCTTGCCGCTTTCCGAATCGGAATTGCGCGAGTTGCGCGGCAAGCAGATCTCCCTGGTTCTGCAGAGTCCACTCTCGTCGCTGAATCCGGCGCTCCGGATTCGCACTCAACTCAAAGAAGCTTGGTGCGCGCACTCATCGGGAACGGCCTCAGAATGCGATGGCGCGCTGCGTTCAGCGCTAACGAGCGTCAGTCTGCCTTCTTCCGAGGAGTTCCTGCTCAAGTACCCTTCACAGATGAGCGTGGGCCAGGCCCAGCGCGTCTTGATCGCGATGGCGGTGATGCACCATCCCGCATTGCTTATTGCCGACGAGGCCACCAGCGCGCTCGATGTGATTACGCAATCGGAAATTCTGGCGCTATTCCGTCGTCTCAGCCAGACCACTGGAATGGCGATCCTCTACATCTCACACGATCTCGCCTCGGTCGCTGGGATCTGCGACCGGGTCGCCATTCTGCATCAGGGCCAGATCGTTGAGCAGGGACCGACCCGGAAAGTCCTGACCGATCCGCAGCACGAGTACACGCAACGCCTTATGGCCGCGATGCCAAAGCTCCCGGAAAAGTCGGCCGCTTCATCGGCGGGCCTGTAGCTTTCTCTGCTCGTAACTTCGCGGCACACTCCAAAGTCACAAAGCTCCTCTCATTCCCCGAAGCCAGGACAGTTTGGCCCATCCCGCGAGAGATAGGACAGACTGACTCCTCCTACCCGCGCCGCCAGATAATTATCTCAATAGAATCAGGCGTTTAGAAGGGCTCGATTGGTTGTCCCCGTGCAACCTTCCAAATGCGCCGAAATGTGCGTTCCCCCGCTTTAAAGCCCGCGGTAAAGAAAGAAGGGTGAGATTTATATGCAGACCGTCAAATCAACTCAACGGAAGACGCGCAATGAGCGTCACAGCGCAGCCTGGGGCAAGCGCCTCACGTCGTTTCTCCTGCTGGCGACCGGTCTGTCCTATGGACAGGCCGAGAGCCCCCTGACCGCCCGAGAGATTGGCTCTCAGTCGCCGCAGGGCGCAATGACTTCCGAAGTCCGGGAAATGGTCGGCCGCCTGAGCGCGACTCCGACCCAGCCGGTAAAAGTAATCGTGCAATACCGGCAGAGCCCGAAGGACGCCGACCTGGCGCGCGCGCAGAATCTCGGCAGCCGTCTGTCGCGTCACCTCGATCTGGTGAAAGGCGCGGCGTTCTCCGTCCCGGCGAATGCGCTCGCGGCTCTGGCCAACGATCCGGCAGTCCAGTCCATCAGCATCGACCATCCGATCAACGTAATGGACGACACTACCGACGACGCCGTCGGCGTCGATTCAGCCTGGAATGCGGGCTATACCGGAGCGGGAGTTACGGTCGCGGTAATTGACAGCGGCATCAACGACTCCCACCCCGATCTCTGGAACTCCGCACATACTGCATCTCGCGTGCTCTACCATCAGGACTTCACCGGATCCGCGACCAGCAACTCGAGCGGAGCCAAATACGATCTCTACGGCCACGGCACGCACGTGGCCGGCATCATTGCGGGCAATGGTTCCCTCTCCGGCGGACAATACGAAGGTGTGGCTCCGCAGGCAAACCTGGTAGATCTCCGGGCTCTGGATATGAACGGCGCCGGAACCGACAGCACCGTGATCGCCGCCATCCAGGAAGCGATCTCGCTGCAGAAAACCTACAACATTCGCGTCATCAACCTGTCGCTCGGTCGCGGCATCGCGATGAGCTATACCCAGGATCCTCTGTGCCAGGCGGTTGAATCGGCCTGGAAGGCTGGGATTGTCGTGGTGGTGGCCGCCGGCAACTATGGCCGTCTCAGCATCAACGGCAGCAACGGATACGGAACCGTCACCGCTCCGGGCAACGATCCTTACGTGTTGACCGTCGGTGCCGCCAAAAGCAACGGTTCTTCCCTGGCTTCGGCCGAAACCCTGGCCAGCTACAGTTCAAAAGGGCCCACGACTTACGACCACGTGGTAAAGCCCGATCTGGTCGCGCCCGGTAACGCTATAGTCTCGTTGTCGGCTCCGGGAACAACCCTGGAAGCAGCGTACCCAGCGGAATTAGTGACCGGTAGCGACGGAAATAACGACTACTTCACGCTTAGCGGCACCAGCATGGCAACGCCGGCGGTGGTTGGCGCCGTCGCACTATTGCTGCAGGAACAGAGCAGCCTCACTCCGGACCAGGTCAAGGCCCGGCTCATGAGGGACTCCTACAAGATGGGTCTGACTTCGACTACAGCGTGGGTGCCCCATCTTTCGCAGAACTTCACCAGCTTCTACGACTTGTTCTCGGTGGGATCGGGACTGCTGAACGTGCAGAGCGCGATTGGCGACAGCTACCTGGCTCCGTCCAACGTCGGTGCGGCGCTTTCGCCCACCGCCGTTTACAACGCGTCCAACGGCACGATCTCTTTAGTCTATGGCAATTCCAGCGTGGCCCCGACCTCAGTGGTTTGGGGGACTTCGGTGGTCTGGGGCACCTCCGTGGTCTGGGGTGCGTCGGAAGTGAGCGGGACGTCTGTGGTCTGGGGACAGTCAGTCCCCTGGAACAGCAACGCCCTGACCGCATTCAGCGTGGTATGGGGATCCTCCACCGGCACCGCGACCACTGCGACGAGCGTGGTCTGGGGCGCCTCCGTGGGTAACGCCGACGCCGCGTTCTCTGACGCTGGCGACGACGAACAATAACTAGCCGTGTGAATAAAACAGAAAGGAGATGAGAGCGATGCACCACACACGGCAAACCCAAATGTTCATCGGCGCCATGGCCCTGGCCGCCGCTACTGCCTCCGGATACGCTTTATTCCAGAGTCACGCGCTGCATCTGCTGTTCGCCGCCGCCGTGATCGGACTGGCCGCAGTGACCTCGCGCATGAAGGTTAAGCTGCCGGGCATTAATGGCAATATGTCGGTCAACCTTCCGTTCCTGCTGATCGCAGTGGTAAACCTCAGCGCGGCGGAAGCGCTTGCCGTCACCCTGATATCCACAGCGGTACAGTGCTGGCCGCGGAAAAATGCGAAGTTCAATGCGCAACAGATGGCCTTCAACCTCTGCATGATGGCCTTCGCAAGCTGCTCGGCCAGCCTGATCTATCACTCCGGTTGGCTCGCCAGCGCCGCTTGGAACTCTACCCCGGCCGGTCTGGCGCTGGCGGCGGCAACTCTGTTCCTGGGACAAACCGCCCCGGTAGCCGCCATCATCAGCATGAGTGAGCAAAAGTCCGCCGCTTCGATCTGGTGGAACCTGGCCCAGCTTTCGTTCCCCTACTACGTGCTGAGTGGGGGCGTGTGCTGCATGGTGGAGACCGCCAGTTCTCACGTCGGCTGGCCGCTGGTTCTAGCCGTATTCCCGGTCACGTACGGGGTTCATCGCTCCTACAGGCTGTATTTCGCCAACGTCTTTCAGGCGGGCGGGCAGGAGGTTCTGGCGCGCGCGGCTGGAGCGTAACCTTAACTCAACGGATGCTTCTTGATGGCCGGCAGATTGCCGGCCATTTTTTCTTGCCGAGGAGTCAGGCCAACTGAGGACTGTGGATCGGCGCTGGGATCGTGGGCAGCTCAACTTTGAAAGTCGCTCCACAGCCGTTGCGGCTTACCACTGATATCGTGCCGCGATGGTGGGAGACAATCCAGAGGGCGATGGCGAGTCCCAGCCCCGCGCCGCCTTGCGCCCGGCTGCGCGCTTTATCCACGCGATAGAAGCGCTCGAAAATCTTCTCCTGCTCGCCGGACTCGATCCCCACTCCGGAATCTTCAACGATAACCGTGGCTTTCTCCTCCCGCACCTCATACGCCAACCGCACCGAGCCCGGCGACGGCGTGTACTTGAATGCGTTGTCCAGAAGAATATCGGCGACGCGGCGAAGCGATGCTTCGTCGCCCATGACAAAAGAGTCTGCCGTCGCCAGCTCCGCCGAGAACCGAAGATTACGGATGGCGGCCACATGCTGCCACCCTTCCACGAGGCCAGCGAGCGTCCGCGGGAAGTTTACAGGCTGCATGTGCAGGGATTCGCGGCCGGAATCGGCGCGGGCCAGGGCCAACAACTGTTCGATGAGAAAGGTCGTGCGTTCGGCCTCGAGCAGAATGTGCCGCAATGCCTCCTTATATTCCGCTTCTCCGCGGGAACGCCGCAGCGCCAGCTCGGCTTCGGTCCGAATCAGCGAAATGGGGGTGCGCAGCTCATGCGATGCGTCCGCCGTGAACTCGGTCACCCGCAGGAACGCGGTTTCGATCCGGTCCAGCATTTCATTCAACGTATCGGAAAGTCGCTGCAGTTCATCGCCCGTCTCCACTTTCTGCAGGCGTCCGCTCAGATTGGCCCCGCCAATGCCGCGTGCCGTCCGGACCAGGTCGTCCACCGGCGACAGCGCCCGGCGGCTGAGCCAGTAACCACCCCCGGCCGCCGCGAGGAACAACAGGGGCGCGAACATCAAGAGGTACGAACGGAAAACATTGAGTGTTTCGACTACGTCGACGGTAGGAACTCCCATGCTCACCGTGAACACGTGGCCATTCGCCGACAGTCGCTGCACGGTGAAGCAAAACGGATTCCCGCCAAGCACGAGGTTGCGAAAAACCTTATCCCCCGGTCCGCCCGCCATCTGAACCGGATGGTTTTGCAGGAAGGTGGAGCGGTAGAGCAGTTGATCGTTGTCAGCAAACAGTTCCAGATAATCGCCGGAATGCTCCAGAAGGTAGGCTTCGCTCACCTCTTCCTGAAGCTTGGCGATGGAAGCGTTCTTCTTTTGTGCCTCCAGGAAGTTCCCGAGGTCCTCGACCTGTCCGCTGAGGCTGTTCTCAACCAGATCGTAGAGATGATGTCGCAGGATTACCCACATGCCAACGCCGAATACCGTCTGCGCCAGAGCAAAAATCGCCAGGTACCAGAGCGTGAGCCGGAATCCGATCGAGAGCTTCTTCATTTCTCCGCCGCTTTACGACTGGGCCCGCACGCTGTCTCGGATCATGTATCCTACGCCGCGGACCGTGTGAATCAGTTTCGGCCGCCCCGGGAGATCTACTTTCGAGCGCAGCAGGTGCATGAATGCATCGAGAGTATTCTCTTCAATTTCACGATCAAA
>Ga0209167_10001449_pt1 | contig 13925 bp, 10 predicted proteins | sample Coa_R1_9_FD_187154 | JGI IMG/M metagenome (GOLD analysis project Ga0209167, IMG submission 187154) | Surface soil microbial communities from Centralia Pennsylvania, which are recovering from an underground coalmine fire - Coalmine... | ecosystem: Environmental > Terrestrial > Soil >... | reverse complement strand
TCAGGTGTCATGTTGTCCATTGCCCGCATTGCAGGCGAAACGGCACCGCTTTTATTTACGGCGTTCGGGAATCCATATCTGAATACAAACCTGGCCAAGCCGATGCAGAGTCTGCCACTTATGATTTTCAACTATGCCACCAGTCCTTATGACGAATGGCATGACATGGCCTGGGGTGCGGCACTCATCCTGCTATTTACGGTATTGTCATTAAACATTATTACAAAGTTGATAACAAGAAGATGGAACGTACAATTATAAAAAGCAGGAATTTCAATGCCTATTTTGGAACCAATCATGTGGTGAAAAATGTAAACATTGACATACCGAAGAACAATGTAGTGGCGGTGATGGGACCTTCAGGTTGCGGCAAGACCACCTATCTGAGATGCATCAACCGGATGCATGAACTGATCCAGGGAGCTACCTGCAAGGGCGAAATGATCCTGAATAACGAGAATGTATACGAAATGCATCCCATCTTTGTACGGTTGAAAATCGGAATGGTTTTTCAAAGACCCAATCCTTTTCCCAACCTTAGCATCTATGACAATGTGATTGCGGGATATAAGCTGAACGGTATGAAACTGCCAAAGGCAGAAAGAGACCAGAAAGTGGAGGAGTCATTATCAAAGGCGGCGCTCTGGAAGGAAGTAAAAGATTCCCTGCATAAAAAAGGAACATTTCTTTCAGGTGGCCAGCAACAACGTTTATGCATCGCACGGGCGATCGCGATGGAGCCGGAAGTCCTTTTACTTGATGAGCCTACTTCCGCACTCGATCCGATTTCCACTTCAAGTATTGAAGAACTGCTGCATGATCTGAAGAAAAACTATACACTGGTGATCGTAACACATAATATGCAACAGGCAGCCAGGGTAAGTGATAAAACGGCATTCTTTTATGTGGGAGAATTGGTGGAATATGACGATACAAAAAAAATGTTCACCAATCCTTCGGATCAGCGAACCCAGAATTATATAACCGGAAGATTTAGTTAGGCTTAACTTATAACCAAGATATCATGTCACAATTAGAAATAGAACTGAAGCAGTTAAAAGTGGAGATCATTAATATGTGGAACCTGGTGCATTCGCAGGTTGTTAAATCGAACGTTGCCATGGTGAACTTCGACAAGAATCTTGCGCGGGAAGTGGTGAGTCGTGAAAAAAGAGTAAACGGTCTGGAACTGAAAATTGACCGTGACTGTGAAAATATATTTGCATTGCTGACACCGGTGGCTGTAGACCTTCGTTTTGTGTTGGCTGTATTGAAAATCAATTCCAACCTGGAACGTATCGGAGACATTGCAGAAGGAGTGGCGAAATATATTCTGAGTGCCGACAAACCATTCAATCCTGAACTGCTTCGGATGGCCGAGACCATAGCGATGTATGACGAAGCCATCAATATGCTGGAAGACACGCTGACAGCTTTTGAAAAAGAAGATACCCAACTGGCCCGGAGTGTATTTCAGAAAGATGAATTTCTGGATAAGATTAATATGAATGCGATCAATGCTACCTGTCAGTACCTGGTACAACACCCGGAAGATGCCTATCAGGCCCTGACCAATCTGTCTGTTATACGGAGGCTGGAGCGAGTGGGTGATCAGTCAAAAAATATTGCTGAAGAAACCATTTTTTACGTTGAGGCGAAAGTTCTGAAACACGGAGAAGCTTAGGCAAGTCTGGAAGACTGGAGGTCTGAAAATCTGTTTTCCACTTCCAGTCTTCCACACTTCCAGTCTTCCAGACTATTTAAGCTCTGCATTCTTTACCAGGGCATCGGGGTTCTTTAGAAAAGCATCCCTGCATTCATCAGAGCAAAACCCATACACTTTCCCCTTGTAGTGAACCGTATCTGCGATACCGGCTGTCACGGGCATACCGCAATTCGGATCTTTTTTATTATCCACCATGGCTGCGGTAAAAACAGGTTTGCTATTATCCTTCTTTACAACCATCGTGTCTGTGGTGCCTGAAACATCACTCTCTTCACTTTTTGGATTTTGATGACAGGAGGTAATGCCCAATATGACAATCAATAAAAAATGTAAAGGAGATATATTTTTAATCATTATCATGTGTATTCTTAATTATATAGTTACAATTTCCATAGCTGGAATGTCCAAAAATAACTGATATTTCTTATGCCGGCATTGAATTTAACGAATTCACAGCCGCTGATGTCCCGCGTATATATTTTCTACCCGCTATGCAATGATATCATCCAGGAAGCGAATTGGTAATTTTGACCATTCAGGAAATTAGCCCACATTTGATTTACCAGGGCCGCTAAAATGAAAAAGAGACAAATGATAAGAACAAATATTTGTTTTCTGTGTCTACTTTTTTGCTCACCCGCCGTATTCTCACAAACTGTTTTAAGGGGCCATGTTTTCAGCGAAGACACACATAAACCACTCGTGTCTGTGTCAGTATATCTGAACAATACTTCACTGGGTTCGATTACGGGTGAAGACGGTCAATTTATCATCAGAGGAATTCCATCAGGTAAATGCAGATTAGTGGCATCATGCGTTGGATATGAAACCTATGTAAACATGATAGACCCCGGAAGTGTTGGGAAAGATTTCATTATAAAATTAAAACCAAAGGCTGAAGAGCTGCAAAGTCTTTCTGTGACTCCTCCTGAACCGGATGGCTGGAAAAAATGGGGCAAACTGTTTACCGAATTATTTATTGGAGATACTCCCGGCTCCAACGATTGCAAACTCACCAATCCGGAAGCGATCAAATTCCGGATGAATGCGGACAATACATTAACGGCATATGCAAAAGAACCTCTGCAGATCGTGAATTATAATCTTGGTTACGCAATAAAATACAAACTGGAGGAATTTCAATACGACTTCAATATCAAACTGGTGAATTATAGCGGATACGCGTTCTTTACAGATATGGGTCTAAAATATCCGAACAGAGTGCGAAGATATAATGAAGCAAGGCTTGAAACGTACAAAGGATCTTTTTTGCATTTCAAGCGGGCATTCTTTGCAAATGAGCTGGATGCACAGGGATTTGAATTGAGAAGTCTTGGGAATATTTCAAATCCGGAAAGGGATAGGGCGAAAAGTTTTTTTGCCCTTCACAGAGATTCAGTAAAAAAAGATACGACCAGCACAGCAATATATGTTGAAGTTCCCACTGATCCAACAAAGCCGCCTATTATTAGAACAGTTACAGTTATGACTGTTGACTCAACAGATTATTTTAAGAAAAAACTTTTAGAACCTGACTCCGTAATCAGTCACCAGCTTATTTCTTCCGATAGTATCGGGTTTGCAGCAGACACTACGTTAGCGGGTATGTACTTTAAGGATTCGCTTGAAGTAACTTATAAATTTAAAACGATTCCGGATCGTTACAGACATCTTAATAAAGATCATAAACATGAAATATTCCCGGTTTCGCAGTTTGTCTTTGTGAATAAAAGACCGGTTTATATTTTAAACAGCGGATATCATTATAAGCCATATGATTTAAAAATAACGGGATACTGGGCCTGGTCTGAGAACATTTCGACATTACTGCCGTTTGATTATCGGCCACACTGATAACAAGTATGGGAGTATGGGAGTATGAGAGTATGGGAGTTGAAGAATAAGATCCCACTCCCATACTCCCATACTCCCATACTCTCATACTCTCACACTTTCCCTGGCCGCCTCCCACCCAATGATCGCAGACTTCCGGTCAATTCCCCAATGATAACCACCGAGATTTCCGGAGGAGGTAATCACACGGTGACAGGGAATGATGTAGGCAATGGGATTATTTCCGATAGCAGTGCCCACTGCGCGCGATGCTTTCGGATCGCCGATTTCATTTGCGATCCTGAGATAAGATTTTAAAGAGCCCGTGGGAATCTGTAGTAACGCGTTCCATACTTTAATCTGAAAAGGCGTTCCTTTTAAATGCAATTTGATTTTATCAAGATCGTTCCAGTCGTCGCGAAACATTTTCAGCGCTTCCTGCTGATGTAAATCTGTTTTCTGTTCCAGTACGGCAGCTGGAAAACGATTGATCAGATCACTGAGATCCGAAGTCTCCTGCACAAAAGAAATATGACAGATTCCTTTTTCTGTGGAAGCGATCAGTATATTACCGAAAAGCGTTTCGGCGTGACTATAATATATATGCAGATTCTTTCCTCCCTGCTGATACTCTCCGGGTGTCATCCCTTCAATCCGGATAAATAGATCATGAAGACGGCTGGTGCCGGAAAGTCCGGTTTCAAAACTAACCGTGGCCAGGGTTTTCTGTTGCTGAAGCAGCTGTTTGGCATATTCGATGCTTGTAAACTGGAGAAATTTCTTGGGACTTACACCGGCCCATTCCTTAAACAAGCGCTGGAAATGAAACGGGCTGAGGTGAATCTGCCGTGCGATTTCATCCAGATCGGGCTGTTCCTGGAAATTCTCACGAATGAAGCGGATGGCCTGTTCGATACGTTGATAATCTAACATGATACAAAATTAAGCCCGTGGCAAAAGGAAGTCAACCCGGAAATTGCTATTTCATGGAAGTATATCGGGCGGACTTTTTAAGATTTGACCATTAACCGGACGCGCATTTGAAATGCGAAAAAGGGGAGTCTCAATATTAATAACTAATCATTAACCATTGATAATTAAAGTCAGTCTCTTCTCGAAACATCTTTAAAGTCTTTGGAAATATTCGCATCCATGAAACCGGTTGTATCCGTCAGCATGCTGTCCCTCTTTTCCTTCATATTCACTTTAAAATTACAGATGTAACCCAGTTTACCTTCAAAAAAAGTTACTTCAAGCACTTTGAACTTTACCCGGCTGGTATCGATTTTCCGTTGATGGTTTAAATACAGATCCATGGCCGTTTTCAAATTCTCTTCTGTTTGTTTTCTATTATCTTTTTTAAGGCAGGAACTAAAAAAAATTCCGACGATCAGAACAAAAATTATGATAGCTGATTTTGATTTCATGCGCGCAAAATAAATAAAAAGCTCAAAGGCCAGATAATTTCTACCGGCCTTTTGTGAGAATATGTTCATTGAACACATAAGATTTATTTATGACAAACATTTGAAGATGAGTGCTAATAACACACAATTAAAAGTTAAAAAAATATTAGGTCAGCATTAAATAAATCATAAATTTGGTTGTAATTAACATCGTTAAACCAAAAGACGAATTGCTTATGCCAACAAAATTTAAACTCCTAGCGGGGCTGAACACCGCGTTACTCCTTTTCCTCAGCGTAAGTCTATTTGCTCAAACAACTATTACTGGACGTGTTTTAGGTAACACTGACAAGCAACCGATTGTTGGAGCAACAGTACAGGTAAAGGGTGGCAAGTCAGCAACTTTGACCGGATCGGATGGATCATTCAGCATCACATCCTCTCAGAAAGTGAGTGCGCTGGTTATCACAATTGTAGGTTATGAACCCCTGACAGTTTCTGTAAAAGGTAACAGTGTCGGGGACGTTTTACTTTCCACATCTGCTACTTCACTGAATGATGTCGTAGTGACAGGGTACACCACCCAGAAGAAAAAAGATCTGACGGGTGCGGTGGACGTTGTGAATGTCAAAGACATGAAATCCATTCAGGCAGGAAGTCCCGAACAAATGTTGCAGGGGCAGGCTTCCGGCGTAACGGTAATTACTTCAGGAGCTCCGGGCGGACCAACCAATGTGTTTGTTCGTGGGGTGACTTCATTTGGTAATACCGATCCACTGTATATCATTGATGGAGTGCCTTTAAGCTTTCATGATATCAATGCAAACGACATTGAGTCCGTACAGGTATTAAAAGATGCATCAGCATCCATTTTCGGTGTACGCGGATCGAATGGTGTTGTAATCATCACAACCAAGAGAGGTAAATCAGTAGGTAAGCCAACACTTACTTTCGATGGTTATATAGGACAACAACAACCTCTCTCCGGAAATCCTTTCCACCTGCTGAATTCTCAGCAACTGGCTGATGCCCTCTGGCAGGCGGACAGAACTTCCGGCCAGGTGGATAGTACAGGCAACCCCTCTTCTCAACAATATGGTGACGGACCTACACCCATCTTACCGGATTATATTACACCGGGTGGTGCAAAAGCCGGCAGTCCTGCAGTAAATCCAGCATTATATAATGTGGACTACAATAAAGGCCCGATTTATCAGATTACCGCTGCCAACAAGCAGGGAACTAACTGGTTCGGCGAATTATTCAAACCAGCCCCGATCCAGAGTTACAATATCGGAATGCAGGGCGGAAGCGACAAGTCTACCTACTTCTTTTCACTGGGTTATTTTGACCAGCAGGGTACATTGATTGATACTTATCTGAAGAGATATATGGCGAGAATGAACACTACCTTCCAGTTAACTAAGGGAATCAGTATAGGAGAAAACTTTTATACCTTCTATAAGGATAATCCGCAGATAACCTATTTCGGAGAAAATACGATTAACTACGATTATCGTGAACAACCGATCATCCCGGTGCATGACAGTCAGGGTAACTGGGCAGGGTCAAACGGACCGGAGCTGGGTAATTCTCCAAATCCGGTAGCTACTCAGGACCGCACCGCAAACAACAAGGGGAGTGACTGGCAAATCATGGGCAACTTCTGGGGCCAGGTTGACTTCCTGAAACATTTCACTTTCAGGACGAGCATCGGTGGTAATGTTGAGAATAGCTATTTTTATGCATATACTTATCATACCTATGAAGATGCGGAAAACAATGGATCGAATGGATTCACCGAAAACGCCAGTTATGGCAGCTATTGGGATTGGACAAACACATTGACTTATGCAAACACATTTGGAAAAAGCAATGTGAAAGTATTTGTCGGTTCTGAAGCCATAGATCAACATGGCCGGGCTGTAGGTGGTACAAGAATTAATTATTTCTCAGATAACACAAACCTCTGGACGCTAAGTAACGGGGATCCTAAAGGCCAGACAAACTACAGCGGAACAGGGGCAGGTTCTTTATATTCTCTCTTCGCTCAGGGTATCTACTCTTATAACGACCGATATCTGTTTACCGCAACGGTTCGACGGGATGGAGCATCCGTATTCGGAGCAAATCAGAAATATGGTTATTTCCCAGCCTTCTCTGCCGGATGGATATTAACCCAGGAGGATTTCATGAGCGGCCTGACCTGGCTGAACTTCCTAAAAATCAGAGGCAGCTGGGGTAAACTGGGTTCATACGCCAATGTAAACCCATTGAACCAGTTCACTCTTTATTCAGCAGGTGCGGGTACTTCCTATTATGATATCGCAGGAACCAGCAACAGTACAGTGTTAGGTTTCCGTGCGGCACAGTATGGTAGCCCGAACACCGGTTGGGAACAGGACGTCATTACCAACATTGGTTTGGACGGGGTTTTCATCAAAAACAAACTTGAATTCACCATCGAATACTATCAAAAGAAAATCAATGGCCTGTTGTTCCAGGATAATGCAGCTGCAACATCCGGTGCGTTTCCCAGTTCGGAACCTGGTGCCCAGGCGCCGGCTGTTAATATTGGAGACGTTCAAAACAATGGTGTAGACATGAGTCTAACATATCATGCAGTGCTTAGTCCGGTTTCCAAAATAAACTTAACCGGTATCTTCACTACATACTCTAGTAAAGTAGTAAGCATCCCAAATGCGGGTGGTTACTTCGAAACAGGAGGTTCACGTATCGGGAATTTCGTACGTAACCAGCAGGGTCATCCGGTAGGAGCTTTCTTTGGATATGAGGTGATCGGTTATTTTTCCAGTGCATCTGACGTGGCTAAGTCTCCCACACAGCAGGACGCTGCTCCGGGTCGTTTCAAATATGCTGATATCAACCATGACGGAAAAATTGATGCCAGTGACCGTACTTTCTTTGGCAATCCGAATCCTAAGTTTACATATGGCCTGAACGTCAATGCAACCGTTAAGGATTTTGATTTCACTGCTCTGTTCTACGGATCTTATGGTAACCAACTTATCAACTATACACGCTATTGGACTGATATGTGGGCTTCCTTCCAGGGTAATAAGAGTATTAACCTTCTCTACAATTCCTGGACACCTACTAACCTGAATCCAAAAGCGCCTATTCTCGAAAACGCGTCAACTTTCAGTACGAACACAGTACCGAACTCGTTCTATCTGGAAAACGGTTCCTTCCTGAAATTGCGTTCGTTGATTATTGGGTATACATTACCAACTTCCCCATTGAAAAGCGTAGGTATTGATAGGTTAAGAGTGTATGTGCAGGGTTCAAACCTTTTCACGATCACAAAATATACAGGTTTGGATCCTGAAATCGGCGGATCTTCCCAGGCTTTTGGAATTGACTATGGATCATATCCTGGCAACCAGAAATCTTATTCCGTTGGATTGAGCCTTACTTTTTAACTCATTGAATATCTGTTAAATTAAAACATATGAAAAAAACAAATTTTAAAATATTTCTTCCACTCGGGTTCACAGTCGTAGCACTGGTGTTCTCCTGTAGTAAAAGCTTTTTGACAAAGCCACCGATCGGTAGTTACACACCGGACGTGGTTGCAACAAAAGCCGGTGTTGAAGGTCTTCTGATCGGAGCCTACTCCATGCTCGACGGAGTAGGCGGAGCAGGAACCAATGTGTCTGGTGGCGGTACATGGGTGTCCGCAGGCAGCAACTGGGTTTATGGTGGCGTTTGCGCAGATGATGCACATAAAGGTTCCGATCCGGGTGACCAGCCTGATATCGTTTCATTGATGACCTGGTCCGAATCTTCAACAAACAATTATCTGGAAGGGAAATGGGAGGCCATGTATGATGCCGTTCAACGTTCTAATGAAGTGATAAGAGAAATGCGACTGGCAACAGATATCGCCGCCGCTGATACAGTTGAATTAGTGGCAGAAGCCCGTTTTCTGCGCGCTTGGTATCATATGGAACTGAAGAAAATGTATGGTAATATACCTTACGTAAACGAATCGGTTACGTATACTGCAGGTAACTGGCGCGTTCCGAACAGCACAGACGTAGCAACCAATGATGGCGTCGTTTGGCCTTTGATTGAAGCAGATATCAATTATGCCGCTGCAAATTTGCCCGAAACTCAGTCCCAGGTTGGCAGAGTCAATAAATGGGCTGCTCAATGTCTGCTGGCCAAAGCATATATGTTTGAACATAAATTTTCCGACGCACTTCCACTACTTACAACTATAATGCAAAATGGTAAGACATCTGGCGGAGCGAAATATGCCTTGGTCCCGAATTTTAATGACAACTTTAATGCAGCTACTAAGAACGGTCCTGAATCAGTATTCGCAGCTCAGAACTCTGTAAATGACGGGTCCACTGCGGCAAATGCAAATGACGGTGATGTATTGAATTTCGATTACCAGGGACCGATCGGTTGTTGCGGATTTGATCAGCCATCATACAGCCTCGTAAATGCATTCAAGACTGATCCGGTTACGGGTTATGCTATGCCGGATACATATAACAACAGCAATTTGAAGAATGATGAGGGCCTCAAATCTACAGATCCCTATACTCCCGATTCAACAACACCTGTTGATCCACGCCTTGACTGGACTGCAGGAAGAAGAGGAATTCCTTATCTTGACTGGGGACTGAATCCCGGTTTCGTATGGGTTCGTAACCAGGCCAGTGCCGGCCCATACCTGCCTCTCAAAAATGTACCGTACAAATCACAGATTGGTGTATACACAGACAAATCTTCATGGACACCTGGGTATACTGCCATTAATATCAACCTGATTCGCTTCGCAGACGTAATACTCTGGGCTGCAGAAGCTGAAGTGGAAGTCGGAAGCCTGGATAATGCTCTGGCGGATGTAAATATGATTAGAACAAGAGCTGCTAATCCAGCAGGTTTTGTACAGGGTTCTGTTGCGAATTACAAGGTTTCTCCATACGCAGCCGGGTTTTTCACAGATCAGGCAACTGCCCGGAAATATGTTCAATTTGAAAGAAGACTTGAACTGGCGATGGAAGGCCACCGCTTCTTCGACCTGGTGCGCTGGGGAACTGCAGCCACCGAACTCAATGCATATGTCGCTCATGAAGTGGCTTCGGGATATACATTGATTCAGGGTGCGACATTCAAACCGACTTCGATTTATTTTGCTATTCCTCAGGCGGAAATAGACGCCAGTACGATATCAGGTAAACCAACCCTGACACAGAATCCTGGCTACTAAACCGGTTTTCATAATTAAAGGTAAAGTCCTGTCTCGGCCAGTCCAGACAGGACTTTGCTTTTGTATCCATCTTCATTTTATTTTTTAAACAATTATATTGCAGCAGAAAAAGTATTCAATGTTCTATCTGCCAGGTACCCGTTACTTATTATTTGCCCTCCTGATTTGTATTTGTTTTTCCTGCAACCGGCATAAGACTTTATTCGAAACGATTTCATCGGATCATTCGGGTATTCATTTCAGGAATGAAATAAAAGAAACAGATTCCATGAATGTGTTGAAAGTTTCCAATATTTATAATGGAGGCGGCGTGGGGATCGGTGATTTCAATCAGGACGGGCTACCGGATATCTATTTTACCGGTAACCTCGTGCCAAATAAATTATACCTAAATAAGGGAGATTTTAAATTTGACGATATCACTGCAGTTTCAGGAGCAGACGGGGAGGGGAAATGGTGTCGAGGAGTGACGGTGGTGGATATCAATAACGACGGATGGCCGGATATCTATGTGTCAGCAACCATCGATCCGAAGTCAGAAAGAAGGAAGAATATTTTATACATTAACCAGGGTCTCGACAAAGATGGTATTCCTCATTTCAAGGATATGGCTGCAGAATACGGACTTGCAGACACCAGCTTTTCCACGATGGCTGTTTTTTTTGATTATGATAACGACGGAGACCTGGATATGTACCTGGTTGTAAATGAAATTGTAAATTCAACTATCCCAAATGTTTTTCATAAACTCGCAAGAGACGGATCGTTCAGCAGCAGTGGTAAACTTTTCCGCAATGACTGGAACGATTCATTAAAGCACCCGGTATTTACCGACGTCAGTAAAGCTGCGGGTGTTGCCATTGAAGGATATGGCCACAGCGTGAACGTCTGCGATATCAACCAGGACGGCTGGAAGGATTTATATGTCACCAATGATTATCTTCCGAATGACCTGATGCTGATCAATAATCATGACGGAACATTTACAGATCATTTGTCTGATTATTTCAAACATACTTCTTCCAACTCCATGGGGATCGACGTAAATGACATCAATAATGACGGATTGGAAGACATCATTGTGCTGGATATGAATCCGGAAGATAATTTCAGGAAAAAAATGATGCTGAGCAGTGGGAGTTATCTGACCTATCAGAACAGTGATCTTTTTGGATACAACTATCAATATGTACGCAATACCCTCCAATTAAACCAGGGACCAAGAATAAAAAGTAACGATTCGCTGGGTGCACCCATTTTCAGCGATATATCTTTTTATGCCGGCGTTGCTGAAACAGACTGGAGCTGGACGCCCCTGCTGACCGATTTTGATAATGACGGCTACAGGGATCTGATAATCACCAATGGTTTTCCCAAAGATGTTACGGATCACGATTTTATTTCTTTCAGGAATCAATCCATTTCACTGGTATCTACTGCAGATTTACTGAAACAGATCCCCGAAGTCAAGTTGCATAATTATGCTTTTCACAATAACGGCAATCTCAGCTTCACAGACGTAAGCGAAGACTGGGGACTGATGGTACCGACATTCTCTAACGGGGCCGCCTATGCGGATCTGGACAATGATGGTTTCCCGGATTTGATTGTGAACAACATCAATGATGAGGCGGGTATCTATCGTAACATGAGCAAGCAGAATCAAAAAGAGCCGAATCATTTTCTAAAAATAAAATGCAACGGAGAGAATCCAAACCTGAATGGATTTGGCGCCTGGATTGAACTTCATTATGACCATGGGAAGAAACAGGTTTATGAAAACAGCCCTTACCGCGGATACCTGTCTACGATGCAGGATGTTGCCTTCTTTGGACTGGGAAAAATAAATGAAGTGGATTCAGTACTGGTCCGTTGGCAGGGTGGGAAGTTCCAGTGGCTTACTCATGTAAAAGCAGATCAGTTGTTAACTGTGAATCAAAAAGATGCACAGTCGCAATATGATTTTAAGAAAGACGTACTGGCTAAAAATAATCTGTTTACCGAAGTCACCGACTCTCTCGGTATGACTTTCACTCATCAGGAAAGAGACTATATCGATTTTAACGTGCAGAAATTACTTCCGCATAAATTATCTGACTATGGTCCCGCGCTCGCAGTAGGAGATATTGACGGCAATGGCCTCGAAGATCTGATCATAGGCGGATCAAGTTATCACAGTGCGAGAATTTTTCTTCAGCAGAAGGATGGGAAGTTTATTCAGAAATCTCTGCTGGGCGCCGACTCGCTTTCAAAGATTAGTCACGATATGGGTTTGCTGTTGTTTGATGCGGATGGTGACGGGGACCTGGATCTGTATATTGCTTCCGGTGGAAATGAAGAGCGTTCCAATACATCAGGTTATCAGGATCATTTTTATCTCAATGATGGTAAAGGAAACTTTACAGAACATCGCGAATCTATTCCAATCAATCTGACGAGTAAATTCTGCGTGCGGGCCGCGGACTATGATCACGATGGTGATCTGGATCTCTTTGTTTCCGGAAGAGTTGAGCCGGGCAATTATCCAAAACCGGTTTCCAGTTTTATTTTCAGAAATGATTCGAAAGATGGTCATGTGCTTTTTACCGACGTGACAGCATCGGTAGCCGGTGACCTGGTCAAGTGCGGTATGGTTTGCGATGCCGTGTTTACGGATTTTGATAATGACGGCTGGCCGGATCTGATCCTGGCAGGCGAATTTATGTCGCTCGCATTTCTAAAAAACGATCACGGGAAATTTGTGGATGTGACTCCGGAAACCGGTCTCAATAAGATTCATGGTTGGTGGAACAGTATCACAGCCTGCGATTTCGACCATGATGGTGATATGGATTATATCGTCGGGAACATGGGGAAGAATAGTTACTTCCGTGGCGACCAGCAATATCCCGTGCACATTTATGCAAAAGATTTTGATAACAATGGAATTTACGATATGATTCCATCGCTTTATCTCCCGGACATGGAGGGAAAGAAAAAGGAATTTCCGGCACAGGGCAGGGATGATCTGTTAAAACAGATAAACGCAATGCGAAAAAAATTTCCAACTTACCGGTCTTTCGCCACTGCGGGAATGGATCAGGTGCTTACTGAAGAGGAGAGAAAAAATGCATTGATACTGGAAGCAAACGAATTTCAGACCATGCTCTTAAGAAACGATGGAAACGGTTCATTCACATTGATTCCTCTTCCGAAAGAAGCCCAATTCTCGATGATCAACGGGATGGTCACAGATGATCTGGACGGGGACGGGAATCCCGACCTCTTGTTGAATTCAAATGATTTTGGTACCGATGTAACAGTAGGACGGTATGATGCAATGAATGGTTTGATGCTGAGCGGAGACGGGCAAAACGGGTTCCATTCAAAATCTATATCGGAGAGCGGCATTTTTATTCCCGGCAACGGCAAGGCTCTGGTGAAGTTAGCAGGCGCCAATGACCAATATCTGGTAGCCGCCAGTCAGAATAAAGGCCCTTTAAAAGTATTTCGATTAAAAAAAAATCAGAAGTTAATACAACTGGCACCTATGGATGTTAAAGCCACCATTAAATATAAAAACGGAAATACCGTTGAACAGGAATTTTACTATGGAACGTCCTTCCTCTCCGAATCCGGCCGGTTTATTCGCGTAGACGATCAGGTGACCGGGGTGGAAGTAACGGATAGTAAAGGGGTCAAACGGAAAATCAATCTTTAATCTTGCGCTATC